>ERZ1034691.1078-NODE-1078-length-18830-cov-8.372091_pt1 | contig 18830 bp, 5 predicted proteins | sample MGYA00520638_ERZ1034691 | MGnify/ENA primary metagenome ERZ1034691 (study PRJEB33766, sample SAMN09781763) | gut metagenome | biome: gut microbiome | host: Homo sapiens | place: Madagascar | study: EMG produced TPA metagenomics assembly of the PRJNA485056 data...
ATTCAATATCTGGCAGTTATTCAGTTGTCAATGTTCAGACTTTATGCAGCTTGCAGCTGTGTTTTCAACATTGTCGGAAGTGTATTCATAAATGTATCCACCAATTCGTTGATTTTTTCGTCTGAAAGTTCAGTGCTATCTGAAAGTATTGTTCTGAACATTTGAAGTAGCATTTGAAAAGCTTGTATCCATATTGTGAAACTGATAGGTATAACATTTTGGAAGATGAAAGATATAAGCAGCTTATTACCGAATATATTTCAATCGATGATGTTGTAATAATGGAAATAAAATAAATAAAGATTTGTTATCCCCCTTCCCCCTCCCATTCCACAAAATACAATTTAATGATTGTTTTATTTAAGATACTACATTATAATAAATATCAATAGGAATTGTCGAAATATGTAGAAAATATATTGCAAATTTATGTTAATGTTCACAGGTATCCTGTAAACATTAACTGATTATTCAATATATTTTTATCAGACATACGATATCAAATTATAGAAGGAGATAGTATATATGGTAAAGAATAATATTATTAATGGCTGTAAAAAACTTATGGCTGGTATATGTGCAACAGCAGCTATAGCGGCTATGGGCATATTGATGGATAATAATTCAATTATTGCAAAAGCGCAGATTAACAGAAACTCTGATATTCAGGCAAAAACATCAAGACACACTTATAGCAGGTGGACAAACACTACAAAGTCATATCTTGCAGATATTGGTAATGGCAATATGATGAGAGTGCAGGCTGATGGAAGTGATATATATGTTGAATATTATGATTCACAGTATAATATTACAGGTTCAAGACAGATTAATCCGGAGCTTCCTATTTTTGGAGGATTCTACAATGGCAGAGATGCATATTATATTGTAACAGGTCAGGAAAATCCTGATGAATCAGATGATGTGGAATGTTACAGAATTACAAAGTATGACAAGTCATGGAACAGGATAGGTTCAGTCGGATTAGATAACTGTAATACTTATGTTCCATTTGATGCAGGAAGTCTGCGAATGACAGAATCTGACGGATATCTTCTGATAAGAACATGTCATACGATGTATCAGTCATCAGATGGTTATCATCATCAGGCTAATGTAACTATTCAGATTGATGTAAATAAGATGCAGATAACGGACTCATTTACAGATATAATGAATGTTGGATATGGCTATGTAAGTCATTCCTTCAACCAGTTTATCAGGACAGATGGCAATAAAATAGTAGCAGTAGACCACGGGGATGCATATCCAAGAAGTGTTGTACTTGTAGAATACCAGACTGATTTTACAACAGGACAGTTTATATCTAATATGGGATGGCGGAATCATTGTAATGCAACAGACCTTCTTAAGATAGCAGGAAGAATTGGAGATAATACAACTTGCGTCAATGTAGGTGGATTTGAAGTAACAGACAGTGCATATCTTGTTGCAGCCACTTCAATAGACCAGGAAAATAATGGTGACTATTATAATACATGTATTCTTGGAAAGTCTAAGAAAGATGGACATACATTTATTAACTGGCTTACAGATATAAAGGAAGGTTATTCAGCTACTAATCCATACATGGTAAAGATTAATGATAATAAGTATTTTGTAATGTGGTCTTATGGAAATGATACAACCGGAACTATAGATTATACATATATAGATGCAGATGGCAATCAGATAAGTCCGATTTATTCAATAAATGGCGAGATTTCAGATTGTGAACCAATATATATTAATGGTTCAGTTGTGTGGTATACATCAGATAATAAAGGAAATGTAACATTTTACGGAGTTGATGATAATGGCAATGTATTAGGAAGCCGTAATGGTCTTATATATGATGGCGACGACTGGGTATATTATCATAATGATAATCCGGATGACAGCTATACAGGACTTGCTTTAAATGAATATGGCTGGTGGTATGTAAGCAATGGACATATTGACTGGGACTATACCGGAATGGCAGCAAATGAATATGGCTGGTGGTATGTAAGTAATGGAACTATAGACTGGAGTTATACCGGAATGGCAGCAAATGATTTCGGCTGGTGGTATATAAGAAATGGAGCATTAGACTTAAGTTATACTGGAATGGCAGCAAATGATTTCGGCTGGTGGTATATAAGAAATGGAGCATTAGACTTAAGTTATACTGGAATGGCTTCTAATGACTACGGCTGGTGGTATATGACAAATGGAGCGTTAGACTTAAGCTATACAGGGATGGCTCTTAATGACTACGGCTGGTGGTACATGACTAACGGAGTGTTAGACTTAAGTTATACCGGAATGGCTCTTAATGACTACGGCTGGTGGTATATGACAAATGGAGTTATAGACTGGAATTATACCGGACTTGCAAGGAATGATTACGGCTGGTGGTACATAACTAATGGAGCACTTGATTTAAGCTACACCGGAACAGCTTCTAATATGTACGGAACATGGAATGTGGTAAATGGATATGTAGCAGCTTAATTATTTTATTATAATAATTATGTATAATAGGGGGAATACATGAGTATTGTGATGCATTTATTAAGAGGTGGAAATGTTAATTTTGCAGCTACAGGAAATGGCGGTGCAGGTGGATATACATATAAGTTTATTGTATACAACAAGACAACTAAGCAGTGGGCCAAGTTAAAGGATTTCAGTGCCGTAAATAAGCTTACATGGAAAGCCGGAAGTGCAGGAGAAAGACAGTTCTATGTAGATGTAAAGGATAGTAATGGAACAGTAGTAAGAAGTCAGGTATTAAATGTTAAGACAACAAAATAGCTTTATCGCAGAGCTAAATCTGACATCTGGATTGTAATTTATCCGGTATTAAAAGTGCCTTTGTAATGGAGTTTAGTGTGAAAAATAATATCTGAGGAATGAGATTAGTATAAGATTAATTTATGGGCTGCTAAACCATGAATATTTATATTGGATATAAAATTTTTTATGAAAGTTATATTCAATATGAATATTTTGGTAAGGCAGCCTTTTTAGTATATAAAAATACCGTTTTTCAATGCAGCTAAATGCTATCGGATAATCATGTTTTAATAAACATCAGCTAAATAATGAGAATATACAATATTTGATAATAAATTTTCAGAAAATTCTTGCCATATCCCTTACAGATAATGTATAATTAGTACTATAAAAATAAAGGCAGTGTCACATTAATAATATTATATAAAACGATATAATGGTTAGTTATATATCTGTGTGAAATGTATTTAATAAAGCGTATTACGAGCCGGAAAAAGTTTTAATATATACAAGATAAAATATAATTTCTTATTGTGTTATGATACTGCTGTAGATAACGTGCAAATTTAAAATATTGATGGTAAGGAGGAAAACGTATGAATCTAAAAAGCATATCAAAGACATTGTGTAATAAGGTAACATACAAGTTGGGAATATACAAGAATAATGTAGTAGAAATGGCGGTAACTGGAAGACCGGTTATTAGAAAAACTGTGCTTGCATTATCAATAACAGCGGCAACAGGAATATTCTTTATCGGTAACCCTATACCTGCAATGGCAGAGGATGCCGATTCTGCAATGAATGTAGAATATCGTTCAAAGCAGGATATAGTTAATTATTATAATGAGCATCCATTTGTCCGTGATATGGAGACAACATATTCAGAAGAACCTGATGTATTTGCACCATATAATCTTGGAGCAGTATCACAGAAATGTATTGATAATGTAACCAACGTAGTTAATCTTGCAAGATATGCAGCAGGACTTTCGGGAATGGTAGAGGCAGATTCTGAACTGAATAAGAAAGCACAGGCAGGGGCACTTTGTGATGCAGCCATTGGCGATCTGACACATACACCTTACAGACCGAGGGATATGAGTGATGAGTTATATAATCTTGGAAAAGAAGGCGCTTCATCTTCTAATATTGCCCATGCTTCATATAATCTGACACTTCCGGCTACAATAAGAATGTACCTTAGCGATTCAGATTCGGGAAATAGAAAAAAGGTTGGACATAGAAGATGGATATTATATCCGGCACTTTATAAGACAGGCTTTGGGCAGGTGGAGAATTATAGTGCAACTCATGTAATTGGCGGTCAGAGAAATTATTCAGCACACGAATATGGTGTTGCATGGCCGGCACAGAATACGCCGGTGGAACTGCTTTCATATTCAGGTGATGGACGTGGTGTAAGTGGGTATCCGTGGTCAGTTTCATTTGGCGAGAAGCCGGGGGATAATATTAATGTAACACTTATTGATCTTAAGACTGGTAATTCGTGGCATTTTAGTAATACATATGGAGATGACGGTGAATTTTATGTTAATAACAGTGGTTATGGACAGAGGGGCTGTGTAATATTCTTCCCTGAGAATCTGTCACTGGACAGAGGAGATCAATTTGAAGTCAGAATAAATAATATAGGAATAGCTGGATATCAGGATTCTCTTACATATCGTGTTAATATATTCTCATTAAAGGATGAGGATTTATCAGATGATATACATGGTAGCAGCGGTAATACAGGTAATAATGGCAATGCACCGGCTGATACGAATGGTTTGTATCTTGCAGATGATGGAATCTGGCATTATTATGTGAATGGAAATATAGATTATAGTTATACAGGACTTGCGCTTAATGAATACGGCTGGTGGTATGTAAGAGGTGGAAGCATAGACTGGAGTTATACAGGAATGGCAGCTAATGAATATGGCTGGTGGTATGTAAGTAATGGAAGTATAGATTGGAGTTATACGGGACTTGCATGTAATGATTTTGGCTGGTGGTATATGACAAATGGAGCATTAGACTGGAACTATACAGGACTTGCACTTAATGAATTTGGCTGGTGGTATGTTAATCATGGTGGAATTGACTGGTTTTACGAAGGACTTGCATTGAATGAATATGGCTGGTGGTATGTAAGTGAGGGCTGTATAGACTGGTATTATGAAGGACTTGCAAGCAATGAATATGGCTGGTGGTATGTAAAAAATGGCTGTATAGACTGGAGCCATACAGGAATTGAAGGTAATGAATATGGCTGCTGGTATGTGGTTAATGGCTGCATAGCATGGGATTATACAGGTTATATAACTGATGAAGATGGTGTATGGACTGTAATTAATGGATATGCATTTATGTGATATATTTTAATATGTGAATAAGTCTAATGTACACATATAATTCATTTTAAATTATATATATAAGCAGGCAGAAGGGTGTTTTAATAATAAGGAATATTTTGTAATTCATTTATTCTATATTATCACAATCCTTTCTAGCCTGCTTTTATATTGCAGTCTGAGCTGACCCTTTCCTTTATAAAGATGGAAACAATATTGTCTTAGATGGAGATCAATCTATGTGGTAATATTTTTATCAAAATACAATTTAGTGATTGTTTTATTTTATATACTATTTTATAATAAATTCCAGTGGGAATTGTCGAAAAATGTCTGATATTTTTATCAAAAATGTTATATGATGATGGGATTAAAAGCAATTAACTGTGATATCTATGGGTTGTTATGTGCTATGTACTTCCACAATCTTACTCAATATTTGCATATTGTGGGATTATCATTCCACTTTTATGCTCATATTGGTGCAGATCACAAGGCGGTTTTACTATCTATGAGCAAGGTTGAGTGGATTTAGACCTTTTGTCCCTTGATATAATTATATAGTGGAGTTGGTATCACATCATATATACCGCCGGAAAGAGTAATCCGGTATAATATTAAGGTGCCATAAGGCACAAGAATGGAGATTAGATATGGATATTCTTGCATTAAAGCCGGGTTCGGAAATAACTATCAGTGCAATGGCTAATGGAGAGAGGATTGACTTTAAATCAAGGGTTGTTGAACCATATGGAGAAACAATACTTATAGAAGAGATAACCAATGATAATAATGAGGCAATAAGCTTTGTATCAGATAATGTATATCTTGAGATGAGCAGTATTAACAGTAAGAATCTTCCTGTTATATGGAAAAATGTGGTTGTACAGCATGTAAGAATGGGGAAGAATTTTTATCATCGTGTAATTGCCGGAGAAGATGGTAAGCTGTATAACAGACGTAATGCATTCAGACTGCCTATAGACAAAGGGGCTGTTATACAGATAGGAACCAATACAGGTACGCTCGATGTTTTAATGCATGATGTAAGTACTAATGGATTTTCATTTATAACAGAAAAAGAAGTTGAGAATATAGACGGTCAGCGGATACACATTATGTGTACATATAATGATTTCAGAATGGATATACAGGGGATTCTGGCAAGAAAACAGGAGCTTGCACCTAACCGCTTTTTATATGGAGTAAGGGTGGATAAGATTAATCCTAAGCTTGATAAATTCATTATGGACAGGCAGAGGATTAAGGCAAGCCATGTTAAGAAACCATTAACGGCAGCGGCCGATGAAAAATATGAAAAGCTTGCTAATATGAAAGCTGCTGTATATAAGCAGTCCAATTAAATAAATATCAAAACTGCCACTTTGCCGGCTGGGGTGCAGCCTTATCCGGCAGGGTGGTTTTTTAGCTTAAAGCAATAAAACACATTGACATACAGCAATAAAACTATTAAAATAAAACTACATGCGATGACGAAGACAGTAAGGTATCAGACAAAAGCAGATTAGCAGAATAATATGGTATATTAAAGAGCTGCAGATAAGCGAGCCGGGATGGTGGGAGCCGGTGCGAGTAGATGATATCTGAATATCACTTCCAAGCATCCAAACAGAAAGCTATATATTAAGATATATAATGCCTGAGATATTTAATATCGAAGAATTTAATATCCTGAGTAGTGAGTAGATGAGGACGGTAATCCCACCGTTATTGGGGACGCATATGCTGGTATGTCGTAAATGGTATGATAAGTGATTATTCAGTCTCTTCGCCTGTTACGGCGGAGAGATTTTTTTATGTGTGCAACAGGCTGTATACCGTGTCAGTACGGAATTATAGCGGCTGCCGCGATAATCTGGAATTATAAATAAGATATAGGAATTGTGTAACAAATATTCTTTTACGAAATCAGCGCACAGGGTTTTCCCTGATTTTAAATTAAAGCTGCTGCATACATTTGCAATAGCAGTAATAAAGGTGTCAGCTACACTGGCAGGAAAGGAAGCATCTATGGTATACGAAAAGGTACCTACAGACTTAAAGTTTGTTGAAAGAGAAAGAGAAGTTGAAAAGTTCTGGAAAGACAATGACATTTTTCAGAAGAGTATTGACAGCCGTAAGGAAGGTGAGACATATACATTCTATGACGGACCACCAACAGCCAATGGTAAGCCACATATCGGTCATGTATTAACAAGAGTTATCAAAGATATGATTCCACGTTACCGTACTATGAAGGGCTATATGGTTCCACGTAAGGCAGGCTGGGATACTCACGGTCTTCCGGTAGAGCTTGAAGTTGAGAAGAAGTTAGGGCTTGATGGCAAGGAACAGATTGAAGAATATGGTCTTGAGCCATTTATCAAACATTGTAAGGAAAGTGTATGGAAATATAAGGGAATGTGGGAGGATTTCTCTTCTACAGTTGGTTTCTGGGCTGATATGGATAATCCTTATGTAACATATGATAATAACTTTATCGAGTCAGAATGGTGGGCATTAAAGCAGATCTGGGATAAGAAGTTATTATATAAGGGCTTTAAGATTGTTCCTTATTGTCCTCGTTGTGGAACACCTCTTTCATCACATGAGGTGGCACAGGGATATAAGAGTGTTAAGGAGCGTTCAGCGGTAGTACGTTTCAAGGTTACAGGCGAAGATGCATATTTTCTGGCATGGACAACAACACCTTGGACACTTCCATCTAACGTTGCACTTTGTGTAAACCCTGATGAGACATATGTTAAGGTTAAGGCAGCAGACGGCTATACTTATTATATGGCAGAAGCACTTCTTGATAAGGTGCTTGCAGGACTTGCAGTTAAGACAGGTCAGACAGTTGACGGAAAAGAACTTGCGACAGATGAAGATGGCAAAGTGGCAGAAAATATCAGTGGAGAGGGCGTTGATTATACTGTACTTGAAAAGTTTGCAGGTAAGGCTCTTGAATATAAGGAATATGAACCACTTTTTGCATGTGCAGGAGAAGCAGCAGCAAAGCAGCATAAGAAAGGACATTTTGTTACATGTGATACATATGTAACAATGTCAGATGGTACAGGTATCGTTCATATTGCACCAGCATTTGGTGAAGATGATGCTAAGGTAGGACGCAAGTATGATTTACCATTTGTACAGTTTGTAGATGGCAAAGGTGAGCTTACAGAAGAGACTCCTTATGCGGGTCTTTTTGTAAAGAAAGCTGATCCTGAGGTATTAAAGGATCTTGATAAGGAAGGTAAGTTGTTTGATGCACCTAAGTTTGAACATGATTATCCATTCTGCTGGAGATGTGATACACCGCTTATCTACTATGCAAGAGAATCATGGTTTATTAAGATGACAGACCCTGAGGTTAAAGCTAACTTAATAGCTAATAACAAGAAAATCAACTGGATTCCTGAAACAATCGGTACAGGACGTTTCGGCGCATGGCTTGAAAATGTACAGGACTGGGGTATCAGCCGTAACAGATACTGGGGTACACCTCTTAATATCTGGCAGTGTGAGGACTGTGGCGAGATGATGTCAATTGGAAGTATTGCAGAACTTAAGGAAAAGTCTGATAACTGCCCTGATAATATTGAGCTCCACAGACCATATATTGATGCGGTAACATGTAAGTGTGGTAAGTGCGGCGGCACAATGAAGAGAGTACCGGAAGTTATCGACTGCTGGTTTGACTCAGGTTCAATGCCATTTGCGCAGCACCACTATCCATTTGAAAATAAAGACCTTTTTGAACAACAGTTCCCGGCTAAGTTTATTTCAGAAGCTGTTGACCAGACAAGAGGATGGTTCTATTCACTTCTTGCAATATCAACACTTTTATTTAATAAGGCACCATATGAGAATGTTATTGTATTGGGACATGTCCAGGATGCAGATGGTCAGAAGATGAGTAAGTCTAAGGGTAATGCAGTTGATCCTATGGAAGCATTGAATAAACATGGTGCGGATGCCATCCGCTGGTATTTCTATGAGAATTCAGCACCTTGGCTTCCTAACAGATTCCATGATAAGGCTGTTACAGAAGGACAGAGAAAGTTCATGGGTACAATCTGGAACACATATGCATTCTTCGTGCTTTATGCTAATATTGATGATTTTGATGCAACAAAGTATACGCTTGAATATGATAAGCTTCCTGTAATGGATAAATGGATTCTTTCTAAGTTAAATACTGTTATAAAGACTGTAGATGATAACCTTAATAATTACAAGATTACAGAAACAGCAAGAACATTAGAGGATTTTGTCGATGAACTTTCTAACTGGTATGTAAGACGATGCAGAGAACGTTTCTGGGCTAAGGGAATGGAACAGGATAAGATTAATGCTTATATGACTCTGTATACAACACTTGTTACACTTTGTAAGACGGCAGCTCCTATGATTCCATTTATGACAGAGAGCATTTACAGAAACCTTGTATGCAGCATTGACAAGTCAGCTCCAATCAGTGTACACCTTTGTGACTTCCCTAAGGTACAGGAAGATTGGATTGATAAGGAACTTGAAGATAACATGGAAGATGTATTAAATGCCGTAGTTATCGGTCGTGCATGTAGAAATGCTACTAATATCAAGAACAGACAGCCGATTGGCAGAATGTTTATCAAGGCACCTTGGAAGTTAAATGAATTCTTTACAGATATTATTGCTGATGAGTTAAATGTAAAGAGCGTTGAATACAAGGATGATGTAAGAGATTTCACATCTTATACATTCAAGCCACAGCTTAAGACATTAGGACCTAAGTATGGCAAGTTCTTAGGTGAGATAAGGAAGCAGCTTACAGAGCTTGATGGCAATAAGGCTATGGATGAGCTTAATAATGCAGGCTTTATTACATTACAGGTAAATGGTCAGGATATCCGCCTTGAAAAGGCAGACCTTCTCATTGAGATGACACAGATGGAGGGCTACGTTGCTAATTCTGATAAGGGTATTACCGTTGTTATGGATACTAACCTTACACCAGAACTTATTGAGGAAGGCTTTGTAAGAGAAATCGTAAGCAAGATTCAGACAATGCGTAAGGATGCAGGCTTTGAGGTTATGGACAGAATCAAGGTATATGTATCAGGTAATGACAGGATTGCGGATCTTATGCAAAGAAATGCAGAGCAGGTTAAGTCGGTAGTCCTTGCAGATGATATTATCGCTTCTGAAGCAGAGGGATTTGTTAAGGAATGGAATATCAATGGTGAGAATGTAACACTTGGCGTTGAAAAGAACTAATATAATTAAGAGTAGTTATATTAATCATAGGTAAAAGTATTACAATATAATAATATATCGTGGATAATAACCATATAGACTTATAATGTTATTGAATATATATTGAATATGTATTCTGTCTGGTTATCCACATAAAAGCAGGATATAATTGCATAATGTAGTTATATCCTGCTTTTTAATATTGATAGAAAATGTATATATTTCACAAAAAAATACATATAATATGAGTGAAAATGTCGAAAACGTCTAAAATATGTAAAAAAATCTGTAATATTTTGTTCACATTTAAAAATGACAAAAATATAAGTTGTATCATTTTGACTATTTATAGTATTGTAGACCTATATTATTGACTTATAAAATTAAAGGGAGTAAAGAAGATGGGCAGAAAGGTTAAAAAACAGGGAGGCTTACGAAGGGTAGCAGCAGTATTGATGGCTGTTGCAATGGTTCTTTCAGTAATGCCAGTTGAACCGGGGTTGTTCAGCATAACAGTGAATGCGGCTGAGAAATTGTCAGCAGTGTGGACAACAGCAGATTCGGTATTAAAAGATACTAATAATATGGAGGCGGATTCTGTAAAAGGAGGAACGCTGACTAATAATAATGGTAATGTTATAGATATATCAGATGCCAATACATTTACAAAGAGAACCTCTAATGGTGATTTTCTTGTAAACGGTGGAGTGGAGCTTTCACTTCCTGTAGTATCTAAGGCAAAGACATGTACAATAACACTTGTATCTTATAATGATATAACAAGTGATTCTCATTCTGTTACAGTGGATGGAATGAAAGATACGAGTATAAGTAAAAGTGGTAGTGGATGGTTAACATATACGATTACAGGAACACCGGATGGAAGTGGTAACACTGTAACAATCAAGACAAATAGTCAGGAATATTTTAGGAGTATTGAAGTGAATTCATCTTCAAGTCTTGCTGTAACAGATGCGGCTTTTGCAGATGGTCATATGTCAGCGGAGTGGAGACCGGGAAGCGGAAGTTATTTATCATCAACAGGAAGTACAACAGCTATAAATGCCGGACAGACAGGCACTTATACTAATACTGAGAATGATGTGTTATATGTAAATGCAGATAAAGGTAAATTATCACCTAATGGAAATTATTTTCAGGTTAATAATACAACAAAATTAACCATTCCTGTTGTTGGAGATAAGGCAGTATTAACAGCAATAGTTTATAAAGGAGGTGTAGGAACTACTACAGATGCAGTACTGGATGATTCACACCTTGCTTTAACAGGAACAGGCTTAAAGTCAGCTGAATGTACATATAATGAGGTATCAGAAGAGGATGCCAATTCAAGAAAGGTAGAGATAATCTGTTATCTTGACGGAGAAGAGGGAGAGCTTACATTAGAGGTATTATCTAATACATATTTTAGAAGTATAGGTATAGCTTGTGAAGAAGTAAGCACTACAACAATAAGCGGTTCTGTAACAAGTAAGTCTGATATTCCAGAGGGAACGCAGGTAGTTGCAACTAATAAGACAACAGGGCTTACATATAAGTCAGATATAAATGATGGAAAGTATTCTATAGAGGTACCGGTAGAAGATACACAGATGGAATATGAGTTGACATTAAGTAATCCGGAATATCAGATTACATCGGATATAACAACATGTACAGTAAGTACTGCTGATACAGAAGGTAAGACGATTGATTTAACAGTTATTAAACTCAGTACATGTATAGTAACAGGAAACATAAATGGTATTGCAGATAATTATGATATAAGCAATATGAAGCTTGTATTTGATACGGATGAAGCTACAGATTATGAACCTGAAATAACTGTGGATAAGGATAATAAGACATATTCCGCCAAGCTTGAAAAGGGAGTGGCTTATAAATTATCAGTACAGGGTATTAACGATTATGAGATAACATCAGATGTTACAGGACTTGTGTATACACAGGATAGTACATTAGATATTAATTTAGGATTAAAGAGTGTATATACTGTTACAGTTAAACTTCCTGATGAACCGGATTTAACTAATGCAGAACTTACATATATATATACCAATAATGAGGATGGATATGTATATCAATTTAATTCAGCAGAAGATATTAGATTAAGAAACGGCTCATATACATTAAAGCTTGCAGGAGATTTTCTTGCACAGCCATATAGTATAAAGAGTGGTGCTGATGTAACAGTTAATGGTAATGAAGTCAGCCAGACACTTGGATTTGAACTTGTTACAGAATGGAGCTTTGTATATTCTGATGACGGCAATTATTACAAAGATACAATCAATGGAACGACAGGCTATTACAATGGATTATATATTGATGCAACAAGCGGAAAGCTTACACCAAACGGAAGTACACCAAATTCAGCACAGTTTAATACTGGAGCTAAGATATCTGTTCCTGTAACAGGTAAGTGTACAATATCTGTTGAGGCATATGATAAAACTTATGCATTGTATACAATAGGCGGAACAGCAGCGGATACTACACAGGCTGTATCAACATATCAGTATACAGATAAGAATGCTGGAACAGTTGATATAGTATCTACAGGTAATGCTTATATCAAGTCAATTAAGGTCGTATATGCTGCAAAAGATGTTGAATATAAAGAACAGGCCGAGATGCCACAGGTGTATACATATGGTAATGCGGATTCATTAGTAGTACAGCCGGAAGGTCAGAGACTTGTCTTAACACAGACAGGTGGAAGCTTAGGAACAACAACTAATGCAGATAAAACAACTAATATTAATACAAGTGTAAGCTTTTATGGTTTTAATGAAACAAGTGATATCAATAAGCTTACAGCAGATATAATTATTGAGGACTGTGGAAACAGCAGTTCTAATGGTATATTCTTTGGTGCATTTAACAAGGATTATATAGTAACTACAGGTATCCGTAAGGGCAGCGAGTTAAAGATGATATATTCAAAGTCTGAATCTGACCTTACGGGAGCTTCAGGCGGTGTAACAGGCAATTATCCTGTTGGAACAGTAGTAACATTTACAGTAGAAAAGTCTGATACAGAGCTTATAATTACAGCAACACCTAAGGGTGGACAGACACAGACTGCAAAGTTTGATTATTCTAAGAATCTTTTATTTAAGAAGAATGGTAAGAATACAGCAGTTTCGTATGGTTTTGTACTTGCAGGAGTTAAGGCAGTTGTTAAGAATATGACATATACATCAGCCGATGGAAAAGTACTTTATGACCAGAATGATTGCTATCAGGCCGCAGGTGTGGCACCTGTAGTAAAGAGCGTTAAAGCAAAGGCAGCGGCTACAAGGGATTATATTGATGTTAGCTGGGAGAATGAGACAGAAGCACAATTAGATGGAATGTATGCGCTTCAGGTATCGACAGATAAGGGAAATACATGGACAGATGTTGATACTGCTATTACAGAAAAGTCATACAGATACAATATATCTGAGGCTGGGGATTATCAGTTCAGGGTATGTGGTAAGTTAGGTGTCAACGGAGATAGAAATACATATGCAGTATCGGATAACATTAATGTTATTGCAGCATTAGATTCAGTTGTATTAAATATTTCGTCAACAGCTGATAAAGTTAATCTTACATGGGATGCAGTTAATAAGGCTACAGAATATGATATTTACAGATATTCCTATGATGATACACAGGATAATGCTAAAAAGATAGCAACAGTTAATAAATGTGAATATGAGGATAGCGATGTAGCTGCGGAGATGCCATATTATTATTATGCAGTTGCCAATTCATATGTAAATGGAGTCCTTGATAATTGGAGTAATCCTTCAGAAACAGTATGGACAGTACCAAGTGCCGGTCATACATCTGATTATGTATATGAAGATGAGGCGGTTGGATTTACAATTACTAAGAGATCCTATAATACAGTATATGATGGAAAGCTTACTATTGAAGGTGTTGTAGAAAAGCAGGCAAATGTAACTTTAAAGATTAATGGCACTGAAGCAGGAAAGACAGATGCGGCTGCAAAGGGAACATTTTCATTTGAAGATAAACAATTATCAGCAGGCAGAAATAACGTTGAATTATTATTTACAGATAAGAATGGAAAGGTTACAAGAGAAACTTTCAATTATGTATATTTAACAGATTATCAGAAGGTAGTAGATGCTAAGTTTACAGGCAATGATGGTGATAAGGTAAATGGAATTGAAACATATAAGACTGTACAGGCAGCCGTTGATTCAGTATCATCAGCTAACAGTGAAAGAGTCATTATTCTTGTCAAAGAAGGAGATTATGAAGAGCATCTTATAGTATCATCACCTTATATCACACTTATTGGTGAGGATAGTGAAAAGACAAGGATATTCTATGATACCAAGCAATGGGTTGGAGGCGATATGGGCCTTAGATGTGCTGTAAAGATTAATGCGACAGCTACAGGTTTTTCAGCAGAAAACCTTACTATTGAGAATACATATAAGTATCTTGGTAATGGTACAATTTCAAATGAATCTTGTGATGCATTAAGAAATGATGCCGCTAATGCTTCTTATATTAATGTAAGAATATTAGGTTATCAGGATACACTTTGTGCTAATGGCGGTACACAATATTATTATAAGTGTTATATTGCAGGTAATGTAGACTTTATTTATGGTAATGAGCCTAGAGCATTATTCAATGATTGTAAGCTTGTATTCCGTTATAATGCTAATAAAAATTCAGGATATGTGTGTGCACCTAAGACAGGAGCTTCAGCAGCATATGGCCTTACGTTTAATAATTGTCAGGTTGTTTCAGAGGAAGGCTGTTCAGGAAGTAAGTATTATCTTGCAAGACCTTGGGGACAGGATGCTTATATAACATGGATTAACTGTTATATGGGTAAGATGATTCGTGCCAATTCGGCTAATCCATATTCAGATATGAGTGGAGCACTTGCATCTAAAGCAAGATTTTATGAATTTGGAAGCTTTGGACCGGGTTATGCCATTAATATAAATAGAAGACAGATATCAAAGAGTAAAGCGGATTCTATGATTACGGCCTCATACTTAGGCTGGGATCCGTATAGTGAAGTTACAGATATAGGAACAGAGTATATTGGAAATATAAGTACACAAACAGATAATAAGTACGTTGAAAAAGAATATGTTTCTGATACTTATTCTGAAAATGAGGGTAATGATAAGGGACTTGATGCATATACACAGGAGGGTTATGCACAGAGTGCTAATACAACAGGCGGAGGATTGTTAAAAGAATCATCTAAAAATTACTATACTGTGGATAATGCAGAAGATTTCTTAAAGGCAATCCAGAGCGTTAAGAAGAGCGGAATGGCATCAGTTATTGAACTTACAGCAGATATTGCTCTTGGTGATAAAGAAGTTAACAACTTCCAGGATTATAGTGCATTTATAACGGCACATAAGCAGGCACCACTTACTCATCCAACACTGTTAAAAACAGGTGTATCAATGTTAAAGCTTGAAAATATGAGTAATTTAACAATCTATTCTAAGAATGGAGCTAAGATTACACATACATGTGTTGATATTACCGGATCTAATAATATTATTATCAGAAATATAGAATTTGATGAAATCTGGGAATGGGATGATGAAACACAAGGCGGATACGACCGTAATGACTGGGATTACATGACTATTGAAAAAGGAAGTTTTGATATATGGATTGACCATTGTACTTTCTATAAGGCATATGATGGTGTAATTGACATCAAGACTCCAACGGATTCAAGTAATGTAACAATCTCATGGTGTGAATTTTTACCGGCAAGTGAGGATAATGTATTCTTTGATGCTATGATGAATATAATGAAGGATAATCCGGATAATTATCCATATTATAGGCATCTGCTTGAAGAGGGAATGACAGACAGACAGATATATAATTATGCTTACGGTCAGAAGAAGACACACCTTTTAGGACAGTCAGATACAGATACATCAGCTAAGAATATTACAGTAACATTTGCAAATAATTATTACAAAAACTCAATGGACCGAATGCCAAGACTTCGTTATGGTACGGCTCATGTATATAATTGTATTATGGATGCACAGGATCTAAGAGATATGCGTCTTGATATAGAAAATACAGCAGGTTCAACACTTGCACAGAAGATTGTAAGTAATGGTGCTTCATCTAATTGTGGTGCGCATATGCTTCTTGAAAATTGTTATATGTCAGGTATGACAAATGTGCTTATAAGTGGTAATGGTGAGAGTTCTGCAGGATATATCAATGCTGTAAATACTATTTATAAGCTTGATAATAAGGCTGCTGACTTAAAGGTTATGTTAAATACTTCCAAAGAAGGAGAGGTTGCATTAGTTCAGGATAAGGATGAATTCAAGGCTGCTCTTCCATATAGTGATTACAGATTATATTCGGCCTCAGAATTGTCAACAGTGGTACAGCCTTATACAGGAGCAGGAAAGCTTACACTTACAACATTACAGTGGGAAAAAACAAAGTATAATGATGAACACACAGTACATACAGAACATAAGTGGGATGAAGGAAAGGTAACAAAGGAAGCCACATGTACAGAAGCCGGAGAAAAGACGTACACATGTACAGTATGTAATGCGACCAGGACAGAAAAGATAGAGGCAACAGGCCATAAATACAGTACAGAATGGACAATAGATAAAGAAGCGACATGTACGGAGTCAGGAAGCAAGTCACATCATTGTACAGTATGCGATGCTAAAACAGAAGAAACAGAAATCAAGGCAACAGGACATAAGTGGGATGAAGGAGTAGTGACAAAGGAAGCCACATGTACAGAAGCCGGAGAAAAGACATACACATGTACAGTATGTAAGGAGACAAAGACAGAAAAGATAGATGCAGCAGGCCATAAATACAGTACAGAATGGACAATAGATAAAGAAGCGACATGTACAGAGTCAGGAAGCAAGTCACATCATTGTACAGTATGCGATGCTAAAACAGAAGAAACAGAAATCAAGGCAACAGGACATAAGTGGGATGAAGGAGTAGTGACAAAGGAAGCCACATGTACAGAAGCCGGAGAAAAGACATATACATGTACAGTATGTAAGGAGACAAAGACAGAAAAGATAGAGGCAACAGGCCATAAATACAGTACAGAATGGACAATAGATAAAGAAGCGACATGTACGGAGTCAGGAAGCAAGTCACATCATTGTACAGTATGCGATGCTAAAACAGAAGAAACAGAAATCAAGGCAACAGGACATAAGTGGGATGAAGGAGTAGTGACAAAGGAAGCCACATGTACAGAAGCCGGAGAAAAGACATACACATGTACAGTATGCAAGGAGACAAAGACAGAAAAGATAGAGGCAGCAGGCCATAAATACAGTACAGAATGGACAATAGATAAAGAAGCGACATATACAGAGTCGGGAAGCAAGTCGCATCATTGTACAGTGTGCGGAGCCAGAACAGATATTACAGAGATTCCTGTAATTAAGGAGAATAATGATGATAATGCCAAGACAGATGTTACAGTCAGTCAGGGTAAAGATGCTCCTGATACAACATTTGATGAGTCAGATGAGGAATTAACTAATAAAATACTTACAGAGGACGAAAAGGCCCAGGCAGCCGGCAAAGATATTAAAATTAAGCTTTCAATAGATAATATCAGTGATAATGCATCAGATGAAGATAATAAGCTTATTAAAAACAGACTTACAGTATCACAAAAAGTAGGAATGATTCTTGATATTAAGTTAAATATGACTATTGGTGCAGATAGTAAGCAGGTATATGAAACAGCTCAAGAGATTACACTTAGTGCAGAAATACCGGAAGAGCTTCTTAATAATAATTCTGATATTATAAGAAAATATTCAGTTATCAGGATACATGATAGTAAAGCTGAGATTCTTAAATCAGAATATAATGCTCAGACTAAGAAGATAACATTTAAGACAGACAGATTTTCAACTTACGCTATTATCTATGAAGATACTAAGAAAGATAATACACAAGAGACAACAAAGCCAGCCGGAGGTAATACACAAGAGACAACAAAGCCAGCCGGAGGTAATACACAGGAGACAACAAAGCCGACTGGAGGTAATACACAGGAGACAACAAAACCAGCCGGAGGTAATACACAGGAGACAACAAAGCCGACCGGAGGTAATACACAGGAGACAACAAAGCCGACCGGAGGTAATATACAGGAGACAACAAAACCAGCCGGAGATAATACGATATTATCAACAGATATAACTAATAGTTCAATACAGCCAACAGCTGCAGAAAATATTAACTCTCAGGAGAATCAGACAATAACAGCATCTGACAGTGATGTTAATACGGGAGACAGTATTTCTGCAGGAAAGGCAGTTGCTATTATTATTATGATGATGTCATGTATTTTGGCAATGTGTGGAGTGATATTAAAAAAGA
>ERZ1034691.1081-NODE-1081-length-18806-cov-9.672977_pt1 | contig 18806 bp, 15 predicted proteins | sample MGYA00520638_ERZ1034691 | MGnify/ENA primary metagenome ERZ1034691 (study PRJEB33766, sample SAMN09781763) | gut metagenome | biome: gut microbiome | host: Homo sapiens | place: Madagascar | study: EMG produced TPA metagenomics assembly of the PRJNA485056 data...
CCAGTAACCACAGCACCTTCCACAAGAACATCAGAAACAACAATTGCGCCAGCACCAATTACAACATCATTCGCAATTTGAATGCCGCCTAAAATTTTTGCTTCCACTCCAAGTTCAACATTGTTTCCAATCATCGGGCACAGCTCTGAGATACCATTGTTTCCGATACAATTATCTCCGTGTAAAACTAAATTTTGTCTAATAATTGATGCTCCATTAATAACAATTGGGCCATTATGATATAGTGTCATTCCACTTCCAATATTACGCGCATTAATCTCATAGCCCAATTTTAGTCCAAGCCTGTTTTTCTTTATTTCATAAATATAATAAAAAATCGAGTTTGAGCAGTCCGACAACCGCATATACTTTACATATTTATATCGCATCCATGCAGGATGTCTCGTAACAACAAGTTTTAAAATATGACCTGAAGATGTATTCCCTAGAGTGAGGCTTTTTTCCAAACGAATCACTTTTTTTATTTCTGCTTTATTCATATACAATCTCCCTACTCGAACGAACTGCATATGAACAAAGCTATCTCTCACTATTTCGTATTTAGAAAAGCCACATAGTCAAAATCATCCAACCAACGTCTTCCCGTCCATTTGGATTTATATTTACAAATATCTAATATGTGATTTTCTTCTTCACTTCCTGGTATACAAACAGCCGACTTTATTTCTGGTCTTTTTTTATATGTAAGAAAAGCTTTGTGCTCATATGGAAGCGAATCAAATTCAATAATATCCTTATATGTACATCCGTCACGATCGACCATGATAACATATAAGTTATCAAAATGAATTCTCTTTTTTCTCTCTTCCCATTTTTGTTCAGCCTCAGCAAAATCTTTGTAATGTACCAAGTGGAGCGTTAAATCTTCCAGTTTTCCTAAAGGATATGCATACGAAGAGTCAGTCTCTGTTAATTTACAGTTCAAATAGTGCTTTAAATTTCCAATGAATTTTAGATAATCTCCTGCGGAAAAATACAAATTAATTGTCGGCGTGTCAAATCTTTGTCCCAACTCGTGGAGAATGACCCCCCCCACACAGTTTGAAGAAAGAATTGTAAAATCTTTATTTTCCAATTTTTCTCTGTTTTTTCTGTTGAGACCCATCCGTAGTATTGATCTGTATTTTTTTGTTATTACTTTTTTATTCATCGTATCTTATCCTTCTTCAAAAATTTTCGAACTAAAGTTAGCATTGAACTTCTGAATTCACGATCTGTAGCAAATATCGCCATAGAACTTATAATGATTCCGATTGACATAAGAGCAGCTTTGATTATAAATGCTCCAAACGTAATAGTTCTAAATTTATTTGTTATCAGAAATATCACTGTGAACAAAATTCCTGAAAGTACAAAATCTTTAAATGTTTTAGAAAAATATTTTCTGAGATTTTCATGAAATGCGAACTCATACAAATATTTTCCTTTAAATCCAAATGAAAAAATCAAAATTGAAAGTATCGTTCCTAATATTATACCGTTGAGTCCGAGGAACTTTGCTAAAATAATTGACACAATAATATTGAATGGTACCTGAGCAATCATTTGCTTTTGATCCAATTTATGTAACCCCATTGCATTTTGGTAGGAATAATAAATTGTTTTTACAAGTGTTAAATACAGATATATTGTCATAATAATACTCAAAGAATCCGACAACACATATTTAGCACCATATGCAATATAGGTAAAGTCCTGAATAAAGGCCAAAAACAAGCAACAAAAAAAAACTGCAATATAATGAAAAGGCGAATACGACCTTAAATAGGCTCTATATTTTCCCTCTGCATCCGCATCTACTGCCAAATTACCATAACTAGAAGTTAATGCAGATCCTATCGGATTGTATAATCCAATGCAGGCATTAAATATCGTGTGATAATTTGTATACATTCCCAATGTCACAATATCTATGAAGCCATTAATTATTAATGAATCGCTTTGACTTAGTACCTTATCTGCAATTCGTACGACAAAAATCGGCTTGATAAGTTCAACTATTTTCTTTTGTTCCGTTTTACTTAGCTTTTCCTTTACTGGTTCTTTCAAATACGGATGCTCTTTCAATACCATAAAATGACAAATTAAGTTTTCTGCCAGATTGCCAATAATCATCAAAATCAGGAAAACATAATAGTTATGGAACTGATAAATCGCTACAACTTGAAGGATACCAACAACGACTTTCTGCCCGGCATTCACAATAGATATGACTCTATTCTTTTGTTCTGCATAGAAAATAGATTTGTTATATGCAAATAAATAGCTGCATACAATTCCAACCAAGAATAGGAAGAAATACAATTGTACAGTTTTCATAGCGATTGTATTTACATCTACGATATGCGGAATCAAAAGGACCTGAACCCCTATTCCTAAGAGTAAAAGAACCCCTGCGAACACATTGTATACGTTTTTATACAAATGAATTAACGCTTTTGTTTTTTCCTTATCTGAGTTTTTTACCGGCTCATATAAGAAAATTATCATAGCATTACCAATTCCAAGTTCCGTAATCTGCAAAATTTGCAGAACACTTGTATATAGGCTATTAAGTCCTAGAAGTTCCTCTCCTAGGTATCTCGCAAAAGCTATTCTGGTAGCCATTGTAGCTACCAGAACAAAAAAATAAGCCAACATTCCAAAAATACTATTTATAATTGAGTTTGTTGTTCGTGAATTATTGCCCATTACCTATTCCCCTTTTTCGATCAACTATATAATACCCAAGATAAATAATAATAACGACCAGCAAAATATCATATTCTATTACTTTTTCCAAGGTATAAAATGATCGTCTTGAATAAGTTGTAAGTCCATATACCATGACTAATTGAATATATTCTGCAAATTTTGAGTTTCCTTGTAGTTTTAAAGCAAACAATTTCTGAATTAAAAAGCCCTGTACTCCTACTACAATAATGCCAGCCCATCCAAAATTAAAAAAACTTTCTGCAATAACCGAATACCCTGCTCCAAAGTTAAACAATGTTCCATATGAGACACTCAACTGCTTCGCCAACCAAATTTCGGGCAACATACTATGAATGTTGTTAACAACCCCTGTGATATCGAGTGATTGAGGTATCAAACACACCAATGAGCCAAAATAAGATCCCCCAAATTGATAGGCTGTACTATTTGGAATATATTTCATCGTGAAGCAAATTGACGTAAAATTAAATCCCATTTCTTCTACAACATCAACTACGACATCTAAAATGGATTTTGTATCGTAGCTATTTCCCACTCTTGTCTGAGCAAGGTATGCTAATACATATAGCATCACAAGTGACACTACCGCTATTATTATATATTTGGTTACATTATTTTTTTTTCCTTTCTTTGAAGCTAGCATTAGAATAAATGCCAATAATACTGGCAATCCTTCAGTTCTGCCTCCAGATGCCATTGATAATGCACAATAAAGCAACAGTATAGCAGAATATACCGTCTTTTGTCTTCCAGTTGAATACACAATGGTAAGGAAAGCGCTTGCAACAAACATTGTTTTGGCAAAGTTTGTTGCACCATTGTATAAGCCCATTGTATCAAGCTTTACATACTGATATCCATATAGCATACTCAGTCTCAATACAATAAAGCTTACTGGAATTGCAATAGCTCCAGTTAGCCAAAATAAAATTTTTGCTATTTGTTGTATCATGCGCTCATTCTTCAAGTAGTTTTTATCTAAATTAATAATTCCTTTTCCTCGACCTGCACCTAAAATTCCTCCGATTATAAATGCTTCAATTGCAATTATTGAAAACTTCGCACCAGCCACTACCGTATTAACATCTAAATATTCCACATAAAAATTATAAAAGTCGGGAATCAGTGCATATAAGATTGGCAATCCAAATTGAAATAAAATAAAACAAATTAGCACTATAAAAAAAGGAGTAATCAGTGTTTTTTCATATGATATGTATACAACAATCTGAAAAAGCAGAACCCATACTCCTACTGCACTTATTTTTTGAAAGCCTTCAATAGAGTTTCCATACTCTCTTCCAAATATAATGAAAACTGAAACAATAAAAATAAATGTTTCCAATAAAACTGTTCGCAGTTTTCTTTTTTCCATAATCATGCGATAACTTTTCTCCTTTACTTTATCACTTAAAGCCACCACTTTCTGGCGACCGACATTGTGTCTTTCCTTCAGCATCATAGAATTATAGCTATTTTTTCTAACGGCATAATCTTTGATTCACTTATTTAAAGCCCTTTTTCCTTATCGTCTTAAACACTTTTCTCGGCAACAGCCCAAGGATGATAGGTTTCACAACATATGGGAACGCTGTAATTCCAAAGCCCATTTTTTTAAAACAATACTTTCTGACTTTCGCTTCATCGACTCTGTCTGCCAAAGTCCGGTACTTGCCATTTCCAACTTCAACTTTATAGTAATAAAGTTTTTCCTGTATATTGTATCCCTCATATCCAGCTGCATATAATCTCATAAACAAATCATAGTCCTCAGCTTTTTTTGTTTCAGGAACCACGCGATAATTATGTACAGCATTCAAATCGCTTTTTCTAATAAGTAATGTCGGGTGAAGAAATTGACTTCTAAATAGAAAGTCTTTTTTAGTCGGTCTTTCAGGCCTAACATGTTCGCCCCAAATTCCTTCATTACTATACACAGCCGCATTACAGCACACAAAACTTATTTCTGGATGCATTTCCAAAAACTTCAGTTCTGTTTCTAAACGTAGCGGAGCGGAATAATCATCTGCGTCTTGTCTTGCAATATATTCGCCCTTGGACACTTTTACACATTCATTCAAAGCATTTCCTAGGCCTTTATTCTTCTTATATCCAACAATTTTGATTCTAGAATCTTGCTTTGCAATTTCTTCCATTCTTTCTTTCGTTTCATTCGTTGATCCATCATCGCAAATAATAAATTCCCACTCTTTATAACTTTGGTTTATGATGCTTTCTATACTTCTCTGAAGTTCATCATAGTTTTGTACATTGTACACACCCATAATAATTGAAATCTTTGGCATCTCTTTAATTCTCCCTATTTTTTCATTCGATTAAACACCGGTACCACAACAGAATGTGTCCAACCTAATAAAAAGAAACCTATTCCATGCGGCATTTTATGAAAACAATTTAATATTGTAGTTCTCTTATTTTTTTTATGCTGATACTCTTGCAGTTTAACATCTCTCCATGGACTTAAAGCCAAATATTTCTGGAATGAAGCTGCAAATGGGTGATTTGTATTCGAAAACCACGGTCTTATACTCAACATACACGTTGTATAATGTATGATATTCGGACTATTCACAGCTCTTTCAAACTCACTTTTATCATAATAGTTTGTAGGATGCCGCAGTTTCATTACATCATCGTAACTGTATAATGCCTGTAAAGACATTAAATTATACCTCGGCTCAATTGTCCCTATTTCGCTATTTAGCATACCATTTAGAATGTCTTGATCTGCATAATATATGCGCTTGATATACTTTTTTACATACTGCTCCAGTTTTTTTGCAACTTGAATTTCTCTTAGCTTTTTTACATTAATCAACAATACACCCGCATTTACATATGGCGCATTAGAATTCAATCCTAGATTTTTACGATATGACTTACTAATACAATCTTTTACTCCATAAACAATCTTATCGTCTACCGCTGTATTCCACAAATCCTTGATATTTGCATTTACAATGATATCACTATCAAGATATAAAATTTTGTTTACACTCTCTGGCAAATAGTACCCTGCAAACAATCTGGAGAATGCGCTCTTTGGCCATCTGCTAGAGCACAATTCTTCTGGAATATCCAAATCAGGAACATCTATCACAATACATTTCCTGTTATACTTTTCTGCGAGTTTGCCAAGAATATCTTTATTTTCTTCCGAAATCCCATCGCCCATTAAATATACATCAATTTTTTCACTATCCGTATTATTTTCAAACAGGGAAATCATAGCTACTCCAGTGAGCCATATGTAGTTATTATCACAAGCAAATAAGATGTTCATTTTGTTGCTCCTCCTTACAATTCTGTATTATCCAAAACAGGAGTATAGTGACTATCTTTTTCCGCAATTATTAACTGAGACTCATCTGAATTGGGCCATTTTATGCCAATAGATTTGTCATTCCATGGTATTCCGATTTCATCATTTGGATGCCAAACATCTGAAACCTTAAAAATCACATCGGCGTATTCGGACAAAACAAAAAAACCATGCGCAAATCCTTCTGGTATATATAATGCATTCCTATTTTCATCTGAAAGTATTTCTCCATGCCATTGAAGATATGTTTTCGAATTCTTTCTCATATCAACAGCGACATCAAATATTTCCCCGTGAGCAACTCGAACATATTTCCCTTGGGGATAATGTTTTTGAACATGTAACCCTCTTAATACATTTTTTTTAGATCTTGATTCATTGTCTTGAACAAACTTCAGTTTTAGACCAGCCTCAAAAAATTCTTTCTGGTTATAATTTTCAAAGAAAAATCCATAATCAGTCTTATATATTATCGGTGATACCAAGTACAAACCTTCAATATCAAGCTTTATAAATTCAAAATTTCCCATCATAATCCCTCGCATTGGTTTTTTCTTAAAAATACCAATTAATTATCTTGATATTAAAATTCAATACTCTTCTTACAAATCCATCTAAAACAAGTGTGCGCTTTATCTTCACCTCAACTGAAACTTTGAAATACAAACCTTAAGGACAGCGCACCGTCAAAATGTTAAGTCTTATTGTCATAACCTGTTGGACAGCCACTCTATTTTTCAAAGTGCTGACCCTTATTGTCATAACTCGTACACCAATTCACTTTGTTAAAACTGTACAAGTTCATAGTCACTCTCTGTTTCAACATGAACAATCATCTACCCCTCACCACCTCTAATTCTCCAGAAAAATGCAGCTATCATGTCCGTCTTTTCTCTGCAATAAACTTTTCCAGGAAAATAGATTTTGGGCTTTTCAACGCTTTCAACCTCCACCTCTAATTCTTCGAAAAAATGAAGGTTTCATGTCCGCACCTTGCTCTGCAATAAAACAGGCTCGCAGTAAGGGTATTTTGCATGAGTTTTATACGCCACCGTAGACCATCATGCCGCCACTGGAAGTTTGAGGTAGACATTGGATGGACAGCTTACCCCTTTAGTGCCTTTCGCATTCACACACCAGTGAACATCACCGGCATTCAGGGAATATATAAGATCGGCTTTATCCTGATATGGAATAAATACCACATTATTCATCTGGTGCTCTTTTACATAAAGAACCAGTTTGTCCAGTACAGAACCCGCGCCTACGAATGCAAATACGACTTCCCTGCCGTCTGCCGTTTTCGTTCCGGTTTCAAAACACTCTATAACCTTAATCAAATTCTCCAAATCATAGTAAAGTCCGATATTTCCTGAATACATAATAACGAACTTGCCATCCAGACCATATTTCTTCTTAAATGCCACAACCTTCTCGTTATTATCCTCTAAGGGATATATCTCCCTCTCATCAATCCAGTTGTTAATCATAACTGTTTTCGGCATCTTTTTCTCCCTACATCGATCCCTCTCTCTTCAGTACTGCGAGTACTGTCTTGAAGAGGATTTCAAAATCCAGGCCCATGGACCATTCCCGGATGTATTTGGTGTCTAATTTTACGACTTCCTCGAAGTCGGTGATCTGGCTTCGGCCGCTTACCTGCCACATGCCGGTGATGCCGGGTTTCATGGCAAGGCGGGCTCTGTGGTGTAAATCGTAGGTTTCCCATTCGTCCTCTGTGGGGGGACGGGTTCCGACTAAGCTCATGTCGCCCTTAAGGACATTGAAAAACTGGGGGAACTCATCTAAGCTGGTGACACGGATGAAGTTGCCGATACCGGTCTTCTTTGTGCCGTCCGGCAGGATTTTGTTGCCGATGACACGAGGATCAAAGTCCAGTTTGAACATCTTGCCGTCACTGACACGGTTCTGCGCCATGAGTTCCTTCTTTCGTTCCTCCGCATCCATGTACATGCTGCGGAATTTATACATCTTAAATTTCTTACCGTTTTTACCGATTCTCACCTGGGAGAAAAAGATAGGTCCGGGAGAGCTGATATAAATGGCAGGAGCCACAAAGATAAAAATGATACCGGTAAGAATGCATCCCACCAGACTGCCCAGAATATCAATAGCCCGTTTTGTAAAGGCCTGTTTGCCGGTCGCGCAGTTGATGCTTCCTGTCAGTACCGTATAGTTGCCGATACGTTCAACCATCTGCGTCTTTCCTAAATTTTGTGCCATGGTGTCCAGATCCACATGCACGGTGACACCCATTTCCATGAATTTGTCCACTAACTTCTTGGGGTATTCTCCGTAAATATCGGGGACCACCATAATCTCGTCCACCCATTCCCGGCAGGCATATGCGGAAGCATTTTTGACATTTGCAACAACCGGCACATCTTCGATAATTTCGCCTGTCATGTCCCGGTCCATAATAACCAGACCGGCAATGTTAAACCTTTCAAAGTTGAACCGGCGGATATTTTTAACAACCTCCGGTGCCCTGCGGGCATCTGCTATAAGCAAAAGGGAGCGTTTGCCGCTTGCCTTCGTTTTTCTGCGCAGAATATGTTTCCAGCCGACTCTTGTCACATAGGAAATCACCATATAAATCCCTGCGGTCACAAAAAGAACCGTTCGGGAATACTGCTGTCCCTGCTGAATGGAAAACAGGTACAGAACGGACAAAAGTGTTACCAGCATAACGTGCTTTACGGTAATGGTAAACTCCTGATATATTCCTCTTTTCAGGACATTCTTCAATGTCTCAAAAAAGAAGATAACAAGTAAATCCACAATTTCCAAAGCAATGGCCATACTGCGGTATAATGCCGTGCCGTACGGATTGGCACCGTAATTACGAAGCAGACAAGCTGCCACAAAAGCAAGCTGCAGACAAATCATATCTATTAAAATAAAATCGTAGTGCTTCATCCAGCCCTGAAAACCTTTTCTGTACATCGCCTGTCTCCTTTCTCATAGAGTATAATAGCCCGCCAATATAGAAACCGGCAGGCTATCCCCCCTTTACCGACCGCTAAATTTATCAAAGCCAACCTTCACTGTCCGGTAAAAGCACTCTATGAAGCTCCCCTGCTCACAAAACCCTTATATTATGATATAGACCTTGTTAAGCCTTATCTTTCGCTTCGTCTTCGTTTCCGGCTTCTTCACCGTACTTGGCATATTCGCCGTACTTTCCATACTTTCCGTACTTACCGTATTTGCCATACTTTCCGTAATGACCACCGTAGCGGTTGTAGTAGCCGCCGGTTTCCATCTTTACTTTATTTAAGACAACTCCTAAAATACGGATGCCTGTCAGATCAAGCTGTTTCTTGACATCCTGCAGGTAACGGTAGCTGATGGCATTGCTCTCCACCACCAGAATGGCGCTGTCACACATGGGGGCAATGACCGCCGCGTCAATGACCCAGCCAAGAGGCGGACAGTCAATCAATACCAAATCGTAGGCTGCTTTCAGTTCCTCTATCATCTTTGAGAAATAAGCATTACCCAGAAGTCCCGTCGGATTGGGTACGGAAGGTCCCGCTACAATCATGTCAAAATTCTCGATATCGGTATGAAGCAGTACATCGTCTAACTTCTTCTGTCCTGCCAGATAATGGGACAGACCGTAGATTTCTTTTTCGGAAGTAATTCTGTGACGCCCTACCAGTACGGACTTACGCATATCGGAATCCACCAGGATAACCTTTTTTCCATCCTCCGCAAGGGAACGTGCCAGCTCCATGGTTACCGTACTCTTTCCTTCGTTCGGCGTGCAGCTTGTAAACAGAATTACTTTATTATCATCTCCGCAAAAGCTCAAATTGGTCTTTAAGGAGTTCATGGCTTCTCTTCTTGCATAGTCCATTTTTTCCTTATTCTGGAGTACAATCTTATTTGCCATTGTTCGTTACCCCCTTGCTTTTGTAGATTCGCTTTTTCCGGCTTTTCTTTTCTCCTTCATGCAGAGGAACACTTGTCAGGGTATTTAATCCCAGATACTTTTCTACATCCTCTGCCGTCTTGACGGTATCATCCACCAGATACATAACCGCTATAATTCCCATGGCAAGGACTGCTCCGAGCAGACCGCCGATTGCGGTGTTCTTCTTTAAGCTGGGGCTTACCGGTCTGTCTTCCATGTAGCCGTACTCGACTACGGTAGGTTCTTCCGTCTTCATAATGGCGGAAATTCTTTCCTTGGATACATTGGCAAATTCATCCACGATATCCTTTGCCAGTACCGGATCCGGATCCTTTGCCGTAATAACCAGAATACGGGAGTTGCTCGGATTGCTGAAGTCCATCTGGTCAAGCAGTTCTTCATAGGTACGATTCAGATTTAAGTTTTCAATGACCTGATCCACCACGGGACGGCTCTGCACCAGCTGGATGTAATCCACTGTCAGTGAAGTACCGATCTGGATGTCCGCCAGAGAGGTAATGGATGTGGAACTTGTTAAGATATACAGCTTGGAAGTGGAGCTGTATAAGGGCTGTATCAGATAGTGGGTAAATAACCCGGAACCGGCTGCCGCAATCAGTACGGCCAGCACTATAATCCATAATCTCTTCTTAAATTGATATAAAAGCTCCAACAAATCGATTTCTGTTTCTTCCTGATTGTTGTTTCCCATTTGTAATTCACCTTTCATTATAGAAATATTCCTTCTATTATTTTTTGTGGATTATCTGTGAGCTGTAAATCCGTTGCATATTTTACGGCCAGCTTCATATCCGGCTTTCTCGTTGTCATGTTGTGACAATCACTGCCTAAAAAATGTATATTGCCTTCTTTCATGTGATGCATACAGAATTTACGTTCCTTGGAAAAAACAGACATTCCAAAGTTCTCTGCATTCACCTGTATGTAAGCGCCGGTATTTATCAGCTCCGGTATGAGTGTCTTTTTCTCATATAAAGCATGGTATCTCTCCACATGGGCAAGGATTGGATAATATCCTGCCTGTGTGGTCTTCCGGACCGCTTTGTCAATATCTTCAAACCGGCAATTTATGGGGAACTCAATTAAAATATAGCGGGTTCCTGCCATTGTCAGTATTTCCTTCGATTTCAATAAATCCACAACACTGTCTTTGTAATAAATTTCCTGTCCCAGATACAGTTCAAAATCATCATATAATTTTCCGATTTTGGTCTGCAGGCTTTCATAGGTTTCCTGCAATTTACTGACGGTGTTGTTTCTATGCCCCGGATAGTAATGGGGCGTCGCTATCATTTTTCTCACACCCTGTGCGTACGCACATTGAATCATGTCCATGGACATTTCCATACTCTTAGAGCCGTCATCCACGGCCGGAAGAATATGACTGTGAATATCAATTATTCCCTGTGCCATTTTTTTCTCTTTGCCGTCTTTCCTGCGATTAACAGAAGCAATACTATTATTGCCACAACGACAATCACACCGATTACCATTTCAAAGCGGAAGCGGTTATCCACACGTTCTGCCTGCGAGTAATCCTTTTTTTCTTCTGTTTCCGCAATCTCTGTTTCCGGTACTGTTTCCGTTACCACCGGTTTTTCATCTACGGCCGGTAAGCTTACCGGTTCGTCTCCTGTTTCTTCCGGTTCGGTTTCAACTACCGTTTCTTCTTTGGTGTCCCTGTCTGCCTTGCTTCCGGCAGGCTTTGCAGGTGTTTCTGTGGGTATCGTATCTTCTCCGGACGGCTCTGTCTCTGCCGGTGTCTCACTCGGTTCTGCCGGTGTAACGGGGGTTACTGCCGGAGTCGGTGAAGGCTCTGCCGGAGTGGGATTCGGTGACGGTTTGGGGGCATCGGATACTTTATACATGTACTGGGAGGTACAGGCAGATGCCAGATTACCGTAAAACTGGGAAATGTAATCATTTACTTCGCCTTGTGACAAATCCACATCGTCCCGGCTTAAATAGTTGTACAGTTTGGTCTGATACTCTGACTTAAATGCATATATTGCACCGTCGTATTCATACTGCCCCTGACCAATGGCGATCAAAGCGCTTTCCGTTCCGCTTACTTCTCCTGCGGATACCTGCATGGACCATAACGGCAGTAAGAAAAACACTGCTAAACTCATATATATCAAACGTTTCATTTCCCGGTTCATCCCCTCTAAATAAGTGGCCCGGTCACAATAGCTGCAACCGAGCCACCATTTTGTTACTGTTAAAACTTATTCTTCTGTAATGTCATCTACAGGTTCTGCTACTACATCTTCCACAGTATCTACTGTAATTTCTTCTACTGCTTCTGTAGTGGGCTGCGTCTCTTCCTTAACTGCAAACTTGATGGTATAGGTCAGAGTACCGTAACCTGCATAAGTAACCTTTACAGTGGTTTCCTTACCGTTCAGGTCGCTAATCTTTTCGTACTTGGCTGCCTGTTCGCTGCAGATAGCTGCTGCGGTAGCATTGGTATATACCTTGCCGTTCAGCTCAACCTTGGTAACCTTCTGGCTGTCCATTACATTCTGCAGTGCTGTCACCAGTCCGGAACCGGCTAATTCAGCAGGTGCCATATCCTTGGTGATTTCTACGCCCAGGGTATTGGCTGCTGCATCATATGCAACAGTACCGAAGTCATAACCTTCTGCCTTGATTGCTGTGCTGATGGCATTGTCAATAGCATCTTCGCTTACTACTGCAAAATTCATGGTGTAAGTAAGAACTTCACCGTTTGCATAAGTAACTTCCACTACGGTTGCCTTGCCTGCAAGCTCGCCGATGGTTGCATACTTCTTGCCTTCCTCTGTGCAGATATCGAATGCAGTCTTACCTTCGTAAACATTGCCGTTCATCTTAACAACTGCTACGCCGGTTACATCCATTGCTTTCTGGATGGTATCGGTTAATGCGGTCAGTTCGGAAGGAGTCATACCTGCCTGTGCACCCTGGATGGTTACATTTAAGGTATTGGTTGCTGCATCGTATGCAACTGCACCAAAGTCATAGCCGTCAGGATTGATTGCTTCTGCAATAGCCTTGTCTGCCTTTGTATCTGCTGTCATATTGAAGCTTACAGTGTAAACAAGCTTTCTTGCAGTGGTTGCCTTGTAGGTAACTTCAATGGTACTTGTCTTTCCGACTAATGCACCGAGAGTCTTGCTGCCTTCTGCCAACTTCATGCAGATTGCTTCTGCAGTCTTATCTACATTTACATTGTTAACCTTTACAGAATCTACATTCTGGCTTGTAAGGAAGCTTTCAATAACTGTCTTTAATCCGGTACCTGCCAGAGCGGTTTCGTCCTTGTCTAAGTAGTCTGCAACAAAGTTTACTGCAAATGCGTTGGTATCCTTGTTGTAGCTGATGGTACCGAAGTCGTAATCGTCACGGATTGCTTCTTCAATTGCCTTATCTGCTGCTGTATCGAAGGATGCGCTGTCAAGCAGGAAGTACAGGGTGTAAGTATCTGTGTAGGTCTGGCTGCCTGCCTTGTAGGTTACGTTTGCAACCATTACACTGCCGTCCAATGCGCCATAGGTTGTTGCCTTGGCATATACCTTGTCAAGATATTCATCTGCTAATTCATTGATGAAGTCTGCCTGGCTGTTGTCTGCTGTCTTTTCTTTGGTAACTGCTGTCTGTCCGAGTGTTCCCGGAATGTTGGTAGATACAGTTACGTTGGTGGCATCTGCAAAGATGACATTCAGTGCGTTCAGTACGTTCTGTCTGTCTGCTGCATCTGCTGCCTTGATATCCTGGTCTGCATCAAGAGCTGCTACTGTAATTGTCTTGCCGTCAACGGTAATCTTGTCAACGCCGGTCAAATTCAGTTTTGCTAATTCTGCTGCCATGGTATCTACTACTGCCTGCTGGTAAATCTTAGCAGTCATGGTGAAATTCATGGTGTAAGATACAGGATATTCTGTAGTCTTGCCTTCTTTATTGGGCTGCTCTACGGTAATGTCTACAACTACGTTTGCACCGTTCCAGTTCTTGGTAAGAGGTCTGTCTGCAAGGTAGGTATTCTGGATGTAGTTTACAGCGCCCTTGAAATCGCCGAATGCAAATTCGGTGGTACCGTCGATGATTACCTTGCCGTCCTTGTGGGTTGCGGTATGGGTTACACCATCTAATGTTACGCTTACGTTTCTTAATGTGTGTTTCTTTGCAAGACTTTCAATCAGAGATGCAAGTCCTGTGTTGGAAAGATCATCCAGTGCTACGTTCGGGTCGTTGATGGCTACATCAAAGGTTTCCTTGCTTGCATTGAATTTCATCTTGAAGCCGGTGTAATCACGAACTTCTTCTTTCATTGCTGTGTTAATGGAAGCATTTACTGCTTTCTTAACTGCTGCCAATTCCTTGTTGTATGCAGCGATTGCTTTCTTTTCATCTGCTGTCGGGTTGGAAGCTTTTCTTTCATCCTTGACAGTCAGGGTAATCCTGGCGCTCTTCTTGCTACCGTCAGCTGCGGTTGCGGTAATCACTGCGGAACCCTTTGCTTTAACGGTAACCACACCGTTTGCGTCTACGGAAGCAACAGCGGGCTTGTTGGAAGTCCAGGTTACTTTCTTGTTGGTAGGCTCTGCCGTCTTGCCGGTAACTTCTGCTGCCAGGGTAAAGGTGGCTGCTTCATTGTCCTTTAAGGTGAAGGCTCTCTTGGTAATAACAGCGGTGCCTTCCTTGATAGCTACCTTGTTTACCGGAATGATAGCGGTAACGGTAACTGCCTGGCTGATTGTTTCATCGCCCTTTGCGGTAGCTTTTACGGTAATAATGCAGGGCTTCTTTGCTCTAACTTTGCCGTTGGATGCTACGGATGCGTACTTGGCGATTTCCTTCTTCTCGCTGATAACATGTCCGTTCTCATCGATAATCTGAGGAATGCTGTAGGTAACGCCCTTGTTGCTTGCTCCGGCATTTACCTTTGCTGCAATATCAGCGGTAGCGGAACCGTTTGCTACGATGGTAAAGCTCTTGGCTGCTACTGTCATAACTTCTACATCGGTAGTAACCTTTACGTTGATCTTTGCTGTCTTCTTGCTGTCGTTCTTGTAGCTTACGGTAATCACTGCGGAGCCGTTTGCCTTTGCGGTAATCTTACCGTTTGCATCTACGGAAGCGACTGCGGGCTTATTGCTTACAAATACCAGGTCCTTATTGTCTACGCCTGTCATCTTGATGGTGTAGGTGTAAGCGCTGCTGGTTCTGTTTGCCTTTAAGCTTACGGTATTTCTCTTATTCAGTTCACCAAGTACATCCGTCTTTGCGGAGGTAGATGTATTGTCCTGTACGGGAACTAACTTTGCGGTTGCGCCCTTTACATTGACATAGACTACCTTGGTAACGGCTTTGTTCTTGCTGCCCTGAGCTGTAATGGTAATAGCTGCAGTACCGGTGGTGTACTTGTTGGTAACGGATACCACACCGCTTCCGGATATCTTTACGGCTTTCTTGTCATCAACTGTAGTTACCTTGTAAGCAAGCTTCTTGTTGGTGGCGTTGCCGTTGGTCACTGCGGCGCCTAAGTTTACGGAACCGTTCATTGCCACGTCAATGTACTCTTTGCCGTCTACGGTATAGGTATTGCTGCATGCAATATCATCCGCATAGGTAGTAACCTTAACGTTTAAGGTTGCTTTCTTCTTGCCGTCGGTGCTTGCGATGGTAATCTTGGCACTGCCGTTTGCAACTGCTGTCAGCTTAAGCTTGTAAACAGTCTTCATGGTAGCGGTACCGTTCTTGTTTTCCTTAAGCAGGGTTTCGGCACCGGTCAGAGCCGTACGTTCTGTTTCCGCAGGTAATGCTACTACCGCACGGTTGGAAGTGGAAACGACAACACCAGCGGAATGCTGTTCTTTGTCATCTCTTGTCCACTGCCATTCCAGTGTGACATCCATGGTGTTCTGTCCGGCATTGGTAACCATTGCTACGGAAGAAACCTTTTTGTTTGTCTCGCTGTTCAGTACGGTGATGGAGTTTACCTTCTGGACATACGGATTACCTGTTGCCGCAGATGCGGTCAGACACTGTCCGAGAACCATTACCACTGCCAGTAAGGCCAGCCATAATTTGCTTCTCTTTCTCATAATCCTCTTCTCCTTCGCGTTTGATTTGGGCATAGTTTTCTATGCTTGTATCATTTTATTATGAATACCCTATAAAATTAGCACTCCCTTATCAATGTGTCAAGGTAAGCATTTCCATTTTTTCTGGTTAATTTTGCCATTTTTTTGGCACTTTGTGATAAACATATTTTATCCTATTTAAAATGTGCTTTATTACATTGTTTTTGTACAGATTTCTGTCATCCTGCGGTTCTCCACCGTGATTTCCGTACGGTACCTATCGGGGGATTCTTTGATTTCCATCTGTCCGTTATGCCGTTCCACCAGTTCTTTAATAATCACTTTTCCATAGCCTTTTCTGGCATTCAGGGGCTTCTTTTCCACTATCCTGCTGTTTTCCGTTATGATGTGGAGATAGTCTCCCGAAACCGCTGCTTTTACGGATACATAAATTTCCCCTGCGTTCCTGCCCTCCGTCTGCTGCAAAGCATACTCCCCGGCAGCCTCTTTTGCCTTCCGTGCGGCAGTCACCGCATTGCGCATAAGGTTGGAAAAAATACTACAGATGCTGATGGCATCCATTTGCAGCGGTTTCGGTATACGGAACTCATATTGCAGGAAAATACCGTTTTCCTTGCAGATTTTCTCATTTTCTGCCATAACCGCATTGACAACCGGGTCGCCGCAGTACATGAATTCCCGGGTGGATGCCACATATTCCGTAAGGGTATCCAGCATGGCATTTACCTTGGTGTATTCTCCCCGTTTCATGAGTTCTTTGATAATGTTCAGGTGTTCATTCATGTCATGACGGATCTTGGCGAGGTTTTCCCGTCTGTCTTCGATCTCCCGGTAATGGTTCCGCTCCGTTTCCCATGCCTTTGTCACCTCATGCAGCTGTTCCGACATATCCTGCATTTTCTGCTGACGGATCAGAGTGTACAAAAGCAGGATATCCGCTACCACACCGATCAGGACGCCTGCCAGTGCCACACCCGCTTTATCAGTGACGCCTTCATAAATCTGTCCGTTGGTGGACATCATAAGAAGCATCTGGCTGATGGGAAAGATACAGAATACCATGTAAATCCGCAGGTCATAAGACTTCTGCCTGAAAATTCTTCTGTGTACCATCAGGCAAAGGGAATACATGAATACACTGAGAACGGATACCATCAGATCTATCTTAAAGAAAAGCGGATCATAAAAGCTGATCTGATGATCCAGATTGAGCAGTTCCTTCCGCATAAGCACTTGGACGGTCAGCTCCGTAAGGAGACTCGCCACCAGGTTGGAAATCCGGTATAGAAGCTTCTGCCAGAAATAGCCGTCAAAAAAACGCTGCATGGCAAACAATGTGGTGCCTGTCATAATAAAAATGCAGCAGGTCCGGATCAGGGACTGATTATTGTTTAGAAATTTCAAAGTCATAAAAGGCAGATTAACCGCCATCATGCCTAAAATATAGCGCCATCTGCCTTTTTCTTTTTTTCTGGGGTCAAACGCCAAACCGCACATGGTGCAGTCTACGGCTTCCATGACTATCCACAAAATAAAATTCGCCTTATAATAAAACATACCTCTTGCTCCTCCTGAGGTTTTATATCTGCGACCGGATAAATGCAAAATACCGGTCTCTTGCAGAGAGGAACTTGGACTTACTCACCGGAAGCAGAACATCGTTCTGCAAAAGAAGTTCTTTCCGGTCAATTCTCTTTATGTACTGCATATTTACCAGATAGCTCTGATGCACTCTGACAAAGCCGTCTTTGAGCTGCTCCTCGTACGCATTTAATTTTTCATATACAACGATATCCTTATCTTTCGTATGAATAATTACCTGATGTGCCTTGCTTTCCAGGTACAGAATCTCCCGGTAGGTATATACCTCCGAGCCTGCTTTATACGGTATGATAATGCTCTTCTCTTTTTCATCCTGCTGTCTCCGCTTCATTCTGTCAAATTTGTCAAAAAGCATTACAAGATTTCTTTCCTGTACCGGCTTCACCAGATAACCGCATAAATTTACCGTTTCCCAGAATATTTCCTGTGAAAAACGCTCGTTGTAGGAAGTCGTAAAAATAATATTTGTTTCGGGATACAGCCTGTTAATTTCCGCTGCGTACTGTATTCCGTTTTCCTCTTCTCTTTTCCAGTCGATATCCATAAAGACGATATCATAAAAGACACCCTTTCTGAGTGCTGCCCGGATGCTGTCCGGATTGTCATATAAATCGCATTTCTCAGTGCGCCCCGTTTTTTCTACCATTTCATGTAGCTGCTCTATAAAAATCCTTTCGTCATCGCAAATCGCAACCTGCATGATATTTCCTCCTGTGTAGCCCTATTTTTACTTAAACGCCTTATGGCGCTCCCCAGCCTGCCGTCATCCCCTCCCGGCACAAATCACCCTTTCAACACAGAGAAATTATATGTTGTTGCATTGGAAAACAACATCATAAATATAACCTATTTTGCATTAAAATGCAATACCGAAGAATTATCAACGCCCCTTGGCTTTTTAAAGCATATCATCATTGAAAACCATGTTTATATTTATATGTTTTCAGCACCTTTTCAGTATAACTTATATTCTTTTTTCGTGCAACTTGTTTTTACGTTTATTTTTATATTTTCTTAATTATTTACAGTTTTAACTTGTAGGTAACAGGGCTTTATCTTGTATTTTTATCTAAGA
>ERZ1034691.1085-NODE-1085-length-18758-cov-16.096936_pt1 | contig 18758 bp, 10 predicted proteins | sample MGYA00520638_ERZ1034691 | MGnify/ENA primary metagenome ERZ1034691 (study PRJEB33766, sample SAMN09781763) | gut metagenome | biome: gut microbiome | host: Homo sapiens | place: Madagascar | study: EMG produced TPA metagenomics assembly of the PRJNA485056 data...
TCAAAATTTATTTAGTTTTGATAAATTTATTTTGAATTTATAGATATGTTTTTTGCTGGTTTAAAGCTGGTTTGACTTAATTATGGGGGTTATAATGATATATTGGTGATGTTTGATAATATAAAAACTTTCAAAAACTTAAAATTTTCACAATAAAATAAAAAGGAGGATACTCATGGATAAGAAAATTTTATTAATCTGTCTCATAGCTATTGTGGCATTTTCAATATCTTGTGTAAGTGCAGCAGATAGTAATGAGATAGTTATGAATTCATCTGATGCAGTCGGTATTAGTGAAGATGTATCTGTCGATGATGTTGTATTTGCTAATCAGATAAGTTCAGAGGATTCTCAGGTAGTTGGCGATTCTCCATCTGGTGAGGTGTGGGTAGCAACTACGGGTAGTGATGATAATGATGGTAGCCAAGCTAGTCCTGTAGCTAGTGTCAGCAAAGCTGTAGACTTAGCTCAAAGCGGATCTACTATTCATATTAAAGAAGGAACTTATAATCAGGGAAAAATAAGTCTTAATAAAACTTTATCTTTTGTTGGTGAAGGTAATGTTATATTAAGTAGTAATGGTGCAAATGTATTTGGATGTCTTGAAAATGACTGTACTTTAGAATTCACTAATCTTGTTTTCACAGGGGTTTCATCTGCTAGTGGTAGTTCCTGTGGTTTAAGTGTAGGTGGTAATGGAAATCTTAAAGTAATTAATTGTACTTTTACAGATATTAGTGCTAAATTTGGTGCAATGCAGTTATACACAACAGGTGTTGCAGATATTATTAATTCTACAATAAAAGATGTAGTTAGTGGAGCATCTAATGGTTGTATTGTGTATATTTCTGGTTCAGGTACATATAACTTTAATAATTTATCTATTATCAATCCTAAATTAGCAGATAGTGTTGTTGCTGGCAGCCAATATGCATTTTTAAGAAATGTATTTTATTTAAATAATAAAGAAGCAACAGTAACTTTAACTAATTCTATTATAACTGGAGCTAGTGGGCCTATGCAAGCAGTTGTTGAAAGCAGAAGTAAATTAACTATTTCTAACACTGTAATTTCTAATAATGTAGTTGGAAAAACTACTGCTTCCTATGGTAAGTATTTATTATATGTGGGAGATGTAGCTGCTTTAAACATGACTAATTGTATAATTGAAAATAATACTTTTGCTGGTTCTGACAGTGCATTAATTTATTTCCATTCTGCTTGTAAAGCTAATATAACTTATTCATCTATTGTTGATAATGGATTCAGTAAAAATGTAGATGTCAAATCTGGAATTACTCCAACTGTTAATTTAGATTACAACTGGTGGGGAACTAATACTTATACTGGTGACAATGTAAATAAATGGGTAGTTATGAGTACTCCTGAAACTACTATTAATGCTGAAAGTGGTAAAGCTATTGATGTAAGTGTTAACTTCAATCATTACACTGATGCTTCTGGTAGTATTCAAGATTTAGCTCAATCTATTTCTGGAATTAATGTTGACTTTAGTGCTGTTAGTGGTACTTTAAGTAAAAATAATGTAGCTAGTGTAGATGGTATAGCTACTGTAACATACACTACTACAACTAATGATAAAATCACTGCTAAATCAGGTAGTCAAAGTTTAACTATTGATGTTGTTGCAAAACAAGCAGCAGCTGATATTTGGGTAGCAACTACAGGTAGTGATGATAATGATGGTAGCCAAGCTAATCCTGTAGCTACTATTGCAAAAGCTATTGAACTTGCTGGTGATGGTTATACTATTCATATTGCTGATGGTAATTATGTAAATGATAAAACTTTAAGCATTTCTAAAAGTTTAACTTTAGAAGGTAGTGCTAATACAGTAATTGATGGTAATGCTTCAAAAATTATGGAAGTAACTGCTGATGCAGCTGTTGTTTTAACTAATTTGTCTTTCACAAATGGTAATGCTGCTCTTGTAGGTGCTATTTCAAATGAAGGTAAGTTAACCATTTCTAACTCTAACTTTTATTCAAATAAGGCCACTGGTAATTCTGGAACTATAATTACTAATAAAAATAAATTAAATATTAATAATTCTAAATTTTATCAAAATTCTGCAGGCAAAGGTGTTGTAAACAATCAAAATAATGCATTATTAGTTATTGATAATTCTGAGTTTTATAATAATAATATGACTTCATTTTCTAATTCTTATGGTATAGTTTATACAACTTCAGCAAATGCAACTATCTCCAATACTGTATTTAGAAATAATGCTGTTAAATATGGTGGAGCTATTTATGCAACTAAATCATCTGATGCAACTATAGGTATTGTTAATATAATTAATTCTACATTTGAAGGTAATAGTGCAAATACTGGTCAGGGAGGAGCATTATTTGTTTCTGGTGGAGAATGTATTATAAAAGAATCTATGTTTATTAATAACAAAGCTAATCCTGGAAAATTCAGTGGTGGTCAGGGAGGAGCAATATACACTTCATTAAACGGTAATGTCAGTGTTACAGATTCTGTTTTCAAAAACAATCAGGCTAAATTAGGTGCTGCATTATACTTAAATGGTGGCAGTAATTCAACCATTTCATATTCAGTTTTATTAAATAACACTGCTGAAGGAGACTATGCAATATCTAATGTTGAATCTGCATCTGGTGTGGCTACAGTTAATTACAACTGGTGGGGAACTAATTTTCCTAAGAATTTAGTGCCTTCAACAGTAACATTAAACAATTGGGTAATCATGAGTGCAGATCCAACTACTGTAACAGATGCTGAAATAGGTGATGTAAAAACAATATCTGTTAATTTCAACAAATATTCAAGTTTTGATACTATAAATGACTTGTCAAAACCTCTTCCTGCTATTGATGTAGAATTTAGTGCTGTTAATGGTACTTTAGCAAGTAATCTTGTTTCTACTGTTAATGGTGTTGCTGCTGTTTCATACACTGTAAATGGCAATGATCAGATTGCTGTTAAATCAGGTAGTCAAACTTTAACTATTGAAGTTGTTGCAAAACTTCCAGTAACTGATGTTTGGGTATCATCTACTGGTAGTGATGCAAATGACGGTAGTCAGGATAGTCCTGTAGCTACTATTGCAAAAGCAATTGAATTAGTTGCTGAAGGTTACACTATTCATGTAGGTGAGGGTACTTATATTGCTAATTCTTTAACAATAGCTAAATCATTTGCAATGATCGGTTCAGGAAAAGTTATCATTGATGGTAATGCTTCTAAAATCATGAATATAAATGAGAATACAATTGTTAACTTCACTAATGTTGCATTTACTAATGCATTAAATAATTTTGGTGGAGTTATGCAAAGTAAAGGAACTGTAAACTTAAATAATGTAAGCATTTACAAAAACACTCAAAAATCAGGAAGTACTCCTACTGTAAGTTCAATATATAATACTGGTGTAATGACTATTGTTAATTCAAATATTTATGAAAATGACGGTTACGGATTAATATTTAATTCAGGTAATCTTGATATTATCAATACATCTATTTCCAGTAATAATGTTGCTAAAGGTACTACTTATGCATTTTTATATATTGATAGTGGTGCGGTAAATGTAATTAACTCTACACTATCTGATAATACTGCTAGATTAGGTGGTATTTGGCTTAATAAAGGAACTTTAAATGTTAATAATGCAACATTTGAAAATAATGTAGTTACTGTAGGAAATGGTGGAGCAATTCACATTGAATCTGATTCAAGTACTGCAACCATTAAAGATTCCAAATTCATTGGAAACAAAGCTAATAAAGATGGTGGGGCTATTTATAATAAAGGTGCCTTAAATATTGAAACTTCCATTTTTGATGCTAATGCAGCTTCCAATGGAAATACTGGTTATCATGGTGATGATATTTACAATTCAGGTATCTTAACTCTACATTACTCTGCATTACTTGGAAAAGGAACTAATAAATTAATTTACAATGAAGGTCGTGAACCAAGTGCTAATGCTCAATATAACTGGTGGGGAACTAACAGCAATCCTTCAACTTTAGTTGGTGCTGGTTTAGATTATGATGATGAACCATGTGATGATGTTGATGTTTCTAACTGGGTTGTCATGAGTGTTGATCCAACAAGTATTGAAAAGGTCATAGTTGGAAATGAAAAAACATTAACAGTTAACTTCAATCATTATAATGCAAATGGCGTAATTAAAGAATTAGCTAAATCTATTCCATCTATTAATGTTAATTTTGAAGCTGTTAATGGAACTTTATCCAGTGATGTTGCAGCTACTGATAATGGGGTAGCTAGTGTAACTTACACTGTAAAAGGTAATGATCAAATTACTGTTAAATCAGGCAGTCAAACTTTAACAGTTCCAGTTACCACTAAAGAATTAACCAATATTGTAACTAATAATACATTCTTTGATTACTTTGGTGATGACGGAATGTTATTGGGAGATATTACTTTTGATACTTTAATCTTCAAAGGTGAATTCTCTAATCTTGGTGTAAATGTTGTTTATGTTCCAAGAGCTATTGTTATTAATGGTGATAATGCAGTATTAAGAAATATTGCAATAATGTGTGAACAAGGAACTACTTTAAATAATTTAACTTTAAATGCTACCAATTATGTTGCTGATACTGATGGTGCTCTTATATATGCTATCGGTAGTGATGTCACAGTAAATAATATTACTATTGATTATAATGCTACTGATGGTTCTAATAATGCAATTGCAGTTTATGCTAGTGGTGCAGATAACTTTAAATTAGTAAACAGTACAATTACTTTTACTGGAAACAATGTTGACGGTAAAGTATTTGCTCAGGGTATAAAAATAGCAAAAAGTAACAATGCTGTTGTTGATTCAAACATAATTACTACTTCATGTCCGTTAGTGGATGTTGATTACAGCCATGGGGGAAGTATTGACACTGATTTGGTATTTGCAATTGGTGTGGAAAAATCAGAAAATGTTAAAATTATTAATAATATAGTGGATAATTCTGCTTGGACTAAAGGAAATAATGCTAATTTCCCTACTTTCGATGCATTTATTGCTCATACTGCTAATAATTTATTGCTTAAAAACAATACTATTTCTCATACTGATTTAATAACTCCGAAAGGAACTTCAAGTTATATTTATGCACTTGATTTTTATGAATCCAACAGTGTAATTGTTGAAGATAATCGTGTATTACTTAATACTACTGGTGGTAAAGAGGGTGCCGGCGCTGCTTATGCTGTACAGGTTACAGGTCCTTATAATAATTTTGTAGTTAAAGGAAATAATTTAACCACAGTATCTAACGGTCCTAATTTAGGAGTGTACTCACAAAATTATTATGGTACTACTGAAATTACTGCTGAGAATAATTGGATTAATGTAACTGGTTTTGCTGGAACTGCCGAATTTGCTTTGGTTTCAGGTATGGAATTCCAGGATACTGTAGCTAAAGCATATAATAACACTATCTATGTTCAAAATGTAAACGAATATAATGATGACAATAATATTGCAGGAATTACTTATGTACAATCAACCAGCGGAAGCCACCAATTTGATATTCAGAATAATACCATTTATTCTGAAGGAAAATATGCAGTATTAATTAAATCTGCTAAAGATTCACAAATAATTGGAAACACATTGTATGCACATGAGTTAAACGGTGATGATGCAGCAATATTTAAATCAGGAACTAATAATGTAGTTAAAAATAATTATCCTATGTCTACCGATATTATAATTGATGTAAATAATGCATGGGTTGGTAAAGAAGCAGTTATTGGCATAACTCTTAATTCTGCTGCAACTGGTACTGCAAACATCATGGTTGGTGGTAAAACTTACACTGTTAATTTAACTGATGGTAAAGCTACTTTAAAAGTATCTGATTTGCCTGCTGGTGAAAATACTGTTAAAGTGGATTATGATGGTGATGGCAAATTTAAATCTTCAACCAACAGCACAACATTTAAAGTATTTGATGGTATTGTAACTAATGAAACATTCTTTGATTACTTTATTAACGGTACTTTAGCAGATTATGTTCCTGAAGGTGCAACTTTAGACTTCAGAGGTAAATTCTATAGTCATGATGATGTTAAATTTGATTTGGTTATTAATAAACCAATTAATATGATTTCAACTACTGGTGATGCATTCATTGATTTAAACACTACTGCAGGTAGTTTACTTGGAGAAAATCCAGGTTCATGCTTCACAATCAATAATGGAGGTTCCGGATCCAATGTGTCTGGTATTATATTCCATAACACTCAGGTTTGGATTTATGATGCTCATAATGTAGTTTTAAATAATATTAGTGTAATTGTTGAAAATAAAAGAGTTGGTTCTGGTGTTGGAACTACTGCTATACGTCACGGATCTACTAATGTAACTCTTAAGAACAGCTACATTTACACCAGCAATAATGGTGGGTCAAGCAGCATTGTTTTAACTCACGTTCAAAATTGTACTGTTGAAAATAACACTATTGTCGGTGAAGGTAATGTAGGTAATTTACTTTACTTGAATACCTTTAATGATGCAGGCTGTGATTTAAGTAATGATTACAATAAAATCATCAATAATAAAATAACAGGTCCAAGTCCTGCTGCGGGAATTTGTTACGGTATTGGAATTAACGGTAATAATAATTTAATTGCAGGAAATGTAATTAATTATGCGGGTAATGGTATTGTTCCTGCATGGGGTGCTACTCCTAACAACAACACTTACTGTGACAATGTTTTAATTGGAGGAGCTAGTATGAGTGTTGCAGCTAGTTCTATTGCTTACAACAACACTGTTTCAGGTACTTTAACTATAGGATCAGATTCAGTTGCTTACAATAACACTGCAAAAGCTATATCTGTCAGTTCTAATTCTGTTGTATCTAACAGCAGTGCAACTGCAGCTTTAACAGTTCAGGCAGGAGCTAAAGTAGCTAATGTAACTGCTGCTTCTTTATCTGTAAACGGTAAAAATGCAGTTATTGAAAATGTATCTATTAGTGGTGTTGGAACTATTAAATCCAGTGCAACTAACACTACATTAATTAACTCCACATTTGGAGGTATGCTTACTGTTCAAAGTGCTAAAAACACAATTAAATATAATAATATTGTACTTGCTATTGGTGATGCAGCAATTCTTGCAACTGGTGGAGATAATGTAATTACCAATAACTATTTAATTGCTGGAGATAAATTAGGTGATAATGCAGTTAATTCTACTGTTGAAACAAACATTGTAAAAGACAACCTTCCTGGAGGAATTGTCAATGTTACAATTACTGCAAAAGATGTATTTGAAGGCAGTGATGTAATAATTGATGTGACTGTTGATTCATTATCTAATTTAACTGAAAAATTCATGCTTAAAATCAATAATAAAGAATATGTTCTTTCATTTACTGATTCAAAAGCTAATGTAACTATTTCTGATTTGACTGCAGGTAAATATGATATTGCTGTAACTTATGGTGATGAAACATACACTTTAATTAATGCTACTTCTGATGTTTCAGTTTACGGAAATGTTGTAACTAATGAAACATTCTTTATCTACTTTGATGAAGACGGATTATTAAGAGAAGAAGTTCCTTTCGATGAATTAATATTTAAAGGAGAATTCTCAGATATTGTAAATCTTATTTCTATTACAACTCCTCTTAAAATAACCAGCGATAATGCAGTATTAAGAAACATAGCATTTGCTGTGCTTTCAGATAATGTAGTGTTAAACGGATTAACTTTAATCTCTAATGTTTCATGTGCTGATAACGGTGGAGCTCTCATATTGGTAGCTGGAAATAATGTAAATGTTTCTAATATGAACATTAGCTATATTATTAAAGAAAGTGTAGATGCTGTTGCAATTAATGCAAATGGTGTTTCAAACTTAAATGTTGTTAACAGCAATATTTTCTTTGAATCATGTCCTAAAGATGATACATTAACTGCATCTGCTATTAATATTGATGGTGTTTCTAATTCATTCATTAATGGAAATAATATTACTGCTGTTTTACCTTACCTATTTGCATCTAATTATGATATGAAATACTTCATGATGGGTGTAAACACTGTAAATCCAATTAGGATGAGGGAATGTAATAATGTAACATTTTCCAAAAACAATGTAAACACTACTGCAAATGATGGAAGTGCCAGCTTCCCTACTTTACAATGTATGTTTATTGTCGGATCTAATGACTGTGTAATTGACGGAAATAATTTCTCAATGATTGATACACTTATTCCTGCTGGTACAAGCAATTACCTCTATGGAATTAACATTGGATACAATAAAAACTTAATGATTTCCAATAATGACTTTAAAATGTCTACTGCTGGGGGTAAAGATGCTGCAGGTACTGCATATGCAATACAAGGTGTAGAATGTGAAGTATCTATGATTGGAAACAACATTACAAGTATAAGTAACGGTCCAAACTTAGGTATTTACTTTGCAAGTATGACTGGCGGAACATCTGAACTTTACATTGCAAATAACTTAATTAATGTAACAGGTTTAGCTTCTGCTAGTGGTAGCTGGGCTTTAGTTTCAGGTATTGAAGTGCAAAACGGTAATGCAAAAATATACAACAACACAGTCTACACTTACAACGTGGGTGATTATAGTCCTGAAAATTATATGTATGGTATCAGTTATGCTCAATACATGTACGGAGACCGTTCATTTGATATACGTGACAACAGAATATATGTTGACGGCCATTATGCAGTTTCATTTATTAATGTAGACGGATCTAATGTAACTGGCAACTTATTGATTACTCGTAATCTGGGTGGAGATGCTGCTGTTGAAATTAAAGCAGGTAAAAACAATGTAGTTGAAAACAACTATCCTAGAAGTTCTGATTTAATATTCAACATTACTTCTGAAGAACCTGGAAAAATTTTAATTGATGTGACTATTGATAAAAAAGCTACTGGAAACATTGCTGTTGTTGTAGACGGTGACAAATATGATGTAGCTATTGTTAATGGTTCTGCTAAATTAACTTTAAGTGATTTGCCTGCTGGAGTATATTATATTGAAGCTAAATATAATGGAAATTCCATTGTAACTGAAAGTTATAATTCCACTAAATTTACTATTGATTTAATTGATTCTTCAATTGCTGTTGAAGCTAAAGACATTAAATGCGGTGAAGAAGCAGTAATTACTGCAACTGTTACTGATGGTGCAACAGGAACTGTTACATTCTTCGTAAATGGTAAAACCTATGTTGTAGATATTACTGATAGTGTAGCTACTTTAAAAATAGCTGATTTAACTACTGGTGATTATCCTGTATTTGCTTACTATAATGGTGATAAATACTATAAAACTTCATACAATTCAACAACATTCAATGTAGCTAAATTAGCTTCTACAACTACTGTCAATGTTAGTGATATTAAAGTTGGTGAAGATGCTGTTATTGATATATCTGTTCCTGAAATAACTTCTGGAGTAGTTAGTGTTACTGTTGGTGATGCAATTTATAATGTTGCTGTTGTTGATGGTAAAGGATCTTTAACTTTATCTGGTTTGGCTAGTGGTTCTTATGATGTTGTTGCTAAATTTAATGGTGATGACAAATATTTAGCTAGTGAAGATAGTGCTAAATTCAATGTAACTAAATTAGCTTCTACAATTGATATTGCTGTTGATAATATTAAAGTTGGTGAAGATGCCGTAATTGGTGTTGCATTACCTGAAGATGCAACTGGTGAGGTAATTATAAGTGTTAATGGTAAAAATTACACTGTTATGACTAAATATGGAATGGCTAGTGTAACCATCTCTGATTTGGCTAATGGTACTTACAGTGTAGATGCATTCTATAATGGTGATGACATTTATGCACCTATTAAAAACTCTACTGCTTTTACTGTTTCCAAAGTGTCTGATTATAATATGACTGTTGATATTGCAGATATTGTTAAAGGTGAAAATGCTACAATAACTGTTAGTGTTCCTGAAGACGGAACCGGAAATGTAATTGTAACAATAAACGGAACAGATTACAAAGGAACAGTTGTTAACGGTACTGCTAAAGTTATTATTCCTGGTTTAGATGAAGGAACATACAAAGTAGTAACCTTCTATACTGGAGATAACAAATATGATTCCATGATTGTCAATGGAACTATAACAGTTAATAAAAATACTAAAACCACTTTAACAATGGATAACCTTGTAAAATACTTTAATGGTCCACAAAAACTCATGGCTAAACTTGTTGACGGATTTGGAAATCCAATAGCTAATGCAACTGTTTACTTCACAATAAATGGTAAAGTTTATGCCAGAATCACTGATGAAAATGGTACTGCTTCAATAGCTATTAGATTACTTCCTAGTGAATACAAAGCAAGCGCATTATTTAATGGAACTGATGATTATGATATGGCGGCTGTTAATGCTAGTGTGTTAGTTAAAAACACAATTTTGGGAAATGATACTACATTATACTTCCGTAATGGAACACAATATGTAGCTAAATTTTTAGATAGTAATGGAAAAGCATTAGCAAATACTGATGTAAAATTCAATATTAATGGTGTGTTCTACACTCGTGTAACTGATGAAAATGGTATAGCTAGGTTAAATATTAGATTAGACCCAGCATCATATATCATAACAGCTTACAACCCAGTAACTGGCGAACAAAAAGCTAATAACATAACTGTTCTACCAAGAATAATTGCTAAAGATCTCTCCATGAAATATCTTGACGGCAGCACATTTAATGCTGCTCTTGTTGATGGTCAAGGTAAAGCAATATCTGGTGTAAACATAACCTTTAATATAAATGGTGTTTTCTATCATAGAACAACCGATGCTGATGGAGTAACTAAATTAAACATTAGATTAATGCCTGGTGAATATATCATAACATCAATGTATGATGAGTGTTGGGCATCAAATAAAATAATAATTTCAGCTTAAGAAGTTAAATTTCAACTTCTTAACTTTTTTCTTTTTTTAACTTATTTTAAAACATAATTATTAAATAGTATACACTCCAAAAATATGAATGTATATTAAATAATTTTTTAAGCTAGTTGCTTAACTTTTTATTTTCTACTAAACTTTAGAATATACAATTTTGAGGTGTTTAAATGAAAACAACTGTTAGTGTAATTAAAGCTGATATTGGAAGTGTGTCTGGACATTGTGTAGCACACCCAGATTTAATGGATATTTGTGATGAAGTTTTAGCAGAAGCTTTAGAGACAAATATTTTAACTGATTATTATATCTCCCGTTGTGGAGACGACATTGACTTGATTATGACTCATAGAAATGGGGAAGAAAACGAAGAAGTTCACGAAACTGCTTATAATGCTTTTATGAAAGCTACTGAAAGAGCACGTGAATTAAAATTATACGGTGCAGGTCAAGATTTATTATCTGACACCTTTTCTGGAAACATTAAAGGTATGGGTCCTGGTGTTGCTGAAATGGAATTCAAAGAAAGGCCAAGTGACCCTGTTTTAGTATACTGCTGTGACAAAACCGAACCTGGTGCATTTAACTTACCTATTTTTAAAATGTTCGCAGATCCATTTAACACTGCAGGTCTTGTTATTGACCCAAGTTTACATGATGGATTCAAATTTGAAGTATTTGATGTAATTGAACACAGAAAAGTTATCTTAAACTGTCCTGAAGAAATGTACGATTTACTCGCATTAATCGGTTCTACTGGAAGATACGTAATTAAAAGAGTATGGAAGAAAAACGGAGAAATCGCAGCAGCTATCAGTACTGAAAGATTAAACTTAATGGCTGGAGAATACGTTGGTAAAGATGACCCTGCAGCTATTGTAAGGGCACAATCTGGTTTCCCAGCTAATGGTGAATGTGTAGAACCATTTGCATTCCCTCACATGGTAAGTGGATGGATGAGAGGTTCCCACAACGGTCCTATGATGCCTGTATCTGAAAGAGATGCAAACCCAATTAGATTTGACGGACCACCTAGAGTAATCGGTTTAGGTTTCCAAGTATCTGATGCTAAATTAATAGGTCCTGTTGACTTATTTGATGACCCTGCATTTGATCCTACTAGGGAAGAATCTGCAAGAATCGCTACCTACATCAGAAGACACGGTCCATTTGAACCTCACAGATTACCTGCTGAAGAAATGGAATATACTTCATTACCTGGTGTAATGGCAAAACTCGAAGACAGATTCGAAGATATGGAATAAATTTAAGGGATTTTAATTAATCTCTGCTTTTTTTTACTTTTTTTAAGTTATTGTAAATCAAATACTTTATTTTTAAGCTGCAGATGGTAAAAGGTGACGGTTTTTTATTAAATGGTGGAATTTAATTGATTTTTTGTTTAAATTAAACCATGAATCATTCTAAGAGCATCTAATAATCCATGACTATATTCGATACATCCAAATGCTGTACGCATATCTTTTTTCTTTTCAAGATAATATTTTGAATCGTTCATATAATCAACAGCTCTGTCATAAACTTCTTTTTCTTTACCTTCAAAGTTTATGTCTTCAACCTGTTTCAGATTGCGTTCCAATTTCTTAATGTCAATACTTATTTTTTCTGCACTTTCTAAATCATTCATTTAAGTTGTCTCCATACATGATATATTCTTTGCCCTACTGTAATGTAGGATAATATTACTAAAATTATTATGGTGTATGTAAAGTAAATTGGGCTTGTTAAATATCCGATAATTGCTCCGATCATTAATATTATCATACGGACAGCTCTTTCAGCTATTCCAACTTTACATTCAACTCCCTGGGACTCTGCTCTAGCTCTAACATAACTGACTGTAATTGCTGAATGTATGGCCAGAACACCGATAAACCAGTCACAGTATCCTCCAAATATTATTCCTATGTAGATTATGGCGTCTGCAAATCTGTCCATTGTTGAGTCCAGAAATGCTCCAAATTTTGAAGTTTTGTTGTGATATCTGGCTACTGCACCATCTACAACATCTAAAAATCCGCTTAGTAAAATAGCTAATGTTCCAATAATCAGTAAATGATTGGCAAATCCGTAAGCAGCAAGAACTGCAATAAACGGAGAAATCACTGTTACGATATTCGGATTTATATTTAAATGTTTGGCCAGCGGATTTAATATTTTTGTTAAAAAAGGACGTAGACTTTCAAGCATAATTTATATATAAAGATTTTACTCATATATAATTGTTCACAAAATATTCAGGTAATTTAATGAAAATATTAAAAACTAATCAAAATAAAGTAGATAAAAAGGTCATTGATGAGGCTGTAAAAGTTTTAGCTGATGGCGGAGTTATTTTATATCCTACAGATACTGTTTACGGTTTGGGAGCTAATATTTTCAATAGGAAAGCTGTTAAAAGAGTTTACAATATTAAGAAAAGAAGCTATTTAAAACCGATTTCTCTTTTAGTTTCTTCTAAAGATGCAATTCCTTTAGTTTCCAAGGCTTCTGTAAACCAGCTTAATTTTATGGACAAATATTTGCCCGGACCTTATACATTTATTTTAAAAAAGTCAAAAATTGTTCCGAGACATCTGACAAGCGGATCTGCTAATGTGGGTATCCGTGTTCCTGAAAGTGAGATTGCATGTAATTTAGCTAGACTTTTTCCAATAACTACCACCAGCGCCAATATATCAAGTGAAAATACATTGGACACTCCTGAAGAAATATTGAAACAATTAGGATGTGAAGTTGATTTGGTTATTGATGTAGGTCCTTTAAAATCTAAAAATCCATCAACAATCATTGATTTGACTGCTGAAGAACCTATTTTTGTTAAAAGGTAAGCTTAAAAATATATACTTTGTATAACTAAATAATATATTATGAAAGTCTTGGCTAATTTTGAGGATAATCATAAAATCCCAACTAATTCAGGTATTGATAATCTATTGGACGGGGGAGTGGAAAAAGGAACTGTTACTCAGATATTCGGTCCGCCCGGTTCTGGTAAAAGTAATATCTCTTTGGTATTGGCAGTTAATGTAGCTAAACAAGGTAAAAAAGTTGTTTATGTTGATACTGAAGGGGGAATTTCAATCAACAGAATTAAACAAATAGCAGGGGAAGATTTTCCTAAAATAGTTAATAATATTATAGTTTTTGAACCGACTTCATTTTTAGAGCAAAATGAAAATCTTAAAACTATTGAGCTCTGGATTAGAAAGCATCATGATGATGTGGATTTATGTGTTTTGGATTCAGCTGTTGCTCTTTATCGTGTTGATGATATGAAATCTTCAAGACTTAATAAGGAATTAGGTAAACAGATGGGGATTTTAGCTAAAATAGCTCGTAATTATGATGTTGCAGTTGTACTTACCAATCAAATTTACAGTTCTTTTGATGATGATAACAAGGACGTTGTTAAAGCAGTCGGAGGAACTATTTTGCAGTACTGGAGTAAAACTATTATTCAGTTAGAGCGAAATGATGAGTTTAATAAAAGAGTAGCTACACTAAAAAGACATAGAAGTATCGGTGAAGGTAAACAGGCTACTTTTAAAATAGTGGAAAGGGGAATTATTTAAACATTAATTTTATAAATAACTTAAAATAAATAATTACTTTGGAATTTTATTATTATGTGATTTTTATGAAAAATAATTTAAGCAGTTATGGGGAAGGTAACATAAAACATCCTAAAAAGAAATTTGAAAAGGTTGTAAGAGTTCCTCCTGAAGGATATGAATCTTCAAACGATTTTTTTGAAGATGTATTCATGGATAAAGATATGATTTGGATGGGTCAAAATACAAATCATTTACATGGTGATATTATAGCTGATGCTATGGCTAGCTGTGCTAAAGCTAAAGAATACTGTAAATATCCACCTCCAGAAGGATTTTCAGAACTTAAGCAATTAATTTTAGACGATTTAGGTTTTAAAAATTCAGATGTTTTATTAACTGCTGGAGCTACTGAATCATTATACCTTTGTATGCAGGCATTATTGGGACCTCAGGATAATGTGGTCATGTCTGATCCTGGTTATTTAATTATCGGAAACTTTGCAAACAGATTTGCAGGTGAAGTAAGGTATGTTCCGGTTTATAATGAGGAATGTGGCTATAAATTAACTCCAGAACTTCTTCGTGAGAATATGGATGAAAATACTAAAATGGTAGTTTTAATCGATCCATTAAATCCATTAGGTTCAGGTTATACTGAAGAAGAAATAAAAGAGTTTGCTGAGATTGCTATTGAAAATGACATTTATCTTTTAGATGATGTAACATACAAAGATTTTGCAAGGAATCATTATCTGGCTGCAGATTATGCGCCTGAACAAACCCTGACTATTTACAGTTTTTCAAAAATATTCGGAATGGCTGGTGTTAGGATTGGGGCAGTGGTTTCAACTTCCGATATCATTGATGTTTTAAAAAATGCAGTTGTCAATGATTTGGGAGTTAATATAATTGCTCAGTATGGTGCAATTGCAGGTTTAAAATCCAAAAGCGAATGGGAAGATAAAATAAAATCAATCACATTCAATAATCAAAAATTAATTAAAGAGGTTGTTGATGAAATTGATGGTGTGTTTTTACCAGTTTATCCGTCTGAAGCTAATATGATGGCAATTGATTTATCTGGTGCAGGTATCAGTCCTAAAGATATGTCAAATTACTTGCTTAAGAGAAAAATATTCACAAGGGAAGGAGAATATACCAGTAATTTATTTGGGGATAATTATTTGCGTATAAGTTATTCTATTCCTGAGGAGCAAATAAAAGTATTCTGTGAAGAATTCCCTAAAGCTGTTGAAGCATTAAGGAAATAATCATGTGTTTCGAAATTATGGATGAGGATTTCAGATTCAGATATCATCATCCGCTACCTAATTTTTATAAAGTTTCAAATCCTGCAAATCCCAAAACTCAAATTGATAATTCTGTTTTAAAAGATTTGGAAAAATTGGCTGCTGAAAATAATTGTGCAGGCATTAGCTATTCTAAATTAAGTGATGATTTTAGGAAAGAATGGAATATTGATTTTGACAATGTTATTATTTTTAAATATTTGATGTCTCCTGAAATTTTGGAAATGGATCAATCAAAACTAAAATGCAAGCTTATAGATGATGAATTTCAGGAAATTGGCCGTAAAATGTATGGTTTTGCTGATTTTTTAAGAAAAAACGAATTTAGTGCAGAACTGCTTAATCCATTAGATGATAAAATTAGTTTAAGGGCAATAGCTATGCAGTCAAATGATGCGGTCATTACAAGAAGCAATATGTGTCTTTTTAAAGAGGGTTTAAATATAGGATTTTTCATGATTCACACATCAATTGAAAACTTACCTTTTAAACAGGATAATGACATGTGCTGGGTTGGGGAATTTTGTAAAACCTGTGGAAAATGTATCAGGAAATGTCCTGAAAATGCATTTGATGAAAATGAGCTGGTTTTAAGAAAAGTTTGTACTGCCCATAGGGAAGGATGCAGCCAGTGTATGCTGGTTTGTCCATTTTATAAAAAAGGTTATATTAAAATAAAGCAAAAATATGATAAAAGAGTAGCTAAAAATAGAGGTTGATTATATGAATGATAAAATAGCATTAGTGTCATGTAGCGGATTAAGTCCCATTGGTTTAGTAGTAAGGGCTGCTACTGTGGAATTAGCTCTAGATAATGAAAATATTGTTGCAGCATGTATAACTGAATATTCTGCACAGCCAAATCAATGCAGTCCTATTTTGGAAGATGCAAAAGTAGTGTCTATAACTGGCTGTACGGACGATTGTGTTTCAACTATTCTAAAAGAAAAAGATGTTGATATAGTAAAAAACATAGATGCCGAATCAATTGTCAAAGAAAATGATTTGAATCCTAATGATTCAGTTAGGTTAGATGATGATGGTGAAAAAGCCGTTAAGGCTTTAAAAGATTATATTTTAAAAGAATTAGAGAATATTTAATCTGATAAGTAATAATATTCTCCTTTTTCTTTTTGTTCACGATCAAGATAGCTGTCTAATTTATTAACTCTTGGTCTTTTTGTTTCTTTATCTCTTCTGAAAGTAATATTTAGATTTCCTAAAAATTCGTTCATGGAAGTTCTTAAATCTGTCGGTTTGGATGCATGACCTTCTAAACCGGGAGTACCGTTAAATACCATTGCCCTGTCTGAGATATAATCGATAAATACAATATCGTGGTCTACAATAAGTGATGCTGCATTTCTGCTTTCAACCATTTTTCTAATAACTCTTGCAGCTATTAATCTTTGTTCCACATCTAAAAATGCAGTAGGTTCATCGAAAAGATAAATTTCAGCATCTTTTGAAAGTGTTGCAGCTATTGCAAGTCTTTGGAGTTCCCCACCACTTAACTTTTTAACTTCTTTTTCAAGCATATCTTCTAATTTAAAAGGTTCCATAATCTCGCTTTTAAAGATGTTGCTTCCGAAACTTGGAGCATTCATGTACAGGAAGTCACTAACAGTTCCTTCAAAATCAGAAACTATATATTGTGGTTTGTAAGCTATTGTAACTTCTGTGTCTACTTCTCCGCTTGTCGGTTCTTCTACTCCGGCCAGCATTTTGGCGAAAGTGGTTTTTCCTATACCATTTGAACCAAATGCAGTTACGATTTCGTCGTGGAATATTTCTCCAGCATCTGCAGTTAATTTGAATCCGTCATAATCCTTACTTAAATCAGAATAGCTGGACAGTGATTCTCCTTCATCTTCAGGAGTCGGTGGTCTGATTGTAAATTCAATAGGATTTCTTCTTATTCTTACATTTTCTTCAGCTAAAAATCCGTTGATGTATGCATTGATTCCAATTCTAACACCTTTTCTACCTGATACAACACCATATCCTCCAGGTTCACCAAATAAAACATGGATATTGTCGGACAATGCATCTAAAGTAGCCAAATCGTGTTCAATAACTAAAACACTTTTGCCGTCTTGAGCAAGTGAACGGATTACTTTTACTGCATTTAACCTTTGTGAAACATCCAGCCAGGATGTAGGTTCGTCAAAGTAATAGAAGTCTCCTTCTCTTAAGACAGTTGCAGCTATAGCTACTCTTTGGAGTTCCCCACCACTTAAGTTTTTCATTTCACGGTCTAAAACATTATGAAGGTCTAATTCATCACAGACATAATCCAATTTTCCTCTTTCATCAACATTTGTAAGCAAATCACTTACTTTTCCTTTTACAACTTTTGGAAGCTGATCCACCATTTGAGGTTTTAAAACAGCTTTTATTTCTCCAGCGGCTAATTTTGTAAAGTAGTTTTGAAGAGCTGACCCTTTATAATGTTCAATTACTTTGTCCCAATTATCTTGAGGGTTTTCATAATCTCCTAAGTTTGGAATTAAAGTTCCGGACAGTATGTTCATTATTGTTGATTTACCGATTCCATTTGGGCCGAGCAAACCTAAAACACTACCTTCAGTTAAACTAGGAAGTCCGAATAGTTCGAACTGGTTTTGTCCGAATCTGTGAATTGGTTCTCCTATAGCTTCAGGTAAGTTAATAATTGAAATAGCATCAAATGGACATCTGTTTGTACAAATACCGCATCCTTCACATAATTCTTCAGAAATCAATGGTTTGTTAGTGTCTTCATCAATGATGATTGTGTCTTCATCCATTCTGACTCCTGGGCAGTAATCAATACAAACGAAATTACATTTCTTAGGTTGACATTTGTCTTTGTCTAATATAGAAATACGACTCATTTATATCTCCTTTAATTATAATAATAAAAAT
>ERZ1034691.1086-NODE-1086-length-18730-cov-8.320268_pt1 | contig 18730 bp, 17 predicted proteins | sample MGYA00520638_ERZ1034691 | MGnify/ENA primary metagenome ERZ1034691 (study PRJEB33766, sample SAMN09781763) | gut metagenome | biome: gut microbiome | host: Homo sapiens | place: Madagascar | study: EMG produced TPA metagenomics assembly of the PRJNA485056 data...
TGTATGCACACCTGCTTTTCTCATATATGCTGTCGTCCGTACGTTAAGAATGTGTGTTAAACAACAATATAGAATATATTTATATGGAAACAAACTTTTAATAAATATGAAACAGAATTTTAATAAATGGTACTAATTTACTATGTTATCCTATGTACTTTTTTGTGTGATATTGCTAAGATTAGCAAGTAAGACATCATATGTTAAAGCGTATTGCACAAACATGTGCATGAGGAGGTAAAACATGAAAGCTAACATTAGCAAGGGTGCCCGCAAAGGATGGGCATGGATACTTGCAGCATTGATGGTTGTAAGTGTCATTATTCCAACTACAATATCTACCGCAAAGGCAGAGGTTGGAACAGTACAGTTCAATGGAACAGCGCAGGGCTGGCTTGAATCAGCTTACGCTGAGTGGTCTATTGACAAGGAAGCCGATGGATATACAGCATATATCAAAAAGGCTTCACAGTCAGATTCAGCATATGCAAGAATCGACAATGAACTTATAAGAAAGTACAAGAGTTACTACAGGGTAGATGCCATGGGTCTTTCGGCAGGAGACTATGTTATCAGGGTAGTACCAGTAAAGAATGGAAAAGAAGTAACAGCTAAGGCTAAGGTTACAGATGTTCTTAAGGTAAGCTCATATGACAGATCAGGCTTTGCATTTTCTTCTGAATCAAGATACAAGACAGGTTCAGGAGCATATAACGAAGATGGAACACTTAAGAGTGATTCAATCGTTCTTTATGTAACTAATGATAATGCTAAAACTGTAACAGCAGGCATTATGGAAGGAAAGGGCGAGAAGGAGTACACAGGACTCCAGACAATTATTGATGCATATACAAAGAGTGCCAGTAAGGGTGTAGAAACAAGGGCACTTGATGTAAGAGTAATAGGATGTCTTACAGATTCGGGTATGGATAAGTTTTCAAGCTCATCTGAGGGTGTGCAGATAAAAGGAGCAAGTGCTTATTCTAATATTAACATGACTTTTGAAGGAGTTGGCGAGGACGCAAGCATAAGCGGCTTCGGTTTCCTTTTAAGAAATGCAGGTAATGTAGAAATGAGAAACCTCTCAATACTTAACTTTATGGATGATGGTATCTCACTAGATACAGCTAACTGCAACGTATGGATACATAACGTAGACCTTTACTATGGCAAGGTTGGTGGGGATGCTGACCAGGCTAAAGGTGATGGATCTATAGATATAAAGGGTGATTCACAGTATATAACAGTTTCATATGTACATTTCTATGATTCAGGTAAATGTTCATTGTGTGGTATGAAGAGCGAGAGTGGTCCTAACTACATTACTTATCATCATAACTGGTTTGATCATTCAGACTCAAGACATGCCAGAGTAAGAACTATGTCAGTACATATGTATAACAATTATTATGATGGTAACGCAAAGTATGGTGTAGGTTCAACTATGGGTTCTTCTGTATATGTAGAGAACAACTACTTCAGAAACTGCAAGTATCCTATGCTTTCATCTAATCAGGGTTCTGATGCTTTAGGCGAAGGCACATTCTCAGGTGAGAACGGTGGCATCATAAAAGCTTATGGCAACGAAATAGTTGGAGCAACAGGTATCATATATGCTAATGCAGCATCAGTTACAGGTGAAGCTGCCAATGCAGCAACATTCGATGCATATCTGGCTGCTTCTGCAGGTGAAAAGGTACCATCATCATACAAGACAGTAGCTGGTGGCACAACATACGATAACTTTGATACAACTAAGGATCTTGGAGTAAAGGCAGGAAGCCTTGTAGCAGCAAAGGATGTTCCAGCACTTGTTACATCTTCTAAGGGAGCAGGAAGCCTTGGCGGTGGTGTTATTGACTGGAAGTTCAGTGATGAAGACGACACAGCTTATGTTGTAGATAAGGATTTAAAAGCAGCTGTTACGAATTATAAAAACACAGAGCTTGTGGCTGTTGGTGGAACTAATGCCAACATAGTAACTCCAGAGCCTTCTACAGATGAAACAACAAAGGCAACAGAAGAGGAAACTAAGACTACAGAAAAGGCTACTACATCTAAGGCAACAGAAAAAGAAACTAAGACTACAGAGAAGGCTACTACATCTAAAGCTACAGAAGCAACAAAGGCAACTGAGAAGGAAACTACAGGTGCAGGTTCAGATACTAAAAACAGTTATGATAAGACAAGTCTCTCATATTCAGGTGCATATACAGATTTAAGTACAAAGAAGGATTCAGATTTTAAGAATGCAAAGTATGTTTCGTCAGCATCTGATATTCTTACAGCTATAAGCAGTGCTAAGGCAGGAGATGTTATAATAGTTAAGGCTGGAACTTACAAGTTTACAGATACGATAGTTATTAATAATGCCATGAATGGAAACAGCGGCGCTTATATAGTTGTAAAAGCAGCTGATGGTGCAGAGGTTAAGTTTGATTTCTCAGCACAGACACTTGATGGCGCAAACAGAGGTGTTGTTGTAGATGGAGATTACTGGTATTTTGAGGGAATCAACTTCTATGGAGCTGGTGATAACGGCGTGTTACTTGCTGGTAACAACAACATATTTGAAAAATGTGTATTCGAAGCAAACAGAGATTCAGGACTTCAGATATCAAGATATGACACAACAGCAGCAACTAAAGATTTATGGCCATCAAACAACCTTATAATCAACTGTACAGCATTTGATAACTGTGATTATCCAGACCAGGGTGGTACAGGTGAAAATGCAGATGGTTTTGCAGCAAAGCTTACATGCGGCGAAGGCAATGTATTTGATGGATGTATATCATATTGCAACTCTGATGATGGATGGGATCTTTTCGCTAAGTCAGCTACAGGTCCTATCGGTGTGATAACTATAAGAAACTGTGTTTCATTCGGCAATGGAACATTATCTAACGGAGTTCATTATGCTAACGGAGATATGAATGGCTTTAAGCTCGGTGGTTCAGGTGTAGGTACACCTCATGTTGTACTTAACTGTCTCTCATTTAACAATGGGGCAACAGGATTCACTGACAACAACAATCCATCAGGTCTTACAATCATGAATGCCACAGCATGGGGCAATGGTAAGTCAGCAAAGAAGGGCAACTTCTTATGCTACAGAGCATCAAATAAGGCAGTGTACGTAGGTCTTGTTTCAGCAAATGCTATAGACTCAGATAAATTTACAGGTAATATGAGTGATTCTATATACTATAATACAGGTAAGTATTACAGATTATCAGGATTATTACCAACACCAGTTGTTAGTGGCGACAAGAAGGGTACAGTAGTTGATAATCCATCTAAAGTATCAGGAATGTTTAAAAATGTTGTTGATTTTATCAATCTTAATGGTAATGTAGACAAGCAGTTAAGAAATTCTGATGGAACTATTAATATGAAGGGACTTTACGAAACACAGGGAAGTTATTCAACACTTGGAGCACATTTTGGTGTAGCTAATCAGGTTATAAGTGTTACAGGCAAGACATCTGGTGAAGTAAAGCCAACAGAGAAAACAACAAAAACAACAGAAACACCAACAGAAGCAACAAAGGCAACAGAAAAAACAACAGAAGCAACTAAAGCTACAGAATCAAAGACAGATTCGACTGTAAGCGGTACCAAGCTTGTTCTAAATGCTAATGATGTAAATACAGGAAAGTTAAAATCAACACTTACTGTTGATGGCTTTAAGATTGTTGCCGGAAGCAAAGCAACAGTTACAGTAGATAAGAGCAGAAAGGAATATAAAGGAATAGACTTTACAAGAAGAATCAAGCTTTCTGGTAAAGGCAGTACAAGTGGAAGAGCTATTGCGTTTAAAACAGCTGGAGAAGCTAAGGTGAAGGTATATGCAACAAGCTCAAGCACAGATGAATCAAGACTTATTAAGATAGTTGATAAGAATGGAAAGGATATTACATCTACATCAAAGATTCCAGGAAATTCACTTAAGTCAGTTTCATTCAGAGTGCCAGTTGCAGGTGAATATTATCTTATAGCCGAGGATGGCGGAGTTAATATTTACTATGTTGAAGTATCTAATGGAGTTGCATACTAAGTAAGCGTTAAAAGATCTTATCATGTAGGTTAAGAAAGACTTTTTGTCTTATGACGTTTACATCATATCAGTTATAAAATATAAGCGGATGTTTGTTATTCAGACATCCGCTTTTTTGGTAAAATAATAGTATGAAATAATAGGTTGATAAAGCAGCAGATTGCAAATATAATAAATATGAATAAGATATTTTTGGTGTAAGAAATATAAGTATATGGCCAAGTATATTCAGAAATGTAGCCATATGTATAACTAGAAATATATTTTATAGAAAAGAGGAAAGAGAACATCATGAAGATAAAGACCGTTGCTATATTAGGAGCAGGAGCTGTAGGTTCATATGTTATATGGGGACTTGCAGGCTTAAAGGATGTAAGGCTGGGGCTAATAGCACAGGGAGAACGTCAAGAAAGGCTGAGAAAAGAAGGTTGTCTTATAAACGATGAAGTATACAGACCAGAGGTGTGGACACCCGAAGAAGCGCATAATACAGGCGTTGACCTTTTGATAGTTTCGTTAAAGTATGGAGCTTTAAAAGGAGCACTTGACAACATTGCTACAGCGATTGGAGAAAACACTATAGTTATGAGTCTTATGAATGGTGTTGACAGTGAAGATATCATTGCAGACAGGATAGGTATGTCACATATTGTATATTCACTTATAAAGGTTGCCTCTCATAGAGATGGCAGGGGATATTACTTTAATCCTGATACAACAATAGGAATTATTTTTGGGGAAACAGCAGATAAAGTATCTGCATCAGACAAAATATCAGAACAGACACTTGTGAGTGACAGGATAAAGTTGATAGATGAGCTTTTTGCAGCCAGCAGGCTTAACTACAGAGTGACAGAGCATATAAAAGAAGAAATGTGGAGTAAGTTCAGACTTAATGTAAGTAATAATCTTCCACAGGCAGTACTTGGTGCAGGTGTCGGATGTTACAGGGATAGTGAACATATGAAGGCTATAAGCGATGGTTTAAGACATGAGCTTGAAACAATAGCTAAGGCAAAAGGAATAGATTTAAGTGTTATTGATAATTCATCGTCACGTGGAAGTGCAGTGCCGCCAACAGCAAGATACTCTACACTTCAGGATATAGATGCTAAAAGACATACCGAGATAGATATGTTTTCCGGTGCACTTATGCGTATGGGAGAAGAATTTGGAATACCAACGCCTTATAACGAATACACTTATCATATTATTAAGGCGATAGAAGAAAAGAATGATGGTAGGTTTGATTACGATAAGGGAAATGAAGAATTGACATATGCAAGGTGAAATTTGAAAAGAGTTACTACTGATTGAAGAATAGGAACACAAAAAGTACCTTATTAGTGGGGACTTTTAATATAAAATACGAGTGTATTATAAGGAGAAGATAAAAATGGGATTAACAGCAAGCTATATGTTTTTATAAGTTATAAGAGTGATGATTGGAAAACTGTATTAGGGGATATTGTATATAAGTTGGTAAAAGAACATGGATTGAATGTATATTTCGATGGAGATTTTAGTGGACATAATCCATTATGGACAGAGCAGTTTCCAGAGAATATGGAGTCGGGTAATTGTCGTGGAGTTGTTGCGTTTATAGATGATGCATATACAAAGAGTTATGCAACATTAATGGAATTATTTAATGAATTATTTGATAAAGCTGTGGAAGCTAAGATACCTGATAAAACAATAAAGCTTTATAAAAAGTCACAAAAAAATAATAACGGATTATCTAAAGAGCTATGTGCAACTATGTGTAGAGAGGTTCCTGGTTATGTTAATGCTTAATGACAATGTGTATGGTGTTGGCGTTACAATAAATGATATAGTCAGCACAATAAAAGATGTATGCGGAGAGGAAGTTATAAGCGATATTACTGCTAATACAGATAAAGGCTACTCATAATTAATATAATTAAAAATGATTTTTTGATTTTTAAAACTAAGGAGAGGGTATGAAAATGTTGATTTTCATGCACAGAAAAGGAGATTAATATGAAGCGAAATAAATATAAAGATTATCTATGGTATACGGCACTTGCAGTATTTATTATATGTGTGATTGAAGGTATATTTTTCTACCATAATGTAGATAATCCGTTTCTTAAAGTAACATTAAACATACAGAATGCAATTAAAGCATATAAGATAGATCCTGATATAAAGCAGAAAGAAGCTATTGCGTATATGCAGGCAACAGGTGGTGGCATATTAAGTGGAATAATAACATATGTGTATTGTATTGCTGTTATTGTTGCGCCATTCTGTACAATAGGTGCATTAACCGTTCTTATCAGAAAACCAGCCAGCTATGTCAGAGGACTGTTCAGCCAGAGAAATAAAAAGCGCGTATTGGTTATTGGTGAAGGAAAATATAAGTTTCCTCTTATAGATGCATTGACTAAAGATTGTCGTGTTACAGTGGTTGAAAGCACAATACTTTCTGATGATAAGAAGCTTAAATATATAAACAAAGGTGTAAAATTTGTGCAGAAGTATCAGGATATGCATATGGAAAGTGTAATAAAAATGCTTGATATGTGTAAATTCAGTGATGTTTTTCTGTGTGATGATAATTCAATAGAAAATATTGAATGTTTAAATGCATTTACAAAGAGCTTTGAAAAAAATATAAATGCATCTGAAAATAAAGAGTATCTGCAGATTCATCTGTGCTGCAATGACAATTCAATGGCAGAACTGATAAGACAGTATTATGATAAAATAGATGCAAGAACTTTTGATCTTGACATAGTAGATGTTAATAAAATGGCTGTCAATAAAATGTATAAAGAACATCCTGTATATACAGCTAATAAGGGTGATGATTATGATGTTCATATAGGAATCATTGGATTTGGTGATTTTGGCCAGAGTGCATTAATACAAGGACTTAATATGTCGGTTTTATCAGCAGAGTCTACTATATGCATAGATGTATTTGATAAGGATATGGAATCAATAATAGGAAGTTTCATGAAGAATTTTTCAGTTGATGTCCTGAAGGGATTGAAGTTCATAAAAGAAGATATATATGAAGGTAAAAGTATTGAATATTATGAATTGAAATTTCCATTTGATACAATACCAGATCAATTTGGTATAGATGGAAAGGTATGTTTAAGATTTTTTAATACGGATGCAAGGACATTACAGTTTAACAGTATTTTTAAAAGATGTAATGACGCCAAATTATTTACATATCTTATTGTGGCAATGAGTGATACACATTCAATGTCTAATACACTTATTGAATTGAAGCAGCTGTTATACAATAAGGGTGATAGCTGTATTAATATTCCTATAGTTGTCAGGGCTAAGGAAAACAATGATTTTGCTAATATTTATGGTGAGAAGAATCTATTTACAATAAACAGGAATAAAGATATTTTTTCATATGCTTCTATAACTAATCGTGATATTGTAAATGATGCAAAGATATTTAATCATAGATACAATATGTTGTATGAAATAATAAGCAGATATAAAGCAGATAAAAATATTGTTGTGGATGATAAGTTTATGTTATCTGAAGATATAGAGGAACGTCTTAAGAAAGATTCAATAGAACTTAAAGAGAATAAGAAAATATCAGAAGAAATAGATGAGGTATGGCATAATAAGGGCATATTTGACAGGGAATCAAGTATAGCACAATCATTGCATCAGGATATTAAAAAATGGATTATTTATGAAAAACATGCATATTCTCTTACAGATAACAGAGAAGAGCTTGAAAGAATTGAACACAGAAGATGGAATATTTTCATGATAACACATGGCTTTAAATATGAGAAAGCTGAAAGAAAAGATATGTATGCTAAAACACATCCATGCATTTCAAAATGGGAAGTTTTGAAGGTAGAAAAGCCAGATACATTAGAGTATGACTTTACACCATATTGCATATTAAAAGCAGACAGATGATTTAGATGAAGTCATATATTCGTAATATACGGACGACAGCATATATGAGGAAAGCAGGTGCGCATACATCAACGATGCCAGAAGCTCCAATTGGACTTCAAGTGCATCTTATGATGTATGCGCACCTGTTTTCCTCATATTTGTCGTTCGTTCGTCACCCACTAAAATTCAATCAAACTATTGTTTGCAATTGTTATTGTACATTATTGTTATTTGGTGCATTATTGCCATTTATATTTCTGTTATCGTTCATATTTCTGCCGCCATTCATGTTACCTCCACGGCCACCACCATTAAAACCGCCAGGATTGCTGCCAAAGCCGCCGGCATTGGATGCACCCATGGTTCCTGCAGATTGTGTCCAGTTTGTTAATGAGGAACCATCGCAGTAAAGAGTGTATTCAGTGTTTGTAGTAAGAGCAGGTGTGCATATCCAGCCATTTGAGTAACTGTTGTTTAATGTAAAGCTTATTATTTCATTACCGCTGGAATCTTTTACTGAGTAGCTTCCTGCGTTAAAGGTTACAGAGCTGAATACGTAAGCATTAACTGAATTTACAGGAGTTTCACATATACCGCCTAAAGCTACACATGTTCCACCAGTTATAGTAATATTTCCATCAACATCAATAGAACCAGATACATGACCTGATGAACTGCCGCCTTTTACAAGAACCATACCGCCAGACTGGGTGTAGCTGCCGTTAGAATCTATACCATCTGTATCGCCGGAACCGGTTGTTACATCAATGTATCCACCAGTTATATTAATAAGAGGGGTAGATGAGCCATCTCCGGTACATGCATTAATGCCATCATCAGTTGCATATACAAAGCTTTGTCCACCACTGATGTTAATTGTTATAGCCTCAAGACCCTCGTAGGATGTTAAAACATTTATATATCCATCAGTTATATTAAGCTCTTTATCTGCATGTATTCCATCATCACCTGTAGAGATTGTGATAGTTCCACCTGATATAGATATTATACCCTTGCCATCTTCGCCGGTTTCAAGAACACCAGAATCTGAGTTGGCATGAATACCATCATCAGTTGAACTTATGTTAATGGCTGTACCAGATATATTTATCTCGCTCTCGGATTTGATTCCCTTTGTAGAGTAAGACTTTTTAGATGAATTTCCTGAGCTGTTATTGCCAGGCATACCATTAGCAGCTCTGTTTCCACCGCCAAAGTTACCTTTCATGTCAGGATTATTGCCAGAATTGCTGCTACTGTTATTCATATCAGGAGGATTGCCCATGTTACCATTGTTCTGAGTATTGTTCATATCAGGAGGATTGCCCACGCTGCTGGCTGAAGAACCGGAGTTGTCGGCAGCCACGGCTTCACTATAATCAGAATAAGTATCTGTATATATATTCAGATTTCCATCACCTGAAACATCTACACCATATGCAGCATCTATGCCGTCACAGGCAGCATATATATCAATATTTCCACCAGATATTATTACATTTCCTTTCTGTTTTCCTTTGGTTGAAAGACTGCTGTTGGATGTTTTGATGCCATCGCCTTTTCTGGATATAGCTATTATTTCACCAGATTCTATAGCTGCCTCATCGTTTCCTTTTATAGCATTATTTACAGCATTAACCTTGATGGTAACATTTTTAATAGAAATGTCATCTTTGCTCTGGATACCGTTGTTATAGTTGCCAGTTACTGATAATGCCCCTTTTCCAACCAATTTAAGGTCACATGCTGCATAGATGGCAGCATTACCATTTTCACTGGAAGAATTGTCTGAATTGTCGTCAGCTTCAGCTCTTGCATCAACTATGCAGTTATAAGTGTTTTCCTCAGATTTGATTTTTATATTATCAGCATTTTTAATATAAATAGGTGAACCGTTAGAACATGTGATGGATGTACCATTCAATACAATGGTGATTTCGGCATTATCGTCAGCATTAACTACAATCTGTCCTTCTGATAAGAGTCCGGTAACGGTATATTCGCCAGCCTGTGTTATGGTATATATGGAATCATTCTGTGTTATTGTAGAACCATCAGTTGATGTAATGCTGAATTCTCCTGTTATTTCAGTTTTGTAGTTATCGGCATCATCTGCATGAGTTACATTGGTATCCTGAGCAGTAATGCTGGAAGTTACAGTGGTATTAGTATTTTTGTTGTTGGTTGTATAGTTTTGTGAACCACAGCCTGATGTCATAAGACACATGGCAAGAATAACTGCGGCTACGCATGATTTGTTTACTTTTTTTAAATTAATCATATATATTCATCCTTTCATTCATTATTTCTTCAGTTAATATAGATATTGTCGGATAGATATCGTTAATGCATATATCATTAATATCAATATCTATATCTATGTCAGGTGGATTCTAAAGTTAAAAGTTTTATTATGCAGGCATAAACAATGTTTTGATCTTCTGCCCCTTACATCTTATCTATAGTTTAGGTGGGAATAGTGAAGAAAATATGATAAGAATGAGGATATTTTGTGTCCTGGAGAATGACAAAAGAAAAAGCCGAGGCAGGGTTTTTATTCCTGTATCGGCTTTATTGGCTTTATTGGTGTTATGGAGTGTTTATCAGCGCTTTGATGTCTTCTTCTGGTGTGGTGATAGGTGCTATGCCATATTTTTCCACAAGAAGGTTCAGAATATTAGGAGACAAAAACGCAGGTAGAGAAGGACCAAGACGGATGTTTTTGATACCAAGGTGCAGAAGCGTTAACAAAATGCAGACAGCCTTCTGTTCGTACCATGAAAGAACGAAGGAGAGCGGAAGCTCATTTACAGTACATCCAAATGCATCCGCAAGTGCCAGGGCAACCTGAATCGCCCCATAAGCATCGTTACACTGACCCATATCCATCAGTCGTGGCAGACCATTGATTTCTCCAAGATTAAGATCATTGAAACGGAATTTGCCACATGCCAGGGTGAGGATGATACTGTCAGAAGGAGTTTGTTTAACAAAATCTGTGTAATAGTTTCGACCCGGTTTAGCACCATCACATCCGGCAACCAGGAAGAAATGGCTGATTGCACCTGATTTTACAGCATCTACTATGGTATTTGCATGTGACAGTATAGCTGAATGACCGAATCCTGTTGTCACCTTCGTACCTCCATTGATGCCTTTTAATGTCTGATTTTCTTTATAGCCACCAAGTTCAAGTGCTTTTTTGATAACTGGCGTAAAATCTTTTTTCTCATCAATATGAACAGCGCCAGGGAAAGCAACCACCTCTGTTGTAAATACTCTGTCAGCATAACTGCTTTTTGGCGGCATCAGACAGTTGGTAGTGTAAAGAATCGGAGCTGGAAGATGATCAAACTCTTTCTGCTGATTCTGCCATGCAGTTCCAAAATTTCCTTTTAAGTGTGGAAATTTTTTTAAGAGTGGATAGGCATGGGCAGGGAGCATTTCACCATGAGTATATATGTTGATTCCTTTTCCTTCTGTCTGTTCAAGTAAAAGCTGCAGGTCTTTAAGATCATGACCTGTCACGACAATAAAAGGTCCTTTTTCGATGGTAAGTGTAACATCAGTGGGCTCTGGCATTCCATAGCTGTTTGTATTTGCTTTATCAAGAAGTGCCATACACCTAAGGTTGATCTCGCCTACTTTAAGTACCGTAGGAAGCAGTGTTTCTATACTTTCTTCGTAACCAATCTTAAATAATGCTTCGCAGAAGAATCGGTTTACTTCATCATCTTCATAATTCAGAACATTTGCATGGTAAGCATAGGCGGCCATTCCACGAATACCAAAAAGAATAAGAGATTTTAAAGAGCGGATATCTTTATCGGCATTCCACATCTGCTGCATGTCGTATTCGCCTGTTTTACCACATGGTGACTGACATTTGCTGCAGTCAGGGACCAGTCGTTCTTTCTCAGCTCTGACTTTTTGTATCATATTTTCGATTGCTGCATTATCAAAACTTACATTTGTAACTGTTGTAAACAGACCTTCAATTATGACTTGTACGGTTCTTTTAGAAATAGCTGATGCACTGTCTACAGCTCTTGCAAGACCAATCAATGCACCTGTCAGCTCATCCTGTAATTTGGCTGTATCTGCATTTTTTCCACAGACACCTGCATTTCCTGTACAGCCAGTACATCCGGCTGTCTGTTCACACTGAAAACAAAACATTTTTTTATTCATTCCAGTAATCTCCTTATTAATCAATAATTTTTCCATCAATACTTATTGTTACAACTTGCCATGGTATGAATTTTCCACTATTTTGAAGTGCATTTTTTACTGCCATCTCCAGACCACCACAGCATGGAACTTCCATTCTTACGATTGTCACACTTTGAATGTTGTTATTCTGAATAATAGCAGCCAGTTTCTCACTATAATCAACCTGGTCTAATTTCGGACAACCTATTAGTGTTACCTTATTCTGAATAAAATCCTGATGAAATCCAGCATAAGCGTAAGCAGTACAATCGGCGGCTATCAGAAGTTTTGCACCATTAAAATATGGTGCACTGATAGGTGCAAGTTTGATCTGTACCGGCCAGTTCTCAAGTTGTGATATCGAATCTGCACCTGAAAATGTTTTTGCGGTCTCAGGCGTTTTTGTTCGCTGTATCTGCATGATTTTAGATCCTGGACAGCCGGTGTGAGGTGACATTGCATGGTTTTGGGCAGCTATTTTACTCTGTGCTTCTTTTACAGCATCTTCATCATATGCAGGTGCTTCTCTTTCCTCAAATGAAATAGCTCCTGTAGGACATTCTGGGAGGCAATCCCCCAATCCGTCACAAAAATGTTCTCTTACCAGCTCGGCTTTTCCATCTATAATATCAATGGCACCTTCGTGGCAGGCAGTTGCACATGCACCACATCCGTTACATTTTTCTTTATCAATACGTATAATTTTTCTTATCATTTTACCCTCCATTAATAGAATTTTATTTTTGTTTCTGTTAGAATCATATTATAATAAATACAACTTGTATGTTTGATTTCCAACAGGAGGTGAGATTTTGAAAAAATATTTACCTATTTTAAAAAACAGTCCTTTTTTTAAAGGTCTTACTGATAATGAGATATTATCTGTATTGCACTGTGTAGAGGCAGTAACAGTTTCTAAAGAGAAGGATTCTTATATTTTCAGAGCAGCAGATTCTACACAGGTAATGGGATTAGTATTGTCAGGCTGTGTTCTTATTATTCAGGAGGATCTCTGGGGACATCGGAATATTTTGTCTAAATGTCATGCTGGTGATTTTTTTGGAGAACCATATGCGGCAAGCCCTGGTGCTGTTCTGAACATCAGTGTGGTAGCAGATGAGGATTGTGAGATTGTTTTTTTAAATATACAGAAGCTTCTGGTTACTTGTCCAACTGCATGTGGGCATCATCAGAAGCTGATTCGCAATCTGGTCAGTGTACTGGCAAATAAGATACTGATTCTGAATGATAAGATTACACATGTTGGCAAGCGGACAACAAGGGAGAAATTATTGTCATACCTGTCAGCAGAATCTATCAGACATTCGTCCTTGTCCTTTGATATTCCTTTTGACAGGCAGCAGCTGGCAGATTATCTTTGCATTGACCGCGCAGCAATGTCTACGGAGATATCAAAGCTGCAAAAAGAAGGGTTTATAAAAACGCATCGAAATCATTTTGAGGTGCTTTGCAATAATAATACAAATGTAAGCGATATTTCCTTTTGTCGTGGAGCGGCAAATGTTGAATAATTAAATAACATATGATAAATTGCAAATGCGCCTTAAAAAAAGTCACGTTTATAAAAAGTTCCCATTAGCATATTGTGGAAGATATTGAATTGGCTGTGGGATTTTTCATTATTTTAACACTTGAATACATCAAAATAATATTGAAGAAATCAATATAGTCAAGTATACTCATTTAAGTAAATGGGTTACAGAGTTATAGGAGAGATATGGAGCTGTAACGAGTTTATTATTAGGATAGGAAGGATTAATTATGACTATTGAATATCAGAAATCTGACGATATTATGCCGGATTATGAGAAGATATGCGATAAAGCAGAAATACAAGAATCCTTAGAAATCCAGTAAAATCAATATATACAGACTTATGCGAGGTTATACGAAGATGATAAAAATATTATTTGTGTGCCACGGCAACATTTTCCGAAAACGCTGAAAACCTTGAATTTATCGTATGTTTTGGACTCTAAGGGAACATTTTACTAAGAATTTACTAAAACAAAAAATTAGTAAGAAATCCCTAGCACGAATTTAGAAATGAATATGAAACTTAGGACTTTATTAGTTGTGAAAAACAATTAGTAGAGTCCTTTTTATTTAAAAAAAAGGAGGTTCAGAACATGAACAATACAGCGTTAGGCGCAGAGAAAGTTATTTTTATAAGCGAAGCACATGAAAAATTCTACTACGAGAAATTAAAAGAAGTAAGGTATCAGGATGTATACCACAAGGCACTCTGCTACTGTCTTGGCATCAACGATGATACCAGAAGAAATGCGAACCGCATTTATGATTTTAAGACAGGCTGTGTAAAGACAGAATGTTTACATGAAGGCTGGCAGACCAGCGGAAGCGTAAAAGTAGTCAGAATGGTGTTTAATCTGTACTGCAATGGTACACTAAGCGTGGACGATTACAAGGACGCAGAGGAGCAGATCAATGAGTGCAGGCAGTATTCAGTGGAAGAATTGTTCTGCTGTGCCTATGCACCGTATTTTTGGCAGGCGATACAAATCCGGTATCCGGAATATGCAACCTATAACCGGAAACTGTATGCCCTGTTTGGAGGAGCAGATTGATGTTAAAAGTTCGATTGATGGGAACGAAGAATGATATTAAATGGTTTGGGAAGATTTTGCAGAGAAATCCCAAGATTGAAGTAACAGAGTTTTCAGATTTATACCCGAACAAGGGTACAAAGAAATTCCACAGGGCTTATGTGGAAGTCAGAAAAAGCAACGTAAAAGAAAAACAGTAGAAAGCAAAGGAGAATTTATCATGTGTAGAGTTATAGCAATCGCAAATCAGAAAGGTGGAGTCGGAAAGACCACCACAACAAGCAATTTAGGAATAGGACTAGCAAGACAGGGGAAAAAGGTACTTTTGACTGATGCCGATGCACAGGGCAGTCTTACCGCAAGTTTGGGGTACACAGAGTCGGACGCAATCGAGATCACATTGGCATCGGTCATGGGCGGTCTGATTTAGGACGAGGAAGTTGAGCCTATGGATGGTATTTTACACCATGAGAAAGGAATAGACCTTATGCCGGGAAACATTGAGCTTTCCGGTCAGGAGGTTTCTCTTGTGAATGTCATGAGCCGGGAGCGTATCATGCAGAAGTATATAAGCATGGTGCGGGATTATTATGATTACATCTTGATTGACTGTATGCCTTCACTTGGCATGATTACCATAAATGCCTTTGCCTGTGCCGATAGTATTCTGATACCTGTGCAGGCAGCATATCTGCCAGTTAAAGGCTTACAGCAGCTTATAAAGACCATTGGCAAGGTAAAGCGTAAGATTAACCAGAAACTGGAGATAGAGGGCATTTTATTGACAATGGTGGACAGCAGGACAAATTATGCAAGGGACATCAGTTCCATGCTGAAGGAATCCTATGGAAGCCGGGTAAAGATATTTGAAAACATTATCCCGATTTCGGTAAGGGCGGCGGAGATTTCTGCGGAAGGTGTCAGCATTTATAAGCATGATCCAAAGGGAAAGGTGGCATCTGCCTACAATTCTTTGACAGAGGAGGTGCTTGCAAATGAGCAGTAATACAAAGACAGGAAGCGCATCTAAAATCAAAATGGAGAGTTTTGATGATTTATTCGGTGGAAGCAGTGCACAGGAAATAGGGGCAGAGCAGATTATCAATGCCTCGTTAGCAGACCTTCATGAGTTCAAAGACCACCCATTTAAGGTATTGGACGATGAAAAGATGGAGGAAACAACGGAGAGTATCAGACTTTACGGGGTACTTGTTCCGGGAATTGCAAGACCGAGAGCTGGCGGCGGCTATGAGCTGATCGCCGGGCACCGTAGGAAGCATGGATCAGAAAGAGCCGGGAAAACGGAAATGCCGATTATTGTCCGCAATTATTCCGATGATGAAGCAACCATTATCATGGTCGACTCCAATATTCAGAGAGAGGACATTTTGCCGAGTGAAAAGGCAAAAGCCTACAAAATGAAATATGAAGCTATGAAACATCAGGGAAAGAAATCGGGCAAGAATACCCTTGATGAAGTTGGGGAAGCTGCCGGAGAGAATGCGAAAAAGGTACAGCGTTATATCTGGCTTTCAAGGCTGTCCGATGAGCTTCTTGAAATGGTGGACAGTAGGAAATTGGGTTTTTCACAGGGCGTGGACATATCCTTTCTGCCAGAGGAAGCACAGCAGTGGGTAGAGGTCATTATAGAGGAACAGGGCTGTAATGTCAGCACCGTACAATCTGGGAAACTAAAGGAATATGGCAAAAGCGGAGAGCTTACGTTTGCAATGGTGCGGCTGATCCTGACAGAAGAAAAGCCAAAGGAACGCAAGGTTACACTGAAAGCGGACAAGATAAGCAAATATTTTTCAGACAGCTATTCCAATGAGGAGATTGAAAATATCATCATTTCACTTCTTGATAAATGGAGAGAGGAAGGGGCTGTTTGAACATGGGATATTTGACAAGCGGAAACAAGATTGTTGACGCAATGGGTTCTATAAATATCTCCGGAAACATTATCGCGGCTATCTGGTATAAAACAATCACAAAGGAGAATGGGAAACCATATCTCCTTGCGATTGTTATTCTGGCGGATATTGTTTACTGGTATCGTCATTCTGAGGTACGTGATCAGGGAACTGGGCATATTCTTGGATGGAAAAAGAAATTTTCAGAGGATATTTTAAGACAGAGCTATCAGTATTATGCGGATTTGTTTGGAGAATCTAAGAAAACAGTAAAGACTGCAATGGATAAACTGGAACAGTTGCAGGTAATCAGGAGAGAGTTCCGGACAGTCAGCTACGGAGACGGACTTGTTTGCAATAATATGATGCATGTGGAATTAAAGCCGGATATGCTTTACCGACTGACATTTCCAGAGAAAATTCATGCTATGAATGGGGAGAACAATTCATATGCAGATGTATCCGATGTCAAAATGGGAGGGAGACTCCCTACAAAATCGGATACCCCTATGGAAATTTCGGGAGGGAGTGGTATCCAAGATGGGACACAGGTATCTACAAAATGGGATACAGGTCATGACGAAACGGATAACACCCTCTTGCCAGAACCGGATACAGGTCTATCCCAAAATGGAGAGACAGATTCATATACTACTGCAAATATTACTGACGGAGAATCCTATCATATCAATAAAGCTGCCAGTGAAGCAGAAAAAACGATTGATGCGATGGAGGATGTCAACGCATACATTGAAATCATCAAGGAGAACATTGAATACGATCACTACATGAAATACAGTGATTGGCAGGACAGGGAGCTTTATGATGAGCTTTTTGAGATTATCTGTGAAGTGCTCTGTGTAAAGCACAAGACGGTAAGGATAGGTGGGGATGATTACCCTTATGAGCTAGTAAAGTCAAAGTTCCTGAAACTGAACAGTTCACACTTGAATTATGTCATTGGCTGCATGAAGAATACCACAACCAAGATTACGAATATCAAAGCGTATATGGTGACAACGCTTTATAATGCGCCAAGCACAATCAATCATTATTACCAACAGGAGGTACAGCACGATATGTATGGAGGTGGATGGCATGAAAAGGGTATTGTTTAAGGTCATTGTTCCGGCAGTGATCATTGCGGTATGGATGCTGACCTGTTATCCGGTATGCAATAAAGCAGAAGGCTTTGACTGGTTTTTATATTGGATTATTGCAAGGTGCCCGTTTGGTATCCGCCGGATGTGCCTGTGGCTGATACCCAAGAATTTCAGTATCAGAGGGAGCATTGGTGTTCTTGCTCTGCATTGTATCATAGGCGGTTTAATCGGCGGTGTAGTGCTGATTTTCAAGATAATTGGCATTGCAGGAGAGCTTATCAGTATTGTAACAGGGCACTTCTGGACAAAAAGTCTAAAAGTGGAAATATATAACTTCTGGACATTTTGTCCAAAGGTGGGGCAGTCAGAACATGGAGGCTCTTTTATTGTCAGAAGGAAGGAGCAGAAAGATATATGGAGTCAATGAGAGATGTGGACAGAGTAATGGAACGGGAGATTAAAAAAGGGAGCACACCTTTACAGTTTGAACAGTTAGGCTTTGGTGATTACAGCTACAATGAAATTACTTCGTAGGAGAAGTTGTTGCAGGTGCTTTCTTATCTGTTGCGAATCGGTGAGTATGAACCATTCGCTGGGAAAACCATAGGGAACAATGTTTACATGGATATGCGAGGAAAAAAGGCAGTTTTTAAGAGAACCAGACTGACTTATGAGAGGAATAATATTTTGCAACGATTAAGCGGTTGACAAAGAAGTATAAGCCGGACTATGAGGGAAAAGTGTATCTGGAAACAGTCAGATGTTTCTTTACCATATCTGCGGAAGAATTGGAAAAGTGCCAATACAATTATAAAGGCAAGGACACCTATGCCTTTGTGATGTCTGACAGATATATTATGGCTTTATATACATACTGTCTGTCAGCAAGAAAAGCGGTGGTTTTGGAAAATATAGAGATGGAGGGACTTTCGGAAG
>ERZ1034691.1099-NODE-1099-length-18561-cov-11.942829_pt1 | contig 18561 bp, 15 predicted proteins | sample MGYA00520638_ERZ1034691 | MGnify/ENA primary metagenome ERZ1034691 (study PRJEB33766, sample SAMN09781763) | gut metagenome | biome: gut microbiome | host: Homo sapiens | place: Madagascar | study: EMG produced TPA metagenomics assembly of the PRJNA485056 data...
CTTTTTTTGTGGGGGAGGGGGAGGGAAGGCTTCCCCCTTTGGGGGAAGCTGTCGGCGCAGCCGACTGATGAGGGGGCGACTACCGGACATTTGCCCCTCATCCGGCGCGCGGGGCGCGCCACCTTCCCCCCCCCAAGGGGAAGGCTTTTTTCGTAAAAAACGTGCCGCCCGTTGCCCCAAAAACTTCCCTGCCAAACCGTGCCGACAACCTTTGTATAAAATTTTTTCAGAAATTGCAAAAAAACTGTTTAATATTTCCGCAAAGTGTGGTAAAGTAGTATCAAACAGGTGGGAAGTGTTCAAAAAAACGAACAGCGAGTCCCCACCCATAAAATTACTACGCCGCGGCAACCCCGCCCGGCGCGAAAAGAGGTTTGACACGCAATGGACTACGCAAGCAAAGACATCCGCAACATCTTGGTGGCCGGTCACGCCGGCTGCGGCAAAACGACACTGACCGAGGCACTGCTGAATATGAGCGGCGCAACCGAGCGTATGGGTCGTGTTGAGGACGGCACCACCGCCAGCGACTTTGACCCCGAAGAAATCCGCCGCAAGGCATCGCTGAATGCCAGCGTCATTCCCGTGGAGTATCAGGGTGTTAAATACAACCTGATCGACGCCCCCGGTCTGTTTGACTTTGAAACCGGCTCGGTCGAGGGCATCACCGCCGCAGAAAGCGTGCTGATCTGTGTTTCCGGTCGCTCCGGCGTCACCGTAGGTGCCGAAAAAGCCTACCATCTGGCACTGAAAAACAACAAGGCGCGGATGATCTTTGTCAGCAAAACCGATCTGGAAAATGCCGACTACTTCAAGATCCTCGAGCAGATGAAAATCAAGTTCGGTCCCAGCGTCTGCCCCTGTGTCGTCCCGGCACGTCTGGACGACGGCACTGTGGCGTACATCAACCTGTTCAGCCAGAAGGCGTTCCGGTATGAGGGCGGCAAGCAGGTGCAGATCGACCTGCCCGACATCGGTCACCGCTTTGAGGGCTTGGTTCAGGCTATGAGCGAAGCGATCGCCGAAACCGACGAAGCCCTGATGGAAAAATTCTTTGAGGGCGAAGCCTTCACGACCGAGGAAATCGTGCAGGGTATGGCAGCCGGCGTGCGCAGCGGTCAGATCACCCCCGTGTTCTGCGGCAGCGCCGTCAACGGGCAGGCGTTGGATATGCTGCTGTACAATATGAACGTGCTGCTGCCCGGCGCCGACACCGCCGCTGCCGTGGCAGAGGATGCAAACGGCAACCCTGTGGAGATCGCCGCCGACCCCGATGCCCCGCTGTGCGCCTACGTCTTTAAGACCGTCGCCGACCCGTTTGTGGGCAAGCTGAGCTTTATCAAGGTGCTGTCCGGCAAATTGACCGCCACCAGCAACGCCATCAACAGCCGCACCGCCCAGCCCGAGCGCCTGGGCAAGACGCTGACCATCTGCGGCAAAAAGCAGACCGACACCGCCGCGATCCTGACCGGCGACATCGGCGCTGTTGCCAAGCTGACCACCGCCAAAACCGGCGATACCCTCTGCGACCCCGCCCGCGTGGTCAGCCTGCCCGCCCCCGTGTACCCCATTGCCGGGTACCGTATGGCGGTCAAGGTTGCCAAAAAGGGTGACGAGGGCAAGGTTTCCGGCGCACTGACCCGCCTGATGGAGGAGGACCCCGCCATCACCTTTGAGGTGGACCCCGAAACCAAGCAGCAGGTCATCGGCGGCTTGGGTACCCAGCACTTGGAAGTGGCGCTGGCAAAGCTGAAGAATAAGTTCGGCGTGGAGATCACGCTGGAAGCACCGCGCGTACCGTACCGCGAATCCATCCGCAAGAGCTGCAAGGCGCAGGGTCGCCACAAAAAGCAGACCGGCGGTCACGGGCAGTTCGGTGACGTGTGGATCCAGTTCGAGCCGGTACCCGGCGAGGGCGTGGAATTTGCCGAAAATGTGTTCGGCGGCAGCGTGCCGAAGAACTTCTTCCCCGCTGTCGAAAAGGGCGTGCGGCAGGCAGCCGAACACGGCGTGCTGGCGGGCTATCCGATGGTCGGGCTGAAGGCCACCCTGCTGGACGGCAGCTACCACCCCGTAGACTCCAGCGAAATGGCGTTTGTTATGGCAGCTAAGCTGGCGTACAAGGCAGCCATCCCCGAGGCAGGTCCCGTGCTGCTGGAACCCATCGGCGCTTTGCAGGCGCACGTCCCGGCGGACAACACCGGCGATATTATGGGCGAGGTTACCAAGCGCCGCGGTCGCGTGCTGGGTATGAACCCCGACGACGACGGTATGCAGGTGGTGGAAGCCGAGGTTCCCATGGCGGAAATGCAGGACTTCACGACCTTCCTGCGCCAGCTGACGCAGGGACGCGGCTGGTTTACCTTCACCTTTACCCGCTACGAAACCCTGCCACAGATGCTGGAAAGCAAGGTCATTGAGCAGGCCAAGGCGCTGGGCAACTTTGCTGACGACGAATAAATAACGCAACAACCCCTGCTCCCCGAGTGATCGGGGAGCAGGGGTTGTTTTTTGGTAGAGGGCGGAAAGGCTTCCCCTGTGGGGGAAGGTGGCGCGCCTGCGCGCCGGATGAGGGGGAAATGCCCGGCAGACGCCCCCTCATCAGTCACCTGCGGTGACAGCTTCCCCCAAAGGGGAAAGCCTTTCGGGCGGTTTACCCGGTAGGTTGACGTTGCCGCAAAATCGCGGGCGGGGCATACCCCGCCCCTACCGCGCAATGATTTTTTATTGCCCTGTAGGGCGGGGTGACCTCACCCCGCAAAAAAAGCCTTCCCCCTGTGGGGGAAGGTGGCGCGCCTGCGCGCCGGATGAGGGGGAAATGCCCGGTAGGCACCCCCTCATCAGTCACCTGCGGTGACAGCTTCCCCCACAGGGGGAAGCCATAGCGGAACTCCCAGCCTTACCGATACATCTTTACGTTCAGCATACGGGTGGCGTTCAGCACCGCCAGCACCATAACGCCCACGTCGGCAAACACGCCCCACCACATATTTGTGATGCCCAGCGCGGTCAGCACCAGACACAGCGCCTTGACTGCCAGTGCAAACACAATGTTCTGGTACACAATGCGCATACAACGGTGGGAGATCCGCATCGCAAGGCTGGTTTTTGCCGGGTCGTCGTCCATCAGCACCACGTCGGCGGCTTCAATGGCGGCATCGCTGCCCAAGGCGCCCATCGCAATGCCGATGTCCGCCCGCATCAAAACCGGCGCGTCGTTGATGCCGTCGCCCACAAACACAAGCTCTTTCTTTTCAGGCTTCTGCTGCAGCAGCGTTTCGACCCATTGCACCTTGTCGGCGGGCAGCAGCCCGGCGTGAACCTCGTCCATGCCAAGGTCCGCCGCCACAGCCTGCGCCACGGCGGGGCTGTCGCCGGTCAGCATAACGGTGCGCACGCCCTGCGCCTGCAAGCCATGCATCGCCGCCTTGGCGGTGGGCTTTTCCTCGTCCGAAATCAAAATCGAGCCGATGAACTGCCCCTCCCGCGCCACATACACCAACGTGCCGGCACCGGCTGCGGCGGTGTAGGCGATGCCCTCGGCGTCCATCAGGCGGGCGTTGCCTGCCAGCACGGTCTTGCCGTCCACCAGCGTCTTGACGCCGTGTCCTGCCAGCTCCTGTGCGTCGGCGGCGCGGCGTGCATCCAGACCCGGCGCGGCTTCGCGCAGGCTCTTGCTGATGGGGTGGCTCGAAAAGCTCTCCGCCAAGGCGGCGGTTTCCAGCAAATCGGCTTCGGTCACACCGTCGGCGGGGTGAACCGCTGTGACCTTGAAAACGCCTTGGGTCAGTGTGCCGGTCTTGTCAAACACAGCGGTGCCGGTCTTGGACAGCGCCTCCAGATAGTTGCCGCCCTTGACCAGAATGCCCAAACGGGATGCGCCGCCGATGCCGCCAAAGAAGGTCAGCGGGATGGAGATGACCAGCGCGCAGGGGCAGCTGATGACCAGGAAGGTCAGCGCGCGCATGATCCAGTCCGCCCAGTGTCCGGCAAAAATCGGGGGTACAAACGCCAGCACCAGCGCCGCCGCGCAGACGGCGGGGGTGTAGTAGCGGGCAAATTTGGTGATAAAGTTCTCGACAGGGGCTTTTTTCAGGCTGGAATTTTCCACCAGATCGAGAATTTTTGCCACGGTGGATTCGCCGTACAGCTTGCTGGTGGTGATGCGCAGCACGCCGTCGCTGTTGACGCAGCCGCTGATGACCTCATCGCCGGGGCGCACGCTGCGCGGGCGGCTTTCGCCGGTCAGGGCGGCGGTGTTCAGGGTGCTTTCGCCCGAAAGCACGGTGCCGTCCAGCGGGATCTTTTCGCCCGGCTTGACCACGATCACCGAGCCGATGGCAACGTCATCGGGGTCCACCGTGCGGATGCTGCCGTCGGCATCCTCCAGGTTGGCGCTGTCGGGGCGGATGTCCATCAGCGCGCTGATGCTGCTGCGGCTCTTGCCCACGGCGTAGGACTGAAACAGCTCGCCGATCTGGTAAAACAGCATAACCGCCACGCCCTCGCCGTACTCGCCGCACGCCATTGCGCCCACGGTGGCGACCGCCATCAAAAAGTTTTCGTCAAAAACCTCGCCGCCCTTGATGCCCAGAAATGCCTTGCGCAGCACGTCATGCCCGATGATGTAGTAGGGTATCAGCCACAAAACCAGCTGCACAAGCCGGGGCAGGGGTGCAAAATGCAGCACGACCGCCAGCAGGGCAGAAAGCACAGCAGCGATAACAATGCGCTTTAACGTCTTTTTTTGCTTCTTGGTCATTGCGATTCCTCCGTTATGGGGTAAAAATTGCCCTGCACAGGGCAGGGCGTGGGGGTTACAGCTCGATTTCGAAATCCGGCTCGACCTTTTTGGCAGTCTGGACGGCAGCCTTCAGCACGTCGTCAAAGGCGTCGTCGTCGGCTTCCAGCAGCATTTTCTGTGCCATAAAGCTGACGCTGGCATTCTTGACACCGGGCAGCGCCTTGACGGCGGTTTCAATTTTGGCGGCGCAGTTGGCGCAGTCCACTTCGATCTTAAATTTCTTCTGCATGATAATTTCTCCTTATATCGTTGCTTTTTTCAAATTATTCTTCCACGTGTTCCATGCCCAGCTCGAGCATACTGCGCACATGGTCGTCGTCCAGCGAGTAGAGCATCGCCTTGCCCTCGCGCCGGAATTTGACCAGCTTGCTGGTGCGGAGTACGCGCAGCTGGTGGCTGACCGCGCTTTGCGAAATGCCCACCGCGTTGGAAATGTCGTTGACGCATTTTTCGCTCTCGAACAGGGCGTACAGAATTTTAATGCGGGTCGAGTCGCCGAACACGCGGAACAGATCCGCCAGCTCGTACAGGACCTCGTCGTCGGGCAGCTCGTTTTGCAGGCAGTCAGCCTCGTCGAAGGGGGTGCCAAGGATAGTTTCGGGTTCTGCCATGGACAACATCCTTTCATATGTTTATCTGTTCATATGATACGTCAAAGGAAGTGAAATGTCAAGGGGAAAGTTTGAAATATTTAATTCAGAATTCCGTTATGATGCGGTATTTCCGGCAGGTTTGTAGGGGACGCATAGTTGCGTCCCGTGCCGTTTGCCCGTTAAGTCGATTTGTCGGGGCGGCTGCAACGGGCGGCATAGTAGCCGTGCCTACAAGCCAACCCATTCTATTCATTATAGTATAGGGTTGCGGGCGGGGCAATGCCCCGCCCCTACTGCGCAATGTTTTTTATTGCCCCGTAGGGCGGGGTGACCTCACCCCGCCGGGGAGTTTTGCAGCAATCGCAAATTTCCCCCTCATCAGTCGGCTGCGCCGACAGCTTCCCCGACAGCTTCCCCCAAAGGGGGAAGCCATAGCAACAAAAAAGCGCCTGTGTTCCTCGGAACACAGACGCTTCGGAATCTATCAGCCCGGCAGGGTCACACCGGAATCGGCAAGCATTTTTTGAAATTCCGTCTCCGCAAGGTCAAATACGACCTCACGGATCATGGCGGGTTCGTGTACCAGAATTTTCCACGGCTCGCCGGGGGCTTGCTGCAAGAACGAAATTCCCGCTACCGCATCCAGCTGGGCGACCCCTTCGTCCTGCCAGAAGGCAGCGGAGGGCGTCACGAAATAGTGGTCCACCATACGTCCGTCGGCAAAGTCATGCTCGATCACGGCAGGTACCTCGCCCTCGGCTTGGGCGGATTTGTATTGCAGATGCAGGTTGGTAAAATCAGCAGCAGTCATAGCTTTTCCTCAAAATCAGACGCGCAGGCTGGCGCCCTCGCCCTCGTTGGAGCCCTCGTCAAACTCGTAGTCGTTGCCGGGCAGGATGGCGTTCAGCAGGATGCCGGCGATGGCGGCGATCGCCAGACCGGACAGGTTGATGGTGACGGTACCCACGGCAAAGCTGATGCCGCCCACGGAGTTGAAGCCCAAGGCGCTGACCAGAATGACCGCGGCAATGATCAGGTTGCGGGAGTTGGTGAAGTCCACCTTGTTTTCGACCACGTTGCGCACGCCGATGGCGGAGATCATACCGTACAGAACAAAGCTGATGCCGCCCACGATGCCGGTGGGAATGGTGTTGATGACGGCTTCAAACTTGGGGCTGAAGCTCAGCACAACGGCAAACACGGCAGCAATGCGGATGACCAGCGGGTCGTAGATTTTGGTCAGCGCCAGAACGCCGGTGTTCTCGCCGTAGGTGGTGTTGGCAGGACCGCCCAGCAGACCCGCCATGGCGGTGGCAAGACCATCGCCCAGCAGGGTCTTGTTCAGACCGGGGTCACGGATGTAGTTTTTGCCGGTGGTGGCGCTGATAGCGGCAATGTCGCCGATATGCTCCATCATGGTAGCCAGCGCGATAGGCACAATGGTGAACACGGCGCTGATGAACGTTTCGCTGCCGTCCATGGCAAACAGACCCATGGCATCCTTGTGCAGGGGCAGACCGATCCAGGCGGCGGCGCCGATGGCCTCAAAGTCAACCGCACGGGTAACCAGCGCCACAGCGTAGGAAACCAGAACGCCGATCAGGATGGGCAGGATCTTGACCATGCCCTTGCCCCAGATGTTGCAGATGATAACGGTGGCAAGCGCGACAATGGCAAGCAGCCAGTTGCTCTGGCAGTTGCTGATGGCGCTGGGGGCGAGGATCAGACCGATGGCAATGATGATGGGACCGGTGACGACCGGGGGGAAGAACTTCATCATCTTGCGGATGCCGAACGCGGAGATCAGTGCGCTGAACAGCACATACACAAGACCGGACAGCGCCACGGCGGCGCAGGCGTAGGGCAGATTTTCGGGGTTGGCACCGTTGTTGGAAACGATGGCAAAGCCGCCCAGATAGGCAAAGCTGGAACCCAGAAACGCGGGGACCTTGCCCTTGCACAAAAAGTGGAACAGCAGCGTGCCCAGACCGGCGCACAGCAGGGTGGTGCTGACGCTCAGACCGGTCAGCAGGGGAACCAGAACGGTTGCGCCGAACATAGCAAACATATGCTGCGCACCCAGGATCAGCAGCTTGGGCGTGCCAAGCTGGCGGGCATCATAGATGCCATTGGAAAAATCGACTTTGTTTTCCGCCATAATATCCTCCTTAGAAAACCGCAAAAAAAGAGGGGACTGCGTTTTTTGGTTACAACAGCCTCCTTTGCCTTCACCGCTAAGTATACCGCGTTTCGACAAAAAAGGCAAGAGGGAAAACGCAGTTTGAGGTCAGAATGCAAAGCCCGAAAAAAATGTGCCGCCGTGGGCGGCGCACCAGACTGTCGATAAACTTATTGGGTCAATTGCGAACCTTCGGTAGGTTTGTAGGGAACGGTCTTGACCGTTCCGTGCGATTTTGCCGATAGCACGATATATCGTGAAAACGCGCGCCGTTCGGCGCGATTTTATGCGCTGCGCGCAGCCAGCGGTGCGGATGGGTCAAGACCCATCCCTACATTTCTACCCGTAAAAGGGCTTTTCGACAAACAGAATGCGCCGCTTTGGGCGGCGCACCTTATCTAAACTCTTAACTCTCAACTCTAATACTCGGCTTCCTCCCGCCATTGGCGCAGCCGCTCCACGGTATCGTCGCTTTCCACCCAGCCCTCGTCGGGGTCGGGGCGGGCGTCGGGCGCATAGCGCTGCATCACGCCGGGGCTGCGCCCGCGCAAAAATTCCCGTGCCTGCTTTTGGTGGTCGGCGGCGGTGCGCCGCAGCAGACGTTCTTTGTCCTGTCGGGTCATAGCAAACACCTCCTGCCGAAAGGTTGTGCAGACAGGGGGCTGTCAAAACGCGGAAAAATATGGTATACTAAGGCATACTATGCCAAAGGAGCCTGTTATATATGGAAATCAAACTCAACCAGATCGTGCTGCACCTGCTGGATTCCGGCGCGTCTGAGCCGGTTCTGTCCGACCGCGCCATGGATATGGACGCCGATTTGTACGAATATTTTACCGCAGTGATCGAGCGCGCCTTTGCCAGCGACGACGGCAAAAACTGCCGGTTCCTGCCCGATTCCGCCTTTGCGCAGGAGATGACGCAAAACGGGGATTTTGTGGATTTGTCCCGCCGCATCGGCGGTGTGATCTTTGAGCAGCTTTTGCAGTACCCTGCCATCCCGGCGGGTGATTTGGCGGTGGTGGATTTTGCCGCCGACGGCGTACCCTATTACGGCGTGCTGAAGCTCAACTACCGCCCCGGCTACACCCACGCCACCCAGCGGTTGGGCAACGGGCAGTTCAGCAGTATGGTACCCCAGCGCACGCTGCTGCCCGGCACGCCCAAGGCGGACGAAGCGGCGCTGTTTGACCGCGCCAACGGCACGGTGCGCCTGATCGAGAAAAAGTACACGCTGGACGAAAAGAAGAATTTCTACCTGTCTACGCGGGTTTTTGGCTGCACCGAGGCGGTGACCGAAAAGGCAAAGCTGAAGGCAGTATGCGAAAGCGCTGTGGCGGCAGTCAAGGAGGCGTACCCCGAACCCGAGGCTTTGGACGATGTGCCGCCCTTTGACGGCGGCACCGAAACGGCGGTCGAGTTGATGGTGCGCAACCAAGCGGTGGACAACCAAATCGCTGTCGAGGATGTCTGCACCCGCATCCGGGAAAACTACCCGCTGGCAGCGCCCAAGTTTGAGGCGGCGCTGGCGGAAACCGGCGTCGAGGAAACCGACCGCCTGACCGTCAGCCCCGCGCGCATCAAAAAGCTGGAAAGCCGCAGCTTCAAGACGGAATCCGGCATTGAAATCAAGATCCCCGCCGAGCTGTGCAGCTCCGACGAGGCGGTGGAATTTATCCATTCCGCCACCGGCGGGCTGAGCTTGCTGATCAAAGATGTGTTGATTTGACGGTGTTGCGTATGTAAGGCTTCCCCCTCTGGGGGAAGCTGTCACCGAAGGTGACGGATGAGGGGCTGCCTGCCGGAAGTTTCCCCCTCATCCGGCGCGCGGGCGCGCCACCTTCCCCCACAGGGGGAAGGCTTTCCCGGCGGGGTGGGGTCACCCCGCCCTACGCTGCATTTCCTACTTTTTGATCACAAAACACGGCAGCGGCGCGGTGCTTGCCCAATTGGCAAACTCGCACACCAGCACGGTGTACTGCGTCAGCGGCAGGCTGCGGAAAAACGCCAGCGCCGCCTGCTTTTCGCCGTCGCCGATGATTTTTCCGCTGTACAGCACGGCAGCCAGCACGCCGCCCGGCTTTAACGCCGTCAGCGCACTGCGCAGCGCGGGCAGGCTGCCCTCGGCGGTGGAATGCACCGCGTGTTCGGCGCCCGGCAGCCACCCGAAATTGAACAGCACGCAGTCCGCCGTACCGGGCTGCACCAGCGCGCCCAAGTCCGCGTGGTCGTGCAAAACCGCACGTCCCACCGCGCCGAATCCGGCATCCTGCAGCCGCTTGTTGGTGTTGGCAACCGCCTGCGGCTGAATGTCCAGCCCCAGAACCCGCCCGGTATCGCCCGCCAAGCGGCACAAAAACAGCGTGTCGTGTCCGTTGCCGCAGGTGGCATCCAGATACAGCCCGCCCGGCATCAGCCGCATCTGCAAAAAGTCGTGGCAGAGCTGCACCGCCGAAAGATCCGGCACGCGCCGCCGCACCAGCTTGTCCCCGGCGGGTACAAAGCCGAACTTGCGTGCCAGCGCCAGACCCGCCTCGCTGTCGGGCAGCGGGGCGGTGAACAGGCTGGCGGTCTTGGCATCCAACCCGCCGCCGCTGCGCAGAATTTCCTTGACCAGATAGCTGCCGTAGCCCCGCCCGCGCCACGCGGGGGCAATTTCCAGCGCGGAAAAAACGCCGTCCTGCACGGCGGCTGTGCCGATGACCTCGCGCTCTTTGTATAAGGTATACCTTCCGTCCTCGCAAACCAGCTTCATAGCCGACGCCCCCTTTACCTACCCAGCATACAGGGCGGCGGGGGACTTGTCAACCCCCGGCGGAAGATGCTAAAATAAGGGCAGAGTTTCACAATTCTTTCACCGCAATGAGAAGTCTATTTCACAATTTGCCGGTATACTGTAAGCATAAAAACAAGAAAGGAAGCGTCCGTATGAGTAACGAATATGATTACTCCGGTCTTTATAACCATACAGACGGAAATACACCCCCGCAAAATCCCCAGCAGCCCCAGCAGCCGCAGCAGCCCCAACAGCCCCAACAGCCGCAGCAGCCGGAACAGCCCCAGAACAGCTACCCCAACGTGGGCAGCAGCGGTATGAACACCGCCAACACGGCACAGACGGATTTTTCCGCCCCGAACCCCGCGCCCGAGCAGAACAACGGCTACACCAGCAGCTTTGGCGGCAACGGCGGCAATGGCGGTAACGGCGGCTACAACGGCTACAGCTACAGCAGCGCTCCGCAGCAGCCCCCCAAAAAGCCGCGCAACGGCAAAAAAATTGCCCTGCGCGTGCTGGCAGGTGTCGGCGCGGTAGTGCTGGGCTTCGGCGGCGGTTTTGCCGGTGCCGTGGTTGCCAGCCGCACGGGCTTGACGGGCAATCAGGTGGTTGTCCAGCAGGTAGTGCGGGATAACGCCGACGACGGCGCGACCTCCGGCAGCACCGACGGCACAACGATGAGCGTGCAGCAGATCGCCGGGCTGGTATCGCCCAGCGTGGTCGCCATTACCACCGAGGCAATGACCAGCAGCCAGACTTGGTTCGGCGGATACTATGTGCAAAGCGGCGCCGGCTCCGGCGTGGTCATCAGTCAGGACGGCTACATTCTGACCTGCGCACACGTTGTCAACGGTGCGTCCAGCGTCAAGGTGCAGCTGAGCAACGGCAAAAGCTACGATGCCACCGTCGTTGGCAGCGACACTACCTCCGACATTGCGGTGCTGAAGGTGGATGCCGACGATCTGACCCCCGCCGTGGTGGGCGACAGCGACAAGCTGGCGGTGGGCGAAACCGCCGTGGCGGTGGGCAACCCCTTGGGTACCCTGTCGAACACGGTCACTGGCGGTTTTGTCAGCGCATTGAACCGTCAGGTCACGGTAGAAAACAACAATATGACGTTGATTCAGACCGATGCCTCCATCAGTCCGGGTAACTCCGGCGGCGGCTTGTTCAACGGCAACGGCGAGCTGATCGGCATTGTCAACGCCAAGAGCGCGTCCGAGGACGCCGAGGGCATCGGCTTTGCCATCCCCATCAACACCGCGATGCAGATCGCCAAGGATCTGATTGAAAACGGTTACGTTGCCCGCCCGGCGCTGGGTGTCAGCATCTATGATGTGACCGACGCGCAGACCGCGCAGCAGCTGGGCGTAAGCAGCTACGGTGTGTATGTGGTCAAGGTGACCGCAGGCAGCGGTGCCGAAGCCGCCGGTGTCAAGCCGGGCGATCGCATCCTTGCCATTGCCGATGTGGCGGTGAGCAGCTCCAACGATGTCAAGGGCTACCTGCAGGACAAGGAAGTCGGCGACACCGTGACCTTGCAGGTCGAACGTGAGGGCAAGGTCATCAGCTTGGATGTCACCCTTGGCAAAATGACGCAGTAACGTGATAGAGCAAAAAGGCTTCCTCCCGCCGACAGGCGGGAGGAAGCCTTTAGTTTGTCGAAAAAGCCCTTTTACGGGTAGTAATGTAGGGATGGGTCTTGACCCATCCGCACCGCTGGCTGCGCGCAGCGCATAAAATCGCGCCGAACGGCGCGCGCTTTCACGTTATATCGTACTATCGGTAAGACTCCACGGAACGGTCAAGACCGTTCCCTACAAACCTGCCGAAAGTTCGCAATCGTCCCGTTAGGCGGCACGGCGGGGACATTATACCTCATTGACAAAAAAAGAGGGAGCCTCCCGCCGGGAGGTTCCCTCTTTCCATCAATTTCCATCAAAAGCCGTGCTTTTCCAGCAGCTTGCGCCCCATCAGCACGCCCATAACGGACGCCATCATCAAGCCGCGCGTCCAGCCGGAGGAATCGCCCAGGCAGTGCAGACCGGCGATGTTCGTTTCCAGATCGGTGTCCATCTTGACCTTGTTGGAATAGAACTTCAGCTCCGGGCTGTACAGCAGCGTTTCGGGGCTGGCAAAGCCGGGCACGACCTCGTCCATCATCTTGATAAACTCAATGATGTTGACCATCGCGCGGTAGGGCATAGCGGCGGTGATATCCCCCGCAACGGCGTCCTTCAGCGTCGGCTTGAGGTTGGTGTGGCTCAGCTCCTTGGTCCAAGTGCGCTTGCCGTCCAAAATATCGCCGTAGCGCTGCACCAGAATATGACCTGCGCCCAGCATATTCGTCAGCTCGCCCACCTTTTGCGCGTAGGCAATGGGCTGGTTGAACGGCTCGGTAAAGTTGTGGCTGACCAAAATGGCAAGGTTGGTGTTGTTGCTCTTTTTCTCTTTAAAGCTGTGTCCGTTGACCACCGCCAAGTCGTTGTCGTAGTTTTCCTGCGCCACAAAGCCGCCGGGGTTCTGGCAGAAGGTGCGCACCTTGTTGTGCCACGGGGCAGGGTAGCCGATCAGCTTGCCCTCGTACAGGACTTGGTTGATTTTTTCCATAATTTCATTGCGGCACTCCACGCGCACACCGATATCCACGGTGCCGGGCTTGTGGGCAATGTTATGCTCGGCGCAGAGCTTTTCCAGCCAGTCGGCGCCGCGGCGTCCGGTGGCAATGACCACCTGCTTAGCCAAAACCTCGCGGGTGCCGGTTTTTTCGCGCAGCAGCACGCCCTTGCAGGTCGAGCCGTCCAGAATGATGTTCTCGCACTCGGTTTCAAACAGCATTTCCACGCCGGCGTCGGCAAGGTGATTCTGGATGTTCAAATACAGCTGCTGGGCTTTTTCGGTGCCAAGGTGGCGGATGGGGCAATCGACCAGCTGCAGGCCTGCCTGAATGGCGCGCTTGCGGATGTCCTTAATGTCGGGGCCCTCGTAAACGCCCTCGACGTGGGGGTCGGCGCCGAACTCCAGATAAATTTTGTCGGTGTAGTCGATCAGCTCCTGGGCAAAATCCTCGCCGATCAAATCCGGCAGCTCGCCGCCGACTTGGTACGAAAGCGACAGCTTGCCGTCAGAAAACGCGCCCGCGCCGGAAAATCCGGTGGTGATGGCGCAGGTGGGCTTGCAGTTTACGCAAACGCCGGTCTTGTCCTTGGGGCAGTGGCGGCGTTCCACGGGCTTGCCCTTTTCCACCAGCAAAATTTTGTGGGGGTTCTGGCTTTTGCGCAGCAATTCCAGCGCGGTAAAAATACCGGCGGGGCCGGCGCCTACGATGATCAGGTCGTACATAGGTGGGGGTTCTCTCCTTAAAAATTATTGTTCGGTATCGGTCACATCGGTGCTTTCGGCATCATATACCACACCGTTGTTGTCAGGGTTTGTGTCGTCCTCATCGGCGGCGTCTGCCAAAGCCGAAAGCGCCGCATTGGCGGCGGCGTTCGCCATGCGCTCCAGCGTGCGCAGCTCCATGGCGGCGTACAGGGTGCAGCCTAAGTTGATGGCGCCCTCCAGAATCAGCAGGACGCCGCACAGCATCACCACGCTGACCATAGCGTCAAACGGGTTGACCAGCAGCAGCACGCCCAGCGCGATGGACAGCAGGCTCAACAGCAGCAGCACCCACCATTTTTGCCCCTTGCGCTTGGCAAGGTCAATGGCGGAGCCGATGCGGCTGCAGCCGTCCACCAGGATGAACAGACCGAACACAATGGGCAGAAAGCTCGCCACGACCTCCGGCTTGAGCAGCGTAAAGATGCCCAGCCCCACGGTGATGACGCCGCCCACCAACATAAAGGGGGCGGTAAAGCCGGTGCCGCGCAGCCGCGCATACTGGAACAGGCAGACCGCGCCGGTCATCAGCACCACAACGCCGAAGGCGTAGCAGATCCACAAAAGGCTGGTTTCGGGCATAATGAGCAGCATCAGCCCCAAAAGGATAAAGGCGACGCTTAAAGCGAACATCCCGTTTTTCATGTGACGCAGCATAGAAATTACTCCTTGACCTGCATAGCTTTGGCAGCGGCGACAATCAGGTCTGCGCAGGCGTCCAGACCCAAGCCGGCGTTCAGGCAAAGGTCGTAGTTTTTCGCCTCGCCCCAGCGGTTTTCGGTGTAGTAGTTGTAGTAGCTGGCGCGCGCGCGGTCGTGCTTGGCAAGCTGGCTTTCCCAGCTGCGGTCGGACATATCCTTGACGTCGGGGCGTGCCTTGGCGCGTTGGATGCGCTCCTCCAGCGGGGCATATACAAAGGTGCGCAGCACGTTGGGGCGGTCACGCAGAACATAGTCGCCGCAGCGCCCCAAGATGACGCACGACCCTTGGGCGGCGACCTCTTTAATGACGTTGCTTTGCAGAATGTAGACCTGATCCGCCAAGGGCATCGTGTTGCCCATCATATACAGGCTGTAGATCAGGCTGCCGCTGCGCTGGTTTTCGCTGGCGGCGATGGCTTCTTCCGTCAGACCGCTGCGCTTGGCGGCCATCGTGATGAGTTCCTTATTGTAAAGAGGAATACCGAGCTTGTCGGCAACGGCTTGGGCAATCTCACTGCCGCCGGAGGCGTATTCACGCGCCATCGTGATAACCATAGGTTCCATTCTGCTGCACCTCACAATTATATAGAATTTTTTGCCTGATAAGGCTTACTTACAGTATATCCCGAAATTTGTAAATGTGCAAGAGAAAATCATACTTTTGGGGAAAATCGTACTTTTGCGGCTGCATTTTTGTGCAGGGCGGGGAACCCACCCCGCCGGAAAGCCCGGGCTGTAAAAAGCCCTTTTACGGGTAGTAATGTAGGGCGCGTGTCTTGACCGCGCCGTACCGCTGGCTGCGCGCAGCGCATAAAATCGCGCCGAATGGCGCGTTCTCACGTTATATCGTACTATCGACAAGGCGGTAAGGAGGGGTCAAGACCCCTCCCTACAAACAACCGGAGGGTAAGCGGTCATAGGGGAAAATGCCTGTTTCCGGCAGGTTTGTAGGGGACGCATATATGCGTCCCGTGCGGTTTACCCGTTGTGTCGCAATGCCCGCGTGATTGCAACGGGCGGCATATATGCCGCCCCTACGGACTAACCTGTGATTTTTGCGCCGCCATTGGGTCGCGGGCGGGGCATTTATTGACTGTTACCCACAAAAAAAGTGCGCGCAAAGCGCGCGCACCAAACCCTTATTATTCTGCCAAATTGTGCCTTTTCCGGGATGTAAAACTGCTGCAAAAATATTACAAATCGTATAAAATTACAGCGTTCCTTTCGTGGACAACACCCCGGCGATCCGCGCATCGGTGCGGGTGGCGGCGTCCAGTGCCTTGGCAAATGCCTTGAACATCGCCTCCAGCTTGTGGTGGTCGTTCTCTCCGTACAAAATTTTCAGGTGCAAATTCATCATCGCTGCGTAGGAAACCGCATAAAAGAACTCCCGTGCCATCTGGGTGTCCATCCCGCCGCAGCTTTGTGCGGCAAACGCCGCGTCGTAGACAAAATACGGGCGCCCGCCCAAGTCCACCGCGCACAGCGCCAGCGTTTCGTCCATGGGCAGCATACAGCTGCCGTAGCGCACCAGCCCGGCTTTGTCGCCCAGCGCCTGCCGCAGCGCCGTACCCAGCGCAATGCCGATATCCTCAATGGTGTGGTGGCAGTCCACGTTCAAATCGCCGCGGCAGTGTACCGTCAAATCAAACAGACCGTGGCGGGCAAAGCCGTCCAGCATATGGTCAAAAAAGCCGATGCCGGTATCCAGCTCGGTCTTGCCGGTGCCGTCCAGATTCAGGGTCAGAGTAATTTGGGTTTCCCGCGTGTTGCGGGTCACGGTGGCTGTGCGTTCCATGGGCTGCCTCCTCTTTATTACACTAAAGCGTTGTTGTGCCTTTACTATACCACGCGCGCGGGGGCGGCGTCAATGCAAAAAATGCGCAATTTATTTACGAAATCGCAACACTTTTTTTTGCCCGCTGCGATACAATAAAGGTATGATTTTGAACATGGGGCTGCGGCCCTGTTTTTGAGAGGAAAACCAACTCTATGGCAAAGATAATCGGGATAGATTTGGGTACCACCAACAGCTGCGTGGCGGTGATCGAAGGCGGCAAGCCGGTGGTCATCCCCAACGCCGAAGGGCAGCGCACAACGCCCTCGGTGGTGGCGGTGACCAAAGCAGGGGAGCGTCTGGTGGGCGAAGCTGCCAAGCGGCAGGCGGTCACCAATGCGCCCCGCACCGTTAGCAGCATCAAGCGGCTGATGGGCAGCGAAAAGCGCGTGCCGATCGACGGCAAAACTTACACCCCGCAGGAGATCAGCGCCCTGATTTTGTCCAAGCTCAAGGCGGACGCCGAGGCGTATCTGGGCGAGGCAGTGACGCAGGCGGTCATCACGGTGCCGGTGTATTGTAGCGATGCGCAGCGCCAGACCACCGAGGACGCCGGGCGCATTGCCGGGCTGGAGGTGCGCCGCATCATCAACGAACCCACCGCCGCCGCACTGGCCTACGGGCTGGACAACGGCAAGACGCAAAATGTGATGGTGTACGACTTGGGCGGCGGCACGTTTGATGTGTCGCTGATCCGCATCGGGGACGGCATCGTGCAGGTGCTGGCGACCTGCGGCGACAACTTTTTGGGCGGCGATGACTTTGACGAGCGCATCGTCACATGGCTGGCAGAGGGGTTCCGCGCCGACACCGGGCTGGATTTGACCGGCGACCGCGTGGCGATGCAGCGCCTGCGCGAGGAGGCCGAAAAGGCGAAAAAAGAGCTTTCGGCAGCCACCCAGACCGAGATCCACCTGCCGTTCATCCTCAGCGGGGCGGACGGGGTGCATCATTTACAAAGAACGCTGACACGCGCAAAATTTGAGGAGCTTTGCGCCGATTTGATCGAGCGCACGGCGCTGCCCGTGCGCAATGCGCTGAGCGACGCCCACCTGAGCGCCAGCGATCTGGATCAGGTGCTGCTGGTCGGCGGTTCGACCCGCATCCCGGCGGTGCAGGCCAAGGTCATGCGTATGGTCGGACTGGAGCCGAGCAAGAGCCTGAACCCCGACGAGTGCGTGGCGCTGGGCGCTGCCGTGCAGGCGGGACGTCTGGGCGGCGAGGCGCTGGCGGGCGCGGGTCACGACCTGCTGCTGATGGACGTCACCCCGCTGACGCTGTCCATCGAGACGGTGGGCGGCGTGGCAACGCATCTGATCGAGCGCAACGCCACCATTCCGACGCGGTTCAGCAAGGTGTTTACCACCGCCGCGCCGTTCCAAAGCACGGTGGAAATCAAGGTCCTGCAGGGCGAGCGCGAGTTTGCCCGCGACAACAAGCTGCTGGGAACCTTTACCCTGCAGGGCATCAAGCGCGCGTGGGCGGGCGTACCCAAAATCGAGGTGACCTTTGACATTGACGCCAACGGCATTGTCAAGGTCAGCGCCAAGGACCTGGACACCGGCAAGCAGCAGGGCATTACGATCACCGGAACCTCCCACCTGACCGAGGAGGAGATTCGCCGTGCCATGCGCGATGCCGCCGCCTTTGCGGGGCGCGACAAGCAGCGCCGCGAAGCGCTGGAGGCGATGAACGCCGCCGAAGCCGCGCTGTACCGCGTCAACGCCGCCTTGAGCAGCCGCGTGGGCAAGGAGCTGGATCGCGACACGCGCCTGCATATAAAGGAAGCCGTGCGCCATTTGGAGCGCACCTTGCGCCGCAAAAAAGCCGAACGCCTGACCCCGGAGGATGCGCACAACATCAACGATGCGCGCGAGGCACTTTCCGCCGTAGCCGCGCCGCTGGTGGAAAAGTGGGAAACGGGCGCGAAATAAAAGCATAAATTCGGTGTGCCGCCCTGTTTGGGGCGGCATTTTTTTAATATATTGCGATGTAGGGCGGGGTGACCCCACCCCGCCGTGCGGTTTGCCCGTAATGTCGCAATTGCCGTTGGGGCGCGGGCGGGGCAATGCCCCGCCCCTACGGTGTGGTATATTTTTGTTGCCACGCAATCCCGTGATGGTTCGGCGTTTCCGGCAGGTTTGTAGGGGACGCATAGTTGCGTCCCGTGGCGTTTGCCCGTAATGTCGCAATTGCCGTTGGGTCGCGGGCGGGGCAATGCCCCGTCCCGCCGGGAAAGCCTTCCCCCTTTGGGGGAAGGTGGCGCGCGTGCGCGCCGGATGAGGGGGAA
>ERZ1034691.1100-NODE-1100-length-18561-cov-5.908030_pt1 | contig 18561 bp, 28 predicted proteins | sample MGYA00520638_ERZ1034691 | MGnify/ENA primary metagenome ERZ1034691 (study PRJEB33766, sample SAMN09781763) | gut metagenome | biome: gut microbiome | host: Homo sapiens | place: Madagascar | study: EMG produced TPA metagenomics assembly of the PRJNA485056 data...
GAGGCCGCGCAGCGTGACAATGCCTGCGCCCTGGCGATGCACGATACAGGGCTTGTTATTGACCGCAGTTTCCGTCAGGGGAACGTTCTGGCCTGCGGCTACGCTCACAATATTCGCGTTTGTGTACTCTGCCAAAATAATCAGTCCTTTCATATGCCTCGGAATCGAGGCAATTAAAATACAGCGGCGGGACTATTGCCCCGCCGCTTTGTTGTCAGAATCGGCACGGGGCCGAACAATCCGGAATTACCGGATAGCTGATGGTGTGTAGTTGTCAGCCGCAGTTACACCCGGTGTAAGTGCCGCCAGCCCACGGATTGCAGCTTGCGTAGCTGGGAATGGGGGTGGGGCGAAGCTGAGAAATCAGGTAGTTGTTCTGCGCGGCCTGAGACGCCTGCAAGCGCAGCTCCTGATTGGCCGTCTGGAGATCCTGAAGCTTACTCTGCGTCAAAAAGTCGAGAATAGCCCGGCTGTTCTGGTTCTGGTTGTCAATGATGTCACGGGTGGCGCTCTGCACTGTGTTGCGAGTGTCGCAAGCCTGCGTCGCCATGTCATACCGAACCTGCGCAATGGCCGCGCGGCTCTCGCAGCAACACTCCTGAGACTGCATCTGCATGGCGTTGAGCTGCTGCATGAGCGCCGCCTGCTGGTTGCTGCGGGAAAGCTCGGCCTGTGCAAAGCCGTTTGCCATTGCCATGTTGGTGCCGTTGACAAGTTGCGCCTGCTGGTAAAATCCGTCGCAAAGCCCCTGATTTACACTGTCGATTTTGCGCTCGACATTAGCAAAGTCAGAGGTCAGCACATAGCCGTCGACCACGCCGCCGGAATTGCCAGCGTTGTTGCCCCAGCCGTTGCCGCCCCAGCCAAAGACAGCAAAAATGAGGAAGAGAATAATGAGCCATGCGCCGTCACCGCCCCAGCCGAAACCGCCGCCGCTGTTGGCAGGCGAGACCGGCATGGTCAGCATGGGAGCACCGCCATCGGAAAGAGACATGAAATCACTCCTTTAATTAAATTTTGTTTTATCTAAATCGCGGCCACGATAAAGAATTAAAGAAAATATGCAAAACTGTTTGCTTATTGTTTGCTTATTGCATCAGCTTTTGAAACTGCTTTGCCATCGCCTGCAACTGGTTAAGTTGGTTTTGATTCAACCTACCGCTTTGCATCAGCTTTTCAACCTCTGCTTTGGGATCTCCATTGAAATTCGCTCTGAACTGCTGGAACTGCTGCATCATGCGTTGAAATTGGCCTATTGCCCCCGGCATCTGGCCGCCGCCCAGCGCGTTAAAAAACGGATTATTCATCGTCGTCATCCTCCTCGACTTTGCGCTTCCTCTTGCCCTTTATTTCGCTCACAATGGCCGCTAAGTCGTCAAATTCTTTACGGGTGACAAACTCCACGGGCTTGCCCTGCGGAGCGGCCTGTGGGGATTCTGTGCGCTCTACAAGGTCGTAAATTTTGAGCGTCGGTTTTCCGCTGGCATCAGCCTGTTTGAGGTACACGGTGGGGGCCGTGCTGTCCCACAGAGCAACCGCCGAGTTTGGGGCGATGAGGTACCCCCGGGCCTCCTGCTCACCGCTGACCCACTGCACGCCGCCCTGCACAATGGGGTTCTGCTGCATCTGGGGCTGCTGCATGGGCTGCATTATCTGCTGCTGCCGCATCTGCATCAGGTTGTCCGGCATTGCCTGCGGGTAATAATTTGGCTGGTAATAAGGATTGAACGCCATTTTTATTCCTCCGTTTCTTTCTGCCAGTAATACAACACGATCTCATTTGAGCTATTCCAACTGTCCCAGATCGCGCCGTCCTGCACACAAACCACGTGCCCGGACAGTGCGAGGATGTATGTGCCCGCCGGATGCTCCGCCGCAAAATCGGCCACCGTGTAGCAAGCGGGGCAGGTGTCCGGGACAATATAACGCTGATAGCCGAGACTGTGCAGATACGCGCCCCAGCAGGCGTTAGCGTTAGGAAGGTCTCCGTCTAAGTACCCTTGTATGCACAGTGCCAAATAAACCTCGCCCCAGTCCTTCCCGGTGGCTTTGGATATGGCCCTGACGGTACAATCACTGACATTGCGGCCATTGGGGTTTGGGTTGAAATAGCGAAACATGGGCACACCTTCTATCTGCCTTTATAGTAAAAGAAAACCGCTTCCCAAAAGTGGCAGGAAAGCGGCAGAAAAGTGTAAAAGGGACGCGCCATTACAGCGCGTCCCTTGTTCCAGATATATCGTATGCAATTTTACGATAAGCCCGCTGCCGGTATCGTTTGACCGTATCCGGAGAGGTATGCAACATACCCGCGACCTGCACGCAGCTTTTGCGCTTTACGTCGCACTCGATGATGCAAGCCGCTTCGTCGTTCGGCAGCTCGAAGGAAAGGATATACGCCACGGCCCGCTTGGGGGCCATTGAGGTCAGCTGTGCTCGGATCGCCTTGTGTTGACTGTCCATGTCCCATGTGGGACTTGCAGAGCGCCTTTCGGCGTGGGCTTTCGCCGTCCGTTTCCTCCTTTTGTTACAGATTTTTCAGCCGCTGCATAAACACCACCAGCTGCTCCCTCGTGACAAATCCCTTGTACTGCTTATTGCCCTCGGCGTCGCCGCGGATCAAGCCGCTGCTCTCCGCCCATTCCCGGGCATCCTGAGACCAGTCGGACGGCTCCTGCTGCGCCAGCTGGGCCAGCCAGGCATCCATCATCTTGCTGAACTGCTCCTGTGTCATGTCATCGTCCTCCTCGTATTCGGGCCGCCACGCGCCTACCACCACGTCCAGCTTCCGCTTCCGGCGCATGACCTCCCCGCCGTTGCTGTCGTTCCCCGTACTGGTGTTGCCCTCGATGGCGGTCACGTATCTGCCGTCAAAGCCCTCGATGATGCCGGTGTGATCGGTGGCCGCGCCGCCGGGGAAATCATAGATCACTACGTCCCCGGGCTGATAGTCCCTCGTCACCCATTCTCCGGCCCGGATGGCCGCCCGCATCAGCGCCCCGCAGGACGCCGTGCGGATGACCGGGGTGACACCGGCCCGATGCAGGCACCACTGGACAAACGCCATGCACCACGGATAGTTTCCAGACACCGGCCTGCCGTAGTACCACGTGTTGTACTTGACGTTGTTGGAGTTCCTGGGGCTTTCCTTCGTCCCCAGCTCTCCCCGGGCAATGGTCAAAACGTCATTTGCTGTTGCCATTATGCCGCTTCCTTTCGTCCCTGCCCTTAACCACCCCGTAGGGCGGAGGGGGCTTCCGGGGGAACTGGTTCCCCCGGAGATCGCGCCGCGTCAGCGGTATCCAGACCTCCGCAGAGGTCTGCGCGATCAACAGCCGTCGCCATTGGATTCACCCTTGAGGGCCGCCGCGTCGGTCAGGCCCTCGGCCAGCAGGTAGCCGATGACGGAGGCCCCCTGCAAGATCACGCCGGACACGGTGGCCGCGGTGCTCTCGCCGCCGCCGAAGGCGATGATCAGGCCGGACACAAATCCGGCCACGGCCAGCCACAGCTTGCGGGATGTCAGCTTGCGTTTCCAGTCAATTTTCATTTTTCGTTCTCCTTTCAATGTTCATGATGTGCCGCTTTTTCTTCCTGTTCCAGATCGTCGATCCGGTGGTTTGCCACCTTGACCTTCTCTTCGATAATGTCCACCTGTTTTTCCAGCTCATAGGTGCGCTCCACAACGCTGTTGTGCTTCGCCACCTTCTGCTCCAGCTGCTCCAGCCGGTAGGCCACAAGGGCCGCGCTGCGCCGGTTGCCCCAGTACGCCCCGGCCAGCGTCCCGGCCAGACTGAGCAGCGCCACAATGACCGTCTCTGTCATCGGTTCACCTCTCACGCATCCCTGTCCATGTTGACGGCGGACGCTTCTATTTTCTTCACGTTCTCTTTCCCGGACTTGTTCTGATAAAAGCTCACGCTGGCCCCATACGCCGCCCACACCGCACTGATAAACGTGGTGAGGTATGGGAGACTGCCGTCGTACCGCGTGGCGATGGCGGTCTCCACAAAGCCCAGCACGCGGTGGGAGACGTAGCCCACCAGCACGGTCTCAAAGATGAGGATGAGCTTGGAAAACTCCAGCCTTCGTTTCTTCCGTGTCACCATCTGTCCGTCTCCGCGCATCACCCGGCTTCCGTCCACTCTACCCACTCATCCATCCAGACGTAGATCTTTCCGTCCTTCCGGTAAAAGGCATTGTTGATGAGCGGCGTACCCTCCGTGTATTCGATGGGGTTGTCCGCGCTGGTGCCCACGGGGTTTTCCTGCTCGATGTAATCCTTCCGCACCACTACGTCGTTGACGGAGTAAACGCGCCAGTCAAAGCCCAGCTTGTCGCTCTGCTCCGTTGCGACGGAGATACCGCCTGCGTTCTGCACCATCCGCCCGTCCCTGACCGCGCCCTTGATGGCGTTCAGCTTCTCAGCCTGCATTATCGTATACCCCCTCGATCTCGCTGAGCTGTGCTCTCAGCGTCTCTGCCTCCGTGGGCTTGCCCATCCTGACGCTCACCGTGCCGTCCCGGTTGTCCGTGATAGACCCGGCCATGCTGTACTCGCTGTTGTCCCACTCCTGCACCTGCTCTTCCATCACGGGGCTGCCGGAAGCGTCCACCACCGCAAGGCCGTCCTCGGTCATCTTGGCCACGGTATCCCGCTGGACGATGGACCACGCAGCGTTGTCCACGAACAGCTCCGCCGCCGCGGCATAGCTCATGGTCAGGGTGACGGTCTTGCTGTCCCGGTCATCCCACGACCGGTCCCGGAGCGTCCCCGTGATCTGCGCGGGGTATTCCGTGCCGTTGATTTTCACATAGATCATGTTTTCTTCTCCCTTCATATTCTAATTGAGGTAAAAATTCATCTTGACATTTATGCGCATAATGCGTATAATATGATTGTGAGGGGGGAACAGTATGAACCACAGCTCGGCGGAAGCGGAACGGGTGATCCGCGCCGATGGATGGTACTATCACTCCACAAAAGGCGATCACATCCACTTTAAGCACCCCGCGAAACCCGGGAAGGTAACGATACCCGCAAACAGAAAAGACCTGAACATCAAAACATGGAACAGCATCATGCGGCAGGCGGGGTTGAAATGACCCCGTTGCTGCCAGACCATAACAGGAGGAGATCATATGAAGCTCGTATATCCCGCTTTGTTCAGCCCTTGGGATACCGGAGACGGCTACACCGTCGAGTTCCCCGATCTGCCCGGATGCGTGACTGAGGGCGCTACGCTGGCCGAAGCCGTGGAGATGGCGGAAGATGCCGCGTCCGGCTGGTTGCTTGGAGAACTGGAGGACGGAAACGCCATCCCTCCTGCAAGCTCTCCTGCGTCGATTCACGCCGCCGACGGTGAATTCGTCAGCGCCATCGTATTGGACATGGACGCGTATGCCGAAAAGTACGGGGACAAGGCCGTGCGGAAAAATCTCACGATCCCCGCGTGGCTGAATACCTTTGCCGAGAAACAGCACGTCAACTTCTCTCAGGTGCTCTCCGACGCGCTCGTCAAGATCTATCAGGCTCAGTGTTCCTGACCTCACGCCGCCCCCTCCGGGGCGGCCTTTTTTATGCCCGCGTGCCCCTCATGCCACCACGTTGTTGTCCGAGTCCACCAGTATCGTTCCCGGAAGGGTAAACGTGGGGCGAGATCCGCACGCTCCGTTAAGCATACCTTCTGTGAGATAACCACCCGCGTCAAAATAATAGCAGTAGTTGTAGTCATACGGTTTAGGGCTTCTCGTCCACTGATAATATGCGTCCCCGTTGTAGGTTGCTTTTTTTAATACTGCTGCTATCGGCAGTGAAGTCCCGTCATTGTAACCCGGTCCAGAGCCTAATTCACTTGCCGAAAGCTGAAACACGGCCCTTTTAGCTATAGTTGTACTGTCGGAATAACCACCAACACCGCAGCGAATATACGTCGCCCCTATTGCGTTTTGGATACTGGCATCCAGTTTCGATTTATATGCCCCATTAAGCGAGGAATCCAATATTCCGCCAATATAACTATTGCTGCCGTCCCCAAATAAACAAGTACCGTAGCACTCCTTCCGTACCAGCAGCGTCCTGCCTGCTCCATTCAATCCGCTTTCGTAATTGTGCTTCGCAAGCACAAACTCAACTGGGCTTCCGTTTTCGTTGAGCTTGATGATCGTGCTCTCTGCAAGGTCACTCAGCGGCGTACCCTGCACCGGGAATGTGATGTCATACCCCGTCCCGTCAATCAGCGTCCGTCCCTTGCTGATGCCGTAGCCCGTGCCGCCGATGAGTGTCCGCCCGCCGGTGATGTTGTAGGCCGTGCCGTTGACGAGCGCCTGATGACTGCCCCGCACCGCCGGACCTGCCGTAAAGTTCCCGCTGCCCGAGTTGGGATAGAACACGCTCCACACGTCATCCCACAGACCCACTACGCCGTTGGCGTTTTTGCAGGGGATATAATCCCGCATCAGAGTATCGTCGGTATAGATCTGCATGGAATACAGCTTGACGCCGTTGGTAAAAGCTCCCGCAGTTCCGCCAGTATTGCAAGCAAAAATGTAGAGGTCGTATAGGCTGGTGAAGGTTCCGCTTGTGTTCGTAAAGCTCGTTGACATATTCGAGAATGTGGTCACATTCTTGTTTTTGTCGATGGTCACGGGAGTATCTTCAATGGATACCGCATCAGAAATGCTTACATTTGAGTTGTAGAAATCCGATCTGTACGTGCCGGTGTTTTCTGCACACAGAATCAAAAACCTGTCACTGCCGTTAACGCCGGCGCGGCAGCCGAAGATGCTGGTGCTCTTCGCGGTCTTGGGCCAGTTGGAGATCGTGCATACCACGCGCGTTTTCGAACTACCTGACAGCCCTGCGTTGATGTACTGCGCCCCGTTCGACTGGATGTACTCCAGCCTTGTATACCCGCTGGGTAAGCTCATACCATCACCTCATCCATACTGCCACGCGATGCAGCCGTTCACCGTCGGCGTGGTCTCCGCCGAAAACAGCGCTTCGCCCCGGGCCATATATGTGGTATAGCTGGTGTTGGCCACACTCACGTTATTGGTGCGGTTCAGAATCGTCCGCACGTTGGCGGGGGTGGTATAGTCCGTCCCCGCCGTCGCCGCGCTCATCCCCCCGGAGCCGTCGCCCTTCAGCAGGTTCGCGGTGGTGGGGATGGTGGGAACCGCTACCGTAACAGCCCCGGTCTTCCCGTTTACGCTGGTAACAGGTGCGCTCTGCAACGCCGTGTCCGCTTTACCGAGAGAAGTTTGCACATCGCTGGCAAGGTCGGTTTTGCTGACCGTGGACTTGAACGCCAAAGAACCGAGGTCGGCAAACCACTTTTTGATCTTGCCGAACATCACGGACAGTTTTTCGCCCGTGGCAATGTTGCTCCGGCTGGACGCTTGAGTAAACGCCGCCGTGACGTTGGAGCCGTCGCCGGTCTTGTCCAGCTTGCCGGAAATATCCTGATGCTGGGTGAGATAGCCGCTGTCATTGGTGATCTGAGATGTCTTTGTCGGGATAGCGTCGCGGATGTCCTGATGTGCCGTCGCGCTCTCGTTGTGCGCTTTGATTTGCGCGGACACGTCAGGGGTTGGGATTTTTGCAATCTCATCCGCGATGTACTTAAAGATGTCCGTGTTCTTTCCTTGCGGGTCGTACACGGAAGCCAGCATATCGCCCGTACCAGCGCCCGCCTGACCACGGCAGTAGCCCGCGTCGTAGCTCGTGCCGTCGGAAAGCGTCACAATCATGTGGTAGTCGTTCTGCCGGATGGTGACGTCGGAGATGGTAGGAGCGTCCGCGCCGGGATTGCCCTTGTCGCCTTTTTCCAGCACAAGGTTCAGTGTCTGGTTGGGCGCTGTTCCCGTGATGGTAGCGCTTGCTTTCGTGCCTGATGTCACAGTTCCAATGCCGAGAGTGTTGGCCGGGCCAGTAGGGCCGGTAGCGCCTGTCGCGCCAGTCTCACCCTTCGGGCCCGGGTCACCTTTCGCGCCGGTGTCTCCCCTCGCACCAGTGTCACCTTTCGCGCCTTTATCGCCCTGCGGGATGCCAAGCGAAAGAACGCCGGTGGACTTGCTGTAACTGGCCGTGGCCTGACTGCCCGCCGGGAGGGTCGTGACCGACACGGAAATGACACTCAGGGTAACAAAGTCCAACAGGGTTTCACCCTTGAGCTTCTTGGCTTCGCTGCCCTGCTGGAGGACAAACAGGTCGTCGTTGGTGATTTGTGTCGCTTGGGTCAGGTCAACAATGCTTTTATCTGCCATTGGTATCATCTCCTTCGGACGGCTTGTTGGTATCATTTTTTTCGGCCAGCTTAAATGCCCGGCGCAAACCGCCCCTCGCCGCCGCCATGATGTCCACCGCGTCGCCCTTCACGGGGATGCCCGCCAGTAGATTCCATACCGCGTCAAGTTCCTTCTGCAATTCGTTCATGTCGCTTTCCTCCATGTTCCATTCACACAGATGTATGGCGTGGATTTCCTCCATGTGCCATTCACACAGATATACGGCGTGGCCGTCCTCCATCCGCCGGAGTAGATATGCACCCCGCCGCCGGTCTCCTGCCACACGGCGTACAGTGTGTACGTCACGCCCGATGCAGACCCCTGCACATTGGCTGTCCCGCCCGGGGAGTAGTACACCACCGTGCCATTTGCAAGGGTCAGCTGCCAGTATAAAAACGTGTAGCCGGACCGTGTTGGGATGGTGTACGGGATGGTCAGGGCTATTGCCGTGTCTCCCGTGGTGTTGGTGACAGAGCCGGACACCGAGCTTGGCGCTCCGCTGCCGCCGTTGGCATCAAAGGCCAGTGTGGCGTAATACGTAGTGGAGACGGCAATGGAGACTTCCGCCCGGACGTAGACCGGGGTCTTGCCCGATGTGTTGGTATAGCTCAGCGTCTGCGTGTACGCATACCGGACGCTGCTCCCGCCCTCGTTGATGACCCACCGGCTAAATGTGTACCCGCTGGCAAGGCCGAAACTGATACTCAGCGTGGTGCTCTCCGATACGTTGGTCAGTGTGGCGCACGCCGTGCTGTCGCCCTGACCGTAGCCGGAGCTGTACCCGGATATGGTGTAATACAGCCCCTCCGGGATAAACAGGTAAAATGTATACGCCATGTGCTCACCCCAGCAGGAAGAACACCTGCCCGGACACGCCGCTGCTGGGCAGCGTCGAGCCAAAGTTCGCGCTGCTCACCGCAATGGCCGCGCCGTACAGGTTCAGCACCCCGGACGCATTGCACAGCACCGCTGCCACGTTGCCGCTGCCCTCGGCGTAGCCATTGCCCAGATAGGCGTTCAAGCCGGCGGCGGACTGCAAGCGCAGGGACAGATTGGACGTGATGTCAAAGGCGGGGGTGTTGCTCACCTGCATGGAGATCTTGCCCACCTCATAGCTGCTGCCGTTGGCAAGCTTGATCTCGTCGCCCACCAGCTCCGGGGAGTAGATGGACGTGCCGCTGATAAACGTGCCGCCCTGATACTGTCCGTTAGCCAGCTTTGCAAGGTTCGTCACCGCCCCGTCGGCTGCGGTGTAAGCACCGTTTGCGGCGGACAGGGCAGAGCCTGCGTTGCTGTTCGCGTCGCGGATGGTGGTCGACAGGTCGGTTGTCAGGTCTGCCCATGTGATGGAACCGGTCAGGACGAGCTTATCCGCGCTGATGGAACCCGCCGCGATGCTCTCCGTCTCAATGCTGCTGCCCTTGATTTTGGTCGTGCCGGTTTCGTCGGTGACGGTCACACCGTCTACCGTGGTTTTCAGTTCGGTATACTTGCCGTCAATACCCTCGACCTTCAAAAGGATCTCTTCCGAGGTTTTAGAGATCAGGGAGCGGGTCCCGGCCAGCTGGCGGTTAAACTCCTGCGTCATCGGGCCAGCCGCCGGATACTCATCTTCCAACTCTTCCTCGCCGGGGGAATTGATGCCGGGGTATCCGCTGCCATCATCGCTGATGCGGGACAGCGGCGAGTACACGCCCGCAACCGTCACACCGTCGCCCAGCTCCGCCGCCGGGTCAAGGTTCGCGTCATCGGCGGAATACATTTGGTAGGTTTTTCCCTTGAAACTGGCAAGCAGAGCATCCACCATCGCCTGTGTGGCGTGAATACAGGTCGCAGTCAGTTCCATGCCAGTATCATCACCGGCAGTATAAGAGTTTTCACTATCGACCATCAGGGTGACGCGGGAAATCGGTTTGGTAATTCCGTTGTCCTCAAATCCGGTGATGTCGTTGCCAATGTAAAACTTGTCAGACAAGGATGCTCACCCCTCCGAATGTGATGGCGTCGCCGCTCTCCGTAACAAGGTTGTTGGTTTCTGCCGGAGCTGAAAACAGCGGCACCAAAAGCAGCTCGTCCGCGTCGGTCATAATGAAGTTTCCGCCGTGAGCCGCAGCGATGTAACAAAGCTCATTTCGGATGGTCGCGTCATCGGTCGGATAGTCGATGGTATATGCGCTGTTCAGCACCGTGCGAGAATCAATCGTCACGCCCATGATTCGGGCAAACTCTGCCACGGCGTCCGGCATAGTCATGGGGAACGTCAGGGACTGGTCAGGCTCCCACACATTTTCCGCTTTGCGCATGGAATCATAAGCTTCGATGGTCCAATACCCATCATCTTCGGCGCGGCGGTTCGCATAGAATGTGCCTTTGGAGAGCCAGTCCGTGGCGTCGCTGCCATTCACCAGCCGGATGTATCGTTTGATTTTTGCCGCCTTTGGAATGTTCTCGGCGTACAGCGAAAGCGACAGCTGCGCAATACAGGCGTTTCCAATGCCAAACTGTTCGAACAGCCCGGAATCAACGGAGTGCTCAACCTCGTTCTCAGGCCCGTACCACGTCCCGGCGATGTCAAACCCGTATTGCCGCTCCGTCCCGCTCTTTTTTAGCAGAGACTTCCAAAGCGCCGTCGTTGTCTGTGCCATGCGCTACACCTCGATCAGCGTAAATTCCGCCCCTTCCCACACTTCATCGTCGTCGTAGGCTTCCGCCAGCGTGGCGGTGAAGGACGAGCAGTAAAACGTGCGGGTGGCCACTCCATGCAGGTCAAGGTATGTAGCTTGGAAGGTGGACGCGCTCAGAGCATCGTCCAGCGCGGCCAGTTCTGCGCGGGTCATGTCGATCAACGAATAAGTCAGCGTCCGCTTTTCGGTGATTTTGTACCGACGCAGTTTACCGTCTTTCGTGCGCTTGGTCTTTTCACTGTCAAGGTCATTGCGCGTCCACCCGTACCCTTTGCGCTGGATGTGGGCGGACACGTCGATATTTCCGATTTTCAGGATCTCTTTCATGTCTCACCTCATACCAGCAGCACCGGCTTACCGGAGGACTGCGTGACCTTGTTGATGGCTTTGGCAGTCGTGCGGCCAAGAACTGTTTCGTTGACTTTGATGACTTGACCGGCCTTGATGGCTTCAAGGATAGCTTGCAACAATTCAGTGTTTGCGCCGCCGCTTTCCTCTCTGACAATCTTTCGGATCAGACTTTCCGGCGCTTCGAGGTTGTTCCCGCTCGACTGGTCGCCCAAAACGGCCATAAACTCACGATTCGGCGGGATGACTGCGCCCTGTGCCAGCCGAGGGATTGAAATCGGGCTTATCTGCTGGATATTGAATCCAAACCGTTTTCCGCCGACAGCGGGCACCCAGTTCGGAATGGAAAAACTGACTTTGTTCAGCTGACGGATGAGAAAGTTCACGCCGGTGATAATCAGGTTCACAGCACCTTCAAGCGCAGAAACAATTCCATTCCACAGGCCGGTAAATATGCTTTTTACGCCTTGCCATGCTCTATCCCAATCAGCCGTAAACACGCCCGCAATAAAATCCACCACGCCGCCGAAAATTGTCTTTACAGCGTCCATGATGTTTCCCAGCGTGTTGGAAATGCTGTCATACATGTCGGACCAAAGTCCCGCCACAAAGTCGATAATCCCCTTAAACTTCCCGTTGGTCTTTTGGTCAAGCCAATTCAAGAAGGAAAGAAATCCGTCTTTGATTCCCGCAACTACGGAAAGAACAATTTCTTTTAGCCCTTCGACAATCTTTCTGATTCCGTCTGCCGCTTTGTCGATGTCGCCGGTGAAAATCCCAGTGAAGAAATCCAAAAAACCCTGCATGACATCGCGGACACCCTGCAAAAGCTCTTCACCGTGTCCGGTCGCTACCGTGAGCGCCAGCAAAAGGCCAGCGATTCCGGCTATAAGCGCCGGGATAAAGGAGCCGGTGATAAGTCCGATGCCAATTCCAGTTGCCAGAATGCCCGCAATGGACAGCAGCGTGTTTTGCAAATTCCAGCCATTTTTCATTGCGTCATGGAACCCGGTGATGAGCATCCCGATTCCCGTTACAACAAGGCTGATTCCTGCGGCCACAGGGCCAAACGCAAGCGCAAGGCCAGCGGCTACGCCAACAGCGCCCGCCACCATCTGCATAAAATTGTCCCACGATACGCCATTTACCCACGCATCAAACAAGCCCTTCGCATACTGGATAGCAGAGTAAACGGCAGCCAAAATACCAAGGAAGCCTTTCATTCCAAGCCCAAGCGCGGAGCTGATTTTCCACGCCGCCAGCGCCGCGCCGATCAGTTCAATGAGGTTTAGCAGATTTTCCAGCTGTTTTTCCGACATGGACGTGTCAAAATCAAAGTCCGGGGCAATGTCAGTCGATGCACCGCCACCGCCGCCGCTGTTTTCCGTCTGGATGGTGTTGATCTCGTCGAACCCGGCCAAAGAGCCAGCCGCGTCATCAGCGGCAGAGCCTACCCCTTCGAGGGCTTTTGTTTCCTTGTCAAGGTTTTTGGCAGCCTGCTTTGAGCCGCTGGCCGTTTTGCCGAACAAAAGAGATACGATTTGCGCAACCACGGATATGATTCTGGTCAGCACGTTTACAAGCGCGATAAACGCGGGTATAATGACCTCAACAATAGGCTGTGCCAGCGTAAGCAATGCGCCTTTCAGCTTCGCAATGGATGCTCTGGCTTCGTCGTTAGACAAAATCACCTTGCTCATCCAGTTTTTCATGGCCGAAAGCGCCTTGTTTACAACATTGAAAACGAGAGCCGACGCAACGATGCGCTTTAACCTCCGACCAAACTCATCCACGTTTTTTTGCGCACTTTCAAGCGCAGAGTTCATCGCTTTGGACGCCGGAGTAATTTGGCGGATTTGTCCTTTGACATCTGCGGCACGGTTCGCCATTTTTTCGAGTTCCTGAGTGCCGTCGTAGATTTCAGTATTCAGTTTGTCGGCGCTCTGGCGGGCCTTATCCCATTGCGTTTCGAGGTCTTTCACAAGCTGGGCCTGTTCTTGGATGTGGTCTTTTGTAAAAAAACTGTCTCCGCTCTGCATGTACTCCAGTTTTTTCCGGGCTTCATCGTATTCGATACCGATTTGCCGGGCTTCCTCTGCAAGCGCACTGTGCTTCGTTTTTTTCTGGTTCAACGTATCTTGAAGCTTTTCAATTTTACTTTCGAGCTTGGAAAGTTCTTTTTCCGCCTCGTCTGGGTCAAGCTTTGCGGAAATAACAACGCTCCCGTCTTCTGTCATAAATTCACCCCATTTCCATGGTGACATTTGGTATTTGATGTGATATAGTAGCTACAAGGAGGTAATACTGATGGAAACTGAAAACAGCAAAAATAAAAAATTGGTTCAGTGCAAGCATTGCGGAGAAATGATTGCAAAAAGCGCAAAAACCTGCCCTCACTGTGGAGCAAAGAACAAAAAGCCAACAGCCCTGATAGTTGTGTTGATTATTGCCGTGCTGATTATTGCAATTGCGGCATTCGGCGGGTCAGACAACGAGCCGGAAAAGGTTGGGGAAGTTACGCAGCCTTCTGAGAGTGTTTCGCCGTCCGCCGAACCAGAGAAAACAACCTTCGGGGTTGGGGACCAAGTCGTGCTTAACGATATTGTCGTTAAGCTCGTCGATGTATCAGAATCAAGCGGAAACAGCATCATGAAGCCGGACGATGGAAACACCTTTGTCATTTTTGAGTTTGAAATTGAAAATAATTCTGAAAAAGATATTGCTGTAAGTTCCATGTTGTCTTTCGAGGCTTACGTCGATGATTACGCAACAACGATGAGTTTGAGCGCAATGGTAAGTTCGGACAAAACCCAGCTTGACGGGAGCGTTGCCGCCGGGAAAAAGATGAACGGTGTAATTGGCTACGAAGTGAGCAAGGGCTGGTCTGAAATCGAAGTTAGATTCACTCCGGATTTTTGGAGTGGGAAGGATATTATATTTGTTGCAGGAAACTAATCACTACATACTGCCGCCCCTTCGGGGGCGGTTTTTATTTCCCCATCCACTGCTTTATGATGTCGTTTTCCGTTTCCGTTCTTTCTACTTTCAGGTCAATGACCTCCCGGTTGTTTCGGTAAAACTCCCGGTCGTGTTTGTCAAGCGGCTTTCCTTTTGACTTCAAATCCCTGATCCTGACTATTTGTGCAAAAAGGCAATCGCCGATCTCCAGATACGCTGAAAGAAACGTCCACCAATGCACACCGCCCGTATTCGTGTCAAAGTCGTATGGAACAGATCTCATTTCGTACCCTAAGACACGGTTTACAGGGGCCACTATGTATTGGAAATCCTGAGACCAATTCATCAGTTGCGGCTGCTTGCGCTTCTGTGCGCTGTCCACATTCCCGCCATTGATAAACCAAAAGCAGCTTTTAAGCGCCTCTTCGTAGTCTGCCAAACTGTCAAATTCAACGTAGAACATATTGAGGACGGTATAGCATTTGGCGTTGTCATTTAACTCTGCATCGTTCAAAACCTCAAATATGTCGAGGATAACGCGGAAATCATAGCGGATTGGGCACTCTTTCCCGCCAATGCAAACGATTTTCGGCAACCCGTATTCCATACCGTCCTCCTGAAATCACTTCTGGTATTTCTTGTACTTTGTGAGGTACTTGTTCACCCGCGCGTCGGTTTTCTTTACCTGTGCGCTCACCTCATCGGGAATCACATCGATGACGGCAAGAATAAAGTTTGTCCACAGGGGCAAGCCACCGCTCAGTGCAGCGGGGGAAATCTGGTGGTCATCCCCGTTTTCATCAACCCAGCGGAATAGTTTTCCAGAGGTTCCAGCGCCAAACAAAGCATCAATGTCTGCTTTCATCCCTTCGTCCCGTTCACGCTGATGCCGGAACATATCCAGCGCGCCATCGAACTTCTGAGCCTTGTCCTGTTCCATCTGGTCGGCGAACCGAACCAACATAGAGTAAACAGCTTCGACAAACATCGTGTCGGTAGGGTTGAAGCAAATGCTGCCGCGCCCACCACTGATGGGGTACGACTTTACGCCGGGTTCAAGGTCCAGCTCCGCGCCGGATGTGAAATTAAGTTCCGCCATGTTGTCCCTCCTTACTCGTCAGCCGTAAAGGTCACCACGCCGCCAGCGCCAACAGCAGCAGTGCCGGTGGTGCGGTTGCCGCCCAGCGTCACGTCAATAGGCATACCCACAAAGCCGCCGCCCTCGCCGCCGAGACTGGAGGGCTTGACCATCGAAGCATCGTAGCGCTCCGCAAAAACAGCGGTCTTAGCGGTGCCAGCATAGTGATGCACGATAAGTACGTCCTGATTCGCCAGAGCGGCGGCGTCCTGATCCTTGACGGCGAGATTCCAGATCTTCGTCAGGGCCTTGTCACCGGCGTCAAGGTCACAGGGGTCAAAGGACTGGGTAACAATGGGCTTCTTCATGGTAGTGCGAGTGGTGCCGAGGATGTCCTTGTTGGATTCCTCCTGCCAGTCGTATTCCATGCTGGAATCCGTGACACGGGTGCCGAAGGGGGACCACGTGGGGGATTCGTAAGAGGTTCCGGTATTCAGATACGCAATCAGCAGTTCGCGGTCTACGGTCTGGCCGGAAGTAGTGTTAAAGGTCATATCAGCCATATTTAATCACCTCATAAGTCAGTTTCATAAGGATTTGATGGTCCTCATCGCCGTTTTCATACGGAGCAAACATAGAAGAACGCGTAGTCGGTTCCACGCGAATAACCTTGCGTCCCTCGCCAATGTCAGGGTGGGGCGCAGACGCGGCCCAATCACCAAGCTCGTTCAGCAGCTCGTCAGCTTTGAGCCGCTTGTCATTGCTGTTGCCGGGTTTTACACGGTAGATGAGTTTGAATTGATACTCGGCCTGATAGCCGCCGAGAATGTACTTTTTTGTGATGTACGCCGCCTGAATGGTGGACAGCGCCATTGCTTCGGTGTCGGCGGGCAAAAACTCAAACCGGATCAGGTCCACCGGCTTTCCGGGGAAGGTGTTGAGCCATGCCAGCAGTTTCCGCGATACCTGATCCTCTTCCGCCGCAGACACCGTCTTTTTAGTCTGTTCCAAAGTGTTTCACCGCCTTTTCGGCTACGCGCATCCATTTATCGAGGTTCTGGGCTTTGGACGCTTCAAACCAATGGGACTGCGCCTGCGGGTGTACCGTCTGGTTAAACACCAGATTCCGGTCTGTGACGACCTTCGTTCCGCCTTTGGGGGCGTAAGTGCTTCCGGTGCTGGGATCAACCATGACTTTGCCGTAGTAGAGGAATCTGGCATAAGGGCCGGGATAGACAATCTGGTTCCCATCCACCCTTGTGCGCTGCGTGAGGGAGCCTGTGAGCATTGGGACAAACGGAGCCGTATCTTTTTCTACCTGCACCGCAACGGCGTGTCCTGCGCGGCTGCAAGCGCTTGCAAGTGCTTCCATGACCGCGTCCATGCCGTCCGTGTGCACCGTGAATTTCAGCCCCATGTCATACCCCTCCGCACTCCCAGTGCTGCATATCAGCGCTGCCGAAGTCTTTCATGTCAACCTTTGTGAGGTTGTAGCAGTCATCGTGGGCCAGCGCCACAGCTTCGTTATCGGAGACATACTCGCCTTTGATAAAAAAAGTGGTGCCACCGTTGCCTTTGACCGAAAGCGTCCACAGTCCGGATTTATCCTCGGCGTTGTAAAACTCCTGCGGCCCAACGTACTTTTTGACACCGCCGGTCGTGCTGTCCACCGCTTCTACCGCGAACGGGATGTAGAGGGTAACTGCGTCAGCACCTTCAAGACCGCTCTCCCGCACGTTGACACCCTTAGATGCGTCGAGAAACACACCGCGCAGGATGGTGGTATACAGTGTCTCAGTTTCCTTGAAGGTGGTCTTGTCGGTTTCTGTAACGCTGTTGTAGACGGTCACAGTGTGGGGAGCGTACAATGGCCGCACCCCCTTCCGCGATAAAGCAGGCCGGTGTGGGAAAGATACTCAGCGCAGGTAGCGGCAAGCAGCTTTTTGGCCCCGTCCGTCGCGTTCAGGGCAGACAGCGCTGATTCTCCGCCCGTCGCAAGCGTTCTGGAATAACCGCCTACCGTTTCGCTTTTGACTTCCGCATCTCCTGCGGCGGCTTTGGCAAGGTTCTTTGCCGCAAGCGCCTGTGCGGATTCGACCACAGCGTATTTGTCAACCAGCGCACAACAGCACATCTTTACCGCGTCAAGGTCAGCGTTGTCTTTTGCCCGGTTCTGTGTGTAGTAATCGAGGAAGGAGCTGGCCCGAACGGCCAGACGCGGAAAATCTTCCTCGCTCACGGCTCCCATATAGGTTCCGGAGTAGTATGTATAATCAGCGTAGACCATACGGGTCAGCTCCTTTCAAATCAGCCTGAGACGGTGACGGTAGCGGTGCCGGTCTTGGTGCTGTCCTGCTTAGACTTAGCCGTCACGGTGATGCTGGTGGAAGTCTCGTTGGTAGCCACGTTCAGAACGCCATCCTCGGTAATGGAGGACTTCGCGCCGTTCTGGCTCCACTCCACGTTCTCACTCACGATGCCATCACCGGCCACGGTGGCGGTAAACACTTTCTTGTCACCCTTCGCCATAGTGGCGGTAGCGGGAGACACAGTCACGGTGGACACGGTGCCAGCCTTGCCATACACGGAGAAGGGGAACGGGTTGGTGATGTCGGCATTGTAGGCGTTGACGGGGTTGGCAATCTCCCAGCCCAGACGCATGACCGCGCGAAGAGCGACCATATCATTTTGCATCAGGTTGTAGGTAATGGCCTTGGTGCTGGGATCCTGGATAACGCCCTCAGTGAAGATCTTGAAGGTCATATCCTGGCGGATTGCATACACCAGCTGGCTCCAGTCGCCAACAATCATCTGTGCCTGCGCGGGGTCAAACGCGCCGTTCATGGGGAAGTACATGTCCATGCCGTCAAGGCCGTAGCGGGTGGAACCCTGCATGTCGGACTTGAAAATGGGCTGTCCGGTGGTGTCTTTCAGGCCGCGCAGCTTGCCGCGCATCTGAATGGCAGCCATAACGCCGTTGGGGTTAAAGCCGTCCAGCTCGACCTTTGCGATCAGGCCGCCCTCGCCCATGATGTCATCAAACACGCTGGTGCCGATGGGAACGCCGTTACCGGCAGCGATGGCAGAGGGAACCACGCCATCACGCCAAGTGGTGGGCTTGTTGGTGCCGAAAAGAATGGCGGCATCAATGACCTTGCCAAAGGCTTCGGTCAGGCGTGGCCGAACTTCACCCCAGATGTCATA
>ERZ1034691.1104-NODE-1104-length-18509-cov-12.519725_pt1 | contig 18509 bp, 17 predicted proteins | sample MGYA00520638_ERZ1034691 | MGnify/ENA primary metagenome ERZ1034691 (study PRJEB33766, sample SAMN09781763) | gut metagenome | biome: gut microbiome | host: Homo sapiens | place: Madagascar | study: EMG produced TPA metagenomics assembly of the PRJNA485056 data...
TTTCAGGCGCTCCTCAAACAGGGGCAGCACCTCGGCGGGGTTTTCATCGGGGGCAAGGTACATATGTACAATGACCACGTCGCGCGGCTTGTCCAGCAGCTCCTGCTCGATCAGATCCACATGGGCGATCTCCCAAGCTTGCTGCTCCAGGTCGCTGTAATCCTCAATATAAATGCCGCCGTTGGCGACCATGGTGGCAATGGCTTCCGCCGTGTCGGCGTCGCGCTTCGCCACGGTAATGCTGATATCTGTCCATTCCATACGATAGAACCTCCCCGTAATAGTACCTTTATTATACAGGAAACTTTTGCATTTTTCAATCAGAAAGGGGAATCTCTATGCAGGTTACGCCGCTCACCTTGCCCGAACTCCGGAATTTGTACGATACAGCGATGGCGCAGGATTTTCCGCCTGCCGAGCGCAAGCCCTTTTCCGCCATGGAAGCCCTGCTGCGGCGCGGCTTTTACGAACCGCTGCTGCTTACCGGCGCGGCGGGGGAGCCGCTTGCCTACGCCTTGCAGGTCGTTGCGCCGGGCGTTCCCTGCGCATTGATCGACTATTTTGCCGTGCGTGCGGACCTGCGGGGCGGCGGCGTGGGAACCCGCGCCCTGCACACACTGCGGCGGCACTACGCGGGCAGGCTGTCCGCCCTGCTGACCGAGTGCGAGCATCCCGCAGAAGCGCCCAATCCCGAAACGGCAAAGCGGCGCATCGGGTTTTACCTGCGTGCCGGGGCGCAGAGCGCTGCCATCGAAAGCCGCGTTGCCGGGGTGCGCTATATGGTGCTGGCGCTGCTCTGCCGGGGCGCTTTGCCGGAGGCTGCGGCAGCCGACGCCCTGCGCCGCCTGTACGCCTGTATGAGTCCGCAAAAATACGGACGCGGCAACGTGATATTTTACGGCAACTGAGGGCATACTACCCCCAAAAGGGGGCATTGTGCGTGAAACTAAATCCAAAACAATATGCGGAAATGGTCAAGCGCGCCTCGCCGTCGTCCCCGGTTTGGCGGGACTGCGCGTGGGCGTTCGGGGTAGGGGGCGGCATCTGTGCGCTGGGCGAGGCACTGCGGCAGCTGTTTTTGCTGTGGTACGACACCGCGCTGGCAGGAACATTGACCAGCGTCAGCCTGATTTTTCTCTCGGCGGCGGCGACGCTGCCCGGCTGGTACCAAAAGCTGGCGGCACACGCGGGCGCGGGTACGCTGGTACCCATCACGGGGTTTGCCAACTCGGTGGTCAGCCCGGCCATCGAGTTCAAGCCTGAGGGCTGGATCACCGGCGTGGGGGCAAAAATTTTCAGCATTGCGGGACCCGTTATTGCCTACGGGACGCTGGCGTCCTTTGTGTGGGGCGTGCTGTACTGGCTGATCGGAAAGGTGGGGTGAGCGATGCCCGCCAGAAAAAAGGATACCCTGTTTTTTGACCGCCCGCCGGTCGTTGCCGCTTGGGCGGCTGCCGGGGGCAAAAAGGAAAGCGAGGGACCGCTTTCTTCGCAGTTTGATTTTTTGACGCAGGATGGCGGATTTTCCGCGCAGGGCTGTACCGATTGGGAGCAGGCGGAAAGCCTTTTGCAGCAGCAGGCGGCGGGGCTTTGCCTGCGCAAGGCGGGCGTTGCCCGCAAGGACGTGCAGCTGACCTTTGCCGGGGATCTGCAGGCGCAATGTACCGCCAGCAACTACACGATGCGCACCCTCGGCACGCCGTTTGCCGGGGTGTACGGGGCGTGTTCCACCATGGCGGAAACCCTGGCGCTTGCCGCCTGCTTTGCCGCCTGCGGGCTGGCGCAGCAGGCGCTGGCGCTGACCAGCAGCCATTTTTGCGCGGCAGAGCGTCAATTCCGCACGCCGCTGCCCTACGGTGCCAAGCGCACCCCCACAGCGCAGTGGACAGCCACCGCGGCAGGGGCGTGTCTGGTACGCGCGCCGGGCGCAGCGGGGGTGCCGGTCTTTTCGGTCACCTTTGGGCGCGTGCAGGACTACGCCGTGCGCGACATCAACAATATGGGCGCCGCCATGATGCCCGCTGCCGCCGACACGCTGCTGCGGTATTTTGATGCCACGGGGGCAAGCCCGCAGGATTTTGATGCGATCTTCACCGGCGATCTGGGGCAGGTGGGCGGCGACCTTCTGCGCGAGCAGATGGAAAAGGAGGGGCTGCCGATGCCCAACCACCGCGACTGCGGCTGCCTATTATATAAGGTAGAGGAGCAGAACGTGCAGGCAGGCGGCAGCGGGGCAGGGTGCAGCGCCGCCGTGCTGTGCAGCCATATCCTGCCCGGCTTGCAGGCGGGGCGCTACCGCCGCGTGCTGTTTGCGGCGACCGGGGCGCTGATGAGCCAAACGACCTTTTTGCAGGGCGAGAGCATCCCCGGCATCGCCCACTGCGTCGAGCTGGGAGGTGCGGTATGAACTACGTCTGGGCGTTTGCGGTGGGCGGTGCCATCTGCGTGGTGGGGCAGCTGCTTATGGATTACACCAAGCTGACCCCGGCGCGTATTCTGACCGGGTATGTGGTGGCGGGCGTGGTGCTGAGCGCCGTGGGCTGGTATGCCCCGCTGGTGGAGCTGGCGGGGGCCGGGGCAAGCGTGCCGCTGCTGGGGTTCGGGCATCTGCTGGCGCAGGGCGTGCAGCAGGCGGTGGACGAGGTGGGGCTGCCGGGCGCGCTGACCGGCGGGCTGAGCGCTGCCTCCGGCGGCGTGGCAGCCAGCCTGATTTTTGCCGTGGCGGCAGCCGCCGTTGGCAAAAGCCGGGAACAGAGTTAAAACTATCAGATACGGCGTCCGCTTTGCGGGCGCTTTTTTGATGCCGAAAATTACAAAAAATTGCCGATACGCTTGCAAAAATATATTGACACAACCCCCTGGGTGTGGTATTATGATAGTACCTCTTTTGCGGGTTTATTTTTTATGCCCTTTTTCGCGGGCAGCCCGCAAGCGCGAGGGAGGCTTATTAACCGATAATGGAGGTGCCGAAACATGACTGTCAAGATCACCCTGGCTTGCACCGAGTGCAAGCAGCGCAACTACAACAAGGAGAAGAACAAGAAGAATTCTCCCGATCGTCTTGAGATGAAGAAGTATTGCCGTTTCTGCAAGAAGCATACCCTTCACCGCGAAACCAAGTGAGGATAGGAGCTTAGAGATGGCAGACAAAAAAGCAGCTCCCGCTGCAGCCCAGACTCAAAGCAACAAAACCCAAAAAACTTCGTTCTTTGGTAAGGTCAAAAACTTTTTTAAGGGCATCGGCAAGTATTTCAAGGATACCAAAAGTGAACTGAAAAAAGTTGTATGGCCCAGCAAAAAGGATGTTAAGACCAACACCATCACCGTCATTCTCGTGGTGGCGGCGGCAGCCATTGTGCTGATCGTGCTGGATCTTATCTTTGGCGGCGCCATTCACCTGATGATCGGCGCCTGAGCGCTTTGAGCGGAGGCAATGACCCTTATGGCAGAACAAGCAAACTGGTATGTCGTGCATACCTATTCCGGCTATGAGAACAAGGTCGCACAGGATCTGATGACGATGGTGGAAAACCGCCGGATTCAGGATCTGATTTGCGATGTCAAGGTTCCCACGGAAACGGTTGTCGAGGAAGTCTTTGACAAGCGCGGCAACAAGACCGGCGAAAAAGAGGTGCAGCACAAGCTGTACCCCGGCTATGTGTTCGTAAAAATGGTGATGAACGACAACACCTGGTACATTGTGCGCAACACGCGCGGCTGCACCGGTTTTGTCGGTCCGGCCTCCAAGCCGGAGCCTCTGACCGAGGCGGAAGTCGCCAAGATGGGTGTCGAGAATGTCGTCACCGATCTGAGCGTCGAATACAAGGTCGGCGACACGGTCGAGATCACCGCAGGTCCGATGGAAGGCTCTGTCGGCACGGTGGAGGAGATCGATATCCCCGCGCGCAAGGTGCGCGTAAAGATCACGATGTTCGGTCGAGAGCTGCCCGCAGAACTCGAGCTGCATCAGGTCAAGCTGTTCTAACACAGCAACGAATTTCCGGTAGAAACCGCGAACGGGTCACACCCCGGGGTACGGTTTTTATAGGGCGTGCGGTGGTCGCACGCCCGTGGGAGGTCTGCACCGCAGACCGCAACTCACCACAAAATTTGGAGGTGCAAATATTATGGCACAGAAAATCACTGGCTACATTAAGCTGCAAATCCCCGCCGGCAAGGCAACTCCGGCTCCCCCTGTTGGTCCTGCTCTGGGTCAGAAGGGCGTCAACATCATGGCGTTCACCAAGGAGTTCAACGAGCGTACCAAGAACCAGATGGGTATGATCATCCCCGTCGTCATCACCGTTTACGCTGACCGCTCCTTCTCCTTCATCACCAAGACTCCTCCGGCGCCCGTTCTGATCAAGAAGGCTGCCGGCATCGACACTGCTTCCGGCGTGCCCAACAAGAACAAGGTTGGCTCCATCACGCTGGCTCAGGCCGAGGAGATCGCCAAGACCAAGATGCCCGACCTGAACGCTGCTTCTCTGGAAGCTGCTGTCAGCATGATCAAGGGCACCGCCCGCAGCATGGGCGTTACCGTTGAGGGCTGAATAGGAGGGGAATAAGCAATGAAACACGGCAAGAAATATATTGACGCTGTCAAGCTGATCGAGGCCAGCAAGACCTATGATCCGACCGAGGCCTTGGAGCTGTGCTGCAAGACCGCTACCGCTAAGTTCGACGAGACCGTTGAGCTGCACGTCCGCCTGGGCGTTGACAGCCGCCACGCTGACCAGCAGGTTCGCGGCGCTGTTGTTCTGCCTAACGGTACCGGTAAGAACGTCCGCGTTATCGCCATCGCCAAGGGCGACGCCGCTAAGGCTGCCGAGGCTGCCGGTGCGCAGGAGGTCGGTGATGACGATCTGATCGCCAAGATCGCCGGCGGCTACCTGGACTTCGACGTCCTGGTTACCACCCCCGATATGATGGGCAAGGTTGGTCGTCTGGGTAAGGTCCTGGGTCCCCGCGGCTTGATGCCCAACCCCAAGGCCGGCACTGTTACCCCCGACGTCGGCAAGGCTGTTACCGATGCCAAGGCTGGTAAGATCGAGTACCGTCTGGACAAGCAGAACATCATCCATGTGCCCATCGGCAAGGCATCCTTCGGTGCCGAGAAGCTGATGGTCAACCTGGACACCGTTCTGGATGCCATCGCCAAGGCAAAGCCCGCCGCTGCCAAGGGTCAGTACTTCAAGAGCGCTACCATCGCCACCACCATGGGCCCCGGCGTTCGCGTCGCTACCAACAAGTACGGCGTATAATTTTGGGATTTTTCCTGAAAGTGCTTGACAAACGCACATTCTTGTGCTACACTAATTAAGCTGTTTTTGAGACAGCAGGTGCCGCAAGGCATAACGGGGAAACCCACCTGCCGAGAAACGTGCGTTTGATTGCTATGCTTTCAAGCCCTTTTCCCGGCGACGGGAAAGGGGCTTTTTTCTGTATCATCACAAAAAAAGCCGCTTACCGAAACCAATCTGTAAGTGGAACGAGGTGAAATTCAAATGCCCAGTGCAAAGATTCTGGAATCCAAGAAGGCTCTTGTTGCCGACCTGAACGCTAAGATCGAAGCCTCTCTGGCCGGCGTTGTCGTTGCTTACAACGGCATCAGCGTTTCTGACGACACCAAGCTGCGTAAGGAGCTGCGCGATGCTGGCGTGCATTACATGGTTGTCAAGAACACCATGCTGCGTCTGGCTGTCAAGGGCACCCAGTACGAGGGTCTGACCGACTACTTCAAGGGTGACACCGCCATTGCTCTGTCCGCCGAGGATCCGGCCGCTGCTGCTCGCATCCTGTGCAAGTTTGCTGACGCCGACAAGTCCAAGCGCTTTGTTGTCAAGGGCGGCTTCTGCGACGGCGTCGTCATGGATGCTGCAGGTGTCAAGAGCCTGTCCACCATGCCCAACCGCGAGGGTCTGCTCTCCATGCTGGCTGGCAGCCTCAACGGTATCGTTGGTGGTCTGGCCGTTGCCCTGCAGGGGATCGTCGACAAGCAGGACGAAACCGCTGCCTAAGTTTTTTAGGTCACGCGGCATAAGCGCACAGGCGCAGCGCTTATCAATAAACCGCGCCGCATAATAACATTAAAATTTATGGAGGTAATTACCATGGCTTCTGAGAAGATCACTGCCATTGTCGAGTCTGTCAAGACTATGACTGTTCTGGAGCTGAAAGAGCTCGTTGATACCATCTGCGAGGAATTCGGCGTTTCCGCTGTTGCCGCTGCTGCTCCCGCTGCTGCCGGCGCTGCTGCTCCCGCTGAGGAAGAGAAGACCGAGTTCGACGTCATCCTGGCTGACGTTGGCGCCAACAAGATGCAGGTCATCAAGACCGTTAAGGAGCTGACCGGCGCTTCCCTGATGGAGGCCAAGAAGCTCGTTGAGACCCCCAACGCCAAGCTGAAGGAGCAGGCTTCCAAGGCTGACGCTGAGGACATCAAGAAGAAGCTCGAGGAGCTGGGCGCCAAGATCGAGCTGAAGTAATTTTAGCTTATCTACGCTTTCTGCACCGTGCGGTACTACACCGCACGGTGTTTTTTTATTGCGCGATATGCACAAGTTTAACGGGTAAAATTTGTACAGAAAATCCTTTTTGTATCTGGTATAATCCTGCCATCCCTCGTATAATAAAATTATAATAGCAGGGGATTGAACCCAAAAGGGAGGCATCTTTCTTTGGAAAACCAAAAGCCGAAAGGCAATGCCATGGAAAAGCTGGCGTCGTTTATCGTAGATAAGCGCAACCTGTTTTTCTTATTGTACATATTTGCGTTGATTTTCTGCGCCGTGGCAACCGGCTGGGTCAAGGTGGAAAACGACATCACCACCTACCTGCCCGACACCACCGAAACCCGCCAGGGTCTGACCGTGATGAACGATAACTTCATCACCTACGGCTCGGCGCGCGTCATGGTGTCCAACATCAGCTACGACACCGCGCTGGACCTGCAGGAGGTCATTGAGGACATTGACGGCGTGGATACCGTGGAATTTGATGCCACCAAGGATCACTACGCCGATGCGTCGGCGCTCTACTCGGTCAGCTTTGACGCCGAGGAGGACGATGACCGCGCCAAGACCGCCATGCAGGACATCCGCGACGCGCTGGCAGATTACGACACCTACGTTGACACGCAGGTGGGCGTGGATACCTCCGCTGATCTGCAGGCGGAGATGAGCGTCATCATCGTCATTGCCGCCATCATCATTGTGGTCGTGCTGACGCTGACCTCCCGCTCCTACGCCGAGGTGCCGGTTCTGATTCTGACCTTCGGCACGGCTGCCCTTCTGAATATGGGCACCAACTTCCTGTGCGGCACCATCAGCTTTATTTCCAACTCGGTCACGGTAATTCTGCAGCTGGCGCTGGCCATCGACTACGCCATCATCCTGTGCCACCGCTTCAGCGACGAACACGAAACGCTGGACACCCGCGAAGCCTGCATTGCCGCCCTTTCCAAGGCAATTCCGGAGATATCCTCCTCCTCGCTGACGACCATCAGCGGTCTGGCGGCGCTGGGCTTTATGCACTTTGGTATCGGTCGTGACCTTGCCGTGGTGCTGATCAAGGCCATTTTGTTCAGTATGTTGGCGGTGTTCACCCTGATGCCCGGCTTGCTGGTGCTGTTCAGCCGCCTGATCGACAAGACCCGCCACAAAAACCTGATCCCCAAAATCACGGCTGTCGGCAAATTTGACGTAAAAACGCGGTATATTGTGCCGCCGATTTTTGCGGTCATCGTCATTGCCGCCGCCGTCTTTGCCAACAAATGCCCCTATTGCTACACCTTTACCGATCTGGTCACCGCCAAGCAGAGCGAAAGCCAGATCGCCTACCAGAAAATCAAGAGCGAGTTCGGCACCTCCAATATGGTGGCGATCATTGTGCCGTCCGGCAACTATGAGAACGAGGGCAAGATTCTGGCAGAGCTGGAAAACTGCCCCGAGGTCAAGTCCACTATGGGTCTTGCCAACATCGAGGCGATGGACGGCTATATGCTGACCGACGCCGTGACCCCCCGCCAGCTGGCGGAGATGGCAGGGCTGGACTATGAGGTCGCCAAGACGCTGTACGGTGCCTACGCCATTGACCACGACCAGTACGGGGAGTTTGTCAACGGCTTGGGCAACTACAAGGTACCCATCTATGATATGTTCCGGTTTTTGGAGCAGGAGATGCACGACGGCAACATCACGCTGAGCGGCGACGTGCAGGACACGCTGGATGACCTGTTTGCCCAGCTGGACAAGGCGCAGGTACAGCTGCAGGCGGAAAACTACAGCCGTATGGTCGCCTACCTGAGCGTGCCGGAGGAAAGCAGCGAAACCTTTGCCTTTTTGGATAAAATGCACGATATAGTGTCTAAATATTACCCCGAGGATGCCTATATTGTGGGCAACACCACCAGCGCGATGGACCTGTCCAGCTCCTTCGGCGAGGACAACCTGCTGATCAGTGTGCTGAGTGCGCTGTTCGTCATTCTGGTGCTTCTGTTCACCTTCAAATCCGCCGGTCTGCCTGTGCTGCTGATCTTCGTCATTCAGGGCAGTATCTGGATCAACTTCTCGGTGCCGTATCTGCAGGACTCGCCGCTGTATTTCCTTGGCTATCTGATCGTCAACTCCATTCAGATGGGCGCCAACATCGACTACGCCATCGTCATTTCCAGCCACTATACCGACCTGAAAAAGGTCATGCACCATAAGGACGCCATCGTCACTGCGCTGAACGAATCCTTCCCGACCATCTTCACCTCCGGCTCCATTCTGGCGTCGGCGGGCGTGCTGATCAGCGTACTGACCACCAACCCCGTTATTGCCGCCATCGGTGAATGTCTGGGGCGCGGCACCATCGTGTCCATCCTTCTGGTTCTGTTCGTGCTGCCGCAAATTCTGGTGCTGGGCGATGTCATCATCGAGCGCACCAGCTTTGAGATGAAGGGCCTTGCCGGGGCGACCCGCAATGTCAGCGGCACGATGCACATCAACGGTCGCGTGCGCGGCTACATCAACGGCGTGGTGGATGCCGACATCAAGGGCGTGCTGCACGGGCAGTTCAACGCTGCCATTTCCACCGGCACCGAGGTGGATGTGACGCAGCCCGATATGTACCTGACCGAGGGCAGCGTGGCGGAAGCCGAAGCTGCCGAAACCAACGACACCACCGAAGGAGGCGGCGAACAATGAAAAACTCTTGGATGCGCCGCTTGGCGGCGGGATTTACCGCAATGACCCTGCTGGTCAGCTTGGCACTGCCGGCTTTTGCCGAGGAGGCAGAGCCTTTGCCGGAGGAAAAACCTACCGTGCATATCACAACGGTGGACGAGCTTTTGCAGCTTGCCAAGGATTGCAGCCTTGACACCTACAGCACCCACCGCACCGTCTTGCTGGATGCCGATCTGGATCTGGTGGGGCAGGGATTTGCCGGGATTCCGATTTTTAACGGCACCTTTGACGGGCAGGGGCATACCATCAGCAACCTGAACCTTGTGCAGGACGGCTCGGTGGTGGGATTTTTCCGCTATCTGGAGTCGGACGCCGTGGTGCAGAACCTGACGCTGCAGGGGCGTGCCATGCCCGAGGGCAGCCGCCGCACCGTCGGCAGCGTGGCGGGCAGCAATGCCGGCACGGTGAAAAATTGCAGCTTTGTGGGTGTGTCCAGCGGTGTGTCCATGGTGGGCGGCATCGTGGGGCAGAACCTTTCCGGCGGCGCGGTGGACGGCTGCACCGCCACCGGCAGCGTGTACGGCGCCCACTTTGTGGGCGGCATCGCGGGCGATAACCACGGTGTGATCGCCAACTGTGTCAACAAAGCCAGCGTAAACACCAAGGTCGAGCAAAATGAGATCGACATTTCCTCGCTGACGCTCAAGGACCTGATCGGCACCGAGAATGTCGCCGACATCACCGATATCGGCGGTGTGGCAGGCAGCAGCGCCGGTGTGGTCAAAAACTGCCAGAATCTGGGTACCGTGGGCTACCAGCATATGGGCTACAACGTGGGCGGCATTGTGGGCAGCCAGACCGGCTATGTCACCGCCTGCACCAACTACGGCACTGTCTACGCCCGCAAGGAAGCGGGCGGCATCGTCGGGCAGATGGAACCCAACAGCATTCTGGAATACCAAAAGGATACGCTGCAAATTCTGGGCGAGCAGCTGGAAGAATTGCAGACGCTGGTGGACCACGCCTGTGACGATGCCAATGCCGCTGCCAGCGATGCCAGCGCCCGGCTGAGTGTGCTGCAAAGCAACGTCACCAACGCCCGCGCGGCGCTGGAACACCTTTTGCAGACCACAGCGGACAACGTGACCATCGGGCAGACCGACACCACCGTGGATTTGGGAGAACTGAAGGACAGCCTGAAGGGCGAATCCGCCCCGTCGGAATCGACGGAGGAAGCGCCCGCCCTGGAAACCCCGGCGCAAGCCCCTGCGTCTGAAGCACCCGCGGAATCCGCTGCCGAAGCCCCGGTGGAGCCTGCTCCGGCGGAGCCTGCCCCGGTAGAGCCTGCCCCGGCGGAGCCTGCCCCGGTAGAGCCTGCCCCGGCGGAAACCGCACCGGCGGAAGCGCCGGCAGAGGAACAAGCCCCGGCAGAGTCCCCCGCAGAGGAAGCCCCCACTTCAGAGGAGGAAACGCGCGCCGTACACGGGCAGCCCGAGCCGGCAGATTCCGGCGAGGCGACGCCGAGCGTGGGCGTTGTGGACCCGGACTTCTCGACTATGGGCGACAACAATATCTGGAGCGATCTGGGCGAGGCACTGCCTGACACGATGAAGGTCACCGTACCCACCGTTAAGGTGACCGACCGCGATGCCATCAACGCCAGCAAAAGCGATTTGAGCGGCACGCTGAACTCGGTGGCGGACACCATCGCCGCGCTCAACAGCAGCGGCAGCAGCAACTCGCAGACGCTCATCAACGATGTGCGCGCCATCACCAAGCAGATGAACAAAATCGGCAACACGCTGGCAGGGGCAGGGGACAACACTGCCGACCCCGACGATTTGTACAGCGATATTTCCGACACCGACACCGAGTCCGACACCACCGGCAAGGTTTCCTACTGCGTCAACCACGGCGCGGTGGATGCGGACATCAATGCGGGCGGCATCACGGGTGCTATGGCACGCGAAAACGACCTTGACCCCGAGGATGATTACCACACCACGGGCAGCGACTCGATGAACTTCAAGCTGAAATCCCGCGTGGTCATTCGCGGCTGCGCCAACTACGGCGAGGTTACCGGCAAAAAGCAGGGATTCGGCGGCATTGTCGGCAATATGGAGATGGGTTCCGTACTTTCCAGCTGGAACTACGGCAACGTCACCGCGGCGGATGCCACCGGCGTGGGCGGCATCGCAGGCACCAGCAAGGCGACCATCCGCGAGAGCGGCGCCAAGTGCCGTCTGGCCGGTGCCAAGCAGGTCGGCGGCATTGCGGGCAGCGGCTATGACATTGACACCTGCCGCGCCATGGTCGTCATTGACGAGGGAACCGAGCAGCTCGGCGCCATTGCCGGCACCGTGGATGACCCGCGCTCCGGCGATATCACGGGCAACACCTTTGTGGACGAGGGCGTGGCAGGTCTGGACGGCGTAAGCTATGCCGACATTGCCGCCCCGCTGCCCTTTGACGAGTTTGCCGCGCAGGAAAACCTGCCCGGTGCGTTTCAGAAAATTACCGTGCATTTCACCGCCGAGGGCAACTGCGTGGCGGAGTTCGCGGTGGACTACGGCGGCAGCCTGACGCCTGACCGATTCCCCGAGGTTCCGCAGCAGGACGGACGCTGGGGCGTCTGGGCGGACACCGACTTGACCAACCTGACCTTTGACGCGGTTGTTGAGGCGGAATACAACGATAAGACGAGTGTTCTGCAAAGCGAACAGCAGCGTGACGGACGCGCCCTGCTGTTGGTGGAGGGCAGCTTTGACTCCAACGACAAGCTGGAATTGCAGCCCTGCACCGAAAACCCGCAGCCCGGCACGCTCGAAAGCTGGCTGCTGCCCGTGCAGGACGAGCTGGCGCACACAGTGCGCTACCTGACCCCGCACGACCCCGACACGATGCAGCTGTGGCTGAAAACCGCCGACGGCTGGCAGACGTGGGACGCGCAGACCGACGGCAGCTACCTGAAGTTTACCGCCCCCGCCGATGCACAGGCGTTTGCGGTGACCGAAAACCCCGTCAGCACCGGCAAGCTGCTGGCGGCGGGTATAGCCGCCGCTGTGCTGGTGGTGGTGCTGCTGCTTTTGCGCCGACACCGCAAGCGGAAAAAGCAAAAAAAGGCGTAAAGCCCGGAGATTGACAAGGTAAAAGCCCTTTTACGGGTAGTAATGCAGGGCGCGCTATTTCCCGATACATCGTACTGTCGGCTGGACTGCACGGAACGGTCAAGACCGTTCCCTACAAACCAATCGGAAACGCCGAACCATCACGGGGGAGTGCGGCAACAAAAATCATTGCACGGTAGGGGTGTGCCCCGCCCCACCCGCGACATAACGGTAACGCGGAAATCACGGGTTAGTCCGTAGGGGCGAGCATTGCTCGCCCGTGCCCGTTTGCCTTGTAAGAAAACCACCTCGGAAAACGCGATGCTGTGTCAAGTCGGCGGGCGACCGATGGTCGCCCCTACACATCCCATAGACCAAGAATGTGTTTATTGACACGTCAAGCCCTCCCTGTAAAGGGAGGGCTTAGTTTGTCAAAAAACCTTTGCATTTTCCGGCAGCTATGCTATACTTATACCATATAGTTATCCGGCGGCGGTGCGCCCTTGCGATGCCCCCGCCCATAGAGAGAGGTGTGCATTATGGAAGAATTGCTCCGTATTTTGGAAAGAAACGCCCGTATGCCGATAGAAGATATCGCCGCTATGATGGATAAAACCCCCGCCGAGGTCGCCGCCATGATAGATGACGCCGCCGCCAGAGGTCTGATCCGCGGCTTTGAAACGCTGGTGGACTGGGAACGCGCCGGCATCAATCAGGTCGAAGCGGTCATTGAGCTGCGCGTGACCCCCCACAAGGCACGCGGCTTTGATGATATCGGTATGACCATCGCCCAGTTTGACGAGGTCGATACCGTGCTGCTGATGAGCGGCAGCTACGACTTGCAGGTCATCATCAAGGGGCGCAGCTTCCAGGAAATTGCCATCTTTGTGGCAAAGCGGCTGTCCCCGCTGGATGACGTGATTTCCACCGCCACCAGCTTTGTGCTGCGTCCCTACAAGCGCAGCGGACGCCTGTATCTGGAGGAAGAACCCGACGAAAGAGAGTGTACCGTACTGTGATGAACTATGACGAATTGCTTTCACCGGCTGCCAAGGAGATGCGTCCGTCGGGCATTCGCAAGTTCTTCGATCTGGCTGCCGATATGCCCCACTGCATCTCGTTGGGCGTCGGCGAGCCGGATTTCAAGACCCCGTGGAGCGTCCGCGACGCCGGCATCCGCAGCTTGGAGCAGGGGCGTACCAAGTACACCGCCAACGCCGGGCTGAAGGAGCTGCGTGCCGAGGTCTGCAACTACCTTGCCCGCCGCTTTGAGCTGAGCTATGAACCCCAGAACGTGCTGGTCACGGTCGGCGGCAGCGAGGCGATCGACCTTGCCATCCGCGCCCTTGTCAAGCCGGGGGATGAGGTCATCATCCCCGAACCCTGCTTTGTCTGCTACGAGCCGATCACCCAGCTGGTGGGCGGCGTGCCGGTGCATATCGCCACCCGCGCCGAGGATGAATTCCGCCTGACCGCCGAGCAGCTCCGGGCAGCCATCACCCCGCGCACCAAGCTGCTGATTTTCCCCTACCCGAACAACCCCACCGGCGCCGTGATGAGCGCTGCCGATATGCAGGCTATCGCCGAGGTGCTGCGGGATACCAACATCATGGTGCTGTCGGACGAAATTTATTCCGAGCTGACTTACGGGCTGGACCGCCATGTGTCCTTTGCGTCGCTGCCCGGCATGGCAGAGCGCACCATCGTGGTCAACGGCTTTTCCAAGTCCTACGCTATGACCGGCTGGCGGCTGGGCTATGCGGTGGGACCCGTACCCGTCATCAAGGTAATGACCAAGATCCACCAAAGCTGCATTATGTCCGCGCCGACCACCAGCCAGTATGCCGCCATCACGGCGCTGCGCCAGTGCGACGACCAGATCGAGATGATGCGCGACGAGTACAACCGCCGCCGCCGCTATGTGGTGAAATCGCTCAACGATATGGGGCTTACCTGCTTTGAGCCGCGCGGGGCGTTTTATGTGTTCCCATCCATCCAGATCAGCGGCTTGAGCAGCGAGGAATTCTGCGAGCGGCTGTTAAAAGAAAAGGAAGTCGCTATCATACCCGGCTCTGCCTTCGGTGCCTGCGGCGACGGCTATGCCCGCATCAGCTATGCGTACAGCGTGGATCACCTGCAGACCGCCATGCACCGCATCCGCGCCTTTTTGCAGGAAAACGGCTGGCTGAAGGAGTAAACTATGCAAAAACGTTCCGTGACCGTGCTGGCACCCGCCAAGCTGAATCTTTCGCTGGATGTGGTGGGTACGCTGCCCAACGGCTACCACGATTTGGATATGGTCATGCAGACCATCGACCTGTACGAGAAAATCATTCTGAAAACCAGCCGCGACCTGCGCCTGTCGCTGCCCGGCAGTTTTGTGCCTGCCAACGACAAAAACACCGCCGTCAAGGCTGCCCTTGCCTTTTTTGACTACACGGGGCTGCTGGCGGGCGTGGATATCAACGTCTACAAGCGGGTACCCGTGCGCGCCGGTATGGCGGGCGGCAGTGCCGATGCCGCCGGTGTACTGGTGGGGCTGAACGAGCTGTACGGCGCCAAGCTCTCGATGAGCGAGCTGTGCGCCATCGGGGCGGGGATCGGTGCCGATGTGCCGTTTGCCCTGCTGGGCGGCACCTGCCGCGTGCGGGGTGTGGGCGATTTGATGAAAGCCCTGCCGCCCTGCCCGGACTGCCGCTTTGTGGTGGTTATGCCCAGCGTGGGCGTTTCGACCCCCGAAGCCTTTGCCCGCTATGACACGATGGGCAGCCCCGTCCACCCCGACTGCGAGGCGCAGGAACAGGCGATCCGTAAAAACGATTTGCCCGCCGTCTGCGCTGCCGCCGGCAACGCCTTGGAGCATTGCTCCGGCGCGGTGGAAACGCCCGCCATCTGCGAAATTCTGCGTGCCAACGGCGCAATCACTGCCCAGATGACCGGCAGCGGTGCCGCCGTGTTCGGCATTTTTGCCGACGAATCGCAGGCGCGCGCCGCCGCCGCTGTGCTGCGCAAGGGTTACAAGCAGGTCTATGTCTGCCGCCCCACCACGGGCGGTCCGCGCGTGACCGCTGTGCGCACCTTGGGCTAAGACAACACCGCCAAGAATTTGTATACATCGCCCGCCCTTATCCCATACTGTTTGTAGTCAAGGCAATACCGCATAATTCTAAGTGCCGATACGGCGCGAATTGTGCGGTATTGCCTTAAGGGAGGGCTGGCGATGTTTTTTACTGTACAGCGTAAATTATGGGCAAACCGGATTCTGTCGGCGGCGTTTGTACTTACCGTTTTGGCGGCGCTGGGGCGCGCGTTTACGGCGCAGCAGGTCTGCCGCGACACCGTGCGGCTGCATATTCTGGCAAACAGTGATACCGTGTCCGACCAGCTGCTGAAATTGCAGGTGCGGGACGCCGTGCTGGATGCCCTGCCCGCTGCGCTGACAGACGCGCCCGATGCCGAGACGGCAGCCGCTGTTCTGCGCGCCAACCTGCCCCGGCTGCAATACGCCGCGCAGACAGCCCTGCGCCAAGCTCACAGCCCGCAAACCGTCCGGCTGCGGCTGGAGCGCTGCCGATTTTCCGCCAAGGATTACGGCACCTTTGCCCTGCCGGCGGGGCAGTACACCGCCCTGCGTGTGGAACTGGGCAGCGCGGCGGGACACAACTGGTTTTGCGTGGTATACCCGGCGCTGTGTGTTGCCGGGGCAACGCCGCGCTATGCCACCGGCGCACAAAATGCGCTGGTGTTTGGGCGCTATCAATTGCGGCTGGCGGCGTGGGACGCCTTACAAAAGGCGCTGCACCGTTAAATAAAAAGGAACAGGTACACACTATGCTTACCTTATTGCTTGGCACCTCCGGCAGCGGCAAATCCCGCCGTATGCTGGCAGAGCTGCGCGCCCGCGCCGAGCGCGGCGAATACAGCCTGCTGATCGTGCCGGAACAGTTCACCTCCTCCACCGAGGGGCTTTTGTACCGCACGCTGGGGGACAGCCTGTCCGCCTATGTGGAAAGCTACTCCTTTACCTCGCTGGCGGAAACGATCCTGCGCCGTTACGGCGGTGCCGCCGTGCAGACACTGGACGAAGCCGGACGCGCCCTGCTGGTGCGCCGCGCCGTGGACAGCCTGCTGGACAAGGTGGTATATTACAGCCGCCAGCGCAAGTCCGCCGCCTTCTGCGAGAAGGCTGCCCAGACCATCGGTGAGCTGAAAAGCGCGGGCATCACGCCGGACACGCTGGCGTCCTACGCCGCTGCGCCGGGTATGGACAAAGAAAAATTGGACGAATTGGCGCTGATTTACGGCGCGTATGAGTCCCTTTTGGGGCAAAGCGTGATGGACCCCACCGACCGCCAGCAGCTGGCGGCGCAGCGCCTGCAGCCGGAATTTTTTGCCGGGCGGGCGGTGTATGTGGACGAGTTTGACACCTTTAACGCGCCCAAGCGCGCCCTGCTGGCGGCGATGCTGCCCGCCGCAGACGTGACCGTCTGCCTTTGCTGCGACGGCGAAACCGACCCCGACCACGGGCTGGGGCTGTTCAGCGGTGCCAAAAAGGTCGCAGCAACGCTGCGCCGTATGGCGGGGGACGCTGCCGTGCCGGTTCACACCGAGGTACTGCGCGACGACCTGCGTCATGCCGACGCCCCCGCGCTGACCGAGCTGAACCTGCTGCTCGCCGACCCCGCCTACACCCCCGAGCCGCAAGACCCCGATGCGCCCGCGCAGATCACCTACTGCGCCGCCGCCACCCGCCAAGCCGAGGCTAAAGCCGTGGCGGCAGAGATCGCCGCCCGCGCACGGCAGGGTACGCCCTACCACCGTATGGCGGTCATCTGCCGCGACACCGGGCGGTATTTGGCGGCGCTGCGGTATGAATTCCGGCTGCAAAACATCCCATTGTTCTGCGACGATGCCACCACCCCCGAAAACACCGCCCCCGCTGCGGCGGTATTTGCTGCGCTGGACATCCTGCGTATGGGGCTGGGCAGCCGCACCGTGCAGCGCCTTGTCAAAACCGGGCTGGTCCACCTGCCGGAGCGGGTGCTTTGCGCACTGGAAAACTACACCTATACATGGAACCTTACCGCCGAGGATTGGCGCAGCCCCTTTACCCGCAGCGCGGCGGGCTACAACGGCGGCGAAACCGAGCAGGAGCAGCAGGTGTTGGCGGATGCCGAAACCGCCCGCGCCGCCATTGTGCCGCTGGCGCAGACGTTTGCCGCCAAGGCGCGCGGGACATCCGCTGCCGAGCTGACCAAACAAATCTTTATCTTCCTGCAGGCGCTGGGGGCGGAGGATTCGCTCAATGCGCTGGCAAGCCAGCTGCGCACCGCCGGACGTCTGCCTGAGGCGGACGAAGCCCTGCGCGAATGGAACGTTGTGATGCGCCTTTTAAACCAGCTGGCGCTGCTGCTGGGGGACGAACCCCTTGCCCCGGCTGACTACGCCGAGCTGTTCACCCTGCTGCTGCGCACCACCGATTTGGGGCATATCCCGCAAAGTCTGGACAGCGTCATCGTGACCTCTGCCGGGCGTATGCGCCTGCCGGAAACCGACGCGGTCTTTGTGGTCGGTCTGACAGAAGGGGAATTCCCCCAGACGCCCGGCGACCAGGGGCTTTTGAACCACGCCGACCGCGATGCCATGATGCGGCTGGGTGCCGAGCTGCCCGACTGCTTTGAAAACAAGCTCCTGCGTGAGGGCATCTGCTTTTACAAGGCGCTGACCGTGGCGCGCCGCTACCTCTGGCTGAGCTGGCCCGGCGCCGCCCACGCGCAGGATACTTCGCCCGCCAGCGCCGCCCTGACCCCGGTACTTACCCTTTTGCAGGTGCCGCCCTACACGCCGTCGGCAGCCGCTATGGCCGCCGCGCCCACCGCTGCGCTGGATCTGTACAGCACGCTTTGCCGGCAGCCGGAGCAGGGCGGGGTATGCGCCGCCATCCTGCAGGTGCTGGGTGAAACGCCCGATGCCGCCCACGGCTTTGCTGCCGTACACCGCGCTGCGGACGCGGGCAGCTTTGCGGTGGCGGACACCGCCGCGCTGGAAACCGTGCTGGGCAAAAGCCTGCGGGTCAGCCCCACCAAATTTGAACGGTACCAGCTTTGCCCCTTCAGCTATTTTATGCAGTATGTTTTGGGCGCTGCACCGCGCAAAAAAGCAGAGCTTGCACCCAACATCAGCGGCACGCTGACCCACTGGGTGCTGGAAAACGCCCTGCGCCGCCAGGGCG
>ERZ1034691.1109-NODE-1109-length-18442-cov-7.890466_pt1 | contig 18442 bp, 10 predicted proteins | sample MGYA00520638_ERZ1034691 | MGnify/ENA primary metagenome ERZ1034691 (study PRJEB33766, sample SAMN09781763) | gut metagenome | biome: gut microbiome | host: Homo sapiens | place: Madagascar | study: EMG produced TPA metagenomics assembly of the PRJNA485056 data...
TCAAAAAGCCGCCGACGGTGCTGCCGGGACCCGTTTTTCCGCTCTAAAAGCACCCGTTTCCAAGTGTTAAATTTTGGCAATAATATTTTACATTTTATCTTGCTGACGCTTTGCATGACGCGGACGGGTGGCACGCTGTTTCATCTGCTTTGCAGGGGCAAGCCATGCAAAGCACTACGGTAATCAAAATCCGGAAGAAGCGTGTTTTTTGCGCATAATAAAAGGTTGCGATGATTTTTGGCACAATACTTGCAGCTTATTAAATAAATAGTGTAAATTTGCATCGATTAATCAAAAAAAAGAAAGACTTCATATATGACCAGTCAGTTTTCACCAAAGGTATCAGAGATTCTTGCCTTCAGCAGGGAAGAGGCGACACGCCTGGCCAGCAGTTACGTGGGACCAGAGCATCTCTTGCTCGGCATCCTGAGGGAGAAGACCTCTCCCGTGGCCGACTTGTTCAGGCAACTGAACATCAACAGCCAGACCATTAAGGAGGAGCTTGAGGAAAAGGTGCGCGAAGACGAGATAGCTGAGCCCGTGGACACCAGCGAACTCGCGCTCAACAACCAGGCAAGCAACATCTTGAGGCTTGCCGTGCTGGAGGCCCGCCTGCAACATACGCAATTGGTAGACGTGCAACACCTGTTGCTCGCCATGCTGCACGACCATGCCGACAACGCGGCCAAGGAAGTGCTCGAAAAGAACGACCTCGACTATGAGACGGCCCTCAGACTGCTAAGCAAGCCCGCTACGAAAGACGGCATCGGCCTGCCCGACGAGGACATGGACGATGCCGACGAGGACAACCCATCGGCAAAGCAAGGCAACGACAACGCAAGGCAGCAAGCCACGGCAACGCAACCGCAAGGCAACGGCAAGACCCCCGTGATAGACAACTTCTCGGTAGACCTCACCAAGGCGGCGGCGGAAGGCAAGCTCGACCCCGTGGTGGGAAGGGAGAAAGAGATACAGCGCGTGGTGGAAATCTTGGGGCGCAGGAAGAAAAACAACCCCATACTCATAGGTGAGCCCGGCGTGGGAAAGAGCGCGATAGTGGAGGGCCTGGCACAGCTCATAGCCGGCCACAAGACGTCGCCCATGCTCTTCAGCAAGCGCGTGGTGAGCCTCGACATGACGGCCATCGTGGCCGGCACGAAATACCGCGGACAGTTTGAGGAGCGCATTCGCGCCCTGCTCAAGGAACTGGAAAGCAACCCCAACATCATCGTCTTCATCGACGAGATACACACCATCATAGGAGCGGGATCCACACCGGGCAGCATGGACGCGGCCAACATCATGAAGCCGGCGTTGGCGCGCGGCGTGATACAGTGTATCGGCGCCACGACGGTGGACGAATACCGCAAGTCGATAGAGAAAGACGGCGCGCTGGAGCGCAGGTTCCAGAAGGTGATGGTGGAGCCCACGACGAAGGACGAGACCTTGCAGATTCTCGCAAACATCAAGGAGCGCTACGAGGAGCACCACCACGTGAGCTACACCGACGACGCTCTGAAAGAGGCCGTCAGGCTCGCCGACAGGTATATCACCGACCGCTTCATGCCCGACAAGGCAATAGACATAATCGACGAGGTGGGCTCGCGCGTGCACCTGAGAAACGCCAAGGTGCCGCAGGAGATTACCGACAAGGAGAACGAGATAGAGGCCGTGAAGCAGAAAAAGCAAGAAGCCGTGGGCGCGCAGAACTTTGAGCTCGCCGCCAGCTATCGCGACAAGCAAACCGAACTGGAGCAAGACCTGCGCCGCATGCAACAAGAGTGGCAGAAAGACGAGGCGCAGACCCGCCAAACGGTGACGGAGAGCGAGGTGGCCTCTGTGGTGTCGATGATGACGGGCATACCCGTGCAACGCATGGCCGAGGCTGAAGGCAAGAGGCTGCGCAACATGGGCGCGGAGCTGAAGAAGGTAGTGATAGGGCAAGACGGTGCCATAGAGAAGATGGTGAAAGCCATACAGCGCAACCGCGTGGGCCTGAAAGACCCCAACCACCCGATAGGCGCGTTCATGTTCTTAGGCCCGACGGGCGTGGGCAAGACTTACCTCGCCAAGCGGCTCGCCGAGAAGATGTTCGGCTCGAAAGACGCGCTGATACGCGTGGACATGAGCGAGTTTACCGAGAGTTTCAACGTGTCGCGACTCGTGGGCGCGCCTCCAGGATACGTGGGCTACGACGAGGGCGGACAGCTCACCGAGCAGGTGAGGCGTCACCCCTACTCCATCGTGCTGCTCGACGAGATAGAGAAGGCCCACGGCAACGTGTTCAACCTCTTGCTGCAGGTGCTCGACGAGGGCAGGCTGACAGACGGCAACGGACGACTCGTAGACTTCCGCAACACGGTGATAATAATGACTTCCAACGCCGGCACGCGCCAGCTGAAGGAGTTTAGCCGGGGCGTGGGATTCAACGCAGGGGGCATAACCAACGCCGCCAACATGGACAGCAAGGACAAGCAATACGCGCGCTCCATAATACAGAAGAGCCTCGCCAAGCAGTTCTCGCCTGAGTTTCTGAACCGTCTCGACGAGATAATCACCTTCGACCAGCTCGACCTCGACGCCATAAAGCGGATAATAGACATTGAGCTCGCCGGACTGCACAAGCGCGTGGCAGAACTGGGACTTACCATCTCGCTCACCGACAAGGCCAAGGAGTTTGTGGCGACAAAGGGCTACGACATACAGTTTGGCGCAAGACCACTGAAACGCGCCATACAGACCTACATCGAGGACGGAATAGCCGAGATGATACTCTCGGAGGAGACAAGCGAGGGCGACACCATCGTCGTGGACAAGGCGGACGACAAGGACGAACTGACCTTCAGCGACCACAAGCCAGAAACCACGAGTGAGGAACCGGTGTCGCAAGAGTGACGGCACCGACATTCGGATAACGGACGGGCACAGGGCTAACAACCCGCAAACCGAACGGCAAGACTCCGAAAGAAACGCCTTGTAGGGGTTTCCCCCTCACGACATAGGGAAAAGCCACGCTGACTATGGAAACTATATCATAACTTTGCAACATGAAAAACAACATGAACGGCAATTCTAAAACGATATAGCTATGAAAAGGTTATTTACAGCATTCGCGCTCTTGCTCACATTCACGCTGAGCATATCAGCCATGAGCTACGAGCAGGCTCGCAATCAGGCTCTCTTCCTGACTGACAAGATGGCATACGAGCTCAACCTCACCGACCAACAATATGAGGCCGCATACGAGATAAACCTCGACTACCTGATGCGTATCGACAATGCCGACGACCTCTACGGTGCCTACTGGAGGCAGAGGGACCTCGACCTGAGCTACATTCTGCTCGACTGGCAGTATCGCGCCTACGTCGACGCATCCTACTTCTATCGCCCACTCTACTGGAACGGCGGCTACTGGCACTTCGGCATCTACGCCCGATACCCACACCGCGACTTCTTCTACTTCGGATGCCCCAACTTCGTGTGGACATACAGTGGCGGCCACTCATGGATGCACAACGGCGGACGCTCATGGTATCACGGACGCCGCTGGAACGGTCCGCGCGACGGCGGCCCTCACCGCGGAATGAGACACAACTGGGACAACGGACGCTACGGCGCCGGGTTTGTCTACCAGCACGGACAACGCACATGGGCACAGGCACCGCAACGCGGCTTCAAGCCTAACGGCAATCGCCCGAACGACAACCGCTCATTCGGCAACCGCACCTTCGGCAACATGAGACAGCAAGGCGGCACCGACAGCCCGCCGCGCGGCGGCAACCGCTCGTTTGGCACGCCACGCGAGAGCAGCACCCGCTCAACCGTGAACCGCACGCCTGAACGCTCGTTCGGCAGCGGATCGTTCGGCCGCCGCAACGACACGCCAAGAGAGACGTTCAAGCCGCAGCAGAGCAGTCCGTCGCGCACGTTCTCGGCTCCAACGCGCTCGTCATCGTCAAGCTCGTTCGGCGGACGCAGCGGCGGTTCCTTTGGCAACAGGGGCAACTCTGGTGGCTCATTCGGAGGCGGTGGCGGATCGTTCGGCAGAAGGTAACCAACGACGCTTACACATTATATTATATATAAGATGACACAAGAAGAGTTGTTTGCGGACAGTGACGATAAGTCGCGTCAGCCAAACAACTCTTCTTTTTTTTTACATCCATTTCTTCACCTTTCTATCATTATTTTCGTAATTTTGCTTTAGAATAAAGAAAAGAAAGAAAAGAAATGCCTTTAAGACTTCCAGATAAGCTCCCGGCCATCGACCTCCTGAAAAAAGAGAACATCTTCGTGATGGACGAGACGCGCGCCCACTCGCAGCAGATTCGCCCGTTGCGCATCGTGATTCTCAATCTCATGCCAATGAAAGTGACAACGGAGACCGACCTCATAAGGTTGCTGTCTAACACGCCACTGCAAATGGAGATCTACTTCATGAAGCTCAAGAGCCACACGTCGAAAAACACGCCCGTGGAGCACATGATGATGTTCTACCGCGACTCGGAAGAGCTGATGAAACAAAAGTTTGACGGGATGATTGTCACCGGCGCGCCCGTTGAGACCATCCCCTACGAGAACGTGGACTATTGGAAAGAGTTTAACCAGATTGTGGACTGGGCACGCCACAACGTGCAGTCGACGCTTTACCTCTGCTGGGGCGCCATGGCCGCACTGTATCATTTCTACGGCATACCCAAGTATCAACTGCTGATGAAAAAGTTTGGCATATTCAAGACATACCCGTCTGACGAGCAACTGCCCATATTCCGCGGTTTCGACGACTTGTTCTATATGCCACACTCACGCCATACCGAGGTGAGGCAAGCCGACATAGAGAAGGTGCCAGAGCTAAACATCATAGCCAAGTCGCCCGAGGCCGGCGTCAGCATCGTCAGCTCGCGCCATGGCCGCGACTTCTACATACTCGGCCACTTGGAATACGCGCCCAACACGCTCGACAACGAGTATCACCGTGACCTCGGCAAACGCGACGACGTGGCGCTGCCGCAACATTATTATCGCGACGACGACCCGGAGCAAGGCTACAAGGTGAGATGGCGCTCGGCGGCCAACCTGTTTTACAGCAACTGGATAGACTATTATGTCTACCAAGAGACGCCATTCAACATAAGCGACATCAAATAAAGCGACGTGGAGCGCAAGAAGTGTTAAACAAAAGTTAAAGCACGTGGTTTGTTCGTTATATCGAAACAAAAGCATTAACTTTGCAATCGCTTTTGAGAAATAAAGCTTCGGGTGGTTACCAGAGTGGCCAAATGGGGCAGACTGTAAATCTGCTGGCTCTTGCCTTCGGTGGTTCGAATCCATCACCACCCACAAAGAATAATATTTTTCGTAACTTTATACATGTTTAGTTGCCGTAGCCACTGTGAAGTGCCTACGGTTTTTTTTGTATATAGCTTACTTGAGAAATGTTTGCGCTGCGCTCCATTGGCAACACGAAGCAGGATGGGTGCACGACTGGTTACCTTTCAAAATGCAAAATGACACGAAACAAAAGCAAACAAACGTGAAAAGCGTAAGTGTGTCCGTACACAGTATGTTGATTTATGTCAAAAACAAAGGAAACGATAGCATTTTCTTTCAAAAAGATTTGGAGGGTATCGAATATATGCGTACCTTTGCAAACGTAATCAAGAGGGTAACACCTCAAGAGTAAAGAACAGAACAAGTTAGTAGATTTTTCATATAGGTTTTTAGTTTTTAGGTTTTGATAGATTGTTTTTTTAGATTCAAAGGTATTTAGTTTTTAGGTTAAAGATTAGTTTAGTTTTCAGGTAACAGTTTGATGCAAGATGGTTGGTTGACGCCGTGAGGCGGAAACCTTCAATCGAGCTCAAAACAAAAGAGGAATTAATTGTAATTCACAATACGCAGGCAGCAATCGTGAGATTTCTGCCTGTTTTTTTTGTCGTGACACTACACTAAATTGTTCATTCTTTCGTTTTGAAGAACCCCTGTACGGATTTCATGAAGCGCGACACGGTTTGCGGTCGCGGATAGCTTATAGACATCGACCATCCACTGTAATACACGAACAACCGTTGCCTGACTCTCGACAACGCCACATAGAGCTTTCTCGCGTCTTCCTCCATGGCTGACGCGTCGTTAAGGTTATAGAAGTTGGGTATTCTGCCATCCACGACATCAAACACTATCACGTTGTCAAACTCCAGGCCCTTTGCCTTGTGGATAGTGGAGACAAACACCTTTTCGTCGAGCGATGAAGAGCCGCAGATGTCAGCTTCCTTAAACGTGCTGATTTCCATGATGTGGTTCTCCAGTTGTTCCTTGAGCGATGGCTCCTCGGCTTGGTTTATTACGTCACTGTCGAGAAACCGCGACACGTAATTGATTTTACTGTTTGGTTTTATCCTCCTCTCCTCTATCAAGAAATGATAAAAGCGGTTCATCTCGGCAGTCAAAGCCGGCTCACTGCCCATGACCCTGTCGTAAAGCCTGTCACACGCCGCGAAATAGATGTCGCCATAGTCGCGCTTAAGCTTGTCGGCAACCGACTTTACAGTCGGCTTGTCGAGGAACTCTTCCTGCCTCTTGATTATGCCAAGTCCCATTTCATGGCAATAGTTCACGAGCGACACCGTGGCGTTTACGTCATCATCGGCAAGGTGAGAGTTCTCTCCTTCCAAACCCAATTCGGCAAGCAGCGACTTTAGCTTGAAAGCCTTCAGCTCCGGGCGGATAAGACGCATGAGCTTCAGCGAGTCGAAGCAAACAGGATGCAGGGCTTTCCAGTCGGCATCGGGGAGGCAGTCTTTCAGGCGGAAGTACATTATATGATAGTCGAACGCGGCATTATGCGCCAATAACGGCGCGCCATTGGCGAAGTCGAGAAACGCCTTGAATCCCTCTGCGGGCGGATAAAGCTTGTTGTGCTTGCGCTCCTCTATGATAGGGTTAACGATGTCGCCAAGCATTAATGGTATAGGGCGCATGGTCTCCAAGTAGACGCAAAACTTGTCCACGACCTTGCCCTGCCTTATCCTCTCCGCGGCAATCTGTATCACGTCGTCCTCAAAGACGTTAAGCCCTGTCGTCTCCGTGTCAAACACTACGATGTCACCACTGTCATAGGCTCGCAAGAATCGCTTGAGATAAGTGTCGTGGTCATCTGTCGCGCCACTTAGCAAGTCTGCTGGCGCGATGGCGAGCGTCCTTAGTTTATGCACGAGGTTTCGGGCCGTGGCAGCCGTCTCGCAGACCTTCATCCCTTGCAATATCTGCGCCCAGGCAAGAGAGTTAAGCTCATTGTTCACGACACTGAGGTGAGCCACGAGAAGTTTCACCTCTGGCGTGGAGAACAGGTCGGTTCCGGAAATCTTGAAATGAGGCACGCCAACCTTGTGGAGGCTGTCGCTGACCGCGTCGGCGTCACGATTGGAGTTGACAACGATTGCCGTTGTCTTCGAGTTGTCCTCTTCTGCGAGTTTCCGGGCCAACGCCGCCACATCGTCAATCTCCGTCGTCACCGTATCCGAACGGCACAAACGGAGGCTGGAGTCATCGGCAACGACAGCGTCGCTTGGCTCGGGAAGGAGCGCCGGGTCGGAGCGCAGGTTGGCTATGGCGTAATCGTTGAGCATCTCCACGATATTTCGCGGTTGCCTATGATTGATGCCAAGATGGTGAACCCTGCCCTCGCACTGCTCCTTGAGTGTGTTGAGCGTGGCGAGCTTAGCGCCCATGAACGAGAATATGGCTTGCTGCTCATCGCCAAGATAGACACAGCAGCCTTTTTCGGCGCGCAACTGGGATATTATGGCAAGTTGCAGCGGGTTGAGGTCTTGCACCTCGTCCACTTGAATCCATGCATAGCGTTTATAGTCGTCGCCATTGCTAAGGGCGTCATAAGTAAGTTGCAGCAGGTCCTCAAAGTCGAGCAAGTTGTTTTGTCGCTTATAAGCCACATAAGCGTGCGCATAACGTGCCTTCGTGAGCAACTGTGTGGCTTGGTAACGCATAAGTTGCGGGAAGACAGGCTGGCACACGAGGTCAAGATAGAAGTCGGCATGATCGTAAAGGTCTATCATGAGCGAGGCGTCGAAAGGCTTGCCCACGGCTTTAGCCAATGCTTTCATGGAAGCCACATCCTCTTTCTTCACACATTCCGGGTGCGTGCGCAACTCGCGTGGCACGCCATTGATGATATCGTACATGAAATGCGAGAAGAACATTATCAGCGCATGCGTCCTTCTCTTGCCGAAGTCAGACCTTACCGCATCCTCATCTTCGTTAAGGTATTGCGCGAGGATGCTGTCCACGGTATCATCGTCTATGATGGCGGTCTCTGCCGGTACTATGTTGTTGGCGAAAAGAAAGCGGGAACAAAACCTGTGGACATTTCCCACGAAAACATCCTCTGCCTTGTCTTTCCCAACCCTAAGGTCCACGCGCTCGCGCATGCCACGCGCCGCACGATTGGTAAACGTCAAGCACAACATGTCGTCGGCCTTCACCCCATTGGCGAGAGCCTGCCGTATGCGTTCGGCAAGGATCTGCGTCTTGCCGCACCCTGGAGGCGCGAGCACGAGGTGTTGCCCACTCATGATGTCAAGAATCTCTTGTTGCGACTTGTCGGGAGTCCATTGTAAGCCCTGCTCCATAATATAGCATGTTATAAAAAGATGGGGCGACCATCATGGCCGCCCCACGCCTATTTAGTTGTCGGAATGTTTAGCAAGTGCACTTCCAAGGCTTCAACTGCTTGAAGAAGTCGTTGCCCTTGTCATCCACGAGGATAAAGGCAGGGAAGTCCTCCACGGTTATCTTCCAGATTGCCTCCATGCCGAGCTCTGGATACTCTACGCACTCGATGCTCTTGATGCAGCTCTGAGAGAGAACGGCGGCAACACCACCGATAGTGCCGAGATAGAAACCTCCGTGCTTCTTACAAGCGTCGGTGACAACCTGCGTGCGGTTACCCTTGGCAATCATTACCAAGCTTGCGCCGTGATCCTGGAACTCGTCCACGTATGGATCCATACGGTTGGCCGTGGTCGGGCCCATTGAACCACAAGGATAGCCCTCCGGTGTCTTGGCTGGTCCTGCATAGAGGATTGGGTGATCCTTGAAGTACTGAGGCATCTCCTCGCCTGCGTCCAAGCGAGCCTTGAGCTTGGCGTGAGCGATGTCGCGAGCCACGATGATAGTACCCTTCAAGCTGACACGTGTGCTGACAGGATACTTGGTCAACTCGGCGCGAACGGCGTCAATACCCTTGTCGAGGTCAATCTCAATGCCCTTGGCGCCCTCGCCTGGCTTACGCAACTCCTCTGGAATCAACTCTGTTGGGTTGTCGTCCATCTTCTCCAACCAGATACCGTCCTTGTTGATCTTGGCCTTGATGTTACGGTCGGCAGAGCAGCTTACGCCCATACCGATTGGGCAGCTGGCACCATGACGTGGCAATCGGATGACACGGATGTCGTGGGCCAAGTACTTGCCGCCGAACTGTGCGCCGAGGCCGATCTTGTGAGCCTCTACGAGGAGCTTGTTCTCCAAGTCGATGTCACGGAAAGCACGACCTGTCTCATCACCTGTGGTAGGCAACTCGTCGTAATACTTGATGGAAGCCAACTTCACGGTCAAGAGGTTCTTCTCCGCAGAAGTACCACCGATAACGAAGGCGATGTGGTAAGGAGGACAAGCCGCCGTGCCGAGGCTCTTCATCTTCTCCACGAGGAACGGGAGGAGTGTGCCCTCGTTCTGGATAGTAGCCTTTGTCATAGGGTAAAAGTAAGTCTTGTTGGCAGAACCACCACCCTTGGCAACCATCACGAAGCGATACTCGTCGCCCTCTGTAGCCTCGATATCGATCTGTGCAGGGAGGTTGCAACGAGTGTTCACCTCATCATACATGTTGAGAGGTGCGTTCTGAGAATAACGGAGGTTGTCCTGTGTGTAAGTGTTATAGACACCGCGGCTCAAAGCCTCTTCGTCCTCGAAGTCGGTCCATACACGCTGACCCTTCTCGCCGTGGATGATAGCGGTACCAGTGTCCTGGCAGAATGGGAGGATACCCTTTACGGCAGTCTCGGCGTTGCGAAGGAACTGGAGAGCCACGTACTTGTCGTTCTCAGAAGCCTCTGGGTCTTTCAAAATCTTTGCCACCTGGAGGTTGTGCTCACGACGGAGCATGAACTCCACGTCGTGAAAGCCCTGCTGCGCGAGCAAGGTCAAGGCCTCCTTGGAAACCTTGAGGATAGTCTTACCCTCAAACTCAGCCGTGCTTACGCCTTCCTTGGTAAGCAAGCGATACTCAGTCTTGTCCTCTCCAAGCTGGAACATTGGAGCGTACTTAAAATCAACTGGTTTAGCCATAATATAAAATGTTTATTGTATAATATTATATGTTGTCTATCTAATTCCTGCCGCTTGTATGTTTAATCAAACGTATTAGTATCCAAAGATTTCTTCCGTGGTCAGCCTTCTCACCGGTCCCAACTTTCGCAGAGCGTCCATGTCGATGTCTTTCTCGTTGCCGAGGATAAGATAGCGGTAAGGCTTGTTGGCGATGTTCTCTCGCGCGAAGTTGATGACATCGTTGAGCGTCAGCTTTGGCAAGGTCTCGTAAATCTTTTGGCGGATGTCATAGTCAATGCCCTTCTTCTTGGCTTCGAGCCATCTCCAAAACACGTTCTCATAGTTTGTCCTGGCTGTGGAGAGCGACTTTATGAGGCTTTGCCGCGCCAACTTGAATCCAGCCTCGCGCGACGGCGTGTCGTTGAGCAGGTTGTTGAACTCGTTTACGCAGTCCATCATCTTGTCGTTTTGGGTAATGATGTAAGTGGCAAAGCTCTCCGTGTCCTTATAAGGATAAGCCGATGGCGCCGTGTATCTGGCACCAGCCGAATAGGCCAAACCACGCGCCTCGCGCAGTTCCTGGAACACGATGGCGTTCATGCCGCCTCCGAAATACTCGTTGAAGAGAAGCTCTATGGCCGCCTTCTCCGGTGTCCACTTCTTGCCCTCAGCGTGATACATGGTCATATAGATGTTCTTGGCATCATAAGGAGCCACCCACACCTCCGTTTTGTCAGTAGCCTGATGAAGATAAGGCTTAGCCTCCGGCTCTTGCAAGAATTTCCTTGGCGTGGCGTGGGCCGCGCTGATGATGCCGTCGACTGTCTTCATGTCGGAAGGCCCGAAATACATCACCGTGGCGCGATAACGGTTGAGATTCTTCAGCTTGTCGAGCAAAGCCTGTGGGTCTGCGTCGCGCAACTGCTTCTCGCTCATGTCGTTAAGCTGCGGGTTATACGCGCCATACTCGCCAAGCATGGTCAAAGCCGAGAAGTTTGCGCGCTGTTCGCCCTTGGCGTCGGCACGCGCCTTCAGCACTATGCCGACATACTTGTCGTAGCTTTCCTTGTCGGCCTTGGCACTCGTGAGCACGTTCTCAAGCAACCGCACCGCCGCGGGCATGTTGCTGTTGAGTCCGCTGATGGAAATGTTGATGGCGTCGTCGCCAACGCTCACGTTATAGCTGCACGCGAGCTTGAAGAACTGCTGCTGTATCTTCTCGTTGCTCAACTTGTCGGTGCCGACATACGAGAGATAGTCGGCGGCGACGGCATACTGGTTGTCGCTCTCGCTGCCGAAAGGATAATGATAGGTCAAAGAGAAGATGTCGTCGCTCGTATTCTTCTTATACAGATAGTCGAGGCCTTTCTTCGTTCGGGCCACCGTGAGGTCGCGCTTGAAGTCAACGAACTTGGGCTGTATGGGCTCCGGCTTGGCATTGACGATTTCTTTCAGAAACTCGCTCTGCTTGTCGTTGTTGGTCGGGATAGGTGTTATGTGCGGCTTTTCTATCTTGTGAATAGTGGTGTCGTTGCCTTGGGCCTTGAACACGGTGACGTAGCCATCGGTGAAGAACCTGTTGGCGAAGTCCACTATCTGGCTCTTCGTCATCTTGGCAATGCGGTCGAGAGAGTGGACCTCGTCGTCCCACTGCTTGTCGTTGATGAAAGCATTAACGAAGCGGTCGGCGCGCTCATCGTTCTTCCTCAGCGACTGGTAATATTTCAGCTTCATGTTGTTCACCGCCGACGGCAAGAGGTCATCGGAGAACTGGCCCTTCTTCAGCTTCTCAATCTCGCCGAGCATGAGCCGCCTCACCTCCTTGGTGTCTTGTCCCTCCTTTGGCAAGCCATAAAGGTAGAACATGCCATAATCGTGGTTTGACGACAGTTGCGCGCTTGCGCCCATCACCTTCATCGGGTTGTTGAGGTCCAAGTCGAAGAGTCCGGCCTTGCCATTGCTGAGCAAATAGCTTATAACGGATAGCGTGTCTTGCTGGGCCGACGCGGCAGCATCGGTGCGCCACGCCATGAACACGTTGGGAGCCTCAAGGCCCACGACGGTGGTGTCGACAGGCGCCATGAGCTTCTTCAACGGAGCGTATTGCGGATAAGAGAGGTTGTCGCTCTTCTTCCAGTCGCCGAAATACTTGTCGATGATGGCAATGGTCTTGTCGGGGTCGAAGTCACCGGCAAGGCATATCGCCACGTTGTTTGGTACGTAGTAGCGATGGAAATAGTTTTTTATGTTGGTTATGGAAGGGTTCTTCAGGTGTTCCTGCGTGCCGATGGTGCTTTGCGTGCCATAAGGATGACCTGGGAAGAGCTTCTTGCTCATGGCCTGAATCTGCTTCTCGTCATCGCTGCCAAGGCCGATGTTGTATTCCTCATACACCGCCTCCAGCTCAGTGTGGAAGCCGCGTATGACCATGTTCTTGAACCTGTCGGCCTGCACCTTGGCCCAGGAGTCTATCTCGTTGGCCGGGATGTCCTCCACATAGCACGTGACATCCTCCGAGGTGTAGGCGTTGCTGCCTTGCGATCCAATGCTCGCCATGAGCTTGTCATACTCGTTGGGGATGTTATACCTGGCGGCCAGCTGCGATATGGAGTCAATCTCGTGGTAAGCCTTCTTCCTCATCACGGGGTCGGTGATGTGGCGATAACGCTCGAAGCGACACTCTATGGTGTCGAGCAGCGGGGCCTCAGCCGCCACGTTGCTTGAGCCGAAATGCGTGGTTCCCTTAAACATGAGATGCTCCAGGTAATGGGCCAGGCCCGTGGTCTCAGGAGGGTCGTTGCGCGAGCCTGTCTTCACGGCGATATATGTCTGAAGGCGCGGCGTCTCACGGTTGACGCTCATGTAGACCTTCAATCCATTGTCGAGGGTATAGACGCGAGCGTGCATCGGGTCGCCCGCCACCGTTGAGTAATGGTAACTCTTCTGCGCCTGGACGCTCACGGCGAGCGCGGCGACAAGCACACAAAGAAGTGTCCTCAAATGTTTCATATAATATAATGTGTAAATATGTGTCTCGTATGATGATAATCTTTTGCCTCACGGGCAGCCTTAGCTCTCGAAGTCGACCTCATGGTCGAGTTGCGAGATGAAGTTGTCGAGCACCTCCTGGTCCACGTCGCCCATCCGGTACTCCTTCTCCGCGTCCTTTCTTATCTCGGCAATCCACGCCCTGCGCGCGGTCACGTAGTCGCGCCTGATGCTCTCGGCACTGTCGGCGTCGAGTTCCTTCAGACCGTAATAGTCCAGGATGAGGCGGTATGTCCACGCCCACTGGTATTCGCGGTAATGGTTGTCGATGTCGGTCAGGCGGGCGGTGACACCTTCTATTGAGTCGAGCTCCCCACTCTTGATGTCGCTGACAAGACGTTGCTCCTCGCTTGCCGGCAAGAGCAGGCCCGAGAGGTCGTTCCAGTCGCCCAGTCCCACCTCGGTGGCGGGCGGAGCCAGCGTCGGGTCGCGCTTTAGCACGCGCTTTAGCACGGCCCCCATGTATATGCGCAGGGCTATGTCATAGTATTTTATGCCCTTGCGCAGCGACGAGGCGTGGATGACATACTCGTGGAAGTTGTATGAACTCACGTCTTCGCCCGACGCGGCTTGCAGGTCTTCGAGAATCTTCTTTCCCTTTATTATCTCCCCCACGGAGAAGGGCGAGAGCCAGTCGAAGTTGACAATGCTCTTCCTCGTGCCCTTGGGCCTGACATCTCGCTTGGGCCACTTGCGTATGTCGCGGTAAAGGCCCACGGTGGTTATGTTGCGTCCCGGCGACAGATACATGGTGTCGCCGTAGGCTATGAGATACGAGAACGGCAGGTTGCGTGTGTCGGGATGGTGCATCAGCTTGCCGAAGCACACGCTGAAGGTGCCTATCGTGGCCGGCATGAGCAGGTAGGCGCCGCTTGCCGTCTTGGTGCCTCTTTCGAGCACGCCCCAGTGGAGCGGTCCCATCTTGTAGGCGTGGTTTGAGAAATTGGTCGCCGAGCCGGCGTTGTAGAAGCTGAACTGCGAGCCTATGAGCAGCGAGCTCTTGTGGTGGCTGGCGGTGAACGGTCCGCAGAAGGCGGCGCACGCCTCGCCGTTGCTCATGTAGCAGTTGGCGAAGAGCACGCTCTGCGCTGCCGTGAAGCCATTGCTTATCTTGCACGCCTCGCCCACGAAGCAGTCTTGCATCTTCACCGAGTTGATGAGGCTTGAGCCGTGACTGATGATGGAGTTTTCGCAGATGACGCCCGTGCCGATGTAGACGGTGGCCTCCGGCGCCGATAGAATGGTGACGTCGCTGAGCCTTGCCGCGCCGTTCACCTCACACTCCTCGCCTATGACGGTATTGGTTATCTCCTTGGTGTTCACTATCTTCACCCCGTCGCCCAGGGTGCCACGGTCGGGCGAGGTGGCCTTGATGTCCTCTCCTATGAGCCGGCGCATGGCGGCCCAGAACCCACGGTCGCGATCATACTTCACCATGAGCGCGGCTATCTGGCTGTTGAGCCCGTCGAAGAGCACCACGTTGCCGTCGCCCACCTCGTTGAGCACCGATATGAGGTTGCCCTGCCCGAAGGTCGCGCCCTCGGTGGTCTCCATGGTGGAGACGTTGGAGATGTAGCAACCGTTGCCGATGGTGTAGTTGTTGATATAATTGCCGATGTTCTCTATCAGGCAGTTGTCGCCCACGCTGACGTTGCGCAGCGTGGCGTTGCAGATGCCCGAATGCTTGAGGAATCCAGGCGACACCTCGATGTTCTTTTCAAAACTGCCTATGACGACATCGCCGTAGAGCATGACGTGTCGCATGTACTTGGGAGCGAAGTCGTCGCTCACCTTGACGTTGTCCCAGTTCTCGGCCCAACAGCCGTTGTCGTCGAGAACGTTTATTTCCTCTTCTGTTAAAGACCTGTATGCCATAATGTTTTTGTTTATTTGTCCGCCTCGGTTCCGGAAGCAGGCCCGGTTTTATTCCTCCTCGGGATAGAGGAAGTCGTTGTAAGGGTATTTCTGCACGTGCAGCTCCCTCACCTTCCTGTAGAGCACGTCCCTGAACTCGTCTATGTTGTCCCTGTTTTTCGCCGACACGAAGATGCAGTCGTCGTTGAGCTTGGCCATCCACGTCTTCTTCAAGTCGTCGAGCGAGATGTTCTCCTTCCTCACCGGCGTCAGGTCGTCGGGGTCTTTCTCCGTCCAGCTGTAGTTGTCTATCTTGTTGAAGACGAGCATCGTCGGCTTGTCGGCGCACTCAAGGTCTTTCAGCGTGGAGTTTACCACCTGTATCTGCTCCTCGAAGTCGGGGTGCGAGATGTCCACCACGTGAAGCAGCAGGTCGGCCTCGCGCACCTCGTCGAGCGTCGACTTGAACGAGTCGACGAGGTCGGTGGGCAACTTGCGTATGAAGCCCACGGTGTCGGCGAGCAGGAATGGCAGGTTCTTTATCACCACCTTGCGCACGGTGGTGTCGAGCGTGGCGAAGAGCTTGTTCTCGGCGAACACCTCGCTCTTGGCCAGCAGGTTCATCAGCGTCGACTTGCCCACGTTGGTGTAGCCCACGAGGGCCACGCGAATGAGCCGCCCGCGGTTCTTGCGCTGCGTGGTCTTCTGACGGTCTATCTCCACCAGGCGCTTCTTCAGCAGCGACATGCGGTTCAGGATTATTCGGCGGTCCATCTCGAGCTGCGTCTCACCAGGTCCGCGCAATCCCACGGAGCCTTTGCCGCCGCCCGACCCCGAGCCGCCGCCCTGACGCTCAAGGTGGGTCCACATTCGCTGCAGGCGTGGCAGCATGTAGCGATACTGCGCCAGCTCCACCTGTGTCTTGGCGTTGGCGGTCTGGGCGCGCATGGCGAAGATGTCGAGGATGAGCGACGTGCGGTCGAGAACCTTCACGTGCAGCTCGTTCTCGATGTTGCGCAGCTGCTTGGCCGACAACTCATCGTCGAAGATGACCATGCCTATCTCGCGGTCGTTGTCTTCCTCGTCCTTGATATACTGGTGTATCTCCTCCAGCTTGCCCTTGCCCACGTAGGATGTCTGGTTGGGGCCGCCCACCTTCTGGGTGAACCGCTTCACGATAACGGCGCCGGCGGTATCGGCGAGAAATTCCAGCTCGTCGAGATATTCTGTCGTCTTGGCCTCGTCCTGCGTCGGAGTCACCAGTCCCACGAGGATGGCGGTCTCCGCCTTGCTGGCCTCGGCCTCGGAGTATTCAAATTCCTTCATTAAATATCAATTGTGTATTATCTTATGCAAAGATACATAAAAGATGGGAGACGATAAAGATGTGGATAATATTTTTTTGTAACTTTGCCGACTGTTAAAAAATCGGGCGGAAGCCCTAAAGCAAACAAAACAAAGATGAAAACAAGCATTGTTATTTCCATGGCATTGGCCATGGGCCTGGCCTTGGCTCCCTTGGCGGAAGCCGCTGCCAGCGTTGCGGGCATGGAAACGTTGGCGACAGCCAAGAAGGAAACGGTGAAGAAGACCACCAAGAAAACCAAAACAACGACGACGGCAAAGAAAGCCACGACGGCAACCGAGAGCACGGCAAAAACGGCTGCCACGACTTCGACAAGCAATAGCGGCAGTTTGCTTGGCGGCATAATCTCGGCCATAGGCAGAGAAAACAAGGGAGGGTCTATCCTCTCCGGCCTCTCTACCATCTTCGACGCCACCAAGGGCGCCACTAAAGACCGCATCGTGGGCTCATGGACTTACACCGAGCCGGCCGTGGTGTTCTCAAGCAACAACGTGCTGAGCGGCATCGGCGGCAAGGTGGCGGCGCAAGCCATAGAGAAGGAGCTGCAGACGCAACTGGAGAAGGCCGGCATCAAGAAGGGCATGATGACGATGACATTCGACAAGGACGGCAAGTTCACGCAGGTCATCGACAAACGCGCCACGGCAGGCACTTACACCATCAGCGACCACAACGTGGTGCTCAACTATGGTGGCAAGGTAAAGCAGATCGTGGGCACGACACAGCTCGACGGCAACGACTTGCTCATCGTGATGGATGCCTCCAAACTGCTGAAATATGCCAACGTGCTGGGCGCGCTCACTGGTAACTCCGCATTGAAGTCGATTGGCAGTGCCGTCAGCTCGCTCGACGGCATGGAGATAGGACTGAAACTCAACAAATAGCCATGGACGGCCTGACCATCGTCTCCGACGACAACCCAAGGGTGCTGCTCGTGCAGCCCGTGGACAGCCACGACATGGAGGAGCTGGAGACGGAGGCCGCTTACCTGCGCGCCCACTCTCCCCTGCCCTTCCGCCTCGTGGCAATACGCGTGAAGAAGTGGAACGAGGAGCTGACGCCGTGGCCCGCGCCTCCCGTCTTCGGCAAGACTCCGTTTGGCGACGGCGCGCAAGCCACGCTCGACAAGATAACGTCAGTCATCGAGGAGCAATCGCGATTCCTAAGTGGCGACGCACCGGCGCAAGGCGACCTTTCGCGCGTGGTGCTGGGGGGCTACTCCTTGGCGGGGCTCTTCTCGCTATGGGCCGGCACGCGCCTGCCGTTTGGCGCCATAGTGGCGGCGTCGCCATCGGTGTGGTACAAGGATTGGCTCGGCTATGCCGCGTCGCATCCGTCGCTCGCGCCTCATGTGTATCTTAGCCTGGGCGACCGAGAGCACCATTCCAAGACGGCCATCATGGCAACGGTAAACGACTGCATGAACCGGCAACGCGACTTGTTGGCGGGCCAAGGCGTGGACACCGAACTGCACATGAACCCCGGCAACCACTTCCAAGACAACGGCAAGCGCACCGCCATGGGATTAGCGTGGTGCATCGAAAAACTTGTCTAATACTTCTTGAAGACAAGAAATAACTGATACCTGCACCCACGTTGATTTGTAAAATATTATTGCCGAAATTTAACACTTGAAAACAGGGGCAAATAGAGCTGGAAAAGGGTAGCCTTTCGCCCTTTGAAAATGCCGCAGGTCGGTTTTTGGCCATTTTCTATTGCCGTTACGGTGCAATCGCGTCGCGATTACAGTGTAACGGCGACGCGATTACAGTGTAACGGCGATGCGATTGCACCGTAACGGCGACGCGATTGCACCGTAACGGCGAC
>ERZ1034691.1110-NODE-1110-length-18428-cov-8.715398_pt1 | contig 18428 bp, 26 predicted proteins | sample MGYA00520638_ERZ1034691 | MGnify/ENA primary metagenome ERZ1034691 (study PRJEB33766, sample SAMN09781763) | gut metagenome | biome: gut microbiome | host: Homo sapiens | place: Madagascar | study: EMG produced TPA metagenomics assembly of the PRJNA485056 data...
ATATTGGATTTAAGGAGAACAGATATGGCTTGGGAATTACACAAAAAGAAAGATAAAGAATTATACAATGTTTATTCAACAGTGACAGATGGCTATTTATATAAGTGGAGTAAGAAGAATATAATAGCAACACATATTTATAGTAGATATTATCAAGATGCACGTAGAAAAGCAAAAGAATTTATGCAAGAAGTAGATAAAGAAATATGATAAAAGGAGTAAACAAGTCATGAATAAAGAAGAATTAAGTACTTTCAATACAAGCGATTGGGGAAAATGTATAGGCATTTTAGAAAAATATTGGAATAAAGAATATGGTACTTTTGATATTGAAGGAAAAGATAACAACATTACTCTAATATTAACTACTGGTGGTTGGAGTGAAAACGAGGAAATAATAAACCTTATATCTGATACTATGTTTTGGCTCTTGTGGTGGCAAGAAAGTAAAAGAGGTGGATATTATAGGTTTGAAATAGTAAATTAAATTAAATTAAATATGAGAGGAGTGAATAAACTATGAATAAAAAAATGGCTAGATATTTAACAGTATTGATAGTAAGAGATTTAGAACATCATAGAGATATATCAAGTGGAGCTTGTGAAATGATAGAAAACAGATTATTGAATAATAAATTTGAGGAAGTCGAAACATATATATACAATTTTCTAACAGATAAAAGACAAGTAAGTGAAATAGTCGAGAGGAGTGAAACAAATGAAAACAGCTGATGAAATGTTTGAAGAGTTGGGATGGAATTACAAAGAAAATCATGCTAATGGAGTTAGTTTTTATGATGATGAAGATAATGAGATAAGCATAATTGATTATGATAATTATGGCAGAAGAATTAATATTGATAAATTTGAAGGAATTACAGTTGAAGAACTACAAGCAATAAATAAGAAAGTAGAGGAATTGGGATGGATAAAATAATACAAATTCCAAAAGTGATATGCGAAGAATGTAAAAAGCGAGAAGCTACAAGATTATGTGATTATGACATAGGATACAATATTGATTTAGCAGGAAGAGGAAAAATAAAAAGGGTCACTTGCGATAAAAAATTATGTGTTAAATGTGCAACAAAGATAAACAACAAAGATTATTGTAAAAAGCATATTGAAGCGATAAGACAAGAGTTAGGAGGTGTTTTAAGTGAAAGAAAATGATATGGCAATAAATTTTAATGATGAAGAAACAATTATATGTTTTAATGGAGTTCAAATACACATAAGTAAGGAAAATTCAATGGAATTAGCACATAGAATTTTAGATTATTTTGAATGGTACGAAGAAGAGGAGGACGAGTAGTGGAAAATAGTATAGAAGAAGATATAGAATTGTTACAAGATGAAACAAGTTCTTTAGGATTATTCTTTAAATGCAAAGGTTCAGAAAAATATAAAATAGCACTTGAACATATTTTACTTGATTATAAAAGAGTATTAAAAGTGAATGAATGTTTGAAAAATCATGTTCATTATAAAAACTGTATAGCTTGTGGAAAGGAATTTAAAAGCAAAAGAGACGATGCAAAATATTGTATAAAGTGTTCAAAGCAAATTGCTAATAAGAATTATATTGCTAATTTAACGGAAGAACAAAAATTGAAAAGAAGAGAACAAGCCAAATTAGCAATGAGAAAGTTGAGGGCTAATAAAAAATGACCGAGCAAGGAAAGGAAGCAGTTGAAGAATTAAAAAAACAATTAAGATTAGCAATGAATATTGATGACGTTGCAACTACAATAAGGAACGGTTATGCTCAAATAATATTAAATCTAATAGAAAAGCTGCAAAAAGAAAATGAAGAATTAAAAAATGAAAATGATGAGTTAAACAAAGAACTAAATGAAGAAAACAAAAGATGTATGATGCTAGCCGTTGAAAAACAAGACTATTTAGAAAAACATCAATATCATCTAAAACAAAATGAAAGTCTAACAAAAGAGTTTAGCGACTATATACCAAAGCAAAAAATAAAAGACAAGATAGAAGAAATAAACAAAATGATAGCTCGCGAACAGAATGATGCAGTAATAATACAGTTAGGCAAGCAAAAGAGAGTTCTGCAAAAACTATTGGAAAGTGAGGAATAAATTATGGATGGATTGGGAGGATTTATTTTGGGATTTTTTGCAGGAACACTCATTGCAATAATAAGTATTGTGTTGAATATAACTACAAGTGGGGCAATCACAATAGAACCTGTTAAAGATGATTACAAGAATGAGATAATATACTATGTAGATACATATACTAAAAAAACATATAAAATGGAAAACGATATTTTATATTACAGTGAGGATTAAATTATGAATGAGGAAGAAAAGCAAATAGTTGAAGACTATAAAAGTGATTTAGCATTATATAAATATGAAAGAAAAATTGGATTAGGTAGAATTAACATAGATGAAAAAATATATGAAATGGAAGTAATTATAAATGTAATTGAAAGATTGCAAAAAGAAAATGAAGAATACTCAAAACAATTAGATTTAGACTATATAGATAAGAATTATATTTCAAAGAAAAAAATAGAAGATACAATAGAAAAATTGAAAAAAATGAATATTGATGGAGATGTATTTAGGACATCAGTTAATTATGCAATATTAATGTTGCAAAAGCTACTAGAAAGTGAAAACTAAAATGACTAAGAAAGATATACAAAGAATAAAAAAATTAATAAAGAAATGTGACGATTGTAAACTGAACGAATGCATTAATTGTGGAATTAGCTGGTCTGAGGTATCTACAATTAGAAGATTATTAGATGCATATATAGGAATATCAAAAGAAAATGAAAAGTTGAAAGCAGATAATTTAGAATATCAACGCATACAAGATATATCTGATGTAAGAACATATAGGAAAAGATACTTAGAAGAACGAAGAAAAGAAGAGAATGATTTGTTATATCCAGATGCAGATGAGATTTATGAAAGATATTATAAAATAAAAGAAGAAAACGAAAAAATGAAAAACAAAGACACAAATAAAGTAAACTCGAAAATAGAAAAAAGTAGGATAATAAAGAAGATATATGTTTCAGATGAGCAAATTGGATTTGGAGTACTAACAAATTGGACTGGCAGAAAATTAGATTTTGTACTTGCAAATAAAATTAATGAATTAGTACAAGCTGTAAATCAATTAAGTAAGGAAACGGAGGAATGAATTTTGAGTAGATATTTAACGTCAAAACAAGATGGTACATACTTAGAAGAAGTAGAAAGCATGGAAGAATGCAAGTGGAGAATAAATGGTATGTGCTGTAATGACAGTAGCGAATTTTTAGGAGACTGCTATTGTGAAGCGAGTTTAAAAAGAAATTGTTTTGAAAAAGAAGATGGAATAATAAGGGAGTGAACATTTTGAAACTAACAAAAAGGCAAGAAATACAATTAAATAAAGTTTTTAATGATCCTAAAAAACTTAGAAAATGGATTGATGATGTATATAATGATATGGTTGTTGCTTGCAAGAAAGAGTCAGTTAATATGATAAATGAATATCTTGACTTATACGGAATTGCGGTAGCTTATACTATACGTTATGTTCTCGGATTAGGAAAGAAACGACTACCAGAGGTTATGAAAAGAATTTGGAATAATATAGACTCATTCAAAGAAGGATATTTATCGCTAGAGGATTGTATAAAAGACTTAGAAGATAACGGAATAAAATTTGAGACTATTGTAAACGAGGAAAACAAAATTAAATGGAAAAACCAATAATTTGAGGAGGAAAACATATGCTTAATAAAGATTTAAAGAAAAGAATGGATAGAGAACTTAGACAATATTGGATTAATAAGAAGAAACTTGAAAGACTTGAAAGAGATATTATAGATGAATCCGCTTCTGGAAATGGACAACCTAGGGCGAACACAGTATCTAATCCGACAGAAAAAAAGGCAATTCGCCTGACATCTACTCGTTCAATATTGTATTGTAAAGAACGAATTACATATGTAGAAAATGTTATTAAGCAATTAAACTCTTTTGAAAAGCAAGTGTTTTATCTTATATTTAAAGATGGCTGTGATTGGTCTTATTGCAAGAATATAAAGAACATAGATAAAAGCACTTATTACAATATTTATAATAAGTCAATCAGATTATTAGCCGAAGAATGGGGCGAAATTTAAAAAAATTAAAATGCACAGAAAAAATACGGAAAAATAGGGGTGTTTTCTGTGGTATAATTAGTACAGTAGTAAATATGAAAAAATAAATCCTTTGTTAAGAGTTGGTAGAAATGCTGACTCTTTACTTATATATCGCAGTAGGGTAGCAACGGAAGCTTTCCAAGCTCATAACTTGGAGTTTACCAGTTCAATTCTGGTCACTGCAACCACTATATTAATATACTAGATATTTAATATGCTATATGTATTTTTTCCTTTCTTTGATAAAGAGATGTAATGTTATAGTTATAATCAAAGAGATGTTCTAGTCATCTCGTTTATTTTATTGAGAAAAAGAATATGGAAGGTGGCTTTATATGACAGATGCACAAAAAAGATTTTGTGATGAATATCTAATAGACCTTAATGCAACAAGAGCGTATAAGGTTGCTTATTCAAGATGTAAAAAAGATGAAACAGCTAATGCAGCATCAAGCAGAATGTTAAGAAATGTTAAGGTTCAAGAATATATAGCAAAAAAGCAACAAGAAATAGAAGAACGAACCCAAGTAACGCAAGACATGGTAGTAAATGAACTTGCTAGAATTGCTTTTTTTAACATAAAAGAAATATATAATCCTAATGGTACACTAAAATCAATAAACAACATTGAAGAAAATACGCTAAGAGCAATATCCAGCGTAAAAACACTGCAAAAAGCTGGAGCAATGAAAATAAATATCAACATGGAAGGAAAAGATGATGAAGTCCCTATTGACCATATAGCTGAACAAACAATAGAATTTAAGACCAACGACAAAGTAAAAGCACTAGAATTGCTTGGAAAACATCTAGGCATGTTTAAAGATAAAGTTGAAATTGAACAGAATAAACCATTTGAAGTTAATATAAAGGTTAAGAAATAATGGATATTGAAATAACAGAAAAACAAGAAATGTTTATAAATTCTACAGCATTTGAAACTTTGTTTGGTGGCGCAGCAGGCGGAGGTAAATCGTATGGACAATTAATAGATGCATTCCTATATGCATTGAAATATAGTAAGTCAAAACAGATTATATTCAGAAGAACTTTCCCAGATTTAGAAAAATCTCTAATAAGAGCTAGCTTAGGAGTCTATCCAAGAGAAGTTGCAACATATAACTCAAGTAAGCATGTATGGAACTTTAAGAATGGAAGCATTATAGATTTTGCTTATATAGACAGTGAAAAAGACGTGTACCAATATCAATCAGCAGAATATGATGTTATCCGTTTTGATGAGCTCACTCATTTTACAGAGTTCATGTACACATATATGATTTCACGTTGTAGAGGTGCAAATTTTTATCCTAAATGTATAAAAAGTTCAACAAACCCAGGAGGAGTTGGACATAGTTGGGTTAAAGCGAGGTTCATTGATATTGGAGAACGTAATGTAATGCATACCTTTAAAGAAGGTACGAGAATATTTATCCCATCTTTAGTACAAGAAAATAGGTTCCTATTAGAAAAAGATCCAGACTATGTTAAAAGACTGGACAATCTACCAGAAAAAGAACGTCAAGCCCTTAAGTTTGGGAATTGGGATATATTTGATGGGCAATTCTTTACCGAGTTCAATCGAAACATTCATGTATGTACGCCATTCGAGATTCCAAAAGACTGGAGAATATACAGAACCAGAGATTATGGACTTGATATGACTGCTGTTTGCTGGATTGCAATGGATTGGAAAATGAATGCTTATGTATATAAGGAATTTTACAAATCAAACTTAATTGTATCTTCTGCTGCAGAAGAAATAAATGCAATAACAAATGAGAATATAGTAATTGATTATGCTCCTCCAGATTTATGGAACAGAAACCGAGATACTGGAAAGAGTACTGCAGATATATTCGCTGAGAATGGTCAATTTCTTACTGAAGCTGATGATAATAGAAAAATTGGTTGGCTGGCAGTACATGAATGGTTAAAGGTGTTCCCAGATGAGCAAGGACAACCTACAAGCAAATTAAAAATATTCAGTAATTGTACAAATCTTATAAGAACATTGCCTGCGTTGCAACATGACGATAAAGATCCTAACGATGTAGCAATTCAACCCCATGAACTTACCCATATTCCAGATGCACTTAGATATTTTTGTACTATGTGGCAAATGCCTATGATACCAATTAGAGAAAAGCCAAAAGGTACATATACAAAGACAGAGCTCGAAGATTTAGGATATAAAGATATAAAAGTATCAGTTACAAAACCTGTAGCTAGAAGGAGAAGATAATGGAAGCATTAACTATAATTGAACTTATTTTAACTATTGTATTGCTTATTGTAGCTTATGATATACGTAAGATACTAGAACAATGTTTGAATGAATTAAAAACAATAGAAAATGGCAAGCCTAAAGAGTTTAAAAGAAATCATTCTACAATATCACAATCAAATTTTGGTTCAATTTTAAATGGAAGAACAAATGTTTATGAAAAGTATAAAAATGAGTCTGGACTATATGAACCCGTGCAAGGAAAGGCTGGAATAAACTTAAATAAAGATAATAAAGGAGAGTAACAAATGGTGGAAGATATAAACGATATAGTTGAAGAAAAAAGAGCAAAACGAGCTTCTATAATGTCTGAAACCGAAATAAAAGAAGCTGAACGTTTCTTGACGTGGTATAGGCGTGCATATAATGATAAGCAGCGACTAGGGCTAACTAAGAAATGGGACGATATAAATAAGTATTGGGAAGGTGATTTTGATTATGGAGATGATGAGGATCCAGCACCTAATACTAATATAACTAATTCAAACGTTGAAGGAAAGACGGCTCTACTATGTGACCAGACAATAGGAATACAAGTAGACCCAAGAGAACCAGGCGACAGACCATTCTGTGACCAAGTACGTACACTTGCAGACTTTATTAAAGAACGTAATAAGATGTACAGAAAGATAGAAGTACATGAACGTAGACGTGAAATGACTGGTACTGGAATATTCAGAGTTATATGGGATTTTGATGCATTAAATGGCAAAGGAATGCCAGATATAGAACCAGTACACCCATCTAAGCTATTTATAGACCCAGCAATAACAGATGTGTATAAGATACAAGAGGCACAATACATAATAGAAGCAAAAGCAAAGTCGATTTATTCTGCTAGGATAGAGTATGGTGATGAGATTGCAGACGCAATTATTCCTAATTTAGATCCTATACAGAATATAATTCAAGATAGTGAAGAGGACCAATATGTACATCTAATGATATGGACTAGATATAATGATGGAGGGAAACTAAAACTTCGTCTTGTAGAAATGTCTGGCGATGGTGTTATATTGAAGGATACTAAAAAGAAGTTGAAGGAATATAAAAAGAAGAAATCTGATGAACTAATAGCAAAGCAAACAAAGCTATTAGAGCAAGGAAAGAAAAAAGAAGCAGAAAAACTAAAGAATGAAGAGTTTGAGTTATTTCCTAATAGCAAGTATCCATACTTTTTAACTCCAGATATGTACAGAGAAAACACTGTATGGGGAAAAGCAAGTGCGGAACTTATACTTCCTATCTCAGACCAAGTAGATGAGATTGATGATAACGTATTAAAAAATGCAAGACTAACTGGTAACCCAATGGCTCTTGTAGAGAATAGTTCAGGAATTGACCCAGAGAAGATAACAAATGCCCCTGGACAAATGATACCAACTAATAATATAAATGGATTTAAGTGGCAAGCACCACCTTCTATACCTACATATATTATGAACAAGCGTACGGAGTTAATTAATAGCGATAGAATCATTGTTAGTAGGTTCTCAGACCAAATGATAGGAAAACAGCAATCTGGTGTAGATACTGCAACAGAGAGTTTAGCATTGCAGAACTCTGGTAACTCCATGATAGAACATAAGAAGGCACTATTACAAGAAACCTTATCAGAAGTGTTTGAATATGCAATAGACCTTGCACTTCTTAACTGGAATACAACGATGCTATTTAGAATAACAGGCAAGAATGGGGAAGATGATTTTGAATCATTTAATCCAGATATATTAAATCATGTACCAGTTATGATTGAAGCAGATAGTGATTATAGAAATGAATATAGAAAGAATAATCCCAATGCTAAGCCAGAAGATTATAGATATATGCAAGCCGATGATGGAGAAACAAGAGCAATAATGTATGATTTAAATGTAACGGTTGGTGCTGGACTACCTAATAATAGAGCTTATAGGTATTCTATTGTTAGACAATCATATGCAGACAAAGCTATTACTAAGAGAGAATATAGAAATTACTTAATTAAGCAATTAGGATTAAATCTACAAGAAATTCCAGAGAGTGAAGCGGAACAACAAGAGCTTGGAATTTATGATCAAAATCAGATACAGCAACAAGAACAGTTAGCACAAGGCAATATTACGCATACTAATCAGAATGCTAATATAGAAGGTTTAAATGCTAATGGTAATGTTGCTAGGTCCTATATGAAAGGAGCGTAAACATGGAATTACAAGACTATATAATAAAGAATGATACAAAGTGCGAATGCGGACACCAATTTGATATACATGATATGAAAAAATTGCAAAGATTATCTGAACCAATTTATGGTGGAGTAGTAAAACACGTTGATGAAATAAAATGTCCTAAGTGTGGTAAAGATACTTTACTATTAATTAAACAACAAGGACAAACATACATAGTTAAAGATATTGCACAAAAATTAAATGAAAATATGGAAGCAGCTACAGATATTCCAAAGGGAAATATAGAAGAAGCGGATACAGCAATTATAGATAACAATGTAGACGCAACAATCCCCAACGAGCCAACATGTGAAGCAAGTAATGAAATTATATGCCAAGTATGTAATAAAGCATTTAAGAGCAAAGCTGGACTTACAGCACACATGAAAACTCATGAAAATAAATAGTTATTAATTTTTAAAATTATAAATTAGAGCAGACAAGCTGGCCAAAAATCAAAAAATGTAGAGGACAAAACCTGGCTAAAAATGGAAGGGAGAACACACATGGAAAATGAGCAAGAAGGAATTAATTTGGAAGCGGTTAATTCAGAACAGGAGGACTCTATTACTTTACCTGGTGCGGAGGAAGTTTTTGATACAGAGCAAAACAATGTAAAAGAAGAAACCCATGTAGATACTACACCAGTTGATGAGGAAAAAGAGAACTTAAAGAAAGGCGTAAATTATGAGCGTAAACTAAGAAAGGAAGCAGAGAAGAGAGCTAAAGACTTAGAAGCTAGGCTTACAGCATTAGAAGAAGCAAATAAGAAACCTGAAAAGACTACATTAGATGAACTTGTTGAAAGCGGAGTAGATGCAGATATTGCTAAGTCTATTGCAAGTGCGATAGATAAAAAACAATCTAATTCTACAAAAGTTGAAAAAGAACTTGCAGACATGAAGTTTAAATACGAGTTATCAGAGAAGTCTAAAGACAGTAATTTTTCTGACATATTAGATTATGAAGATGAGATAAAGGATCTAGTCGACAAAGGTCTATCTATTGAACAATCTTATTATGCAGTTAATTACAACAAAGCAAAAACAAGTAATACTAAAAGCGAGATAGAACGCAAAGTTGAGGCAAAAATGCAAAATAATCAAGCTAGAAAAGAAATTCTAGGAAATATCAATTCTGATGCAGGTGGAGCAGTAGATGATACTAAAGGAAAGCCTAAAGCAACAGCTACTGAAATTGCCATGGCAAGACTTGCAGGAATGGATATAGACGACTATTTGGCAGCTAAAAATGCTGAGTCTATCAAGCAATATGATAATTACTTAAAGAAAAAAACAAAGTGATTTTATTTTTCCTATATTTACTAAAATTTAAAATATAGGAGTGATTTAATTATGGCACCAACAACGGCAGCAATGATGACTAGAGAAAACTTTGCAGAACTATTAACACCAGTTCACAAGAAGATATTCTTTGAGTCTTACAATGAAGTACCACAAGTGTACAAAAAAATATTTAAAACTGAAAAAATGACAGGTAAGAAACAAACCTATCCTCATTTAGGAGCTTTTGGTTTGTGGAAACAAAACACAGAAGGAAGCAAATTTAACCATGACAAGTTTGATGAAGGAGAGGTTGCATCTTTTGAAGCAAAAAGATATGACAAAGCATATCAACTTACATGGGAACTTGTACAAGATGACTTGTATAATGTAATGAAAGGTATTGGCCAAGGTGGTTCTGCTAAAGGCCTAGGTAGAGGATTAAGAGCTACTGAGGAAACAGAAACAGCAAAAGTAATCACTGGTGGATTTACTAATGTTGGATATGATGGAAAAGCTTTATTTGCAGAGGACCACCCTCTTATAAATTCTGACGCTACATGCTCTAACTTAATTGAGGGAGCTTTAACAGACGAGAATTTAAAGAAGGCTATGACTTTAATGAGAAAACAAAAGGACGAAGCTGGTATATTAATATCTGCATCTGCTAAGCAATTAGTAGTTTGTCCAGAATTAGAATTTACAGCTAAAGCAATAGTAAATTCTATTAAACAATCTGGAACAAACTTCAATGATATTAATACAATACCAAACTTAGAAGTTGTTGTTTGGGATAACTTATCTGACGATGCAGGTACTACAAAACCTTGGTTCATACAAGATACATCTTTCGATAACTTACTATTCTTAAGAAGAGAAGAGCCAATATTCGGAAGTGAGAAAATCCAAGATCAAATGGATTATAATATGTATGGATATACAAGATTCGACGTAGGATACTGCGATTGGAGAGGACTAGTAGGTTCTAAAGGTGTTTAGACATATTATGGGGAGGCAATATAAGAACGCTTCCCCTTATTTTTTTAAAGGAGGAACACGAAATGAGTACATCTTATGAGAAAATAAGCAAGAATAATACAAGTTCGCAAGGCAAGACGGATAGCAACTTATCTAATGATAGCAATCATTTAGGTGGAGTTTCTGCAGAAGATTATGCTACAAAAAAATATGTGCAAGACTATCATGATAGCAAAGACCAGAAACAAAAAGAATACATAGATGATCAAGATAAAAAAATGCTAGAAAATGCAAAAGAACATGCTAATAGTTTGGTACGAAATCAAGATTTTAGCGGTTTTGCCAAAAATGCAGACATAAAAGCATTAGACACAAAACTATCTAATAAAATAAGCGCTGGATTAGCAGGTCAACAAACTTATACTGATAATAAAGTACAAGGTGTTATAAATGATGTAAATAGTAACTTTAAAAGTGTAAATACAGCAATAAAAAATCTTAATACAAACCAAAAAGAACTTTTTCAATCTGTCAGTGATGGTAAGAATAAAATAGCAGGGGCTATTACTGACAAAGGAGTTACTACCTCTGCTAATGACACTTTTGATACTATGGCTACAAATATTAGAAATATTCCTAATAGTGGTTCTGGAAAAATACCAGAAGGATATGTTAATACAAGTGATGCAACGGCACAAGATACAGATATACTTAGCGGTAAAACGGCTTATGTAAATGGAAAAAAAGTATATGGAAAATTCACATACACTGGTGATAATAGTAAAGGCGAGTATAATCCTAGTGCACCATATCCTACAACTGGAGAAGTTGAAATTGTATATGCACCTAAGGAAAATGTAGTACAGATAAATAGAATAGGAATAAATAAGTATAGCATTTTTGATATATCTAATGATGGAAGAATCTTAATTGGATATAACGAAGAAGAAAAAACTATTGAAACAATAGCAAGATATGGAGACAGTTTTGTTGGCTATGAGTGTAAGAAAAATACATTTGAAGATTTAGGCATAGAGGAAAATGAAAATTATATCTTATCAGATATAAAGTTTAGTTCAATGTTTGAAGGAGGATACGAATGTAGGGTTGCAATTTTATTTAAAAAGGCAACTACAGATGAGAGTTTAAATAATGTACTTTGTTATGCATATAAATTTAATACTGGAAGCGAGAAATTCATCACGGACAATCAAAATGTTGAGATAGGAAGTGACGGGAATACCACAACTTATACAAGATATTCAACATGGAAAATTGAAAGTAAAGATAAGTCTACAAAAAATATAAGTGATGCACGTCTTATTTGGAGTCCGTATAGTTATACATTAGCAATAACATATTATCAAGAAGGGCGATATATAGAAATTTATAGATTTCGAGATTTCCTAGGATCTTCTTTTGATGCGAGCAAAACTATTGATTTAAGAGATAGTTTCGCATTTGGAGGTTCACTTTGGGGAGCTGGCCTTGCAAAATTCAGTTTTGTTAATATGGATAGACTTGTCGTTATTGAATGGACAAATTCTTATGGAGGGTCACATTCAGAATGGATTTATAAAGTTTACGATGAAAATTTCACGCCTATTAGAACAGTATCAGCTCCTGAAAGTTTTTATGCTATAACAAATGATGGCTTATATGCACTAGCAAATGGTGCAAATAGTCTTTATGCATTAACCATTGATTATGAAGGAAACAAAGACATAAGTGCGACAAAAATATGTGATACAAATATAGGAACAGCTAATGACAAAGGTTCGAATATTTTCTTCTCTCAAGATGATAAATATTTAATCGTTTATGGTACAGTTATGTGGGTATTTGCAGTAGACTTAGAGAAACAAACATTTACTAAAATATACGAATCAACATATGAAGATTATAAGATAGTACCTCTTTCAAATTATAAAAGTTTTATCACGAAATCTGGTAGTCAAAATTATTTAATAGAAACAATTCCAGACGGTAAGACAATAATAGGTGTAAGATATCAAGGCGAAACTTTCTATAGATATATAACTCACCCAGGTAGATTTTCAGCACAACAATCTGACGTTAGGGTTGGGAAAACATTTATTGGTTATAGCGGTATTCCTCAAACAGGAACTGCTGAAGATTTGGAGGTAACATAATGATAAATGAATTAAAAATGCAAGAATTAAAAGATTTATTTTTTTATACATTTGGAATAGTTCCACTACAAAATTATAATGTTATAGGCGACGGAATGACTGATAATAGATTGAAGATACAGCAAGCTATATATGATGCGATTGAAGTTGGAACCAAGTATATATTTGTCCCAAGAGGCAACTACTATTATTCGAATACTTTGTTCAAAAAAGATGATGTAATATTTGTTGGAAATAACACAGATACATATATAAAAGACGTCGGAATAAGGCAATTCCCAGATTTATGGAATGAAGCGCAAGCAAGTTCAAGTGCGTTAGTACCAGTTGGTGGAGTTATTCTTTATGCTGGTACAAATATTCCTACTAATTACTTAGAATGTAATGGAAAAACAGTTAATACATCTGATTATTCGAGTCTGTATGAAGCTTTAAATGGTACTAATAATCAAAAAGATACATTTGTAATTCCTAATTTAACAACAGGTAATGCTAATACTAAGTATATAATTCGTGCAAAATAGGAGGTGCGAGAATATGTCGATTGTAAGCAGAACAACAGTAAGACAAATATTAGATGATGTTCAAGTAAGATTACCTCATTCATATGATGAGTCTAGTCTATTTTTATGGATAAATGAAACAATGAAACAGATCTACAAGGATTTAGCCATACAAAGCCAATATTCATTTACTACTAGAAATGGTCAAGAACAATATGTATTGCCTGAGGATTGCAGTATAGATATGATTAACAGTGTGACTATATCTGAGAAAGCAAGGGACCAGAATAATCCTTATGACTGGGGAAACTTTAAAGAGATAATTTCATATTTACCGAATGACAAAATGGATAGCCCTGGATATTATGATGGAAGAGAAGGAACTATTGGAATTTTTCCAACTCCAACAGATACAAGGAAAGTAGATGTCTACTATATGAAGAAGCCTCAAATGGTCACTTCTGAGGACGATTATATAGAGTTAGATGACAATTATATAGATTTAGTAAAGTATAATCTTATGACTATTATAGCTTTATCTGGCCACAATCCAGATGTAGAACTTGCTAATGAATATATATTGCTATATAACAATTTAATTCAAAAGGCTAATGAAAACAAGAATGAACAACAACAGAGATATCCAATAATAAGAACTGTTGCAGTACATAAAAGGAGGAGATAATTATGCAAACTAATCCATATTTGCAGAATGTACAGGTAAAAAGTAGTAATTTAATTAATTATCTTGCTGGCGGTATTTCTAATGTGTATCCTCCTCAAAACATACAAGATGATGAGTGTCAAGATATGTACAACATGTGTCTAGATAGTTATCCAGCTATAAGAACTAGAGTTGGGAGAACTATGCTTAAAAATCCAGGATTAAAAGGAAATACTATAAAATACTTTGGCGTTGCTGGAATTAAGTATCTATTTTATATTCAAGGCGAACAATTAAAGGATATGAACGGTACTGTAATTGCACAAGGTATAAAAGGTACAAATTTTCGTCACGTATACTATGCAGATGGTAATAATGAGTATTTAATTTTATACGGAGATGGAGTTACTCCAACAAGACATAAGCTCCCTTTATCAGCTGTAAATACTCCAGAAATAGTTCCTATGCCAGACAATGTAACTTTTGAACATATGTGTTATCACAAAAACAGAATGATTGCCAGTCAAGGAAATATGCTTTATTTCTCTGCATTACAAAATCCTATGGATTGGAAGAGTACAGAGAATAGTAGACAAGATAGGGTAGAGAACTGTAACCAGATTACTGGACTTGTCAGTTTTGATGATAAGTTGATAGTTTTTAGCGAAGAAAACATGCACTTATATTATGGTTCAAATGTAATTGCAGGAAACACGGACTCGTATACGTGTGTGTCTTTAGATAATAATATAGGCTGTTATGATCAATGTACAATAAAGGTCCATAATAGTCTTTTATATTGGCTATATGGACGCAATATATACGAATATGATGGAAGTTCTATACGAGTAATATCAGAACCAGCAAGCAATAATGGAGTAACTGGTGGAGTTAAAAAGTTTCTATATGGAATTACCATAAATGAAGCAAAAAATATGTCAGTTTCTGCTAGTGAAAATAAGGTTTACTTTTGGTTTAAAGATTACAAGTTCTTTTTAGTTTTTGACCAAAGACTTAGAAAATGGACTAAAGAGCTACAGCCTAGTAATGTTAACGATGAATTAGATTATGTAAGTATATGTGACGCATATGCAGACTTGAATTTTAGCCAAACGCCTAATCCAATTTATGCTTTAACTGCTAATGGCACTATATATGAGATAACTGGTGGAAGAAAAGATGGAATAAATTATATACAAACATATGGTAAAGATGAATTTACTGATAAAAATGATGTTGTATATAAGGAACCTATTCCATTCTATTTAAAGACAAAAGAATTTAAGAATGGAGTATTAAGTAGGAAAAAATCACTTTCACAGTTATGGTTTAACTATGACTTAGACGGAACTGTAAACATAAAGGTTATAACAAATGACGGGAAAACCAAAGAAATAAAAAATGCTTTGCCAAAAGGAAATAACCGAACTGAATGTGTACTTATTCCTAATGATATGCAGAATGTGGACAGCTATACATTTGAAATATATGGGGAAGGAGATATTACTATCTATGCTATGGAAAGAATAGATAGGACACACCCAAGATAATGTATTTTAGACAGTATTCGACAAATGAGGATACTTTAAAAGAATGGGCAAAGCAATTAAATGTAGTAAATAAAGGAAACTACCCATTATATGAAACAGTAGACAAAACTCTTAATCACTGGAAAGTTTTGCTTAACAGGAACGTTGGAGTAAATACCTTTGGCATAAGCAGTACTAATGAGTCTACTATCTATAATTGGAAAGAAAAATTAAATAATATTTATAACAAGTGAAAGGAGAGATATTAATGGCTAATAATATATTTTCGGCTACTAATAACCCAGTAACTAATGTACAGCAGGTAAGCAATAATACTGCTGTACAAGCAAATCAGGCTATAGCACAAACAGCAAGACAGGCTCAACCACAGCAAACTCAAGTACAGCAAAATCAAACAGCAACTGTTGAAACAAGTCCAGTAACTATTCCTATACAAATACAGCCACAAATTGCAACTACAAGTGGAAATGTTAATTCACAACAAGCTAATATGCAAAATTTACAAACTAATAATCAAAATGTTTCGAGTGCACCAACACCACAGACATACGATTCCAGTAATACAAATACTAATGTTATAGATTTTAATCAAATTTATAATGGTTATCAACAACAATATGAAAAATACAATAATACTCAGAACATTAGCTCTAACTACAATAGTGGCGTAAAAAAGACAAGTATTGGTACAACCATTGTTACACCTACTGTACAAAATATTAATAGTGTTGAAGGACAATATCAAAGTGCATATGCGGACAGTGTTAATGGAATAATTGGCGAAATGTTAAACCAAATGAATAAGGGCTTTGAATATGATCCGACTCAAGATAATAGTTTGAAGGTTGCGACAGAATATGCTGCAAACACCACATTACAAAGTCTAGCTGGAAGTGGAGTACTTAATTCAAGTGCAACAGCTGAAAGAGTTGCAAGAATTGTTGGAGAGCTAATACCACAATATGAAGAAAAAGCACATAGTAGATGGATTGAATATTTAGGACAATTAGCAGATACAGCACAAGTTGTAATGAGCTATGACTCACAACAATTTCAATATTGGAAAGACGCAAAGGACAGAGAATTTGAGAACAAACAATTTGAATGGAAAAAGAAAGAGCAAGAACTTGAAGATGCATGGAAAAGGGTAGATGAGCTTGGCTATGTAGATAATGGAGCAAGCACAATCCTTGGAGTATCTGTTGGCACTTTAAGTAAAGATGCGAGAGAAGCTAAGGAAGAACGCGAATTTGAGTTAAAGAAAATGCAAGAGCAGGCACAATTAGAATATGAGAATAATAAAGCATTGTATGAGTTAAGAGCGGAACTAGATAAAGAACAAACAGACTATGAGTATCAGCTCTCTGTAAAATATGGTGGTTCAAAAACAAGTTCAAGTAGCAATTCAAACTACAGTAGATATGACGAAATAATTAAAAACAGATATGCATCATACGATGAGATGAGCAAACAGTATGTTGTGCCAGATGAACAGAATTATAACGAATTAGGAGATTTCTTAGATAACTTATATGCAAAGGGAATGATAAATGAAGAAGAATTAATCCAACTTTCTGCAAAATATTCTAAATATAATAATACATCAAATACATCTGACGAAACAGGAGCTGGACTATCAGACGATAATGTATCTGCATGGATAAAAGCTCTAGACGGTAACAATAAAGCATTGGATTCTTTAGGAGTTACTATTTGGGGACAAAAAAAATCTAACGTAAATAATAAAGATGCAAAGAATGCTGTTAATAAAGCACTAAGTGAAATTAAAGAAGGAACTTATACATTGACTACTAATCAGGAATTAATGAATGACCTAAAGAATGAACGCTTTGGAAAATTGCGTTGGGGGCTATAGAAAGGAGCTATAGTAAATGTTTAACGAAGAAGATGAAGAATATAAAAAAAGAAAAGAAACAGCTAGAATGTTGCGTAACTTTGCAACTGTAAATAATACAGATGCTAAAACTAGTCTTGTTAATCAAGATTACTCTAGCAAACTTTCACAAGCGAAGCAATTACGAAACTTTGCTGGTATGACTACTGCAAAAGATACTGAAACAGATACTAACAGAATAAAACAAAAGATGGACGCACTTTGGACTGACAATAATACTACAAGCAATATCTCACAAGATAATATGATAAATAAGACAGAAAATTCACAAATAAATGGTAGTAAATACGGCTTGGGTAATATTGACTTAACAAACAGACCAGTTGTAAAAAATGAAGATGGATCTATTAGCACAGTGCGAAGCATTAGTTTTCAAGATGATAGTGGAAAAGAAATTCTTATTCCAACAGTTGTAAATGGTAAAGTAGTTTCAGATGATGAAGCTATACAGCATTATTATAAAACTGGAGAGTATCTAGGTAAATTTGATACTGTAGAACAAGCAAATACTTATGCAGAGCAACTACACAAACAGCAAGAAAAAACATACAGTAATTCCGAGAACTCAAATAATATTCCTGAAAAATATTCAACTATTGCAAATTATATGCAAAACGCACAAAATCAAAGAAACCAATTATATAATAATATTGAAAAGCAAAATATTACACAAGAGCATATGTTGAATTATAGTTTACAAAAACAAAA
>ERZ1034691.1116-NODE-1116-length-18377-cov-7.370102_pt1 | contig 18377 bp, 15 predicted proteins | sample MGYA00520638_ERZ1034691 | MGnify/ENA primary metagenome ERZ1034691 (study PRJEB33766, sample SAMN09781763) | gut metagenome | biome: gut microbiome | host: Homo sapiens | place: Madagascar | study: EMG produced TPA metagenomics assembly of the PRJNA485056 data...
TAGATGCAACACTTGTAGCATTCTGTAATGCACTTCTTGTAACCTTTGCAGGGTCTAAGATACCGGCATCAATCATGTTGACATATTCGCCGTTTAATGCATCGAAACCTGTTCCTACTTCAGATTCTCTTACCTTATTAATAATAACAGAACCTTCCAGACCTGCATTTGCTGAAATGTGGTATAACGGAGCTTCGAGTGCCTTTAAGATAATCTCTGCGCCTGTCTTTTCATCACCTACCAGTGTTTCTGTCAGTTTCTTCACTTCCTTAGAAGCATGAATATAAGCAGAACCACCGCCAGAAATAACACCTTCTTCTACGGCTGCTCTTGTTGCATTTAAAGCATCTTCCATACGAAGCTTTGCTTCCTTCATTTCTGTTTCTGTTGCAGCACCGACTCTGATAACAGCTACGCCGCCTGCCAGCTTTGCAAGTCTTTCCTGTAACTTTTCTCTGTCGAAATCAGATGTTGTTTCGTCAATCTGTGCACGAATCTGTGCAACTCTTGCTTCGATTGCAGACTTTTCGCCTTCACCGTCAACAATAACAGTATTTTCCTTCTGAACCTTAACAGACTTTGCACGGCCGAGCATATCCATTGTAGCATCCTTTAATTCAAGTCCTAATTCTTCTGAAATAACCTGACCGCCTGTAAGGATTGCAATATCCTTTAACATTTCTTTTCTTCTGTCGCCGTAGCCCGGAGCCTTGACAGCAACAACATTGAATGTACCTCTTAACTTGTTGACGATTAATGTTGTAAGTGCTTCACCTTCAACATCTTCAGCGATAATTAACAGCTTTGCGCCGCTTTGTACAATCTGTTCTAAGAGCGGAAGGATTTCCTGAATGTTAGAAATCTTCTTGTCTGTGATTAAAATGTATGGATTATCAAGAACTGCTTCCATCTTATCCATATCTGTTGCCATATAAGCTGAAATATATCCTCTGTCAAACTGCATACCTTCTACAAGGTCAAGTTCTGTCTTCATGGTCTTAGATTCTTCGATTGTGATAACACCGTCGTTAGAAACCTTTTCCATTGCATCTGCTACCATCTGTCCGACTTCTGCATCACCTGCTGAAATAGAAGCAACCTTTGCAATCTGATCCTTGCCTGTTACCTTTTCGCTCATCTTTGCAATCGCTTCTACAGCACACTCCGTTGCCTTCTTCATGCCTCGTCTTAACACGATTGGATTAGCGCCTGCTGCAAGATTCTTCATACCTGCATTTACCATTGCCTGTGCAAGAACGGTTGCTGTTGTTGTACCATCACCTGCTACATCATTTGTCTTTGTAGCAACTTCCTTTACAAGCTGTGCGCCCATGTTTTCAAATTTGTCTTCCAGTTCGATGTCCTTTGCAATTGTAACACCGTCGTTTGTGATTAACGGAGCACCGTAAGACTTATCCAGAACAACATTTCTTCCTTTCGGTCCTAATGTTACACGTACTGTATTTGCTAACTTATTTACACCTTCTTCAAGAGCTTTTCTTGCATCAATGCCATATTTAATTTCCTTTGCCATGATATTTGACCTCCGATTTCTATTTTATACTGTATCAAAACTGCTTTTACCAGATTTTTCTATTCCATAATTGCAAGGATATCAGACTGTTTTACGATGATATATTCCTCGCCGTCTAATTCCACTTCTGTTCCTGAATATTTAGAATAAATAACTTTATCGCCTGTCTTAACCTGCATTGTTACTTCCTTGCCGTCTACAACTCCACCAGGACCAACTGCAATAACTTCTGCCTGCTGTGGTTTTTCCTTTGACTGACCCGGTAATACAATGCCTGATTTTGTCGTTTCTTCTGCCTTTAACGCTTTAATTACAACTCTGTCTCCCAATGGTACTAACTTCATATTATCCTCCATTCCGCCGCCGGTAAGGCTGCCTTTGCGCCGCCCCGAACTTGTATACGACAGCTGCTATTATTTTCCTTGTTAGCACTCATTTAATTTGAGTGCTAATTTCAATATCATTAAAATATCACTCTGCCTTTTGTTTGTCAACAGATAATTGGAAATATCTTTTGTTTTTAATAATTAGATTATACTTTTTTAATTTTTTGATTTTGCGTGCCGATACGCACTGTTTTTCCGTAAAAAAACAGATACTGCTGGGCATAGCCGCCGTAGCTTCCAAAACGTGTCTTTGCAAATGCCGCAATTTTTTCTTTGTCCGTTTCCTTTCCCGAAAAATAAAGCTGCTCCATAATCCGCTTAATCCACACATCCACCGGAAATGCATCGCGCTTATCCAGCCCGAACAGCATACAGCAGTTTGCAACCTTAGTACCGACCCCTTTTATCTTTGTCAGCATTTTCTCACATTCTGCGGTATCCGCCGCTTTTAATGCAGCCTCCGATATCTGTCCGTCTGCCGTTTTCTGCACCGCATCTACAATATACGGTGCTCGGAAGCCCGTTTTGCAGTCCCGCAGGTCTTCTTCCGTGACATTGCACATCTGGCTGACCGTTGGGAAGGCAAAGAATCGCATTCCGTTTATTTCACCCAGATCATCCCCGAAACGCTCCGAAAGCGTTTCCACAATCTTCTTAATATGCGGAATCTGCTTATTCTGCGATATAATAAAGGAAATTAACGTTTCAAAAAATTCCTGCTGTAAAATATGTACGCCCTGCATGGTTTCCACTGCTTCCTTTAACGTATCGTCCGTCTGTAAAAGCGCCGCCTTTATCCTGCCGTAGTCCCTGCCAAAGTCAAAATAATCCCGCCATATCATTTCGTAATCCTGCATCGTCGTATCAAACAAAATTACGCTGTCTTTTTCCTGACGGATACGTAACAGTCTATGAAATGCACAGACTGCATATTCCTGTTCGGCGAGTTTTTTAAAATGAAAACACTGCCCACATTCGAGTGTCTGCGCAAGATCAAAATCCCTCACTTCTGTAAGTACAACATTTCCCTCATCATAAGAAATCTGCATTGCTTGTCCTTTCTGCTATAAAATTGAATTATCCTTTGTCATGGCGCGCGTCAGTGAATCCTTCGCATTTTTCCACGGCTCGTCTGCATATTTATGGTCAAATTTATTGATAAACCATGCCACATCATCACGCACACGCTTCATATTTTCCAGATACAGTCGGTCTGTATCCACACGGAAGTTTTCTGCCGTACTGCCCGAAAACTTCTGTGCACCGCGCTCGATTAACATGCCGTAATGCGCTGTACAAAAACCCTTGCTGTGCAGGTATTTCTCTTTAAATGCTGCATCAGACTGATATAAATGCAGCACCGTATCCACATACCGCTCAAATGTATTTTGTATACGGTTACACACAAAGCAGGACTGTTCCAGTTCTTTAATATAATCACATGCCGACGGTGTTTCTGCCTTTTTAAACAGCGTCTTTGCCTTTACCGGCTGTTCATTTCTTTTTTCAATCTCGTTAATCACCTTGTCCATATGTGTCTTCATCACCAGTGCAAATCCCAGACGGTTTTCTACAGCATAAATCTTTTTCAAATGCTTCCGGCAGAATCCCATTTTGTCTGTTTCGGCACGGATATCGTCTTCCATGTAACTTGGTCCCATCGTATATTCTACCGCATTATTTTCCAGTTCCTGATACATTGCGCAGAGTGGACACTCGCAGTCTTTGTCAAATGCATCATTAACGGGAATCGTATATATCTTTTCTTTCATTTTTATACTCCTTTTTATGTATACTGCCTGCATAACAGACAGGGCCGCCGGCACTCTTTGCGGCAGCCCCTTCTAAACTCTTTGATTGTATCATACTGTATGCACAAATGCTATTTACATTTTTTATCAAATTCGGGATTAAAGGCATAGAAATTATTAAAGTCTAAGCGTTGCTGCACTAAAGAAAGTGCCTCACCGAAACGCTGGAAATGCACGATTTCACGCTGACGTAAAAACCGCAGCGGCTCTAATACATCTGCATCGTCCGTAAGCCGGATAAGGTTGTCGTAGGTCGAGCGGGCTTTCTGCTCTGCTGCCAGATCTTCAACCAAATCTGTAATCGCATCGCCTTTGGACTGGAACTCGCACGCATTAAACGGAATTCCTCCTGCCGCCTGCGGCCAGATTCCGGTCGTATGGTCTACATAATACGCTTCAAACGGTGTCCCCTTAATCTGGTCAACGCTTAAGTTTCTCGTCAGCTGATGTACCATAACGCTGACCATCTCCAGATGTGAGAGTTCCTCTGTCGCGATATCCGTCAAAAGCCCGGAAACTTCACGGTACGGCATGCTGTAGCGCTGGGACAGGTAACGCATGGAGGCGCTGGACTCCCCGTCGGGGCCTCCGTATTGACTGATAATCATTGCCGCAAGTGCCGGATTGGGATTCTTAATATGAATCGGAAACTGTAATCTTTTTTCATAATTCCACATCGTTTAACCCTCCATTTCCCACGGCATTGGTGTTGCAACCCAGTTCCAGTAGTTTTCATTTGTTACATGATAAAAACTTAAAGGACCCACATTTTCATTGTAAAGCCGCACTGCTTCTGCGTACTGATGCTTCATATCGGCATAAAATGCCAGTGCTTCACCGTCATCGGGATGGGTATCCAGATACAGCGCCGTTTCCACCATAACAAATCCCAGCTCATACACATCTGCGATATAACGGCTTTTGTTACACTGCTGATTCTGTACAGACTGCAGTCTTCTTTCTGACATTCTGTTTTCCGGCACCAGACGCATATTCTCCTGGCATCCCTGCATTGGCAGACGATGCTCCATTCTGTTTGGCATTCTCATTTCTCTTCCCATTCTGTCAGTACACGGACAGTTTTCTCCTGCCCTTCTACCGGCAGGATTTTTACTGCCTGCCTGCTCCGGCCGGATTCCCTGACAGCCGCAGGAATCCCCTCTACCTGGCATATATGGATTTCTCATATCCTTCACGTTTGCCATGCTCCTCTCTTTATACGCGGCATACTGTTTCACAGAGTCCGCAATGCCGCTGTTTGCCTGCACTCTGCATTTTAACCGGCTTTCTGCCCGTTAACGGCTTCTGTCGCATCTGCAGCCGACAAACGGCTTATTTAATATTGGAAACAATGTTCCGTATTTTAATGCTCTGCATGGTTCATACACCTCGCCCCAGTGCTGCCATGGCACATATGTCATGCCCACAACCTGCGGCGGATTTTTTTTATTCATACAATCCATACTTACTCCATATAATTTATTTAATACTATTATATGATTTCACACAAAAAGAGTTCTTCCCCTCTTTTGCCCCGCCACACTAAAAGACTGCCAGTCTTTCCTCGTCTACTTGCCTGATCTACATACATGGGTTACGGTTGCCTTTTGGACTTTTCTGTCCGTCATACTTAGAAACGTGCGCCGCCAGGCGCACCCATCAAAAAAAGCCCCGGCATTATCCGGAGCTTTTTTATCCATTTTTTATTACCACGACATCACTTCATATCCGTCATTGGTTACAAGTACCATAATTTCCCACTGTGCTGACGGCTTTTCATCATCCGTATAGATTGTCCAGCCATTCTGTTCATCAATGTAAATCTCACTTGTTCCCATATTAATCATCGGTTCAATTGTAAATACCATGCCCGGTGCCATCACCATTCCAGTGCCTTTTTTTATCACATAGCTGACATATGGGGCTTCGTGGAATTCCAGTCCGATACCGTGACCACCGACCTGACGGACAACAGAATATCCGTTTTCCTTTGCATGGTCCTGAATCGCCTGTGCCACATCACCTAAATGTCCCCATGGTTTTACCTGCTGTAAGCCCAGCTCCACACACTCTTTTGCCACACGCACGAGCTTCTGGTTTTCTTCGGAAACATTTCCAATACAGAACATCCGGGATGAATCTGAAAAATATCCATTATAAATGGTTGAGCAGTCCACATTGACAATATCGCCGTCAATTAACTGTACATTATTGGAAGGAATTCCATGGCACACCTGTTCATTAATGGAAGTACATACGCTCTTTGGAAACCCTTCGTAATTTAACGGTGCCGGAATACCCCCCATTGCCGTTGTCTTCTGATAAACCATCTGATCGATTTCTTCTGTCGTCATACCTGCACAAATGTGTTCTGCCACATAATCAAGTACTGCAATATTAATCTTGCTGCTTTCACGCATTCCCTGTAACTGTGCTTCATTTTTAATAATTTCCCGCGGTGGAACCTTATGAAATTTTCTTCTGTACATTTCAATTTTTTTATCAAAATCCATGTGGCATTCACCGTATAACTTTCCACTCTTGCACCAGCATGGCTGGTCCTTTGTCAGCTTTTTCATTTTTATTTTTCTTTTCTGCTTTTCTAAAATCCGTTACTGCTGTAATGCCTCCACAATTGCCGGGAAAAACTGCTTCTTTCTGGATACGACACCCTGCAGCTTTACACAAGCATCCTTTACTTCTACGCCAAACGCCTGATAAATCACAGCATTGGCATTGTTACCCGCACAAAGTACCTCAGAGGATTCTGATACAATATCAGTGAGCAGAAAATAAACAATTCCCGCACTGTTATCCTGTACAACACCCTGTATAAATTCTGCCAGACGCGGTTTTACTTTTTCTAACTCCTCCGCACTCATAGAATTAATCTGTCCGACACCAATTGCAACATTGTTAACGGAAAACTTTTTATAATCCTGATAAAAAATTTCTTTTGCAGATTTACCGGACAAATTGCTTCCGGCGCGGAACATTTCCCGTCCATATGTTTCAATATCCAGTTCTGCCTTTTTTGCCAGCTGCATACACGCTGCCACGTCATCCGACGTACACGTTGGTGATTTAAAAATCAATGTATCGGAAATGATTGCCGAACACAGCAATGCCGCTGTATTTTTATCAATTTCCGCCTGATTTTCCTGATACATATGATAAATAATCGTTGCCGTACTGCCAAGCGGCTGATTTCTAAAAAATACCGGTGATACCGTCTGAATTGCCCCCAGCCGGTGATGGTCAATAATTTCAAGAATTTCCGCTGTTTCAACGCCATTGACTGCCTGACCCCTTTCGTTGTGGTCAACAAGAATCAATTTTTTCTTTCCTGCTCCCAGTAAATTTCTTCTGGAAATCATCCCCACATAATTGCCCTGTGTATCCTCGACCGGAAAATCCCGGTGGCGAAGCTTTGCCATAACCGTCTGGATATCTTCAATAAAGTCTTCTGTTTGAAATTTGACAATTCCTTCTTTTTCTTTCATCAGAAAACGTATCGGCATACTCTGGTTAATCAGTCTTGCTACCGTATATGTATCAAATTTAGTTGTAATTAACAGACAGTTGTGTTCCTTTGCCACTTTTGTGATGGTCTTTGACACCTGTGCGCCTTCACAGATAATCAGGCATCCTGCTTCCATTTCAATTGCGCACAGCTGTGCCTCATAGCGGTTCCCCAGAATAACAATATCCCCTGTCCCGATATAATTTTCCATCATATCCGGGTTGGCCGCCGCAATCACAACTTTTCCTTCTTTAAAAATACCGTCTGCTTTCCCTGCAACAACCGTTCCTTCCAATGTATCCACAATATTCTGATACCGTGTCTGGGCTGTTGCAAGAATGGCGCTGTCATAAACCTGAAAATACGATTTTGCTATATCTCCAATCGTAATCAACCCTTCCAGCACATTTTCTTTTGTTACCGGAAGTGTCACGACATTCTGCTCTTTCATCAGGGTCCACGCCGTTTTTACTGAAATCTCTTTAGAAACACCCGGTGTTTTTCGAATCTGGATATCCCGTACCTGTGGTCTGACATCCTTCATATATTCCGGCGGCTGTATCCCCAGTTTATCCATCACATACTGTGTTTCTTCATTCAAATGTCCTGCACGTTTAGCCACATAATGCTGTCCTGTTATTTTTTCTTTTAGTCTTGCATAACAAATTGCTGAGCATACAGAATCTGTATCCGGATTTTTATGTCCAATCACATAAACTGTTTCCTTTCCTTCCATATCCACCTCTCCACTTAAAAAACTGTTATAGCTGTACCGTTTCTACCTAACATACATACTATAACAGTTCTTTATGGTTTTCAACCGTTTTGCCTTTATTTTGTCTGTTTAATCTGTCTGTAAGCACGCTGCATTAATTTTTAAAAATAACAATATTGGTCTTATCTGTTTCTCCCAGACGTGCCAGCAGCTTTTTAAGATTCTCAACCGCTTTCTTATAAACATAATATGCATCATATGTCTGCTGGAAATAATCCATGGCTCCCTGAATATCCTCACGGTCTTTTGCCTCCCATGAAAGTGTCGCATATTTATGGATATTATTATGCGTTTCAATAACTTCTTTAAATTCTGCACTGCCTGTAATCTGCGGATTCGTCTGTGCAGCAAGCCATTTACCGATTTTACAGGATTTCGGATTATTCAGCTGTTCTTTTCTTAACCGTTCAAAATCAACAGCATTATTATAAACCCTCCACATCAGGATAAAGTGATCATTGATAAATACATCCAGCCAGTCCTGCTGTGTAATTTCGGCAAATCCACGTACCATATCACTTCTTGTTGTATCAATGTAACGCCCTATTTTATAGACATGGGTTCCCATTTCCGTACAGTCATCAGAAAGTTCTTTATAACTCTTTGAAATATTTTCAATCTGCCTTGTAAAGTCTTTTGTTACGTCTGTCTGTGTATCAATATCCTCAAAAGCATTGTCAACACGATCCTTAATCTGGTTCATCTGCTGATTCATCTGTCGGATTGATTCCAATGACTGTTCCACCTTTTCATTGCCCTCTGCAAGCTTGGAGGTTGTTTCATTCATGGAAAGTGCCAGTTCCCCGATATCCGTACGCAATTCTGCCACATATTTAACAATGTCTTCTGCAGATTCCGCAGTATTACCGGATAACTGTCTTACCTGATCAGCAACGACTGCAAAGCCCTTTCCTGCTTCTCCTGCTCTTGCAGCTTCAATCGATGCATTTAACGCCAGCAGATTACTCTGGCTTGCAACCTTCTTTACCACATCGACAATTTCACCGATTTTATCAATCTTGCCCTGAAATTCCTGTACCTGTTCATTGATTGCCTGAATCTTTTCAGAAGACTCATTGACAACCTGTATGCTGTTGTTCATATTTTCCGTACTACTGTCAGCGGTTGCAATGACATCATGTGTATTCTCACGGATATGTGACATTGCTTCCGAAATATTGTTAATAGATGTTTCCATGTCACGGCTTGCATTTTCCATATCCCGGATGGATTCTGTCTGGGACTGAACCTGATCTAATGTCTTTTTTACATAAGAGTTATCACCGATTGAACCCATTGCCTGATTCAGACGCATTACAAAATTGTTATTGGAACGCTTATATGCGTGTATCAGTTCATTAAACTTTTCTCCATATGCCGGATTCTGGAATGCGCTTGTATCAATATCCTCATAATTACCGCCAATCACGCCATCCATTGCCTGCATAAGCAACTGTAAGTCCTTTTCTTCTGAATAACCATTTGCTGTCTTTTTTCCAAACATATCTATTACCTCTCTGATTTGCTGTTATCTTAGTCGTATTTTATCACATAATAACAAAAAAGAATACTTATTTTTGCTTATTTTTTGCATATATTACAAAATCTTTTTCCGAATCCAGCGCAATTTCTTCCAGTTCCACAATGCTCCCAGTTTATTGTAAACCCAGTAGCCTGCATTTGCCGCCTTTTGCAGCAAAAAATTTGTTTCCTCTTCCATTTCTTTTAAAACACTGCCGCCCTGTGCCTGCACCCGTCCTTCTTTAATTGCCCGGATTAAATCATTGTTGTTTGCAATTTTTTGTGTGAATTCTGTATATGCTGCCCCGACTACGCGCATCTTATGTGCATCCGACCCTGCCACTTTCGGCTTATGCAGACAGCCTGCCAGATTATCAGCACAGGCATTTGCCCACGGTCTGATGCAGGCATTAAATGTTTCCACGAAATCAAATTTTTCCAGAAATTCATTGTGTTTTTTACCAAATCGCGTATTGGTAAATGCAAAAAATCCCGGTCCGTACGGATGTGCAAGTCCTAAAATGCCCCCTCTTTCATGCACAATTTTTTCTAACTGTGCCAGTGTCATTCCACGGATTTCCATAAAAGCATCATTTATACAGTCCGGCAGTACCGCAATCACATGACCGCCATCCCTTGTATCATACTCAATGCCCTTTAATACCGTAAACGGCTTTTCCAGATGCAGATTCTTTGCAATCTTTTCAAATTTGCGGTAGCCGTCATAGGAATTGTGGTCTGTTACCAGCATTCCGTCAAAGCCTTCTTTTACCAGCTTCGTGATATATTCCTGAATCGGCACCTTTGCATCAATTGACCCCTCTTTTGTATGGCAATGCATATCCAGTTTCATTTTTATTCTCCATTCTGTATTGTTTAACATCAGTGTCAAAAACAAATTTTAACATTTATATTACCTATCATTATAAATCATTTGACAATTTCATAACCAGCTACACTATAACACAGCGCCACCTTTTTTTCCATATTTTTTCACTTTCCGGTCCCTTATTTCATATATTAAAATAACTCTGCTATCAAAGGATTTTGTTTATGAATTATCGGAACTGTCTTAAAATTTTATGCAGTATTTCTGTTGTCTGCCTGTGCTGTACATGTATGGGCTGCAGCAAAACAAAAAGCACCGGCAGCACATCTATCACTTTAAATGAAGTTGCGCACTCCGTTTTTTATGCACCACAGTACGTGGCAATTGAATTGGGATATTTTAAGGAAGAAGGCATTGACCTTACACTTGTAACCGGATTCGGCGCTGACAACGTTATGACTTCCCTGATTTCAGGTGATGCACAGATTGGCCTTATGGGTTCTGAATCTTCTATCTATGTATACGCACAGGGTGCATCAGATTACGCCGTCAATTTTGCCCAGTTGACACAGCGCGCCGGCAACTTTCTGGTATCCAGAACGGCAGAAGATGATTTTTCATGGGAAAACCTGCGCGGAAAAACGATTCTTGGCGGCAGGGCAGGTGGTATGCCACAAATGCTTTTGGAATATATTTTAGAAAAGAACGGACTGACTAAAGAAGACGTCAATATTATTCAGAACGTAGATTTCGGCTCAACTGCCGCGGCATTTTCGTCCGGCATTGCCGATTATACCGTGGAATTTGAACCGTCCGCAACACTTCTGGAACAGGAAAGCGCCGGATTTGTCGTGGCTTCTTTGGGCGTGGAAAGCGGCTATGTACCGTATACTGCCTATTGTGCCAAAAAGAGCTTCCTTTCTAAAAACTCCGATGTGATTGCTGCCTTTACCAGAGCCATTCAAAAAGGGCTTGACTACTGTAATTCCCACTCCGACGAAGAAATTGCTGCGGTAATTGCACCACAGTTTCCAGAAAATACCCAAAACGATATCGCCGTCATTGTTGCACGATATCAGAATCAGGACACATGGAAAACCGATACGGTATTTTCCAAAGAAAGTTTCACACTGCTGACTGATATTTTACGAAACTGCGGCGAGTCAGACACGGATGTTCCTTATGAAGACCTTGTCACCACAACATATTCCAAACAGGCAGCGGCCGAATCTGTTTCATATTAAGCCACATGTAAGATTTAACTCTGCCGCTTTTTCATTTCATGATTTAAAGTGCCGTCCGAGCCGTTCGCGGAATTTTTTGCTGTGCTTTGCATGCCTTTGAACCTGTAACAGCACCAGACGGCACATCACTGCAAAGACCGGAACTGCTGCTGCCATTAAAATCCCCGTAACCATTACCCATACCGGTGACAACGGATACAATGCGAACAGCGGCTTTAAAAACAACACACTGAATACTGCCCCGGATGCCATCAGTATACAGATGCCTGTTCTGATTTTATCCAGCGGCATACAGATTCTTATAAGTGCCGCCATTCCGACAGCCAGCAATATCATGATACACATTGTAGAAAGCTGCTCATGTCCGATGCCGGCACAATTTCCTGCAACGTTAAGCACTGCCAGCAGTATAAAATCCGTCAGTGCCGCAGGCAGTGCCAAAAGCACGACATTGGTTAAAAAATGTCCTTCTATGCGGCTTTTATCCGGCTGCATTGCCAGTAAAAATGCCGGTGTACCGATGGTGAATGTTCCCAAAAAAGACAACTGTGTCGGATACAGCGGATATTTACTGACTGCCACAAATGTAAACAGTGTCATCAGCATAGAAAACAGATTTTTCACCAGAAACAGCGAAGCAGATCGCTGGATATTGTTGACCACGCGTCTGCCCTCTAATACCACGGACGGCATCCTTGCAAAATCAGAATCCAAAAGAACAATCTGTGCCGCATTGGATGCCGCTTCACTGCCGGATGCCATCGCAATACTGCAGTCCGCTTCTTTTAATGCCAGCACATCATTGACACCGTCCCCTGTCATTGCAACAACATTGCCTGCTTTTTTGAGTGCCAAAAGAAGTTTCTTTTTCTGTTCCGGCGATACTCTGCCAAATACCGTATAAATCGGTGCAGCTTTTTCCAGTTCTTCATCAGAAAGCTGTGAAACATCAATATATCTGTCTGCTTCTGCAATCCCTGCCTTTTTTGCAACTGCCGCCGCTGCTTTGGGATGATCGCCGGATATAACCTTAATACAGACGTCTTCTTTCTGAAAATATTCAAATGTTTCCCGCGCATCCCTTCGGATCGGATTACTCACTAAAATAAATGCAAGCGGTTCAAACAAATGCTGTTCTTCCCCATACCTGCCAAATACAAGCACACGTACACCTTTGTCGATTTTATCCGAAATTTGCACGTCATATTTTCCGTAACGCTCTGCCAGAAGCCGCTCCGGCGCCCCAATCAGATATAGTCCTTCTTCAAAACGTACACCGGAATATTTGCGCTGTGAAGAAAACGGAATGACTTTTTGTGCCTTTCGTTCACTTTTTCCGTCAAAATAGTCTTTTAATGCCTGCATCGTGATATTATCCGCATCCAGATTTGCTACAACATCTCCGATTAAGGCATGAAGCGAAGTTTCTTCTTCCTCTTTTGCCAGCGGAATAATTTCCCGGACAGACATTTTATTTTCCGTAATCGTTCCCGTCTTGTCCACACACAGGACATTGACCCGCGCCAGCGTTTCAACACATGCCATTTCATGAACCAGCACTTTTTTTCTGCCAAGGCGCATGACACTGACAACCAGTGCAATGCTCGCTAAAAGATACAGTCCTTCCGGTATCATACCGACCAGTGATGCAATCATGGATACGACACTTTCCTGTATGGTCGAACCAATGACAAAATGCTGCTGCAAAAACAGCAGGATTCCAATCGGTATAATGGCAATGCCAATAATACGCACCAGACGGTCTAAGGAACGCATCATTTCCGTCTGTGTATTTTTACGCGATGCTTTTGCTTCTAACATCAGCTGTGCCGCAAAAGATGACAGTCCCACTTTTGTAAGTGTCGCATATCCTTTTCCTGAAACAACAAAACTGCCGGAATACAGTATATCGCCCGGATTTTTTACCACTTCATCCGCTTCACCTGTAATCAGTGCTTCATTGACACGCAGACTGCCTTTCTCAACAACTGCATCTGCACAAATCTGGTTTCCTGCCTGAAAAACGCAAAGGTCTCCAAGCACCAGCTGTTCTGAATCCACCTGCAGCATCTGCCCGCTGCGCACAACCTGCGTTTTAGGTTCATTCATCAGTGTCAGCCTGTCTAACACCCGTTTTGCCCGGATTTCCTGAACAATGCCAATCATTGTATTGCACACAATAATAGGCAAAAAGGTCATATTTACATATGACCTTACAAAAACTAACAATGCCGTAAACACTGCAAATATGAAGTTAAAGTATGTAAAAATGTTACCGGCAATAATCTGTCCGACAGATTTGGACTGATTTTTCACCTGTACATTTCCATAACCGGCATACAGCCTTTTTTGTGCTTCTTCGCAGCTTAATCCACGGTTTTCATTAGTCATCTGAATATTCAATCTCCTTACCCGCAACGCGGAACGTATAATAAATAGTGACTGCAAAAATAACCAGCTTTACAGCAAAGCTTACCGCTATGCTTGCAACGGATTCCTGATTATAAAGCTGGAATGAAATCATCGCAAAAAATGTCACTGCCGCTGTAACGCCGTACCACCATTTTGCCAGATTTCCTTTAATAACACCAAAAATCACATTCATTAATGCGATATTTAAAACCATATCGAGAATACAGTTGACACCCAGTAACAGCCATAAAACGGATGGTGTTGTAAACAGTGCCGAAACCGTTTCATAGGTTGTTGTCACCTCTTCCGCCGCCAGCTGTGCCAGCATATCCTGTGCCTGTCCTGCCTGGATTGCGGTACACCACGTAATGTAGGAAATCGCTGTCATACCGTATAAAAGGCTGTCGCCGATTGAAAGACCGATTCCCGCAAGATAGACATCGCCTTTACGCTCAAAACGTTCATTTAACATATAGCCGGTAACAACTCTTGCTGCTGTAAATCCGGCTGTCGCAAACAGCGCATATACAATATTATACGTTGCCGGGTTGTTATAAAAAGTATTATCTATACTCGGTATCAGTGCCAGCGCCGATGTTGCCAGATTGGCAAAAATAAATACAAAAACGGCATAGGCAATCACACCTAAAATCCCCGGCATAACTCTTGCTTTCCATCTTTTCATAATGACAACTACAAGTACAATAATTGCCGAAAGCATAAGAATTCCACCCGCCGAGAGCATGGATGACGTTCCTGCCGGCAGGGTCTGTGTCAAATCAATTGTTTCCATAAAATCTCCATTCCGCCGTTTCCATCTGCCACGGCTTTTTATCTTTCTTAATCATATCATTTCTGTCTGTAAAAGCCAATAAAATATCTATTAAAGTTTGTTCTGTACAGACGAAAAGAGCAGCCACATAGCTGCGGCTGCTCCTCTCATAATCTTAATTGCATAACAATATATCTTTTTTAATAACGAAATGTATATTTAAAAAGGCACACTGTAAACCATTTGGATTATAATTTTGTTACATTAATAGCCTGAGGACCTTTAGCGCCTTCTGTTACGTCAAACTCTACTTCTGCGCCTTCGTCTAATGACTTGAATCCGCTCATGTTCAGACCTGAGTAATGTACGAACACATCCTTGCCTTCTTCATCGCTGATAAAGCCATAGCCCTTTTGGTTATTAAACCACTTTACTGTACCTTTCATTTCAAGTACCTCCAAAAAAATATATGGTGCCAAACACCTTCTTTATCTTAGCATTTGCGGCAATTGTTGTCAATGAAATCTCACTATTTGTTTTCGGACTCCCCAACCTGTAAATACACACGGCTAAGCTCAATTTTATCATCGCCCTGCTGAACTACCGACACGATATTTCCGGCTGTAACCTGTGCTTTTTCCACCCGCAGCAGATGGCTGTTGATAATCTCTGTCGGATAGGCTTTGTCATTAATATAGACCACACTGTAATCATTAAAATTACTGCCTTCCACGCATACATAATCCTTGTAATTATATGCATTGGTGATTGTAATATCATTTTGTCCCATAATCAGATTGGTTGCCTGAAATGGATTTTCCCCGCCATATAAATCACAGTTTCCATATAAAATGTCGTATTCAAGAATCTTTAAATCTTTTAAATAGTCCGGCGTGTCCTTACGTTTCTGATGAAACTTTGTCAGATAACCTTCCGACATGCCAAGCATCTGCTGTACATGCGCTGCCAACTGATAACTTTCCAGATTTTCTTTTTCGGACGGCAGTGAAAAATTGCTCCAGACAACGTACTGTGTCTGATAAATGTCGCCATTTTTAAGTACTTCGTCCGTAAATGAAAATCCCGGCAGGTGGTCGCCGTACATAACAAGCACTGTCTCTTCATCCCTGCTTTCGAGCATCGCCGTCAACTCCCGCAGGAAATTATCCATTTCATGAATCTGGTTGACATAGTAGGTAAATGCCTTTTCCTTTGCCGTATCAAAAAATCCCGTTACCGTAATTTCCGGCACAAAGCCCTCCGGATAATCTGACGGATAATCGCCATGTCCCTGTACGGAAATTGTATAAATGTAATCCGAACCATCTGTGGAATCCAGTATTTTTCCGATTTCCCCGGTCAGAATCTTATCCTTTGCCCAGCCCATCGGTGTCATTTCGATATTGTCCATATATTCAATTGATGTAAAATCTTCATATCCCAAATGAGAGAAGACCTTATATCTGTCATAAAACGTTCCGTCATTGTCATGCAGTGCATGGGTGGCATACCCTTTTTCTTTTAAGTCATATGCCATGGATTCACAGACCTTGGACTGTAAAACCGTCTTGTACGGATATTCACCCGGTCCGAAATCATCCATATTCATGCCGGTCTGCACTTCAAATTCCGTATTGGCTGTTCCCGCACCAAAGCACGGCACAGATAAGTAGCCTGACGGATAATCTGCCACAAGCTGTTCAAAATACGGAAGCGGATTTTCCGAAAAACTGATGCCTTTTACCAGATTCGGATCAAAAAAAGACTCCAGTTGCAAAAAAATGATATTCGGTGATTTTTCCGAATTTTTGACTTCTATTTCTTCAATATCCTCTTTCAGACTATTAACATACTCCGGTGTATATTCATCCGATTTGCTGATTCCTCTATCCACAACACTGCACGTGAAACAGTAAGCAAATCCATATTGTTTATAGGCATTGGCAAGATTGCCGAAATAACTGCTGATTGTTCCGGTAAGAAGCAGAAAGTGGGTAACTCCCATACAGCATAACAACAGTAATCCAATTTTTACTGTTGTACGGATATAGTGTATTTTTTCCTGCTGTTTCGGACCTTTTATCCACAGCCATACCAGTCCCGCAATCCCTGCGGCAACTGCCAGTACAATCAGAATTATCTGAAAAGCATTCAGATAGACCGGAATGACTTTTATGGCATCTTCAATTAAATAAATATCCATTGCCGTAAATGGCGTTTTTCTGGAACAAAGCACCACAAAATTTGTAATTGCAAGCAATAGCCACACTACACTCACCGTACAGTACACAAATACTTTTCTGTGAAACAGCAGTACGACAGACATCGTCACCAGAATAATCAGCGTATTATATAAAAACAGAACCGGATTGGTAAAAATCATTACCAATCCGATTAAACTTCTCCTGTTGAAACACTCAACCAGCATATTCAGCAATGCCGAATATACGGCAGCATGTACAATCTCATATTGCCAGCATTTTTGTAAAACTGCCTTTATTCGATTCATAATCCTCACCTGTTATCTGCATTTCATTTTTTTACTCATTTGTCGTTTCATGACGTGACTCACGGATAACTTCCATCAGTTCACGTGCCTTGTCTTTTGCTTTTGAAGATGCATTTCTTGAACCCATCACCATATAAGCAAACTTCTGTGCTGTATCGTCATCATTGCATTTATGCGCCAGCTGTGCAAGCAGTGAGTTGATTGTCACCTCGTCCATATTGCAGATTGGCGGATACTCTTTTAAAAGTGCCTCGGTAAAGCCTTTGTATGCTTTTTCGATATACTCCGCTTCCAGCTTGTTATACTTTGCAATCTGTCCCAGATTGGCTGTATCATCCTGCTGTAATTCTTCTGCTGCTCCTCTGTAAAGCCATGCAAGCTTTAAGCACAAATAAGCCTGTTCACTTCCTCTGGCCGGTTTTGTCATTGCGGTCAGCAATGCCATCTTATACCGTTTAATCGCAATATCATACGTATAATAATCTGCTGAATCCTCCATTGCTGTATATTTGCTTCCAATCATTTCCTTTAACAGCGCTCTCTGCTTCGGCGTAACGTTGTTAAATTCACGCAGTGTTGATGCATATCCGCACTTCGGGCACAGACATACATCATATTTGATTGTATCAATTCCGGAATACAGCGGTCTTAAATCTGCCTCAGTTCCTAAAAATCTGGCCTTTCCTGTTTTTACCTGCTTTGTCTTAAAATCCGCATCACAGACCGGGCAGTTCATGGATTTATCAAATACATAGCTGCTTTCATCTTTTTTATTGCTGCTGTTTTCCATACTAATCTCCATTCCGCAGGCATTTTAATGCCGGAGGAATCGCGAGCCAAATCTTATTTGGCTCTGCGATAAAATGCGACTTTGTGGCGCCTGCGGCACAAAGTGATATGCGAAAATCTTTAATTTATGGATTTTCGCATTTTCCTCCATTTCTGAGCAACTTGTTTCGAAAAAGCGATGAGAATTTCACTCAGGCGATTTCTCATCTGCAATCAGGGAGATTTGTTTTCGCTCAGAAACAAATCTCCGTGTGAACAAGCTTAGATTTATG
>ERZ1034691.1120-NODE-1120-length-18343-cov-3.474628_pt1 | contig 18343 bp, 12 predicted proteins | sample MGYA00520638_ERZ1034691 | MGnify/ENA primary metagenome ERZ1034691 (study PRJEB33766, sample SAMN09781763) | gut metagenome | biome: gut microbiome | host: Homo sapiens | place: Madagascar | study: EMG produced TPA metagenomics assembly of the PRJNA485056 data...
GTACTACCCTACCATTTGTAATATCTTTGCAAAGAGGCAGGTTATTTTCAAAAATCGGTTTACTTTTTTCTAAATATCATTTATAATAGTAGGCTGAAACGAATATATAATGTAAATAATATTATTATAGGAGATAGTTATGGCAAATAATCAGAAAAAAATGGTTGATGACATCACATCAATGGATGTGGACTTTGCCAAGTGGTACACCGATGTGTGCAAAAAGGCAGAGCTTATCGAATACACAAGCGTTAAGGGTTGTATGGTAATCAGACCTTACGGCTATGCAATTTGGGAAAATATCCAAAGAATACTTGACGGAATGTTCAAAGCAACAGGACACGAAAATGTTTGTATGCCAATGTTCATCCCTGAATCATTGCTCAAAAAAGAAGCAGACCATGTCGAGGGCTTTGCGCCTGAATGTGCGTGGGTAACCTACGGCGGAAACGAAAAGCTCGAAGAGCGTCTTTGCGTAAGACCTACAAGCGAAACTCTTTTCTGCGAGCACTTCAAAAACATTGTTCACTCTCACAGAGATTTGCCTAAACTCTACAATCAGTGGGTATCTGTTGTAAGATGGGAAAAGACAACAAGACCATTCCTCCGTTCAAGAGAATTCTTGTGGCAGGAGGGTCACACACTCCACGCAACACCTGAGGAGGCAATTGAGGAAACAGAGAAAATGCTTGGCATCTACACCAAGTTCTGCCAAGAGGATTTGGCTATGCCTGTTATCCAAGGTCAAAAGACAGAGAGCGACAAGTTTGCAGGTGCGGAAAGAACATACTGCATCGAAGCACTTATGCACGACGGCAAGGCACTTCAGGCAGGCACAAGCCACTACTTTGGTGACGGCTTTGCAAAGGCATTTGACATTCAGTTTGCAGACAAGAACAATCAGCTTCAATACCCACACCAAACATCTTGGGGTGTTACAACCCGTCTTATCGGCGCAATCATTATGACTCACGGTGACGACAACGGACTTGTTCTTCCACCGGCTGTTGCACCGATTCAGGCAATCGTTATTCCTGTTGCACAGCACAAAGACGGTGTTCTTGATGCGGCAAACGAACTTTGCAACAGACTCAACAAGGTTTGCAGAGCAAAGATTGACGATTCAAACAACACACCGGGCTGGAAGTTTGCAGAATACGAAATGAAGGGTGTTCCTGTAAGAATCGAACTCGGTCCGAGAGATATTGAAGCAGGTCAATGCGTTGTTGTTACCCGTCACAACAGAGAAAAAACAATCGTTCCTCTTGACAAGATTGAAGAAGTTATCCTTGAAAAGCTTGAAGAAGTACGCAAGGGCATCTACAAAAAAGCTCTTGAAAACAGAGAACGCAGAACATACATTGCACACAATATGGACGAAATCATTGCCGACCTTGAAAAGAACGGCGACGGCTTTGTAAAAGCTATGTGGTGCGGTGACGAGGCTTGCGAGGACAAGGTTAAGGAAGTTACCGGTGTCGGTTCTCGTTGCATTCCGCTTGAACAAGAGCACATTGATGACAAGTGCGTATGCTGCGGCAAGCCTGCCAAATGTATGGTTTACTGGGGCAAGGCTTATTAATTTAACAAAAACAAAAACCGTCAGGGCGAAACAAATCGCTCTGACGATAATATAACATTATATTATTTAGGAGGCATCACTATGTCAGTATTAGTAACAGGCGGACTCGGTTACATCGGTTCGCACACATGCGTTGAACTTATGAATGCAGGATTTGATGTTGTTGTTGTAGACAATCTTTACAACTGCAAGAAATCATCTTATGACAGAATCAAGGCTCTTGTTGGAAAGGACTTCCCTTTCTATCAGGTAGACATCAGAGATAAAGAAGGTATGCAAAAGGTTTTTGAAGCTGAAAACATCGACAGTGTAATTCACTTTGCAGGTCTTAAGGCAGTCGGCGAAAGCTGTGTAAAGCCTCTTGAATACTTCGACAACAACATCACAGGCACACTTGTTTTGCTTGATGTTATGAGAAACAACGGTTGCAAGAAGATTGTATTTTCTTCATCGGCTACCGTTTACGGAATGAACAACATTTCTCCTCTCACCGAGGATATGCAGGTTGGCGGAGTTACAAACCCATACGGCAGAACAAAATACATCATTGAATGTATGCTCCAAGACCTTTATGCAAGCGACAACGACTGGAGCATCTGCTTGCTTCGTTACTTCAACCCAATCGGCGCACACAAGAGTGGCACAATGGGCGAAGATCCAAACGGAATTCCAAACAACCTTATGCCATACATCACTCAAGTTGCTATCGGCAAGAGAGAAGAACTCGGCGTATTCGGTGACGATTACGACACTCATGACGGCACAGGTGTAAGAGATTACATCCATGTTGTTGACCTTGCACTCGGTCACCTCAAGGCTGTTGAAAAAGTAAGAGCAGACAAGGGCTTGTTCATCTACAACCTCGGCACAGGTATCGGATACAGCGTTCTTGATGTTGTTCACGCTTTTGAAAAGGCAAGCGGAGTAAAGATTCCTTACTCAATCAAGCCACGCAGAGCCGGCGACATTGCAACCTGTTACAGCGACCCATCCAAGGCACTCAAGGAACTTGGCTGGAAGGCTGAAAGAGGCATTGAAGAAATGTGCGAAGATTCTTGGAGATGGCAGAGTCAGAACCCTAACGGCTACCCAGACTAATAAGACTGCCGATAAAGCTCCTGAAGCACGCCAATAACAAATCAACTCCCGAAGCGAATGTGCTTCGGGAGTTTTTATCAGTTTTGGAAGAAGAAATCTTCTTCATCAATTAAAGCATATGCAAACAGCTTGTCACTGTCAAGGTCAACACGGTGCATATCAACCGCATTGATTTTGTGGCAATTATAGGTTGTGTAATAATAAATTCCCTTGTCGGCATTGCAGCAAGATGTGTAAATCGTGATTTCGTACTTGCCGTCTGCCACCTCACAACAGCCTCGTTGTTGGTCAACAGAACCGAGAATATGGAAGAACTGACCGACGCTTGATTTTTCATCATCGGCAGATTTGGAATTAAGTTTTGTAAACGCAACCTTTGCAAATCGTGACGGTGACGACAAATCGCCCGGCAAGCCGAGTGCGCCCATTCCCCTGCTGAAATACTGCAAATTCAAATCATAATTATTGTTCGGTTGTTGTGGCGAAAGCGACATATATTTGCTAAACTCGTACATCTGCACATCAAACGGCGGATTGTTTGTGAGCACGCCGATTGGATTGTTGTGAATTTTCATTCCGTCTGCCATACATTCAAGAGTTATGCACTCGTTTTTATCGCAAATAATATAATGAAGCTGTGCGGAAGTGAATTGTTCATTGTACGGAGTGTTTGTGATGTTTATATTGCCGAGGAGTTCACGCACCTCCGACATATCCTTGCATTGGCACAAAATCCATGGGATAAGTTCGAACTGTGCAATATTTTGCTTGTCCTCGCAAGGTTCGGTTGCATAAACAGCATTACCCACAAAATTAAGCCCTGCAATGCAAACACCTTTTTCGTTTACGGCATCATAGTAAAGCGGGTAATCATTTGCAATATGCGCCATACCAATAATGGCATAGTGATTATCATTTCTGCCCTCAAAACGAAAATCGAACGGATAGTTGCGAGGTGTAACCGTGATGCTGTCACCGTAAGAAAATTCATAATCGAGTGTTCTGCCAAAATAAAAATCCTTTGTTTTATAAGTTGCGGCTGTGCACATAAAATCATACTCCTTTACATTATTATATACCAAATTTTTTATATTAAAAAAACGACAAGGTAAAAACCTCGTCGTTGGTGCCGGCGGTGGGACTTGAACCCACACACCCAAACGGATAACAGATTTTGAGTCTGTCTCGTCTGCCAATTCCGACACGCCGGCAAATCAGCATTTATATTATATATAAAAACCTATATAATGTCAACAGTTTTTTAAAAAAACAAAAGCCGAAGTGTTCCCTCGGCTTATGTTCTTTTCTTTTATTTTACTTTTTATCAATCTGCTTGCTGTACTTTGCAAGATAAACAGTTCTCATAAGGAAGCATTCTGCCTTTGGAACATAGTGTGAACGATTGAAGATGTTGCAATCAATTTGAGCGGCAGCGCCCTTGTCCATAATAATGTCAAGTGCCTGAAGGTCACCGTCATTGTTGCCTGTAATCATTGCACCCATTCCCTGAATGAGAACAGCGTTTCTATCCTTGATTGACTTTGCAATTTCCTTTGCACATTCGTCTGTGTCGCCGTTAATCCATGGAACGCATTTTACATCAAGGCCAACGATTTGAGCGAAATCATCAATCATTGGGTCCATAGTTTCATCAAGGCAAGACACTGCAACAACATCAGGAGTTGCAAGGTGCTTAATCATTGTAACATTTTCCGAATTATAAATTGCTCTGTGGATTTTTTCAACCTTTGGAGCAATGCCGTTGATTCCAAGACCTGTTTCAAGGTCAACATCAACTGTCTTTCCGCCAAATGTAAGAGTGAAGCGGTTTCCGCTTCTGACAGATGAACCGAGGTCGCAAATTTCATTCGGCATTTCATCTGCGCCATTCTTCTTGAGGAAGTATGCTCTTCTTGCATCATCGGAATAAGTCTTATCCCAAGAATGACGAAGATAGTTATCCTTAATTACCTTTTCACAGCATTTCTCAAGATTTTCTGCAAGAGCAAATGCGTGGTCGTAGTCATCGCCCATAACAAGAGCACCGTGGTGCATAAGCATAATTGCACGAGCACTCGGATTCATTTCAATACATCTCTCAACCTTTCTGCGGAGAGAATCGGTTGTGGACATAGCATAATCGGCACAAGGAACTTTGTTGCCCAAAACGCCCTTGAACTCATCATAAACATTTACAATATCCATACCTGTGATGGAAACAATTGTGGCTGCTCTTTGGTGAGTGTGAATAACAAAATCAACTGTTGGATGATGACGATACGCAGCTGCGTGAACGCCCTTTTCCGATGATGGCTTGATGTCGCCCTCGTGTGAGCAATCAGCAATGTTAACAACTACAACTTCTTCAGGAGTAAGATCCTCATAGGCTCTGCCTGACGGAGTGATAACAAACTGTGTGTCGCTGATACGAGCAGAAACATTACCCCATGTGCGAGCAATAAGACCGGATTCAACAAGCCTTTTGCCTGCTTCAACAACTAATCTTTTAGCTTCTTCAATTTCGTAAGCCATATTTTTCCCCTTTTAAATACCTAAATAATATCTAATTTATAAGCGACAAACGGGCGGTTGTTGACCGCCCTTTTTATGTCATTAATTAATAATCAATCTTTTCGCACTTTGAAAGAACCTTGTCGAATCTCTTGATGCATTCGTCAATATCTTCCTCGGTGTATGCACTTGATGTGTAAAGACGAGAACCTGCAAGAGTTACAAGACCCTCTGCCATATAAGCAGCACCCATATATTGCATTTCTGTCTGGCGGATGCCTGTTTCCTTAAGTACTGTTGGAATTGTCCAAGGCTTCTTCCAGTTAATTCTGAAGTGCATTGTTGCAACAGTGTGAAGCTGGCAAATAGAACCAACATTGTAGCAAACGAACGGAAGGTCGTACTTCTTGATTGATTCGTTAAGACCCTTAACAAGTCTGTCAGCCATTTGACCTGCAACCTGACAAGCATTTCTCTTTTCGATTTCGCAAATTACAGTGTAGCCTGCACAGCAAGAAATTGGTGTTGCAGCCATTGTACCACCGCACATAGCCTTGTGAATCTTCTTGCCTTCAGCCTTATCAAGACCTGCGCCAAGATACTTCATAACTTCTCTGTGACCGCCGATACCGCCTGCACCAGGATAGCCACCTGCGATAATCTTACCAAAGATTGTGATATCAGGATCAATACCATAATAACCCTGTGCACCTGACAAACCGATACGGAAACCTGTTACAACCTCGTCACAAACAAGGAGAGCACCGTACTTACGGCAAAGTGCCTGTACACCCTTAGGGAAGTCCTTGTCAACAGGGCGAGTAGCTGATTCAGGTCCGCATGGCTCAATGAATACAGCAGCTGTACCGCCACGGAACTTGTTGATGATGAGCTTCTTCTCAAGATCCTTAAGGTCGTTAGGGAAGAATTCCTGTGTGTGCTTGAATACAAACAGAGGAACGCCGTGTGATTGAAGGTTAAGTGTACCCGGAACACGCATACCCCAAGCAAGCTGATCTGACCAGCCGTGGTAAGCACCGCCCATTTTGATTATATTCTTGTGACCTGTTGCAAGACGAGCAACACGAACAGCACACATACACGCTTCAGTACCTGAACCGAGCATACGGAACATTTCTACTGATGGTACACACTCGCTGATTTTCTTTGCGAGCTTATATTCATAAGGGTGGAACAAACCTGTTGAAGGACCGCAGTCATCAAGGAGCTCCTTAACCTTTTCTTTAACAACATCGTCGTTTGAACCGATAATTGTTGGACCGCCTGCCTGAAGGAAGTCAAAATATTCGTTGCCGTCAATATCCCAAAGTTTGTTGCCTTTAGCCTTTGTCATAACGATTGGGAACGGATAGTTGAATGCAAGGTTGTGCTGAACGCCACCGGGAATTACTTGCTTTGCTTCTGTAATCATTTCCTTTGACTTTGCACACTTCTTTGCGAAGTATTCATCTTCATACTCTTTGAGAGCAACTCTGTTGATAGAGTAGATTGGTTTTTTAATTAACGCATCAAGCTGTGCTGTGAGTGCAGCAGCGTTAGGATACTCTGTAATAGCGAATCTTGTATCCATAAATAATCCTCCTTAAAATTATAGTGAGCGGTCACTCACTATTTGGTTGGTGAGCCGGTACTCACGGTTTTTACAAATTAAGTATATCACATTTCACCGATTTGTCAACTTCAAACCTTGATTTTTTTGTTATTTTTGTTGCAATATACAATAAAAAATGGTAATATACCTTTAGTGAATTAATGCTCACCGAAGGAGATTTGGAGCATTTGCACAAACGAAAACGAGTTGTTTTGTGCAAGGCTACAAAATCAATATTTTTATGTTTGAAAAGAGATACAAAGAAGCGTTTGAGAGGGCTACCGATGAGAGAAAGGAAAAAATCCTTGAAGTCGGTATCAAAGAATTTGCTTCCAAAGGCTACGAAAAAGCCAATATAAATATAATTGCAAAAAAAGCCGGAATAAGCATCGGACTGATGTACAAATATTTCAGCACCAAGGAGGACTTGTTCATCACCTGCATTCAGCGAGGAATGTCAATTCTTGACGATGCGGTAGACGAAATTTTGCAAAGCGATGACAAGCTGATTGTCAAGGCTGAAAAACTCATCAGAACAACATGTCAGCTCAGTCAGCGTGATGCAAACTATGTCAAGCTGTACAACGAGATAACCTCCGAGCGAGATAGCGAAAAGGCTATGGGATTTGCCAAGGCTATCGAGGGCGAAACAAGCAAAAAATATGTAAAATGTATCACCGATGCACTTGCAAAAGGCGATGTAAGACAGGATATGGATCCTCGTCTTTTTGCTTTTTTCCTTGATAATTTGTTGACTTCACTGCAATTTTCATTCACCTGCGACTACTATCGCAACAGGCTTGAGATATACACGGGAGTGAATGTGGCAGAGCTTTCGGAAGACCAGATAGTAAGGCAGTTGCTCAAGTTCATTGAGTCTGCGTTTACATTCGAAAAATAATAACAAACTAATTTGTATACGGAGGACAGTATGAGTAAGTATGTAATGGCGTATGATATCGGTACAACAGGCATCAAGACCTGTCTTATCGAAATCGACAAGGAGATAAGAATTCTTGCATCCGCAACAGAGGGATATAACCTCTATGTTGATGAAGAAACAGGCGTTAAAGGCGGAAGTGAGCAGGACGCAGACGAATGGTGGAGCGCAATGTGCATCACCACCAAAGAGGTTTTGAAAAAATGCCGTAAAATCAAAAAAGAGCAGATTGAGGGCATCAGCTTCTGTTCTGCTATGCAGGGACTTGTTCTTGTTGACAGAGAGGGCAAATGTATCCGCCGTCCGATGACATATATGGACCAGCGTGCAAGAGAAGAAATCAAAAAAGGCATTGCACACGGTATTCAGATTGCAGGCGCCGAAGTTACAAAGCTTCTCAAATATCTCAAATACACAGGTGCGGTTTCGTCATCTGTTAAAGACCCGATTTGGAAATACAAGTGGGTTGAGGCTCACGAGCCTGAAAACTTCAAGAGAATTTACAAATGGCTTGATGTTAAGGAATATATGATTCTCCGTTGTAGCGGTGAATTTGTTATGACAAACGACTCCGCATTCGGCACACTTCTTTATGACACACGCAAGGGTCACGAGGGCTGGTGCAAACCGATTTGTGATATGGTCGGAGTTAATATTGAACATATGCCTGAAATCAAGGCAAGCACCGAAAAGGTCGGTGAAATCACAAAGCAGGCTGCCGAGGAACTCGGTCTTGCAGAGGGCACAGCTGTTTACGGCGGTGGCGGTGACGCTTCGCTTATCGGTGTCGGTGCAGGTGCAACCGAAGTCGGCGACACTCATGTTTATTCGGGCACTTCAGGTTGGGTTGGAACTGTTGTTCCGGAACAACTTGTTGACGCAGGTGCTATGATGGCTGCTATCGTTGGCGCAAACCCGGAAACTTACAACTACTTTGCCGAACTTGAAACTTCAAATAAATGCGTAGGTTGGGTTAAGGACCACCTTGCACTTGATGAAATCGGCGTATTCCTCAAAAAATACGGTCACAAGAAGGACGACTTGGAGGAGGAAAGCTTTAACCTTTACGATTATCTTGAAGAAGTTATCGACAGAGCAAATCCGGGCGCAGACGGCGTTGTGTTTACTCCGTGGTTGCACGGCAACAGATGTCCGTTTGAGGATCCGAATGCCGCAGGTATGTTCTTCAATATTCACCTTGAAACAGGCAAAACCGAGCTTATCAGAGCCGTTGTTGAGGGCGTTTGCTTCCATATGAGATGGATGCTTGAGCGTCAGGAACAAAAGGTTGCAAAGTACAAGACAACAAACGCTGTTCGCTTCTGCGGCGGCGGCGCACTCGGCGCTTCAACTTGCCAAATCCTTGCTGACATTCTCCAAAGAGATGTTGAGGTTGTTGACTCACCGCAAAACATCGGTGCAGTCGGTGCAGCAGCTTGCATCGCAGTCGGCACAGGAATGATTGGCTCAATGACCGAGGTCAAGAAGCTCATCCCTGCAAAGATTACATACCATCCAAACAAGGCAAACAAAGCGGTCTACGACCGCAACTTCGAGGTCTTTAAGAACCTCTACAAATGCAACAAAAAGAATTTTGAAATCCTTAATGGATAATAACTTGAGGAAAATATGAACGAATTTGCTAAAGAGTATTATAAACAATTAAATTCGTGGTCAATGACAACTAACCTTGGAAAATTCTACAGCAAGGTTTCTCGTAAACTTGTCAAATACCACGACATACTAAAAGACATATTTACATGCGGAACTTCTCTTGAAAAATATGTTAACTCTATTGACCGAAGCATTTCTACCGGAAGTGAATCAACAGAATATCTTGCATTGGAAGAAATGTTCAAAGATGTTGAAATCAACGACAACAGCAGATTCGTTGACATCGGTTGCGGAAAAGGCAGAGTGTTAAACTTTGTTCACACCAAAAACAAAAATTGCAAAGTAACAGGTGTTGAATTTAATCCTGAAGTTGCAAATTTCACAAAAAAATGGGCTGACAAAAAGGACAATGTAACAATAATCAACGGCAACGCTTTTGATATTAATTGTGACGATTACGACATCCTGTATTTTAATCGCCCATTTATGGAAGACACATTCAAGAAATTCTCTGAAAAAATGCTTGCTGAAATAAAGCACCCTGTAACCGTCATATTCTATGTGGATGAAGCTATGTCAAAGTATTTTAGAGACAAGCCAAACTGGACAAGAATCAAACGAGGAGTGCTTTACAAAAAAGGCATAATAATTCACTGCTTTTATCCTCAAGTTTATTCAATTGTCAAATTTAAACCAAATGAATAAAAATTAAAATCACCTTGCAAATCTGCGAGGTGATTTTTTTATCAATTAGGCTGTAATCACAGCCTTTTTATACTGTTCTTTGTAGTTTTGTATTAAAAATTCGATGTGTTTTAGATTTTTTAGGCAACACAAAATGCTTGCCCATTTCATAATTGAATTGTTCAGGAGTAAAACAGCAATCCAATCCGCCTGAATAAAAGGTCAATTCTCCAATATAAATTCTATCTTCCAAATCATAAAAATCAACTCTTACAAACGGAAATCCTGCCGACAAAATTTCTGCGGCTTTTTTCATTTCTTCAAAATGCTTTGGCTTTTCGACCGGCACACACTGTGACCTTTTGTACAGAACAGGAAGAACATTCCAGTCCATATCATATATAGCAATCTTTGAACTTTGTGCAACACCATTGTCAAAATGGTCGAATGCAGAATAGCAATAAGTCGGCACTCCGTCAAAACAAAACATTTTGTAATCAACAGGTTGTTCTCTGATTTCGCCAATCAATTCCTCAGCAAAAATTTGAGGTGTAACATAATAGTATCCTCTGCTAAAACTGTTTACTGCTTCAACTCGGTAATCAAGCCAGCGAACCATGTCTTTTTTTGCTTTTTCTTTGTCGAGTTTATCTTTATCCTCAACAAAAATAATATTTCTACCAAATGAACTGCAATTTGACTTAAGCACAAAAGATTTTGGCAAACTATCCCAATCTATATCATCAACATTTGTCCAAGCACCATACAATTTTGCAGTGTGCCCTTCCCCAAGTTTTTCCTTAACAAAATCCTTGAACTTTATTTTGCACAAATATTTTTCAAAATTTTTGTTATCATAAAAAATCTTGTACCACGCAATTTTTTCTGTGAAAGTTTGTGGATTTTTCAAATTAAGTTCTTTGCCGTCATGTGAGCGTGCATAATGATACTGCAACAATTTTTTTCTTGTACGATTTGACAAGACCATTTTTGGAATTGGTCCATTTGTTGTTGCGTCATAAAGCCAAGCAATAAACGATTTTTCTTTTTCCATGAGATACTCCTCAAAACAAATCTAATATATATTCATTATATTATATTATTATGATTTTTACAATAGAAAAAAGAAGCCGAGTTTCCTCGGCTTCCCTTTTGCTTTCCAAGCTAAATTACTCAACGTCTGGAGTTTCGATTGGGCCTGGCTTTCTTGATGTTGTTACAACATCAGCTACTGTGAACATTTCAAGTTCTGCTACTGGCTTTGTGTACTTCACTGTATTTCACCTCACTTGATTAAAAATTATATAAACTACAATAGTAATTTATTACATTTCACCATAAGCCTTTGCTGATGAACCATACTTCATGATAGACATCAAAAGGTTCTTAAATGTGTCTGGGAAGCGAGAGTCCCCATAAGTCTGCTGTACATATGACTCGATACTATATGTACATACCGAGCTAAGCTGATTGCCGGCTCTGTCGTATACAGCGAACTGAATTGTTTCTTGCATCTGGTTAGCAAAGATGTCAGGGAAGTAGAAGTAATATCTGTTCTCTGTTCCTAATGCACCACCGGATACATTCATCTTATATTCTTTAAACTGCTTTGCGTTATCAATAGCATTGTACTCGTATGTTTGACCTGCAACTGTTGCCTTAACAACGATATCGTTAAGGTTCACATCACTTCTCAATGCAATTGTCATCTTTGGAAGTACTGCATCTTCAAGTGAAAGAGCCGCACCTGCAAAACGTGCTGATGGATTATCAATTGGAATTGCGTTGTAGTTCTTTACTGTGTTGAATGATGGAATATCAGGTGTTGCCAAAGCCTTAAGGTCATCTGTCAAACCTGCGTTAGCAAGATCGTTAACATCTGTTTCAGAATAAAGCTGAGCTGCTGTAGCGTAATTCAAAATGTTTACGCAAACAGTTGCAAATGCCTTGTTCTTTGGAGATGCATCAGCAGAAGTGTAAAGTGGATTTGCAAAGATAGTATCTGTGTAAATCTTTACAGATCTTGAATATTTAGGACCCCAAACAGGAACGTCAGTTCCATCAGAAGCCTTTACAGTACTGTAAGCAACTACATCAATGTTATCCTTTACATTCTGTGGCCATACGCCGATGAGATACTGATTATATGTACCGTCATCCTTATCAGGCTCTGTAAACTCAACATCGCCGATAAACTTAGTAGCAGCCTTAACTGTGATCTTGTCAAATGCTGTAACATTCTTCTTTGACATCTTGAAGTTGATTGTAAGAGAACTGTCAAGTACCAAACCATAAGTATTACATCTAAGTTTAGATGTATCTTTTGCTACTTCTCTCTTAACATCGCCACATTCACAAGTACCAACAATTTCACCGTCGCATCTGTCATTAAGCTTATTGTAGTAAAGCTTTGAGTCATCATATGTCCATGTGTAGTGGTGAACATGAGCATCTTCCTTCTTAGGGAGAGTTTCTGTCTTTGTAGCGCCACAGCCATCTAATGTACATGTGTATGTCTTGATACCTGTTTCGGTTGTTGTAGGTTCTTTAGTTACAACACCTGCATCCCAAGTATGAGGTGCACCTGTCTTGATGATGGTGTAAGTTCCGTCAGCTGTTGCTGTTGCAGGAATTTCCTTATCCCAAGCATATGTATAGTGCTGTGCATCATCATAAGTTGTTGCAGGAAGTGATGGTGGAACAATTGCTGTGCCTTCCTTGTATTTCTCTGACGAGATCTGCTGACCGTCAGCGTCTACGAAGGTGATTGTATAATTCTTACCTACTGTTCCAGTATACTCGTTTTCGCCCATAAAGTCAAGAGCAGGAACATCAGCTTCTGAAACCTTTGCGTAAGTCTTGTATTCTGAAACATTACCGCCGTTAGCAATTGTGCCAAGAGTGTATGTTTCGTAAGGATCGCTTTGAGTATTATCAATGCTGAATGTGATTGGCTTATCGTTAACAATCTTGAACATGAATGTTGCCAAAACAGCTTTTGAATCTGTCAAACTTACAGAATCAGAACCTGTCTGAACTGCAAAGTTTGCGTGCATAATTCTTGCTTCAGGGTCAACATAAGAAGTTTCGCCCAATGTGCTTGTTGAATTATAAAGAGCGCTACCACTTTGAGTTGGAATTGCTTCATTGATAGGGAAATCTGCATGTGGACCTTCAGGAGTAGCCTCATTATACATATAAGCTACTTCAACATCGTCACCTCTACCCTTATAATTCTTGATATAAGCCGGTTCAATAGCTTCTGAATATTTAATAGCTACTTCTGCAGCAGAAAGCTCTGTAACATTCTCAAGGAGAACGCTTACTGTAAAGAAGTCGCCTGTAGCATAGCCGTCAATCTTACCATTTGAATATATCAACTTATCAGAGTTCAATCCGGAATAAGTCAAGTAATCAGTCATTTTTGCACTTCTTGGCTTTAATACTGTTTTCTTTGTTGCGGTACAAGAAACATCTCCGAATTGAAGATTAATATTTGCTCTGTTTGCATCACCGGCAGCAAAAACTGTCAATGGAACCGAACAAACTATCATCATTACTGCTAAGAGGATTGCGACTACTTTTTTAAATGATTTTTTCATATTATATAGTTTCCTCCAATTAATTTAAGTTTAGTTGAGTATATGCAACTTTATGTCTTAAAAATAACTTAAAGATTGCAAAATCTTTTTCATTAAATTCACTATCACCGTTTAAATCGGTTTTAAATTTAGAAAATAGAGCAACATCAGTGGAATTTACTTTACCGTCCTTATTGTAATCAAGTACGCAAATTCCGATATTATCCACTGTGATTTGATCGTAGTCGGCATTCTCTCTGGCAATCGTGTGTGCACCGCTGAACACAAGTGTATACTCGCCTATTTCAAGACCTTTAAGTGTATACGAACCGTCAGCGTTGGTAACTGTGCTCTTGTCAGTTCCTTTGACAGAAACTGTAATACCACCTGCAGGAGCTGTTGTTGCAACACCTGTGGTTTCATTTGCAATAGTCACATTACCCGAAACATCAAATTCTGTTACAAGATAGGCAGGAGAAACATTGGCTGTCATTGGGTAAGTCTTGTAAGGCTTTTGAACGCTTGTATCAAGAACATAACAGTCATTCTTGCCATCTAAATATGATGCTCCAATAAAGCACACATCAGGATTTTTTGAAAATGCAAATACATCTGCGAAATCGCAAGAGGATGCGACTGTAACAGAAAGTGAGACCATTACAGTCCCGTTTGAATCGATTGTAGATGCATCTTTACTTTCAGCAACTTGGAACAAAGAGATAGTGCTGTTCTCTATTTTTCGACAACCATTGATCATATCGCTATGTTCATCGGCATAAGTGCCGAGAATAGAAATGTTAGAGATATAATTAGGATCATAGGTTGCTGTCAACTCAACCATAGAAACTGCCTTCATTCCGGAAAGGACGATGTCAACATAATATGTACCCTTTTGGAGTCTGTTGCCGTCAACTTTTTTTCCGGTTGTGTTGGTAAAAACACAAGACAATTCAGGAGTTTCTTTGCCGAGGGTTCCGGCCTCGGCATTTGCACTAAAAGGGAGTGCAAACATTGAAATTAAACAAACGAAAGGGGTAGTTAAGAAGCTTTTAAAAGTGTGTTTCATAGTGAAACCCCCTAAAGTTCTTGTTTGATTTTTTATATGATGCCCCGCACAAAGTTGCCCCTGCACAAGGCATCATAGGACATAACTAAATCGTAATTAATTTAGTGAAATTTAATTTAGTGCGATAATCTTGTTAATTATGCAAGTGTGTTGCTATAAGCAATCTTTGATCTCAAAATCTTCTTGAACTGGTCAGCAGTGATCTTCTTGCCCTCACCGATTTCGCCTGCCTTTGAAGCAAGAGCGACATCAGTTGAGTTAACCTTACCATCACCGTTGTAGTCAATAGCGATTACACCAATCTTAAGACCTTCTGTAGCACCTGAAACAGAAACTGTTCTGCTGATACCGTTTGTAGCCTTAACTGTGATTGCTGTTGTGCCGGCAGGAACTTCGGCAGTGAATGAACCGTCGCCCTTTGTGTTTCCAACTACTTCACCGTCAGCAATGATTGATGCGCCAACAAGTGCAAATGTACCTGCTGTACCTGTAGCATCAATTGCTTCGGTAACTGTACCTGAAACAACGAAGCCTGCGTTAGGATCAGGAACCTTGAGAGCATTTTCAGCAATTACGAGATTCTTCTTTGCTTCGTAAATGTTTGAAATGTTAGCTTCCTTTTCTTCCTTAGCTACCTTGATTGCCTTTGCGAGGCGGTTGATATATTCTGTCCATGTAGCGTCAGAATAAACAACTGCACCCTGATTAACAAGTTTACCGTTTACAACCTTACCGTACTTAACAGTTGGAGTACCTGTTACAGTAACTTCACCGTTTGAAAGTGCGTGAGTTGTTTCATCTTCGGAAACTGTTGCTGTGAGATTAGCCTTTGTTGTGCCTGTTACAAGAGAGATTTCAGCTTCAAGCTTTTGACCCTTGTATTCACGAGGAACAAGACGGCTATTATAGAAATTAAAGTTTTCACTTGCTTCGTGAAGTTGAGCATATGAAGCAGTTGTTGTGTAAACAGGCTTGCCGTTTGCATCCTTAGCACCTGTATCCTTCAAGAGTGCTTCTGCTTCCTTACCAACCTGAGTCATCTTCTGATATGAAGCAATATCATAGTTGATAATTTCCTTGCCCTTGTAAGAATCAATGATACCGTCCTTCTGAACGATTTCGTTCATTGCAGATGTATCAATCTTCTTAATTGTTTCTTGAACATAATATGTCATGAAGTCCTGTGCCTGAGCATATACACTACGATAGTCGTTTTTGCCATCGTTAGGAATAACGGCATCATGGATTTGTGCATGAGTGAATGTCCAACCTTCAGAAGCGTTTACGCTCTTACCTGTTGATGCATAGTATGAGTGGTTTTCTTTTGCATAGTAATTCTTCTTTGTTGCTACGCCATTTACCATTTCCTCATATGTTGCAATAGTCTTTGTAGGACCGTAGTAAGGATAAGCATAAGATGTTGTATCCCAACCATCTTCGTATACATAATCATTTACATAATAGTATACGCCGCCTTGCATTTCTACCTTGCGGTTGAAGTACTTTTCAGTACCGTTTGTAACATCTTCACCAACAATAAGCTTGTTTGAGTAGATAGGGAACTTAAATGCTTCGTCTACATAGTAGTAATTGCCCTTCTTATGGAAATTGTTTTCTACATATTTCTTAAGAGTAGCATCTGCATTAAGATCAGCATCTGTCAATGGCTTGTAAGCAGGATCGCCGGTTGAAGCCTTTGTTGTTGATGTCTTTGCAGTGAGCTGAGTCTTTGAAGTAAGATCCTTGATGTTTCTCTCTGTTGGAGCAGTAACGATCTTATCAAGTACTGTCTCGAACTTGCTCTGCATATCCAAATAAATAGCAGATGAGTTTGATGCCTGAACATAGTCAGTATAATTTGAAGGCTGATATGCGTTGATTTGACCTTGAGCTGACTGATATGCGCTCTGAAGTGTTGCAGAACCGCTTGTATCAGCAATTGTAAGAACAGTATCAGCACCAAGATCAAGTGCTGTATCAGTTGCCGAATAACCAACAAGATGAATGTTGTATACACCAGGTGTAAGTGACTTAACCTGATCCTTAACCTTCATATATCTCTTATTTGCTGTTGCTACGCCCTTAAGAGAAACATAGTAAACATTAGGAACTGTTGACATAGGAGTTGCACATGTATTTTGAATAGCAACAGGATCAACAAATACGTTAACAAGATCACCGTTTTCATCAAACTTAAGTTCAACACCTACATAATAATCAGGATTATCTTTATTCTTTAAATAATCTGACAAGCTGATTTCAGCAGCGATATGAGTTCTTGTTGATGCATTTGGCTTAGTTACACCATTAACTTCGGTTTGTGCCTTTGCTTCGTCAAGAGTATAACCCTTTGCAAATGAATGATTCTCATCCAATTCAACGATGTCACCTGAATGCCAAGTTGTACCACCGTCAAGGCTATAGTCATACTTGTTAATGTTTGTAACCTGAATCTTGTCACCGTTTACTTGGTATGAAGTATATGCCAAACCATTGCATCTGTCAGTATCGTCTTGTGCGTTATTATAAGCTTCATAAACGCCGTCAACATTGCTTTTAAGACCGATACCAAGTGATTCAAGCTGACCTGTAAGTGAGCTTGAAACGAGTTGCTTATTCATCTTATAACCGTTTGGAGTTGTTGAATAAGCGCCTGTAGAGTAAACAGCCTCTGAAACTTCGTCTTTCTTATTAAGACCGCCGTACCAGCCCTTATCTGATGAAAGGTTCAAGTAGCAAACTGCTATTTGATTTTCATACAATGGCTTTGCACCGCTCTTCTTAGGATTGTCTGATGTACCCTTATAAATGTTATAAGTAAGAGTATACTTAATCTTTTGGCTTGTCTGAGGATATTTACCATCAACTTTAAGTTTAAGGCTCTTTTCAGGAGCAAGCATATAGTTTTTAGATGGAAGAGCAGCGGCAATTGTACCGTCAGATGATTCCAAGTTAACGAGTTCAACGAAATATCTGTCGTCAGGAACTATATTTCCTTTTGCGTCCTTATAGAACTTGTTAAGACCTACAGACTCATTCTTGATAGTGATATATGTATTCTTAATATCTGTACCAAATGAGAAGTCAGAACGAGATGGGTCGTTGATAGAAATTGAAGCGGCACCAAACTGATGGTCACGCAACTGTGGAAGGAAGCCGTTTACAAAGTAGCTTACTGCCTTAACGGCAAACATTGCACCCTGCCAGCAACCGTCGCCACGAGTTTTATTCTGTACAGCAGTTGTACCACCGAATGCACAGAAGATATTACTGATCAAGATACCAAGAACGCCTGTTTCTTTTTGACCGTCGCCCTTGTATTTAACAAGTACAGCCTGATCAACCAAGCGGTCAAATGGTGTTGTTGTGCCCATTTCAGATGAAGTAGGAATAACCTGCTTATACTGCTGACCTGTAACCTTTGCACCAAAGATGCTGTTTACAAGAGAAGCAACAACTTCATCATAAATAAGAACATCAATACCCTTGTTCATGATTGGTTCTGCTGTGAAGATTGTCAAAAGTTGCTTGATAAGTGTTGTAAGACCACGAGTTTGATCTGCACCGTGAGTCTGCTTAATATCAAGAACTGATGTAATAACTGTGTTATAAAGGAGATCCTTGGCGGCTGCCTGACCTGCCTTTGCAGTTGTAC
>ERZ1034691.1122-NODE-1122-length-18310-cov-16.994686_pt1 | contig 18310 bp, 13 predicted proteins | sample MGYA00520638_ERZ1034691 | MGnify/ENA primary metagenome ERZ1034691 (study PRJEB33766, sample SAMN09781763) | gut metagenome | biome: gut microbiome | host: Homo sapiens | place: Madagascar | study: EMG produced TPA metagenomics assembly of the PRJNA485056 data...
CCCAGGCACTCCATAAAGATGGGCACCTGCCTGGCCCAGGAGGCCTCGCAGTGGGTGCCGCCGGGGACGATGCGGAAGGCCAGGTTTACCCCCTTGGTCATCAGCAGATGGCTGGTAGAGAACAGGGCCTCGGTGTTGGCGGCGTGGTTGGACATCTCCCCGGCGCCGTAGTCCAGATAGATGCAGGTGTCCCGCCGGATATGGGCCCGGGCGATGAGCTCCAGCATTTTTCCGGGGGCTACCCACAGGCTGGGGCTCAGGCAGGCGGCCCGCTGGAAGACGTGATTGAAGGTGGTGGCGGCATAGAGGGCCATGAGGCCGCCCATGCTGGAGCCGCAGATCAGAGTGTTCTCCCGGTCCGGCAGGGTCCGGAAATTGCCGTCGATATAGGGCTTCAGCTCCTTGATGAGCCAGTGCATATAGCGCTTGCCCTCACCCTCGATCCGGCCAAGCTCGGAATCCTCAAAGGTCACCGGGGCGTACTCCCGCAGGCGGCCGTCCCCCTCCCGGTTGCACTCGATGCCCACAAGGATCAGCTGCTTGCCGCTTTCCTCCATGTAGTCGTACATGCCCCAGGAGGTGCCGTAGGTGGCATCCTCGTCAAAAAACACGTTGTGTCCGTCAAAGAGATACATAACGGGGTATCTTCTCTCCGGGTCCTCCTCATAGCTTTCCGGCAGATAGACATAGGCCTTTCGCACCTGGTCCCCGGAGAGCTGAGGTATGGTAATGTCCCATTTGATAATCATAACGTCGTTCCCTTATATTGTAAAATCTACCAGAATAGTATACGTTCCCCGGACTCCTTTGTCAAGGAATCCGGGGAATTCTGTATGTCTGATAAATGCAAAAACCTGTGAGGCGAAAACAAACTGTGTAATACTGACAAGAAAGTCTATCCGATTTTGTGGAAGATGGGCTGCCGGTTTTCGAAGGTGCAGACATAGCCGAAAATGTCTGCCAGCATCCTGGCGGCGGTCCCGCAATACTGGCCCACCCGGTCGCACCGGTGGGCATCGGAGCCTACGGTGACGATCTGGCCCCCCAGCTCCTTGAATCGCTTGAAGAAGTCCACCGTGGGAAGATACCCCACGCTCCGGTCCACGCCGCTGGTGTTCATCTCCAGGCCCTTGCCCTTGCTGGCCAGGGTCCTGAGGATCTCGTCCAGCACCTCCCGGTGGGCGGCGTATTCCAGAGGGGACCGGGTAGGATTGAAGGGGGACTTCATGAGGAAGGTCAGGTGGGCCAGCACATCATAGTCCTCGTGGACCTGGACCCGCTTCAGTGTCTCCTCCAGGAAGTCCCGCTGGGCATCTCCGGGGATCCTGCCCTGCCAGTATTCCTTGAAGTACACATCCAGCCCATGGACAAAGTGGACGCTGCCCAGAACGAAATCGTAGCGCCGCTGGCTCAGCCGCTGCAAAAGCAGGGACTGGTTCTTTTCCAGCAGGCCGAACTCCATGCCCCGGCGAATTTTCAGCCCCGGGACCTCCAGGCCATCGTACTCCCGGCTGTAGGCGTTTACGTCGAACATCATGGTCTGGCTCACGGCCAGGGGGTCGAAGTCCACATGGTCCGTAAAGCAGATCTCCCTCAGGCCCTTTTCCTTGGCGGCGGTAGCCAGGGCCAGGCCGGAGTCGTGGCCGTCGAAGGAGACCACGGAGTGGATGTGGTAGTCAAACATAGTTATCTCTCCTCCCAGAATAGTCGAAAGGCGGTGGGCAGGGCGGCAGAGGCCTCCAGCTCCGGAGCCGTCAGCCAGGTGAAGCCCGGGGCTTCCCACTCTGCCTCGGCGTAGATGCCGGTCATATCCCAGATGATGTGGGTGAATATGTGCTTGCGGCTGACGGCCTTTTCCAGCTGCTTCGGCTGGATGCCCAGTGCTTCCAGCTCTTTCAGGGCCTCCTCCGGCGAAAAGCGGCCGGGGATGTTGGGAAACTCCCAGAGCCCTGCCAGAAGCCCTTTGTTTGGCCGCTTTCTCAGGGCGTACCGGTCGCCGCAGCGCAGGATATAGACGGTCTTCTCCTCCACCCGTTTGGCCCTTTTCGGGGCTTTCACAGGCAGGTCTTTTGCCGTGCCCCGGCGGCAGCCCAGACAAAGGGCCCGGCATGGACACATTTCACACTGGGGCTCCCGGTTGGGGCCGCACAATGTGGCCCCCAGCTCCATGAGGGCCTGGGTGAAGGCCCCGGCCTCCCTGGGGTAAACCTCCCCCAGGGCCTGGGTGACCTCCTGCTTTACCTTCGGGTCGTCAATGGGCCGGTCATCGTCCCGGAGCCGGGAAACGAGCCGCAGTACGTTGCCGTCCACGGCGGGGGTGGGCAGGTCAAAGGCGATGGAGCATACAGCCCCTGCCGTATAGGGCCCGATACCGGGCAGGGCCAGCATGGCCTTGGGATCCCGGGGGAACCGGCCCCCATACGCCCCGCACACCGCCTGGGCGCACTTTTTCATGTTCCGCACCCGGCTGTAGTAGCCCAGGCCCTCCCAGAGCTTGTGCAGGGTGTCGTCATCGCAGGCTGCCAGAGCCTGAACCGTTGGCAGAGCCTCCAGAAAGCGGCTGTAGTAGCCCCTCACCGCCTCCACCCGGGTCTGCTGGAGCATGATCTCCGACACCCATATTCTGTAGGGGTCCCGGGTCTGCCGCCAGGGAAGGCACCGTTTGTTTTCTTCATACCACCCAAGGACTGCCTGAGGCAGCCGGGATAACCGTTCGTCCATAGCCTGTCTCCTTTTTCTCTATTTTACACCACCCGGAAAACCTATGTCAAGGGAGGGATGCAGAACTTTCGATTGACGATAAAAAAATAAATTTTATTTTCAAATTAATAAAGGCGCTGACAAAATGCCGGAAGAAAAATGGGAAATGTCCCCTGCATACGCAATAAAGCCCAGGTGAGAGAATGAAAATTATGACGTATACAGGTACACAGAACTTATATTCACAAAAAATCAATAGACAAAATAGTCAAAAATTATGTAAAAATTTAGAGGAGTCTCCAAAAAATATTTTTATACTTACATAATTGTTGACTTATTATGAACGATATGATACTGTAGAGGTGAAGTTGATATTCCGCCGCACATCCCCCCACAGCGCAGGAGTAAGGCAAAGACGCCAGCACCATCAAGCAACCGCAGGATCGGTGTTTTCTTTTGCCCTTACGCGGCGGCACAGAAAGGAAGGTTTTTCCAATGGGTCTTTTTTCCAAGCTCTTCGGTCAGAAATACGATGAGATCTGCGCCCCGGTGTCCGGCCAGGCTGTGCCGGTGACGGAGGTCCCCGATCCCACCTTCTCCTCCGGTATGCTGGGCAACGGCGTCGCCGTGATCCCCTCCGAGGGAAAGATCTGCGCCCCCTGTGACGGCACCGTGGACATGATGTTCGAAACCGGTCACGCCGTCTCCATGGTTGCCGACTGCGGCGCGGAGGTCCTGGTCCATGTGGGCCTGGAAACCGTAGGTCTCCAGGGCAAGGGCTTCACCGTCCACGCTCAGAACGGCCAGAAGGTCAAAAAGGGCGACCTGCTCATCGAGGTGGACCTGGATGTGCTGAAGGAGGCGGGCTTAAATCCCATCACCCCCGTGCTCATCTGCAACAGCGATGATTATTCGAAGTTTGAGACCGACGTAGGCCACGCCGTCCAGGCGGGGGACGCCGTCATCAAGCTGGCAAAGTAAATTTCGGCCATAAAGACCGTTGTGGGCCGACGGTCTTAAGAAAATAGGCATGCTGCCGGGAAACCGGCGGCGAGAAGAATCGAAGGAGGATTTTTTCTATGATGAAAACTCTGCAGAAGCTCGGCAAGGCTCTGATGCTGCCTGTCGCCGTGCTTCCCATCTGCGGCATTCTGATGGGTCTGGGCTACGCCATCGCCCCCGGCGTTATGGGCGTGCCCGGTGCTGCCACTTCCGGCGCACTGTACAACATCGGCTTCTTCCTGGTGAAGGCCGGCGGCGCTCTGATCGACAACATGGCTCTCCTGTTCGCCATCGGCGTGGCCGTAGGCCTGGCCGAGGAGAGCGACGGCACTGCGGGCCTTGCCGGTCTGGTTTCCTGGCTGATGATCACGAACCTGCTGTCCACCGGCGTGGTCAGCGTCATCGCCCCCGGCATGATGGCTTCCGAGGTCAACGCCGTGGCTTTCTCCAAGATCGCCAACCCCTTCACCGGCATCCTGTCCGGTATCATCGGCGCTACCTGCTACAACAAGTTCAAGAACACCAAGCTGCCTGACGTGCTGGCCTTCTTCGGCGGCAAGCACTCCGTTGCTATCGTCACCGGCCTCGTGTCCATCGTTGTTTCCGCCATCCTGCTGTTCGTGTGGCCCGTGGTCTTCGGCGTTCTGGTTGCCATCGGCAACGGCATCAAGGGTCTGGGCGTTGTCGGTGTTGGCCTGTATGCCTTCCTGAACCGTCTGCTGATCCCCACCGGCCTGCATCACGCTCTGAACAACGTGTTCTGGTTCGACACCATCGGCCTGGGCGACCTGACTGCTTACTGGGGCGCTCTGGTTGAGGGCGACACCATGGCCAACGGCACCCTGATCAACTGGTCCGTGGGCTCCTACATGGCCGGCTTCTTCCCCTGCATGATGTTCGGTATCCCCGGCGCTGCCTGCGCTATGATCGCCACCGCCAAGTCCAACAAGAAGAAGGCCGCCATCGGCCTGGTTGGCGCGGCTGCTGTCTGTGCTTTCCTGTGCGGCGTTACCGAGCCCTTCGAGTTCGCTTTCATGTTCCTGGCATTCCCCCTGTACGTTGTCTACGCCGCTCTGTACGGTGTCTTCGCCGCCATCACCGTGGCTCTGGGCTTCCGCGCCGGCTTCTGCTTCTCCGCCGGTGCTACCGACCTGCTGTTCTCCGCTAGCCTGCCCGCCGCTGCCAAGACCTGGCTGATCATCCCCATGGGCATCGCTGCTTTTGTGGTGTTCTTCGTCGTGTTCTACTTCGCCATCAAGAAGTGGGATCTGAAGACCCCCGGCCGTGAGGACGACCAGGAGGGCGAGCTGAAGATCGAGCTGGCCAACAACGACTACACCGCTATGGCTACCATCATCCTGGAAGGCCTGGGCGGCAAGGAGAACGTTGTCTCCATCGACCACTGCATCACCCGTCTGCGTCTGGAAGTCAAGGACCGCCTGCAGGTCAACGAGGCCAAGATCAAGGCCTCCGGTGCCGCCGGTGTCCTGCGTCCCGGCAAGACCTCCGTGCAGGTCATCATCGGACCCAAGGTCCAGTTCGTTTACGACGAGTTCAAGAAGCTCTGCAAGTAAGCACCTGACCCCCTGTGGCCCACACAGATAAGTCCACCCCCGGACCGGCAACGGTCCGGGGGTTTTTTGCGCCCCAAAGCCCCCGCCGGAGGCAGCCTTCCCCGCCGGGGAAGGTGGCTCAGCGAAGCTGAGACGGATGAGGGAACAAACCCTCTCCTGGGAGAGGGTGGCTCGGCGAAGCCGAGACGGGTGTGGGGCGGTGCCGGGTCAGACCTAGTGCCGCCCTTCCAACCTTCCGAAATAGAGCCTTTGGTCCGAACCGCTCAGGCGACGGACTTTCCATTCATCCTGGTCCTCCAAGGTAAAAACGGGGCTGCTTTCTGCGGCTCCGTTTTTTAGATACCCATTAGAGATGAAACTGCTATACTCCTCCCTGATTATGAACCCCTGGAGGAGAGACGAAATCATGGGCAAACACACAAACCGCTGGCTCTTTCTGCTGCCGAACCTTTTGGGGGTAACGGTCTTTGCCCTGATCCCCATGGGAGAGGTGCTTGTGGGGGCCTTTCGGTCGGCAGTCGGGAAGCGTTGGGTGGGCCTACAGAATTTTCACACGGTGCTGGGCAATCGGGCCTTCCGGCTGGCGGCAGAGAATACGGGGCGGTTTATGCTGGTGTGTATCCCGCTGCTGCTAATACTCTCTGCGCTATTGGCCCTGGGGCTCCGGCGGGCCTGGGGCAGAAAAACGCTGCTGGGGGCCTATCTGCTGCCCATGGCGGTGCCCGCGGCATCGGTGGTGCTGGTGTGGAAGCTGCTGTTTCACGGAAACGGGCTGCTGAACAGTCTTTTGAGCGCCATTCATTTGCCAAATATTGACTGGATGGGAAGCAATGCTTCCTTCTGGATGCTGGTGGTGAGCTACCTGTGGAAAAATCTGGGCTACACCGTGGTTTTGTGGATGGCGGCCCTGGGGACCATCCCGGCCAGCATCTACGAGGCGGCCCAGATCGACGGAGCCAATGATTTGCAGGCCTTTTTCTGCGTGACACTGCCCAATTTGAAGGGCAGTGCCTTTTCCATCGGGGTGCTGTCTCTACTCAATTCCTTCAAGGTCTTCCGGGAGGCCTGGCTGGTGGCGGGGGACTATCCCCAGGAGAATATGTACCTTATCCAGCACCTGTACAACAACTGGTTCCGGGATCTGGACTACGATAAGATCGCCGCGGCCTCGGTGCTGGTGAGTCTGGCGGTGCTGGGGCTCATTGCTCTGTTTGGGCTGACAGGCCGGGAGGCGGATACATGAGACGAAAAATTCTGTGGGTATCACTGGCCCTGTTTGCCCTGGTTATGCTCTTTCCCGTCTGGGTGGCGGTGACCGGCGCCATCTCCTCCGACTGGGAGCTGACGGAAAATCTGGGGCCCATTCTGGGCGGGATCAAGGGCTTTGCCCGGTGGACGCTCCTGCCCAGGAGTCCCAGTTTCCGCTCCCTGGTCCGGGTGCTGCTGGACAGTCCCGGATTTTTTACCATGTTCTGGAACTCTGTGGTCATCTCTCTGGGGACCCTGGCGGGGCAGCTCCTTTTTGCCGCCCCAGCGGCCTGGGCTCTGGCAAAGCTCCAGCTTCCCGGAGGGAAACGGCTGGGAAGCCTCTATATGGTACTGATGCTGCTGCCCTTCCAGGTCCTCATGTACCCAGAGTATCTGATGCTCCGGGCCCTGGGGCTGCTGGATAGCCTGTGGGCAGTCATTTTGCCGGGAATATTCTCGGCCTACCCGGTGTTCCTCCTGACCCGGTTCTTCTCCGCCATCCCCGATGAGATTTTGGAGGCAGCCCGGCTGGACGGAGCCGGCGAGTGGCAGATCTTCCGGTATATGGCCCTGCCCCTGGGGCTGCCGGGGCTGACCAGCGTGGCGATTTTGGGATTCTTAGACAGCTGGAATATGCTGGAGCAGCCCATGACCTTTTTGAAAAATAAGGCTTTGTGGCCCCTGTCCCTTTTCCTGCCGGAGACCACTCTGGCGGACGCAGGGCTGGGCTTTGCCGCGGCGCTGCTCATGCTGCTCCCAGCCCTGCTGCTGTTTGCCCAGTGCCGGGAAGCGCTGGAACAGGGTATTGCTCTGCCGGGAGGAAAAGAATGATGGAACAGAAAACAATACAAAAATTGACTGTGGCCTTCTTTGGCGGCATGGTCCTGTTTACTTTACTGTCCCGGGCAGCCTACCAGCAGGGCACGGCGGTGGTCCACACCGCCGCCCCCTCCAGCGGCACCGTCAGCCATACGGTGCGCCTGACAGGCAAAGCGGTCCAGAATCAGGAGATTGCCGTCACCACCCTGCCAGGGCTCCGGGTGGGGGCTGTGCTGGTGACGGAAGGCCAGCAGGTGGAAGCGGGAGAACCTCTCTTCACCCTGGATATGGACTACCTGGAAGAGATCCTGGAAGAAAAGCGTCAGGAACTCAGAAAGCAGCAGCTTTCCGTCCAGGACTCCTGGAGCCAGGCCTACGCCCAGGAGCGCGCCCGGGAGACTGCCAAGGAACAGGCCCAGGAAAATTACGACGCTGCCGTATCCGGGGCAGAAGACACCCTGGGGCGGGCAGAAGAAGCGGTGGACAAGGCCCAAAAGGCCCTGGATGATTATTATGCCGGGGTCACCGGGGACGAGGAGAAAAAGGCGGCTCTGGCCGATGCCTGCCAGGTGGCGGAACAGGAGTTGGAAACCGCCAAAACCGCCCTGTCCGATTTGGAAGCGGAGCGGGAGGCCGCCATTGTCCAGGCCGCGGCCCAGGTGGAGACTGAGGAGGAAAAGGCCGCTGCCGCCGCTGAGGTGGAAGCGGAATACGCCCCCCGGATCCTGGAAGCCCAGGGAACCGTCGCTAAGGCGGAAGAAGCCTTGGACCGGGCCAATCAGGACCTGGCGGCCTTCACCCCTGGAGAGCGGCCCAGCGAGGAAGAACTGAAGGCTGCCCTGGAAAAAGCGGAGGAAGCCAGAGACCAGGCGGAGTCCAGTCTGTCGGGCACCAAGCGGACCTACGGTCAGGCGGTGGAGACCGCGTCCCTCCCCGGCGGCACCAACCACAGCGCCCAAATCGGCCAGATCACCTATGACCAGCAGGCCGGGGACCTGAAAAAATTGGAGGCGCTTTTGGAGGCCCAGGGCCAGGTCACCGCTCCCCTCAAGGGAGTCATCACGGGTGTTTCCCTCCGCACCGGCCAGATGACTACGGACACCACAGCCCTGCTGCTGGCGGACAGCGCCCAGGGCTGGAACCTCTCGGCAGAGGTGACCCAGGACCAGAGCAAATACATCGGCACCGGGGACAAGGTCACCGTCCGATTGGAAAGCAGCGGCAAGGAATACAAGGACCTGGCCGTCACCGCCTTCTTTCCAAAGGAAGCGGGCGGCAGCCTGACGGTGGCCCTCCCGGCGGCGGACATTCCCCTGGGGGCAAGGTTGAGCCTCAGCTGCACCCGCCGGTCTCAGGCCTATCAGACCTGCGTTCCCCTATCCGCCCTGCACATGGATGCCCAGAACCGGGCCTATGTGCTGGTGCCGGAGACGGTGAACACGGTGCTGGGCAGCGAGACCCGGGCTGCGAAAATATCCGTTACGGTCCTGGATAAAAACGAGACCACGGCGGCGGTGGAAGGGCCGCTGACAGGCAAAGAGGTCATCGTCAGCGCCGACCGGGCGGTGGACAGCGGAAGCCGGGTGAGAGTGGAATGAGGCGTATGCTCTGGCTATTGGCGGCGCTTTCCTGGGCGGCCAGCCTATGGCTTTGCCGCCAGGCAGAGGGCTATGGCAACAGCATCTATGTGCTGCTGGACAGGCCCCTCACCGGGACGGAGGCGGCGGATATTCTGGAACGGGAGGCGGAGCTGGAGGAGCCGACAGGGGTTTGCTTCTATGCCTTGGGGACGAATACCTACATCAGCTGCCCGGATACGGGCAATTCCGCCAAGGTGACCCTGGTGCCGGTGATGGGCAATCCGGGCCTTCTGGGGGCCCAGGCTCTGACCTGGCGGAGGGGCTGCGTCCTGGACAAGGCCACCGCCCAGGCCCTTTTCGGCACAGCGGAGGCAGGAGCCCAGCAGGTGACGGTGGAGGGAGAGACTCAGACGGCCCTGGAGGTCCTCCCGGCCCTGACCGCCACCACCCTTGCCTCGGCGGAAAATGGGGACAGCTTGACCCATTGCGTCCTCGCCGGTTGGGCGGGGACGGAAAAGGCAGAGTCCCTCCTTCTCCGTCACGGTCTGTCAGGAAAAATCCTGAATTTCTACCCGTTGCTGGTCTTTGCAAAAAATGCCTGCTTGCTTCCTCTCTGGGCGGCCTTGCTTGTGTTATGTAACCTTATCAGAAAGGGAACCAGCCGCCTGGGCTGGCTGCTGCTGGCGGCGGGGGCTGTTTTCCTGGCCAGCTGGGTGACGGTGCCCAAGGATGCCATTCCCTCCCTATGGTCGGACTTTTCCTTCTGGGGAACCTGGCTCCAGAGCCTGAGGGAGAATTTTCTGGCCATTGTCACCGCCTACCCCGGGGACTGGGCATTGCAAATGGAACGGGATATGATACAATCGGTACTGTGTGCCCTGGCCGGGACCTTATTCGTGGCCTGGGGCGGAAGGAGAAAAAATCATGCGTCTGCTGCTCATTGAGGATGATGAGAGCCTATGCCTGTCCCTGAGCTATCAGCTCCGGCAGGATGGCTTCCAGGTGGATATCTGTCGGGACGGGGAGGAAGGCCTCCTCTGGGCCCGGGAACAGGCTCAGGACCTGATCCTTTTGGACCGGATGCTCCCAGGGAAGGACGGGCTGACCCTGCTGCGGCAGCTTCGCCGGGAGGGAGTCTCCACCCCGGTGATTTTCCTGACGGCTTTGGGCCAGGTCAGCGACAAGACCCAGGGCCTGGACGCCGGGGCCGACGACTATCTGGTAAAGCCCTTTGCTTATGATGAGCTGCTGGCCCGGATCCGCTGCGTTCTCCGGCGGCCCGGGACCATCCAGAGCGCCACCCTTTCCTTCGGGGACATCACCTACGACCCGAACAGCCTGACTCTGCGCCGGGGAGAGGCAGCCACGGTGCTGTCCAAGCGGCTGGGGGACCTATTGGAGCTTTTCCTGCGAAACCCAGGGCAGACCCTTCCGCGGCAGACCATCCTGCTGCGGGTCTGGGGCCTGGAGGCGGAGGTGGAGGACGGGAACCTGGATAACTATACCTATTTCCTCCGGCGGAGCCTAAAAAAGGTGGACAGCCGCTTGCGTCTCACCACCCTCCGAGGGGTGGGCTACCGACTGGAGGACAAGGCATGAAGCGTCTGCGTCTGGGGCTCACCGCCTTCAATACCTTCATTACCTGCGGGGTTTTACTCTGTATGACCTTATTGTGTGCAGGCCTCTCCGAGCGGAACAGCCGGGCGGAAGCCTTCCGGAATTTTGGCAGCCAGCTGTCCACAGCGGCGGCCTACCTGCAAAATCAGGACCGGCTGAGTCTGAATTGGCTGACCCAGCTGGAGGCAGCGGGGAATCTCCATACCGCCATCTCTGACGAGGGAAGGCCCCTGTATTCTGCCGGACTGGACCCGGACCGTGGAGGCTCCGCCGTGACCCAGGCCCGGGAAATTGCCCGACAGGAGCAAGGATATCCGGAGAAAAACCGGCTCTTCACCTGTGCCTTCCCCATGCGGACCGCCGACGGACGGAGCTACTATGCCGGTATGGCGAAAATCCCCAAGGGGCGTGGCAGTCTGGAGCTGACGCTGCTGTACCCTCTGGACAGCCTGGAGGCAAGGCTATGCCATCAGCGTCTGGCCGTGGGGCTGGGGACGCTGCTGGCCATGGGGCTGTTGGGCGGCTTCTCTTGGGTCTTCACCGGGAAGCTCTTGCGGCCCATTGAGGAGAGCCAGCGGCAGGAGAAGGCCTTCATCGCCGCAGCCTCCCATGAGCTGCGGACACCTTTGACCGCTATTCTCTCCGCCGCCTCTGCCATGGAGCGGGCGGAAGGACCGGAGAAGGAGACCTTCTCCCAGGTCATCCACCGGGAGGGAAAGCGGATGGGGCGGCTCATTGAGGATATGCTGACTCTGGCCAGTGCCGACAGCGGCGGCTGGCAGGTGCGGCCTCAGCGAATCGAGCCGGATATGCTTGCCCTGGAGAGCTACGAAGCCTACGCTCCCCAGGCAAAGGCCAAGGGTCTGAAAATGAATTTGGAAATTCCTCAGGAGGTCCCGGCAATCTTCGCGGACCCGGACCGGGTGAGTCAGGCCCTGTCTATTCTTTTGGACAACGCCATCAGCTGCACCCCGCCACCCGGTCACATCACCCTAGGGGTGAGCAGCCAGGGCCGGTATCTCCGCTTCACCGTGGCGGACACGGGCCCGGGGGTGCCGGAGGGCGACAAGGAGCGGATTTTCCGCAGATTTTACCGGGGCGAAAAGGCCCGGACCGACAAGAGCCACTTCGGTCTAGGCCTCAGCATCGCCGCCGAGATCGCCGCCAAGCACGGGGGCAAGCTCTGGGTGGAGGACAACCCCACCGGCGGGGCGGTGTTTATCCTGGAGCTTCCATTGCGGTAGTGCTATAGCCCTCTCCTGCCTGGAGAAGGCAGGGGCTGCTTTCCTTTAGAGGCCCCTTAGAGTCCCCTATGCTATCATCCCAACGTCGGCAAGGAGCCGACGGAAAGGAAAATGGAAAATGGTTAAACGAATCTTATCAATTTTTCTGGCCCTGGTGTTGGCCGGATTTTCCGGCTGCGGCCAGCAGGAGTCCCCAGCCCCTGTAGCCACGGCGGCCAAGGGCCGCTATGTGGAGACGGAGGTAGCCCTGCCCATGGAGGGCTACCCCCAGGACATGGTGACCCTGTCCGACGGGCGGCTCCGGGTGGGCCTCATGACCCTGGAGGGGGAGCCCCATGTCTTTACCCGGGAGGGGGAGGACTGGCAGGAAGATATTACGCTCCCCCAGAGCCTGGAGGAGCTGGGAACTCCGGATATGCTCCGGCTCTCCCCGGAGGGCTCGGTCTTCCTCAGCCTGGTGAAGGACATGGGGGACGGCACCTATGAATATCATCTGATGCTCCTGCCTCCCTCTGGGGAGCTTCGGGAACTGTCGGTGGACTACCCCGGGGCCGACGAGAAGGACGGCTTCCTCTTAGGTGGGGCGGACTTTACGGACAGCGGAAAGCTCATGGCTCTCTTTTCCTTTGATGACCTGAGAGAGGTGGACCTGGATACCGGGTCTCTCAGCGGGAACCTGAATGAGCTGGGCATCTGGGTCACCATGGGCGTCGCCTGCGCCGGGGAGGACACCTACCTGCTGGACAGTGATCTCTGCGCCCGGGTCCGGGAGGGTCAGCAGGAAAAGCTGACGGACGTCCTGGGGGACCAGCTGATGGCCTCCGCCAAGACGGACGAGGGCTCCAGAGGGAAAAACGCCTTCTGGCAGAACAGCCAGGGGTATCTCTTCTTCACCACCGGGGAGGGAATTTACAGCTTTGTCCCCGGGGGCAGCGTCACCGAGGAGCTGGTCAGTGCCAACAAGAGCTCCTTCGGAGACCCCAGCTTCATGCCCAGGGCCCTGACGGGCACCGAGGACGGCAGCTTTTATGTTCTCGGTATGCTGGGCGGTGAGGCGGTGCTGTGCCAATACGACTTTGATGCCAACGCTCCCCTCCAGGCCACCCAGGTATTGAAGCTCTACAGTCTTTACGACGATGAGGATCTGCGGCAGATCATTTCCCACTACCAAAAGTCCCACCCGGAGACGGATATCCACCTGGAGATCGGTCTTTCCGGCGAGGATGGCATCACAGAGGCCGATGCCCTGCGGACCCTGAACACGGAAATTCTGGCGGGCTCCGGCCCGGATGTTCTCCGGCTGGACGGTATGTCCCTGGACAGCTATCTGGAAAAGGACCTGTTCCTGGACCTTTCGGACCTGCTGGGGGAGATCCCAACCCTGGAAAATATCACAAAATGCTATGAAACGAATGGCAAGGTGTCCGTCCTGCCCGTGGCCTTTGCCATCCCGGCGGTCTACGGCCCCAGGGACCTGGTGGAAAGCATCCACGATCTGGATTCCTTTGTAGAAGCGGCCGCCCAGGCCCTGGACCGGTCAGACGCCGACAGCCTGATGAACGGTATGATCCCGGCACTGGTGACGGACAACATCTACGACAGCTGCTCCGCCGCCTGGAAAAGGACGGATGGCACTCTGAACGCCGGAGCTCTCGAGGCTTTCATCGCCGCCAGCAAGGCCCTCTACGACCTGGATGCCCCTCTTCGGGAGCGTTACGCCGACATCCTGAGCCAGATGGACGGTGACCTCGGCATCACCCCCGGGGAATACACCGCCATCGGCGGCAGCCGGGACATCCTGATGAACGGCGAAGCGATGTCCGTAGGCACTCTGGAAAGCATGGACATCTGGTCCTTCGCCCTGGCCGGGGACGAGCAGCTGGAAGGGTACACCTTGGCCCCGCTGACCCTCCAGGCAAGGGGCGTGTTCCTCCCCCGGCAGATCTACGGTGTGCTGAACACCACGGGAAATGCCGATGCCGCCAAGGACTTTGTCCGTTTCCTCCTGGGCGAGGAGGTCCAGAAGAGCGACCTGAACTATGGCTTCCCCGTGAACCAGACTGTCTTTGATAAGCTCATTCAGGAGGACAAAACCGCCAACGCCTCCTTCGCCTCCTCCAGAGAGGGCGGCGAGATGATCTCCCTGACGGCCCGCTACCCCAGCGCCCAGGAGCGGAAGGAACTGGCCCAGTGGGTCCAGGCCCTCACCACCCCCGCCCTGACGGACCGGACCATCCGCAATCTCATTACCACCCAGGCTGCCGACTGCATGAAGGGCACCTGCACAGCCAAAGAGGCCGCGGACCGGGCGCTGCAGAGCCTGAATCTGTATCTTTCCGAATAAGTACAAAACCACAGCCCGGCCCTCTTGACGAGGGACCCTGGCTGTGGTATAGTTTAGGTAAAGAGGAAGCGTTGCCGATAGACGGTCCCGCCTCCCCCTGGATTACAAAAAGTAACCGCCGAGTTTGTCAGGCTACGGGCGGTTACTTTTTGTTATTTAACTGAATGATAAGTACGATCAATTCAGCGAGACCAATCAGGACTAAACAAAACTCATAGAGTTCAGATGTTGTCATAGTGGTCACCCCCTTTCCAAATTGGACAGGGGGTAAAAAGTATCTGCGCCCCCTGTAGAAAAGAGGGAGGCAGAACCGCCTACCGTTTTATGGCAGCGCCCCGGTTCCAAAGAACCGATTTTATTGTACCAAAGTGGTAATAGCCTGTCAAGGTGATTTTCGACATAAAGCGAGGCGTTTTCCTGGATAAAGGAAAGCGCCTCGCAGGATATTAGGAAAACTTACCCTTCATACCCCGTGATCCGCCGGGCCACGTGGACGCCGCTGGCGGAAGCGTGGGAGAGGGAGTGGGTGATGCCGCTGCCGTCGCCAATGATATAGAGCCCCTTGTACTTGGTCTCCAGGTGCTCGTCCACCTCTACCTCCATGTTGTAGAACTTGACTTCTACGCCGTAGAGCAGGGTGTCATCGTTGGCGGTGCCGGGGGCGATCTTATCCAGGGCGTAGAGCATCTCGATGATCCCGTCCAGGATGCGCTTCGGCAGCACCAGGCTCAGGTCGCCGGGGGTGGCGTTGAGGGTGGGAGTGACGAAGCTCTCCTCCATCCGCTTGAGGGTGGAGCGCTGGCCCCGGATCAGGTCCCCAAAGCGCTGGACAATGACGCCGCCGCCCAGCATATTGCTCAGCCGGGCAATGGACTCGCCGTAGCCGTTGGAGTCCTTGAAGGGCTCGGAGAAATGCTTGGCAACCAGCAGGGCAAAGTTGGTGTTTTCCGTCTGTTTGGCAGGGTCCTCGTAGCTATGGCCGTTGACGGTGATGATGCCGTTGGTGTTTTCGTTGACCACGGCACCCTTGGGGTTCATGCAGAAGGTGCGGACCTTGTCCTCGTATTTCTGGGTCCGGTAGACGATCTTACTCTCATAGAGCTCGTCGGTCAGGTGGGAGAAGACCACGGCGGGGAGCTCTACCCGGACGCCGATGTCTACCCGGTTGGACTGGGTGGGGATCTCCATTTCCCGGCAAATCTGCTCCATCCACTTGCTGCCGCTGCGGCCTACGGAGACCACGCACTGGTTACAGGTGTAGCTGGCCTCATCACAGCAGACCTCATAGCCGTCGTCCAACTGGTGGATGCTGCGCACCGGGGTGTCGAAGCGGAAGTCCACCTTGTCCTGAAGGTAGGCGTAGAGGTTTTCCAGCACCACATAGTTGATGTCGGTGCCCAGATGCCGGACGGAGGCATCCAGCAGGTGCAGGTCATTCTGAATGCAGAGCTTCTTGAACTTGGTTCCGGCAGTGGTATAGAGCTTGGTGCCCTGGCCGCCGTAGGCCATGTTGATCTCGTCCACGTATTTCATCAGGTCCAGGGCCCGCTTTTTGCCGATGTACTCAAAGAGGGTGCCGCCGAAATCGTTGGTGATGTTGTACTTGCCGTCGGAGAAGGCCCCCGCGCCGCCGAAGCCGGACATGATGGAGCAGGTCTTGCAGCCGATGCAGGATTTGACGGTGGTGCCGTTGATGGGGCACTTCCGCTTATTTAAGGGGTGACCGGCCTCAAGCACGCCGATTTTCAGTTCAGGATTCCGCAGCACCAGCTCATAGGCGGAAAAAATGCCGCCGGGGCCCGCGCCGATAATGAGGACATCGTAATTCATAGAACGCAATTCTCCTATATTGCCCTGAGATTCGTTGAGAAGGGCATACTTCTCGACTATTATACCATGTTATCCCCGTTCGTCAAGCGGAAAAGCGCCGCCTGTTTTCGCACCCACTTCCCCGGACCTACATAGCATGGTCACGAAGCCCAGTCTTCGAAACGGAATAACGAGGTGAGGTTTTATGGATAGACTTTGTGACCTGGCCCCCGGCCAGTCCGGACGGGTCCGGGGCCTTGTGACGGCGGGCCCCATGCGGCGCAGGCTCCAGGAGCTGGGGCTGGTGGAGGGGACCCTGGTTCGCTGCGCCTTCCTCTCCCCCGGCGGAGATCCGGCGGCCTATGCCCTCCGGGGCAGCCTCATTGCCCTGCGGCGGGAGGACAGCGCCGGGGTGCTGCTGGGGGAGGAGCAGCCATGAGCGCCTTTCGGGTGGCTCTGGCGGGGAATCCCAACGTGGGAAAATCCACGCTGTTCAATGCGCTGACTGGACTCCGGCAGCACACCGGCAACTGGCCCGGAAAAACCGTGGCCCTGGCCCAGGGAAGCTCCACCATCGGGGGAAATGCCTACACCCTGGTAGACCTGCCAGGGACCTATTCCCTCCTGTCCCACTCCCCTGAGGAGCAGGTGGCCCGGAGCTTTTTGTGCCAGGAGGCGCCGGATGCGGTGATTGCGGTGTGCGACGGCACCGCCTTGGAGCGGGGCCTGAATCTGGTGCTTCAGATCCTGGAGATCACCCCCCGGGTGCTGGTCTGTGTGAACCTTCTGGATGAGGCGGCGAAAAAAGGGATCGGTCTGCGCTTGGAGCTGCTGGCAAAGCGGCTGGGTGTCCCGGTTGTCGGCGTTGTGGCCCGGGACAAAGGGAGCCTGGAGAACATGAAGACCGCTCTGAACGATCTGTGCCTGGGGCCGGATCCGGTGCCCATCCGGATCCCCTATCCGCCGGAGATGGAGGCGGCAGTGGAGAAGCTGACAGCCGGAGGCCTGACACGGTTCCAGGCCCTGAAGCTGCTGGAGGGAGAGCCGAGCCTGCTGCAGGAGCTGGGGCTGTGGGAAAAGCGGGTGCCGGTCCGGGACTTTGGGTTGGACCAGGCAGAGATCCAGGACAGTCTGGCCTCTACCCCGGTGCTGCTGGCGGAGAAGCTGTGCCAGGGGGTGGTCACCTACGGGGCCGGAAAAAAAGAAAGCCGTGACCGGCAGGCGGACCGGATCCTTACGGGAAAGTACACCGGCACCGCCGTAATGCTGGGTCTGCTGGCCTTTGTCTTCTGGCTCACCATTGTGGGGGCGAATTTCCTTTCCGATGGGCTGACCAGGCTCTTCGGCCTGGGTGAGGAGGCACTGTGGGGACTTTGCCAACCCCTTCCCGGCTGGCTCCGGGGCATCCTGGTCCAGGGGGCCTGGCGGACCACCGCCTGGGTGGTGGCGGTGATGCTGCCGCCTATGGGGATCTTCTTCCCCTTGTTCACCCTGCTGGAGGATGTGGGCTATCTGCCCCGGATCGCCTTTAACCTGGATAAACCCTTCCACCGCTGCAAGGCCTGCGGCAAGCAGGCCCTGACCATGTGCATGGGCTTCGGCTGCAATGCGGCAGGGGTTGTGGGCTGCCGGATCATTGATTCTCCCCGGGAGCGGCTCCTTGCCATCCTGACCAACAGCCTGGTGCCCTGCAATGGCCGGTTCCCGCTGCTCATCACCCTGGTGACCCTGTTTTTCGCCGGAGGCTCCAGCCTCCTTCAGGCAGCAATCATGACGGCAGCGGTGGCCGCCGCGGTCGGGGCAACCCTTGGTGTGACGGCACTGCTCAGCGCCACAGTGCTCCGGGGCCAGAGCTCCGCCTTCGCCCTGGAGCTGCCCAGCTACCGTGTCCCTCAGGTGGGGAAGGTTTTGGTCCGCTCGGCCCTGGACCGGACCCTCTTCGTCCTGGGCAGAGCCGCCGCCGTGGCGGCTCCGGCGGGGATGGTCCTGTGGATATTGGCCAATTGCCGGACCGGCAGCGGGACCCTGCTTTCCTGCCTGGCCAGGGCCCTGGAGCCCATGGGCACCTTCCTGGGCCTGGATGGGGTGCTGCTGCTGGCCTTCCTGCTGGGGCTTCCCGCCAACGAGATCGTCCTGCCCGTTGCCCTGATGGCCTACCTGAGCCAAAGCAGTCTCCAGGGCCTGGCAGATCCGGCCGCCCTGAAGGCCGTGCTTCTGGCCAACGGCTGGTGCACAAGAAAGGCAGTCTGCACGGTGATTTTCACCCTCTTCCACTGGCCCTGCTCCACAACCCTGCTTACGGTTTACAAGGAGACAAACAGCCGCCGGTGGACGGCCTTAGCGGCGATCCTCCCGACGGCTTTGGGGGCAATA
>ERZ1034691.1123-NODE-1123-length-18300-cov-8.004166_pt1 | contig 18300 bp, 9 predicted proteins | sample MGYA00520638_ERZ1034691 | MGnify/ENA primary metagenome ERZ1034691 (study PRJEB33766, sample SAMN09781763) | gut metagenome | biome: gut microbiome | host: Homo sapiens | place: Madagascar | study: EMG produced TPA metagenomics assembly of the PRJNA485056 data...
ATCAGAACATATTTTATACCTCTACGGGTATACTCAAAAGTGATCTATATCTCCTATATTCCATTATTTGTCAATATGCTTTTTTTCAAAAAACCGGCAGGACGATTTCTCATCCTGCCGGTTTCATTTCAGATATGCGAACAACGTTATGTCCCGCACGTCTTATGTTTTCACTTTTTTGATCTATTTAACCTTTACGGTCTTCGCACTGTAGGCTCCAGGATATCCAGTTGAACCATACTGTCTGTAAGCTCTCACAGTGAAGTAATATGTACTGCCAGACTTAAATCCTGTCTTGCTGTATTTCAGACTCTTGGTAACTGTAAGTCTCTGCCATTTGCCATTTGCAGAGGTCTTGTAATACACAGCATAGCTTGTAGCACCTGTAACTGTGGACCAGGTTATATCTACCTGACCCTTGCTTGCAGATGAAAGCTTAAAGTTTACAGCTCCAGGAAGTGTAGTTGTCTTGACAGGTGCTGATGTATCGCATGGTCCCATATAGGTCTTGCCGTCAGCTATCACGTATCCTCTCACCACATACCACTGAGTAGTGCCTGAAGGAAGATTTCTGTCATAGTAGAAGAGATTCTTTGTACTTCCCAGTCGCTCCCACTTATGGCTTGCCGTACTGTATCTGTAGACGATGTAGCCCTGGGCATCAGCCAGCCTGCTCCACTCAAGCTTCATGGTATTTGCAGCCGGAGTAGCCTTTATTCCGCTTACCTTGCCAAGCTTAGGTGTATTGTCAGCAATAGTGAAGCTTACACCTGTCTCGCCGGTGAAATTTCCCTTGCCCACAATTGTGATGGCTGCCGTTCCAACATTTACATTTTTACTGTATTCTACAGAATAATCTTCATCCTGTACCAGTAATATATCATTGTATGTAAGTACAGGAACAGGGCATATTTCTTTGCCTGTATAGCTATATTCTGTCTTATCAAGCTTAAGCTCAGCGGAAGCTATATCAGCTGCTTTTATAGTGAAGTCTGCTCTGATGCCTCCGCTATAATTTCCCTTGCATACTACTTCTGCCTTAGCCACGCCGACATTCACATTATCTGTATATAGTACATCATAGTCCTTGCCCTCAGTCAGAGCTGTTCTGTCTACAGTAACTCCCGTAACATTCTTTATGGCTGAGCCTGTATATACAAAGCTGGAGCCTGACACATGAGCCTCTGCAGAGGCAGCTTCAATATCTATCGGTGTAATTGCAAATGTCTGTCTCAGGGTTCCTGAATAGCCATTTCTTCCATATGCCACAACAGTTGCTGTTCCAGCATTTACGTTATTCTCATATGCTATCTCATAGTAGGATTTATTCAGTTCTATACCATCAAGCATAACCATCACATCCTGTGTGATTGCCGTTCCGGTATACTCTCTGTCTGTAAGTCCGATTATCTCTCCTGCTGCTATATCTGCAGCTCCGGTTTCGATAATATATTGGGCATCTGTAACATTATAATTGTCTGTTGTAATGCTGACCGGTCCTGCTATTATATCTCCATTCACCAATCCGTTATCTGTAGAGATCACAAGCCTGCCATCTACATAATCTACAGCTGTCACATGCTCCGGAAGCTCCACACCAGTCGTATCAACACTTATATTACCATATGTCAGGCCTTCATCAAGTGCCGACATAAACTCTGTTACAGGAATCTCAACTGTTGTCTCCTCTCCTGCTTTAACTGCACGATATATTGATATGCCGTTTATATATGCTTTTTCAACAGTTATATCTACGCTGATGCTTGTCTTTCTGTAATTTTCTGTCTCAGCAGCAGTTATAATAAGTTCTGTAGTTCCTACTGATACAGGAGATACATTTCCCTGTTCATCAACTGTAGCAACTGAACTGTTATCAACTTCAAATGTAATACCGGCTTCTTCAAGGCTGCTTGCTGCCACCAGCTCTGACACTCCGCCATATGTGAGAACAATGTCCTCACTTTCTATAATATTTTCAGCCTTACCAATGACAAATTCTCTGTCAACGGAACCAATGTAATGTCCCAGACCTGTAACAGTAACTGTTGCTGTACCTGCCTTTACATTATTGCTGCATTCAAGACTGTAGTCAGTACCTTCCACAAGAAGCTTATCACCATCATATACAGCCACATCCGGTGTGACCTCGCTGCCTGTATATACCGGTGTTCCCGTTATATTTATTTCACAGTCTTCAAGCTTCTTCTGAATATCGAACTGCTCATATCTGCGGAAGCCGTAATCTCCCTTTCCACGTATCTCTGCCACTGCTGTTCCTACATTTACATTATCTGTGTAGAGAACATCATAATCTGTGCCTTTAGTAAGAACTATGGTACCATTCTTGATTACTATCTGTGGCTTAAGCTCTGAACCTGTATATACCTGAGCAGGTATGTCATCTACCGTAAGTCTCTTGATATTTGTTCTCTTATTCCGTCCATCTGATACTATCTTCATGGTGTAAGAATGTACGAACTTGTTCATTGCAATATAATAGGTCTTGCCCTCAACTACCTGGAAGGTAAGCTCGACAGTACGCATATTTGAATTATCTGCAGTGCGGTAATTGCAGTAGTTTCTATCTACAGATATAGTCGTGCCCTCGCTGTCTACAAGCCTGTTCATGCTAAGTCCTGTCTCAGCCTCAAACTCCACATTGACATAGCCTGACTTTTCTGCCTTGTAGCCATACACACCATAGCCCTCTGTTGCCGGGCACTCATAGTACCTGTCAGCCTCATATAATTTTGTATCTGATATAGGTGTTACTGTAAATGGCACAGAATACATTAACTTTCCACCTATGAGCAGACATTTCTCATATTCACCAGCCGTGAGCTTAGTGAGACTGCTTAATGCCTTTCCGTCCTTTCTGACCTCGTAGCGAACAGTTTCATTGCCTGCGGTTGTATTTTTTGTACTTCCGTTATATATATTCTCTGAGGTGCCATTGTCATAGTTCACTATGAAATTCATTTCCGCCACATATCCTGCTGCTGATGAATATATGGAGGTATCAATATACTCAAGATATGTTGACTGTCCCTGGTATCTGCTGTCCAGCTCCACCGTTGTGATCTGTGGAACAAGAGTTATGGTAAGAGTAGAACCCTTAACTGTACCGGTTGTCATATTGAATGGTCTCGCCTTGAGATAGTAGGTCTTTCCTGCTTCAAGTTCAATAAATATCATGAAGTTCCTTTTACCTGCACTATCATCGTCCTTCGCCAGTTCTTTTCCCTCCATCGTCTCATAAAGGGTTCCATATGTATCGCTGGTGCCTGCTGTATACATCTTGTAATTTCCACTGGTCTCCGGTACAAACCTGTAATACTGGTAGGCTGCATTAAGGTTAAGTGTCACGGTTTCATCAACCTGTATATCTATCGGTGTATTTCCCGGATATGGAAGCACCGTCACATCATATGAATAGTCGATATTCTCATATTCAACCTTTATCTTATATGTACCCGGCTTGTAGCCTCCCAGCTCACTTGCCACCAGGCTGCTGGTATCTATAGTCATTCTGTGTCCTGATATCGCACCCACTGTTCCATATGATACTGTTTCTGTAGTTCCATCTGTGTATTCCACATTAAATGTCAGTCCATTAGGCACTATTCCAGTATCTACAGTCTCATAATATGTTGTCCGTGTCGCATCTGCTGACACAGTATAGTTCTTGATCTCCTTTGTCCACTTTGCATGCAAAGTGATATTTCCACTATACCCCTTTTCATGTATAGTACTCAGGTCAAGCTTCATCACATACATAGTATTTGTGAACCAGCCACCGAATACATAGCCCTCTTTTACCGGATCCTCCGGCACCTCTATAGGCTGATACATAAATGCTGTTATATCGTCTATCTCACTTCCGCCATCTGTATTAAATTTATAAGTGACCTTGTTACTTGTGAATGCCGGTATTGCCGCCTCACCGCCACTTATCTCTGCTACAATACTGCCAACTGATCCGGTGGAGCTGTTATAAGATCTCCAGTACATGAGATACTTGTTGGTATTTCCAAGGGATGACGGCAGCGTATATTTCACCGCCGAGTTATTCTTGATAGTCGTAAGTGATGTACAGCCATCAAATATATTGTTGCCAAAATGGGTTATACCTGCCCCAAACTCTGCATAATACATGCTTCCAAGTCCCGAAAGAGCCTTGTCACCTATACCGTCTACGGTATACTCACTGCCATTTACAGCAACAGTGTCAGGGATCTGTAATCTTGTAATGCTTACTTCTCCCGGCTCATTGCCTGTAACCCAGGCGCTCAGACTTCCGTCATCATGCTTTGTCAGTGTGTACACAAGACCATTTATTTTAGCTGTATCCCCGGCTTCCCCGGCAGGTATATCGGCTCCGGGTGTTGCAGGCAGCATATAGAAAACAGGACTGCTCTGTCTCGTTACATACCATATTATACTGCCGCCCTTTACTATAGGCTTCATGTCTGACAATGTTCCGGACACAACACGCTCTGATGCAAGGATATTGCCACGGGCATCAACAAATGCATAGTGAACCTGCCTCTTGCTTATATCTGTCTCCCATAACACGGCAAATACGTCATCACTCACCCTTACGAGCCAAGGTCTTAATGCGTTATCTGTACCGTCCTCTGCGTAAGCCGAAAGATTCACGATCTTATCCAGCTTATAACCTGACTTATCCACAACTGCCACATATACGTTTCTCTTAGTACTGCTGCTGTAATTACTCTGGTCTATGCTGCAGCCGGCAGAAAGAATAGTTGATCCTGTAACCTCAAGCCCACTTACATATGATCCGGTATAGTTATCTCCGGTCTCACCTCCGTAGCTCATAATGGTCACATTGGCGGTTTTTGAACTGAAATATTCGCTTCCAAGGTTTGTATACTTCATAAGCACATGGCTTCTTGGATATGCGTCACCTCTGTCTGTGGCATATACTGTACCTGTGCTGTCATCATAGAATATGTCCTGTGAAAACGAATGACTGACATATCCATGGGAAGTATTTGAAACCGTATAATTATTATATATCACCTTCATATCAGCAATAGATATCTGCATCATTATGCTTGCCTGATGATTGTAACCATCATCAGCCTTGTACATGGTATGGCATGTCCTCAGATACAGATTAGTGCCATCATCAGCCATTGAAACATTTCCCGATGCAAATGGCTTCTGGGTATTTGCCCCAAAAATCTGTGCTGCCCCAAGCTTGTTCCAGCTCTTGTCATACTTCACAACACGGATAACCTCCACTGTATCAGACTCGTCCATGTTGTTCTGTCCAAATACAAGAAAATAATAACCATCGCTTTCATAAAAACCTGCAAATAGCGGAAGCTCCATCTCTATACTCTTCTTAGAATCAGCAATATAGCTGAAATCTGCGGTATAGTTTTCCACAAAAAGTCCATCACCGGATCTGTATTCCAGTCTCTGAAAGCCTCCGTCTTTCCCATCAATAAGATACGACCTGGACAGGCCGCTATATCTTCCGGTATGGTCATTATTGGTGGAAGTCCCACCCTCTGAGTAATTCTCAAACTTCGCATGTGCTGCCACAGACGGCACAAGAGCCATAACACATGCAAGAAGTGCGACGATCATCGTATTCCTGAACGCACTTCTTATACCTCTCTTCTCCTTCATTTACATCCTCCTTCTCCTTTGATCACCTACACATTTCAGTGTTAAAAATTATATATATTGCACAAAAACAGATACATTAATTGTAATATATTGTTAAGGAAAAGGCTATATATTTTTTCAGCATTTTGGAGATTCAGGGTACCGCACTGTTATGGTTCTCGTTAAATCATGATTCTCGTTAAATCATGGATTCCGGCTATTATGTTTTTTAGATCATGGGCACTTTACAATTATGATCCTGTCGCCTGTCTTTATGTCTCCCTCCCCAAGATTGTTCATCTTAATTATAGAGTCCACGCTGGAGTAATAGGTTCTGGCAAGATTATAAACCGTATCCCCCTCCTTCACCACGTAACCTGTGATTCCCGGAACAGCCGCCTTCTTCTCCATATCCACCGGAAGGATCTTCGTATCGGTAATAAGACTGCAGCTGTTCCTTGCAAATGCTGTAACGTCCATTGCCACCACGCATTTGATCTCAACCTCGTCATTATTTATAAGGTCAGCAGTAATGGCATCCACCCCGGGAGTGATTCTTACGGAGTCATCATCCTTAAGCTGCACCGTTTCCACATTGTAGGTGTAAGGAAGCACCGCCTCTATCTGGAAGATCGGCCTTGTGTCATCATTTGACACATAGACTATATATGCCCTGACGGCTCCCGATATCTCAATGTGGTCATCCATAAGCTTAACACTGTCTATATCGCAATCCCCACACACAAAAAGTATCTGGAGTATGCCCGGTGCACTGCTCTTAAGCCGTTCCTTTCTGGTGATCTTGGTTCTGGCATTGTTCTTGACCCTCAGGGTCTCATACCGGAACTCCTCCCTTACAGGCTCTATATTTGCCGTACCGGAGAACATATCCTCAAGGATATTTATATCCCTGTCCTCATAAACCCTGGCTTCCGCCGCAAGATTATATTCAACATATATTATCCTGTCCTCGCCGTCGGAATCCTGCTTCACGGTCACATTGCCCTTTCCCGGCGTTACAAAGCCGTCAAGGATCATGTCCTCATACACACCCGGACACTCTATGCTGCTGTTTATCTCCTTTGTGACATTGACAAATGACAGCGGGGTTCCCTCTTCTTCTCCCTTATAAATTGCAAACAGCTCCATCTCGAAGCTTACACTGATACTGCCGTTCATTGGCTTCATGTCAAATTTCCTGAAGGATACCTCATCCCAGATAAGCCGGTTTATATTAGGCTTTGAAGTGGGAAGCTGTATCTCTTCCTTGACCTTGATCATATCCTTGCAGCTTGTGACCATATTGGTACAAGACAGCTTCTTATAACAGCAGGATATACCGGAGGCATTTGCCACGTCCACTGCCGCCTCTATTGACGCCCTGTCATATACTGCAAGCTTCATACCCACCAGTCCCCGTACCTCAATCTTCCTGCTATTGATGACGGTTATGTACAGATCCTCAAGGGTGTATGTTCCATCCACCCGATCCCCCGGCTTTATCTCATCATGGGGATCCTCGATAACTACATTTTCCTCAAATGGAATCTCGCTCTCAAAACACACCACCGGAACATCGCCTTTATCACTGTCACTGTCCTCTTCCCCGGAGGCACTCTGGTATAAGATCTTGAACACCACGATTCCGCTTACAACTATACGGCCTTCTAACACATCTGTGTTCTCCACTATAACATTTCCCCGGCTCATTATGACCTTATCCACATCTTCCCTTGAATCAGGTATATTGAAATCATCATCTATAGTGAACTGAATATATTTTGACGCCTTAAGTATACTGGTAGTAAGCCTGTTCTTCGTTAATTCCACTTGATCCCACTCCTTATTTATTATTTGCCTGTGCGGCTGTCTGCTGCATGAAAATATTCGTCTGATAAAATTATATGTGCCGCCTGCCGGTTCTATGACACAAAAACCTCCGGCATTACCTGTTTCATATATTCCATTTTCCGAAGCTTTCTCCATCGGAACACCATCTATCGGAACACTACCGGAAGCATGGTGCGTTCTATCCTCACAACCACTACGGGACAGGTCATGGTCCCGGAATCCGTGGCAGTGGCAATGGAACGGAGTACACTCTTTATATAGATTGCATTTTCATCCTTATATACCTTATCCACGTCTATCCTTATGTTATCATGATCTCTTCTTCCTGCCCCTATGACGATATAGGTGTAATCGTTGTTGGTATAAGTAATCTTAAACTCCTGCTCCCGCTTGTCATCAACTATGTTCTTAAGCTCATCTGGCATAAGTCCCTCCTCACAAATATCGTAGCTCACATCATTTCCCTTGTCTGACATGGTATAGACATTACATCCACATAAAAGAAAACAGCAGGATATAAACAATCCTGCTGTCATTATCTTAAGGTAAAAATATACTGCTCTTAATTTTTTCTGCATATTACCTCTTAATTATTTTAAAAATTTTCCGGCTTTAAATATTTCCTGTTGCAAAGCCTCATTTACAAGCTGCTCCCTATTACTGTTCTTCCTCTTTCTGATCCTTCTCTACAAGTATTCCAAGCTCCTTAAGCTGAATATCATCCACAGGGCTAGGTGCGTCTGTAAGAAGACATGAAGCATCTTTAATCTTAGGGAATGCAATAACGTCACGAATAGAATCCTGCTTAGCCATAAGCATTGCAAGTCTGTCCAGACCGTATGCAAGTCCTGCGTGAGGTGGTACTCCGTACTTGAATGCATCAAGAAGGAAACCAAATCTCTCGTAAGCCTGTTCCTTGGTGAATCCAAGGCACTCGAACATCTTCTCCTGTATATCATCCTGGTGTATTCTCACTGAACCGCCACCGATCTCATTTCCGTTTAATACGATATCGTATGCCTTCGCACGTACTCTGCCCGGATCAGAATCAATATACTGGAGATCCTCCTCCATAGGCATTGTAAATGGATGGTGCATAGCCTGATATCTTCCAAGCTCATCTGACCACTCAAGAAGTGGGAACTCTGTGATCCATACAAACTTGAACACGTTCTTGTCAAGAAGTCCCATCTGTTCTGCAAGGTGACATCTCAGTGCTCCAAGAGTATCCCATACAACCTTATTCTTGTCAGACACGAAGAGAAGCAGGTCTCCCGGCTTACCTTCCATAGCTGCAACTATGTTGCTCATCTCATCCTCTGTCATAAACTTGGCAAATGATGACTTGTAGCTTCCGTCTTCTCCTATAGCAATATATGCAAGACCCTTTGCTCCGTATGTCTTGGCATACTCAACCAGAGCATCAATCTTCTTTCTTGGAAGCGAGCCCTGTCCCTCTGCATTGATACCACGGACTGAACCGCCTGCTGCAATGGCATTTGTAAATACTCCGAAGCCGCAATCCTTAACTACATCGCTGATATCATGAAGCTCCATGCCAAATCTCAAGTCAGGCTTATCCGAACCGAATCTGTCCATGCCCTCCTGCCATGTCATACGCTTAATAGGAAGCTCAACATCCACGTCAAGAACCTCCTTGAAGAGCTTGGCAAGAAGTCGCTCATTTACATCAATAACATCATCAATATCCACAAAAGAAAGCTCCATATCCATCTGTGTGAATTCAGGCTGTCTGTCGGCACGAAGATCCTCATCTCTGAAACATCTTGCGATCTGGAAATATCTGTCGTAGCCTGAGCACATAAGAAGCTGCTTGAAGAGCTGTGGCGACTGTGGAAGTGCATAGAACTCTCCCGGATGCACACGGCTTGGTACAAGGTAATCTCTTGCACCCTCAGGTGTTGACTTACATAACATAGGTGTCTCTATCTCAAGGAAGCCCTCATCAGCCATGAACTGTCTGGCAATAGTTGCCACTTTACTTCTGAGCATAAGGTTTCTCTGGAGGTCAGGACGTCTTAAGTCAAGGTATCTGTACTTAAGTCTGATCTCTTCCTTTGTCTTGCTGTTCTCCTCGATTGGGAATGGAGGTGTCTCTGCCTCAGAAAGTATTCTGAGACTTGAAGCTATAACCTCAATGTCACCTGTTGCCAGATTCTTGTTGACAGCACCCGCACGGAGCTCAACTGTTCCCTCTATTGCCACAACAAACTCTGAACGGAGCTTTGACGCCTTCTCGAAGCATTCACTTCCGCACTTTGTCTCTTCAAATATTATCTGAAGGATACCGCTTCTGTCCCTTAAGTCCACGAAGATGATACCACCCTTATTTCTGCTTTTCTGTACCCAGCCCATTACAGTAACCTTCTGACCTGCAAGAGAGCTGCTTACCTCTGTACATCTGTGACTTCTCTTAAGTCCCTTCATTGTCTCTGCCATTTTTATATTTCCTCCTTGGCAATATATTTTATATATTAACCTATTTATTATCTCTATATATTTTTATAACTTTTTCTGAAAATAATCAATAGAAAAGCTTACATTATTTCACTCCATGCCTTGTCATAGTTGTTCTTGCTATGGATTATGTCCTGTATCTCCCGGACAACATCCGTAGTATTCACAAGCTCCATGAACACCAGGAATATCTTCATGTCAAAATGTCTCACCTCATCAATGACCATTCTCATAGCTGTCTCCGCGTCAAATGCCTTTCTGTAGGATCTGTCGCTGACAAGCGCCGTGAACACGTCACATATCCTTATTATCCTTGAGCCTATAGGTATGGCTTCACCGCTCATCCTGAAAGGATATCCGGAGCCGTCATAATTCTCATGATGATAGAGGACCATATCCGTGATCTCCTTATCATATCCCTGCTTCACAAGGATATCGCTTCCAAGTCTTGCATGAAGTCTCACATACCTCATTTCCTCGATCCTCATGGAATCCTCTTTTCTTCCGTTTATATAAGGGGTAATCTTCATCTTACCTATATCGTGGAGCATGCCTGCCATGGCGATCTTATTCACCGTCTCATCATCAAGCCCCACAGCCCTTGCAAGTCTTGAGGCCAGTATACTTACACATACTCCATGCTTTATGGCGTCCTCCAGATCATCCCTGTAGTAATCCTTATTCTCGTTATTTACGTAACTGTCACGTTTCCTGTCTATCATTTCATCAATCCTTGAGATGTACTCATCAACATTCTTAACATTCTCTGTACGTTCTATTCTGAATGGCTTCTCAGAACCCTCAGGATTTTTCTTTATGAGCTTACAGGAGCTTCCTGCACCTATTCCAACTATGTCAGTTATCTCTTCCATTATGAGGATATTGTACAGACACTCAAGTCCCTCTGCGGCATAGCCTACATTTTCAAGGTTTCCTGCCATGTTCTTCTGCCTGTACAGGTAATACGGATTAAGTCCCATTCTTGCGGCACATTCATTTACCAGCTTAAGCTGTGTGTCCACATCTGTCTTGAGACTGTCCTTGTATTCGTCCATCCTTGCCTTAAGATTTGCAGCCCTCTTTATGGCGAGGGTGTGTACCGTAAGGCTCTCCGGAGCCAGCTCCTCCACCTGCTTAAGTGTGTTCTCCACAAGACCGGCGTCCTCCCCGGGAAGTCCCACTATAAGATCCATGTTTATATTGTCAAAACCCGCAAGCCTTGCCTGGCGGAACGCCTCCACTGTCTGATCTGCAGTATGTGCCCTTCCTATGGTCTTAAGGGTTTCATCATTCATGGTCTGCGGATTTATGCTTATCCTTGTGACGCCGTGGCTTTTAAGAACCTTAAGCTTATCTGCCGTTGTGCTGTCAGGTCTTCCTGCCTCAACCGTATATTCCATGACCGACGCTGTATCGAAGTGCTTCTCTATCATGGTACATAATCTGTCCATATCACCTGCACTTATGGAGGATGGGGTTCCACCGCCTACATATATGGATACCAGCTTTCTGTCCCTGTAATGTTCAGCCGTAACCGCCATTTCCTTATCCATGGCATCAAGATATTCACCCACCTTATCCTTATACACTCCTATAGGATACGAGGTAAATGAACAATACAGACACCTTGTAGGGCAAAACGGTATTCCTACATACAGACAATATGGTCTGTCCCCACGGGACATTACCTGATCTATAAGTCTCCTCTCACGTCTGGCAATATCAACACACATCTGCGCCTTATGGCTGTCTGCGCTGTATTCATCCCTGTAACGGGCTACTATCTCTTCGTCAGTCATGCCCTGCTCCACCATTGCCATGGCGATCTTGGTAGGTCTGACGCCTGTAAGAGTTCCCCACGGAAGTTCTCTTCCCGCAAGCTCTGTGAGCATTCCATACATCTTAAGCTTCATAGGATTTCTCACCGCTTCCCTGTCTGTATAATCACATGCCATGAAAGCCGAAGATCTGATATTTTGATTCTGTTCGTTCCCGACTTCCGATACAGCTCCTGATACAGTCTCCGGAATATCCCTCCGGTCAATCGTATCTCCCGGAATTTCCTCCGGCACAAATCCATCGTAGACCTTCATGTCTATGCCCGTCTCATCACATCTAAAGGCAAACGTCATGAACACCTCCTGCTTCGCCGTATCTAAAAGATCGGGTGTCCTCGCAAGGCTGTCATGATTGATTATCTTGTGGGAGGGATAAAATGCCTGCAGCATGACCCTTATATCATTGTTGTAAATTTCTGTATTCTGTATTAGATAAATCATAATTTATTCAAAATCCATCTTTAAACTATTTATATTGCACCTCTCATTAACACCAAATATCCAATGCCCGATATGATGTACTAAAAGAATGGATTATACTTCTTCTCTCTTCCGATCTTAGTTGACTCTCCGTGTCCCGGATAAACCACTGTGTCCTCAGGAAGCACAAGGATCTTCTCTGACACGTTATCAATAAGTGCCTGGGCATTACCTGTAGGGAAATCTGACCTTCCAACGCTGCCTTTAAATAAAGTATCTCCTGTAAATACTATATTGCTTTCAGGGAAATAATAGCACATGCCTCCGGCTGTATGTCCCGGAACGCTCAAACATTTTACTGTAGTGCCAAGTATCTTAACCTCGTCTCCATCCTTAAGGTATATGTCTGCATCCACTGTAATAGGTTTGCCGAATATGGCGGAGAGATTGCCCTTTACACTGTTAAGTACAGGCTTCTCTTCTTCAGAGGCATAACACTTCACACCGGTTGCCTTTCTCACATCCTCAAGGGCACCTATATGATCCATGTGTCCATGGGTAAGGAATATGGCCACGCAGTTAAAGTTCTCCTGCTTAAGGGTATCTAATATATACTGGGGATCGTAGGCAGGATCTATAACTACTGCCTCCCTGGTCTCAGGATTTACCACCATATAGCAATTTGTCTGAAAGCCACCCAGTTCACTGGTTACTACTATTAATTTTGCCATTTATATTAACCTGCTGTCCTTTCGATATCTATAATACTGTCCACATTTCTTATCTTTGAGATTATGGAGTTAAGCTGCTCCTTTGACTTGATCTCAAAAGAAATAGTGATAGTCGCCTTACCCTGCTTACTGGTCCGGCTGTTTACGCTGTTCACGTTAATATTTGCCTCGCTTAAGATCTTGGTAATATCAAAGAGTATTCCGTTCCTGTCATCGGCATATATGTTTATCTCAGTCATATATGTGTTGGACTCAACGGCATTTTCCTGCCATTCTGCATCTATTATCCTGGCTCTGTCCGCCTCGCTCATACACAGCACATTTATACAATCAGTCCTGTGAATGGAAATTCCTCGGCCTCTGGTGATGAATCCCACGATCTCGTCTCCCGGAACAGGAGAACAGCACTTGGAGAAACGCACTGCCACATCATCCACGCCCTTGACCACGATACCACCCTGGCCATGGGTACGGTTCATCTTCTTCTGGCTGTACTCTTCGATTATGTCCTCATTTGCAAGGGCTTCCTTCTGATCCTTATTGTACTCCTCAATAAGCTTGTTTATTACCTGGCCTTCCTTTATTCCGCCGTGACCTATGGCAGCCATAACAGAATCCCAGTCCTGGAAATTGTACTTCTTTAATATCTTCTCTATATACTCAGGCTTATTGTACTTGGCGAAATCAATGCCCTTAGACTTGCAGTAGCCAAGTATAAGCTCACGTCCGCGACTGATATTCTCATCCTTGAACTGGTGCTTGAACCACTGGTTTATCTTGGTCTTTGCCTGGGTTGACTTCACTATGTTAAGCCAGTCTCTTGATGGTCCCGCAGAGTTCTGGGAAGTAATGATCTCAACTCTGTCACCATTTGAAAGCTTGGTGTCGATAGGCACCTGTCTTCCGTTTATCCTCGCTCCCACCATCTTGTTACCTACAGCAGTATGAATGGCGTAAGCGAAATCAATAGGAGTGGAACCGCTAGGCAGGTTCTTAACATCGCCGGCAGGGGTGAAACAATACACATGCTCAGCGAACAGGTCAAGGTCTGTCTTAACGAAGTTCATGAACTCCTTATTATCATCTGTATCTCTCTGCCACTCAAGGATCTGGCGGAGCCATGACAGCTTCTCCTCTTCCTTCTGCATTACTGTACCGGAGATGTTCTCCTTGTATTTCCAATGGGCAGCAATACCATATTCGGCAGTTCTGTGCATTTCATAGGTACGGATCTGGATCTCAAATGGCTGACCCTCAGGTCCGATAAGGGTTGTATGGAGAGACTGGTACATATTCGGCTTAGGCATGGCAATATAATCCTTGAATCTGCCAGGTATAGGCTTGTACATTTCATGGATTATTCCGAGAGCCGAGTAACAGTCTCTCACTGTCTCTACCTTGATACGCACTGCAAATATATCATAGATCTGGTCAAGAGTCTTATTCTGGTTCTTCATCTTCTTGTAGATACTGAAGAAATGCTTTACCCTTCCGTCGATCTCAGCCTCAAGCCCTGCGTTATCTATATGCTTCTTAACATCCGCAACGATCCTCTTGATATATGCTTCTCTCTCCACAAGTCTGTCATCGATCTGCTTCTTAAGGTCTGCATATACCTCAGGCATAAGGTAACTCATGGAAAGGTCATCCAGCTCAACCTTAATCTTACTGATACCTAATCTGTGAGCGATAGGTGCATATATATCCATAGTCTCCCTTGCCTTCTCGATCTGCTTGGCAGGGGTCTGGTACTGCAATGTACGAAGATTGTGGAGTCTGTCCGCAAGCTTTATAAGGATTACTCTTATATCCTTTGCCATGGACAGGAACATCTTACGAAGATTTTCAGCCTGTACCTCTATCTTATCTGTTGTCATCTTCAACCGTGTCAGCTTTGTTACACCTTCCACAAGAAAAGCAACCTCTTCCGAGAATTCCTTTGCGATCTCCTCAGAGGTCATGACAGTATCCTCCACCACATCATGAAGTATACCTGCAACAATTGTCTCCTTATCAAGCTCCAGCTCAGCAAGGATTATAGCCACACACAGCGGGTGCATGATGTAAGGCTCTCCGGACTTCCTGAGCTGACCCTCATGGGCCTTGCTGGCAACCTTATAGGCCTTCTCGATCATAGAGATATCCGTAGAAGGATGATAGGTGCGGATCTTGTCAATAAGATCCTTATATAACTCCTCCGGTGGGGTGAAATCCGCCGGTGTCGAAAGCTCTATATCCCTCTTTTTCTGCTTTGAATCACTATTCTTTTCTTCAAGTATTTCTGCTATGTTATCCATACAATCACCACTTTTCGCTATTTCGTCAGTATATGTCTTATTATCTGATCATCTTCAGATCCGGTCAACAGACTGCTCTGTCATTCATTGCCAGATATGTCCGGAGCTTACTCACCGTCAAATTTAACCAGTGAGTCAATGTCATATTTTGAAAGTCTCTCACGACCCTTAAGATCTGTAAGCTCAATAAGGAAGATCATCTTAACAACCACGCCCCCAAGTTTCTCAACCAGCTTGGCTGCTGCCTCGATAGTCCCTCCTGTTGCAATAAGGTCATCCACCAGAACTACCTTCTGTCCCGGCTTAATGGAATCCTTATGCATTTCTATGGTAGCACTGCCATACTCAAGATCATAACTCATCTCAACTGTCTCTCTGGGCAGCTTACCCTTCTTTCTTACAAGGACAAATCCCTTGCCGTTCTTGTATGCGATAGGTGCACCAAATATAAATCCTCTTGACTCTGCTCCTGCGATAACGTCATAATCAACACCATCAAGCATTGCTGACATATCATCAATAGCAATCTGAAGTCCCTTAGGATCTTCAATAACGCTGGTCACATCTCTGAAAATAATTCCGGGCTGTGGAAAATCAGGAATACTCTTAATATACTTTTCTACATCACTCATTGATATATACCTCGCTCTCAATTTTTCTATGAAGTATGCTTTCTGTAGGCAAGAGGCATTATCTGGATACTGGCTCTTCCTGCAAATTCATTTATATTTGGGTAATACGCAATATCCAATACCACATTATTGGACAATCCCTTAAACATTTTATCACATTCACTCTGTCCAAACCACTCTTTTATGTTAGAAATGATAACATCCGGGGTAAAATCTACGGCTTCTATGGTACCTCCGTTGTCCATTGCCAGTGAAAACCTAAGCACATTCTTATTTCTTCCCATTATCACCGCCTTTTTCACCCTTACCCCGCTCTGGGCGAATACCGGTTTCTCATTTCCCTTTCCAAATGGCTCAAGCACCGACAGCTCATTTACCAGCTTCTGGGTAATATATGAAAACGGCATAGGCACGTCTATCCTAAGCTTCGGAGTGAGCACCTCCTCTCCCATGGTGCTGTTTCGGTTGAGATTTCTCTTTAGGCTGTTGAAATTCTCTGCCTTTATAGAAAATCCCGCTGCCATCTCATGGCCTCCGAACTTGACGAACAGGTCTGACTCCTTATTTATCTCGTCGTACATATTGTAGCCCTCTATGGAACGCCCGGAGCCCTTCATGATACCCGGTTCCTCACTGTCAGTAAAGAGCAGCACCGGTCTGTAATATTTCTCCTTTATACGTCCCGCCACAATACCCACAAGACTTTCATGGAGACCCGGTATGTATATGACGAATACATCATCCTCAAGGGACGGCACCTCTATATTATATCTATTGCCCTCTGTCTCCGGGGACAGAGCTTCTATGTTGTTTCTATTATCATCTGCCCCATTGGACAGAGCTTCTATGTTGTTTCCATTATCATCTGCCCCATTGGACAGAGCTTCTATATTGTTTCTATTGCCCTCTGTCTCCGGGAATATATTCTGTGTGTCGTCATTTTGTGTCCATACATCAAAGCGGGTTCCTGCATATATGGAGGTATCACCCTGGTCAATAAGCTTCATGGCGATCTCCGTTCCCTTTACGGTCATATCCTTACGCTCGTTATTTATGTTTATAAGCTCCACCGCTCTGGTCTCAGCTACAAATGAATCCTCCTCCAAAAGAAATTCAAGGCTTGTTCTGGCGTCATCCAGTCTTCCCGCCGCATTGATACACGGACCTATGATAAAGCCCAGATGAAATGAGCTTATCCTGTCTGCAATACCGCTGTTCCTTATAAGAGCCGCCAGTCCCTTATTGCTGCTGTGTCTCAGCCGCTTAAGAGCAAGCTTCACAAACACCCTGTTCTCGTCCACTAAATTCATAACATCACACACCGTGGCTATACCAAGGTACTCTATATATTCCATGACTTCTTTTTCGGGAATACCGGACATTCTGAACAGCAGCTGAATAAACTTAAATGCCACTCCCGCCCCACACAATTCCTTACATGGGTACTGGCAGTCCGGCTGTTTATGGTCAATGACCGCGTCCGCAGGAACTATTTTGTATTTTCTTATTGTGTTATATGATTTTGTTGTATCATCCGAATTTGCTGTATTACCCGAATTTGCTGTATTACCCGAATTTGCTGTATTACACGAATTTGCTGTATTACCCCAATTTGCTGTATTACCCGAATTTGCTGTATTACCCGGCTCAACATCCGTGTCCGGCACAATATCATATGGAACATCATGATGGTCTGTGACAATAATTGTCATGCCCAGCTCCTTGGCACGTTCCACTGCCGGAAATGCCGCAATGCCATTATCGCAGGTTATTATGGTATCTATACCCTCTGCGTATGCCTTGTCCACCATTCTCACATTTATTCCATATCCATCTGTAATCCTGTGAGGGATATCATAGTCTATGTAAGGAACTATCCTGTTCTTCCGGTTTTCATGATCTTGGTGGCTTTCAAGGCCTTCTGAATTTTCCTGATTTCTCCGGTTTTCCTGGATTTCCCGGCTTACCTTCTTATATACCTTAAGAAGACCCTTATAGAGGATATAATTTGAAGTCACTCCGTCCACATCATAGTCCGATATGATCCTGATCTTCTTGCCTTCTCTCATCTTATCAAGCATGATCCGGCAGCCCTTTGTCATATCCTTCATAAGGGATGGTTCATGTGCCATGCTCATATCTTCATTCAGATACATTTCTATAGCCTCATCGCCTATTATGTCCCTGTTTCTGATGACTCTTGCCGTAACCGGATCTATATTAAATCTCTTTGCATTGGCGAAGAAGTCTGCTCTCTTGCCATACACTGTCCATTTCGTATCATATTTTGTATATCTGACCATTCTTCCTCCTGCTGTAGTATCTTTTTTTCATCTTGAACATCCAGGTCATATTTTTTTGCTTTTCTTGACCCGCTTTCAAAATTTGCATTTTCAAGTCACTTTTTTCT
>ERZ1034691.1127-NODE-1127-length-18271-cov-4.333882_pt1 | contig 18271 bp, 25 predicted proteins | sample MGYA00520638_ERZ1034691 | MGnify/ENA primary metagenome ERZ1034691 (study PRJEB33766, sample SAMN09781763) | gut metagenome | biome: gut microbiome | host: Homo sapiens | place: Madagascar | study: EMG produced TPA metagenomics assembly of the PRJNA485056 data...
CCGTTACCCGGCAAGGTCAGGTGCGCCAAGAGAGCCGTTCCAGCCCGCGTCCCCGACCGAACGGTTCGAGCCGCGGCAAGCCACACCGCCACCGCCACCGTCGCCGAGGTCGCCGAAGCACCACCCAGCACGGAGACCAGAGGGGGACGGTTCGCAGCAGAAGCCGGCCTTACAGCCGACTCCGCTGCCGCTTGCCTGAACGCCAGTGGGCCACTCGATGTCTCCACAGTCGGTATCCTCGATATACTGCCAGCGCCAAGAGGTCATAATGTCTTTCGGCAGAGTCAGCGTCAGGTTTTCCTGCTTGACATAATCATCGGTGATGGCAGTGCCGCTGACCTTGCTCTGGTCCTTGCAGACGTAGCAGTCAAAGGTGAAGTCCTCATTGGCATCCTTGCCCCACTGCCACAGCTCATCGCTGATGATGAGGTAGGAGCCGTTCATAAACTCGACCTTCTGGAGCAGACCGGGCTCTTTGCCGTTGGTGGCATTGTACTTGCTGCCATCATTGCCCTGAACGTCGTCGTTCCAGCCGGAGAAGTACGGCATGGTGCTGAGGAGGGTCTGGTCGGCAACGGTGTCAAACGTGTCGGTGACATCGACGTACACGGCAGAATACTGGCTGTCAGCGATAGTCACAGGCTCAATGGCAGTAATGCGGACCTCGGTGGCAATGTCGTGAACATCGGCCGCGTTGCGGTCAGTAGAGCCATCGGTGTCAGTGCCGATAGACACTGCACTGCCAACGAACAGGTTTGCGGCCTGTGCGGTGGTCAGGATGAAACGCTTCACGCCGGTTTCGGCGACGGCAGCCTTGTACTGGTAGTTGTAGCTGGAGCAGCCCTCGATGGTGCCGGAGTTGCCCTTGCGAGCGTACTTCAGGCGCATCATGCGGTCGAGGAATTTCATCAGAGAACCAGAGCCGCCGGAATACTGAGTGCCGCGAGTGCGCCACAGGGCTACGCCAGAGGTATGACTGGTGTAGTTGATGGGTGCGAGGCCGGTGCCGCAGGTGGCCTTGCCGCCAACCTTGCCAGCGTAATACTTCGGGTGGGCGATATAGGCGTAGACATGGCCGGTGCGGTCCTTGCCCTCGCGCCACTGCTTGAAGCCGGTGGTCTGGTGGCACTTCATCTGGAGGTGCTGGTAGCCGTCAGCCCGCCATTCGCGGACAAAGGTGTTCTTCTGCAACACCCAGCACAGGTGCTCGCCAGAGCGAACATCATCGAGATCGTCGATGTGCTCGACGTAGAAGATTTCGTGGCTGCCGTCTTCCTTTTTCTCGGCAGCGACCTCAACGCACCAGAACTGGGGCAGGTGTGCGAAGTCGTCGCGGCCCGGAGTGGATGCGGTAGACGGAGTACAGACGAGGCCAACACTGTCATCGGTCAGCTCGCCGATAGCACTGGTGCTGGTGGCATACAGCGGAACGGTGCAGCCGTGAACGCGGTCATCGTCCAACACGTTGCCAAACCAGCGTTCGAGCATCTGAACCTTGCTGTACTTGCTGGAATCGTACTGAGCCTTCCACCATTCGATGAACAGGCTGTCCACCTCATCCTTGGTGGTAGCCTGAGCGACGAGGTGCTTATAGCACAGGTCAGCCGTGCCGGGAGTGGCACAGCCGGCAGCGATAGCCCGCTGGATTTCGTTGGCGTGTTTCAGCGTGGTGTCGCGGGGGAAATTGATTACCTGATCTGCCATGGGTTAGTCCTCCTTGATGATAAAATTCAGGCCGCCATCAGTTTCGTCGAATGCAGCCTGTACCTTACGGGTTTCGATAGCGATGATGCGCCGGTGGTTTTCTGCCGTGTTTGCCATCAACTGCTTGGGAGCCGCGTTGATGTTGTCGGCATGGTTGGTGTCGGTCGTCTCGGTAATCTCGATGGACTCCGAATAGGCCGCCGTCTTGGGGTCAACGGTGTATTTCTTCATCCTGTACTCCTTCCTGCCGGCTTAGAACACGTCGTCCAGAGTGTAGGTCATCTGGATGTCATCGTCCTTGCCCTTGGCGGTAAAGGTCTTGATGCAGACGAGGTCGTTGCTTGCATCATACAGGCCGATCTCGCTGATGCTCTTACCTGCCAGCTCGCTCTCGGTCAGGGTGCATTCGTAGCGGATGGAGGTGTCGGACAGAACGCTGTAACCGTCGATTTTCTTGCGGTACATCTCAGCGGTCAGGGTGGTCTGGTTGTCAGTCGGCGGGACGACCTCGCCTTTGCTGTTCACGCCGCCGGAACCAAAAGCCATACCGACGATTTTGGGCAGGGAGATGATACCTGCTCTCGCCTGTACGAGCTTCTTTCTGGCGGTCTTGGTGATGATGACATTTTTCGCCATTTAGATAGCCTCCTTGTGATACTCAGAATCAAGAATCCTTGTGCCGTCCAGCCTGAGAGAGCCGTTCAGGTACGCAAGGTCCTTTCGGGTGATGAGGGTGACGTCTTCCATTTCCTCGGAAATGCGAGGGGTCGTAGATGCCACCGCAGCGGATACAGGCCACGGCTGCCGGGACTTATCAAGCAGCTCGCTGCCGTCCAGTTTGGCAGAGCCGTCCAGCTTCAGCGTGGTCCAGAAGTGGACTTCTCCGTCATACTCAACCCTGCCGCTGGCATAGTCCTCGGAAAGCTCGGTTTTCAGCGGAATACGGAGCCGTCGGATGATGGCTTCGTTCTGCGTAAAGAGTTGTCCGAGCCTATACTTGATGGCTGCCGGCCAGTCCTGCCTAGACCAGTTGAGCGTTTCGGAGCCATCCAGAAGGACAGAGCCGTCAAGCCGCAGAGCTGGCCAGAAATACACGGTCATTTCCTGCCGCGATTTCAGCCCGGTATACTGCTCGGTCACGCCGTACTGGAGCCAAATCCTCATTCTGTTCAGGCCGATGCTCTGCGGGGTGTAGAACTCACCCTGCCGGTACATCAGGCCAAGAATCAGGTCGTACTCGCGCATGGAATCAAGCAGCATGGAGCCGTCGAGGTATCCGCTGCCATCAAGCAAAGCCGCCCTCCAGAACGGAACGGCGGCTTTGATGTTGATATTCCGCAGGAGCATCTGTTCAAGCGTGGTACAGTCGAGAACAGTGTCCATGCGGTCGATGATCGTGTAGGTCGTGTGTGACTGCTTGGCGGAATCCAGCAGCCGCTTCACAGCCTTGGTGTTCAGCGAGCCATCGCCTACGAACACAGCGATGAACGTGTTCGGATGGCTGACCTTATAGCCATACTTGCCGCCATCGTGGATGTCTGCGATATTCGCCCAGAAGCCGGTGACGTTCGCCAGCATGGTCTCAATGCGGTACGGAGTCATCGGTGCACGTTGGTCGCGCTTCTCGTAAATGAGCTTCCTGCGCTCGTCATAGGAGAGGTAGTCGCGCACAGGCAGCCCCCACTTGAGCTCGTGGTACATCAAGCCCCATGTGGCGGTTTCCGGGAAGAACTGGAGAGGGAGCTCTTCTGCAATAAGCCGCTCGGCCTCGTCAAATTCAAGGCCCATGACTTGATACAGCCACTTGCCAACGTAGGACTGGTCGTAGAATCCGGGGGTGACCGTGGCAAGCATATTTTGTGCGCTTTGGCTGGTGGGAAAGTTTTCAAGGTCAATTTTCTTAGCCCTCATTCAGTGATACCTCCTAGCTGAACTTCACAGTGCCGGTGGCAGGGTATTCGATGTTCGCCAGCGTGATGTTGTTCATGCTGCCGTTCATCATAAATTTCGAGAAGTCAGTCACGCCAGAGATGTCGGCCAGCAGCGGGCGAATATCGTTGTACCGAAGGACGTTGTTGGCCTTGGCCTCCTCGTACTTCGTCTTGACCAATGCCTCAAACTGCGCCGTGATTTCCTCGATGGAGGTGTGCTCACTGTCGTAGATGAGGCCGGTACAGGTGTAGTTCACGCTAACAGTCGTGGCCGCTGCACAGGTCAGTTCTGCGCAGCCGGTGGGCAGCAGGCGGGCTGCCCGGTCTGCCGGCGACACGATATGGTTGAACACTGCGTCGATCAGCTCCTTGTTCGCGGGCTGGCCGTTTCCATCAACCAGAACAAGCCGGACAGTGCCGGGGCCTTTCCATGCAGGGTCAACGATGCAGTCCCCTGCCCCAGCTTCTTTCGCCCACCGCTTGTAGTCGGTGTCGTTGCCGAGGTAGGTCATGCTGTTGCTGTACTCAACAGCGATGCGGTCATAGAAGTCATCGTCGGTTTCACGCTCGGTGCCGCCGGTGATGCCGTCCTTGTTCGTGATGGACGTGATGTTGTTGATGGGCTTCATCAGCAGGATAACGGTGTCGGCCTTGACGTTGGAGTTGGTTCCGGCCTCCACAGCGGTCACATTGATGTCGATACTCCCGCCTTCCGGGATAGCTGCATCGGCATCAGACTGAAACTCGATAGAGGGTCCGTCGTTGGTGGCCGTGGTGCAGAAGACTGTCCCTGCCGGCAGCTCTGTGCCAGCGGAGCCGGTAACGGTGACAACGCCGGTAGCGTGGGCAGCCTCATGCCGCGTCAGGTGGACCTGCTGGCCATGGAGGTCAAGCCACTCATCCCATGCGTACTGCGGGTACGCGATCATCAAGGCTCTCAGCAGGTGGAAGTTGATGAGCTCAGACTTCTCAATGGCCGTTGGGCGGGTCATATCGTAGGGGAAGCCACCGGGCATATCGTCGATGTCGTCGGGCAGCTCGGCCATCATTCTGCGGTGAATGTCATCGGCAGATGTTCCATCCATGAAGTCAGGCCGGGTAAATTCAGGTTGCATTTCATCACTTCCTTTACACTGAAATTTGGAACTCGTCGTCCCATCCGATGCCCTTTACCACACAAGAGCAGTGCAGCTCATCGGCATCCCATGTGAACTCGAAGTTCCGTACATACTCGGTGCGGGGGTTGACCTTCAGGGCTTCCGTGATGGTGCGCTCCACCATGGACTGCGCGACATCGTGGTCGTTGTCCTTGATGGACTCCATCTCAGTGCCGATTGAGCGCGGGTACGCAAGGCACTGGTAACGCTCGGTCTGCGCTGCCTTGAAGCACCAGATCATAAACGCCTCACGGCCATCGCACTCCAGAACGCGATTGGAGCCATCGCGCACGAAGTCACCTTTTTCGGGGTCCCACTTCATACTGCGGTGGTATTCCTTGTCGATCTGGGCTTCCTCATTGATGACTTCAGGCACATCGAAGGTCGGATACAATTTCTGTGACATGGTGTGCCCTCCTTACGAGCTGACGATGATGTCAACCACAACAGCTTCATTCTGTACCCACGCGACCAAAACCCGGTCACCGGGCTTTAGGCTGCGCATTTTTTCGGGGACAAGAACGTGGTGCTGATGTGCGCCTTCAGAGCCACCGCTTCCTGCGCTACTCTGTGGCGGGTCTGGAGGGTCAGGCTGGCCGCTGGCGGGGTTGCCTACCGTTCCCTGCACAGGACCATGAACGCCAGTCAGCTTGATGACCTTGTGGTCGTGCTCGCCGCTGCCGGGGCTTCCAATGTTCTGGGTCTTGGCGAGGATGTCGCCGGTCTTGCCATAGGTAAGCTGCCGCAGAACGTGGTAGTCGCCTTTCGGAATCGGGATGGGGAACGTGTTCGTCACCAAGCTCTCGTCATCCTTGATTTCGCCAAAGTCGAGGACAAGGGAGCTTTCGCCCTCAATGTGCTTGACGATGCGCTTTGCGATAGTCTGCCCCAGCCTGTTTGCGCCGGTGCTGGAGTCCATATCCATAGGCACTCACCTCCTAATCGAATGTGCCTTCATCGACCCAGCCATAAACGTTGCTGGAGCCGTCAACGTGGATGAGATGCCACGGATGCGCCCCGCCGTTCTTACTGCATGATGGGTCTTTCGTGATCTTCGCCTTCCCTGCGGTGGCCTTATAGCCCTTGGCATCAGCATAGCTGCTGACGTAGTGCATACCGCCGTGGAAGTTTACGATGTCCCCTACCGCGTGTTTGCCGCCAGAATCGCTATCCTCATCCGGGGCTTTCAGTAGGTCGAGGGTCATCGTCATGGAATCAGCGTTGTGGACAACGCCTCTGGCGTAGTACATCCCATGCGATGTGCCAGCCTTGAGGCAGACAAGGTGTCCTTTGCGGAGCCATGGGATATCAGGGGCGTTCACAGACACCTCTTCCACCACCTTGCCGTTCTCATCGAGGATAGCTTGGGCGGCGGACTTGGCATCTGCGAGCTTTTCATCGGACCCGCGCCGGTAGATGCGCTGGCGCGTTCCGTACTCGGTCAAGCCTGTCAGCGTAGCCTCGACGCTGCTCTGGCCGGATTTATTTTCCTGACCAACGACCTTGACCTTTGTTACAAGGTCTTCGGTGCTGAGGCTGTTGCTGACGATGAGCGTGTTGTCCAGCTTGAACACATAGACGGAATCGTTGCCGCCGTATGGCACAATATCCGCCTTGCCCTTCGTGGCGCGGATGATGCACTTCTCGCCGCCCTTTTTGACGGCATCGTCCAGCAGTTCAAGAATGATGTCCGAGAGGTACTTGTTCTTGAACGTCAGCTTGCCGTGGGTGGCGTTGGGACCTTTGTACTCGCCAATAGGAACCTCCCACTCATCGAGGAGCTTCTGGATGGCAGACTTCGTGCCTGTGCCATCTGGCAGGTACAGATTGTCTTGGCTTCGCTGGAGCCGATACATCTCATCATAGCAGATGCAGGATAGGTCGCTGGCAGAGGAACGGTCTTGCGGGTTCCACTTCTCAGCATACCCGCGAGCCACCTCCCCATTAAAAGAACCGCCATCGCTGGCGGTTACTACAATGAGGCTTCCGGGCTTCACAAGGCTGGAAAGCTGGCCTTTCGAGGTATCATCGTTCCGCGCCTTGAACGTCAGGCGCATGGAGATTTCCTTTGAGCTTTCCTCCCAGCCAAGGCCCTGAATGTAGTTCTTGATGTTGTACTGCGTACCATCATCGCCGATGACGGACACGCTGTATTTAACTTTCGAGATGTCTACCATTTCGGGCCTCCTACGGAATAATCAACGAAACGCCGGGATAAATCCATTTGCCGCTGTCGCTGCTCTTTTTGCCGTACTTCTTGGCGGCAGACTCGATAGCGTCCTTGTTGGCATCGTAGATTTTCTTCCACTGCGAACCATCTCCATATTGCTTCTGCGCTATCTTCCAAAGGCTGTCTCCCTTGACGATGGTGTAGTTCTGGCCGGAGCCAGTGGTGGCCGCAGCAAGGTCGATGCGCGGGATGGTCTTCTTCGCATAGGAATCGGTGTTCAGCTCATCCGTGGTGTAGATTTCGAGGGGCTTTTTCTGCTCGAACGTGATGGAGTATTTGAGATTGCCGAACGCGCCGTAGCCTGTGACCTCGAACGAGGATACGGTAACGTCGATGTTCAGCCAGATGTCCGTGACGATGAGGGTCAACACGGTTTCGTTCTCGATGTACTCCTCGATGATGCTCCTGCAAGCCGCAGGGGGCATCCAGAGCAGCCGATTGACGATGGGCTCGTTTCGCCGCTTGAATCCAAAAAACTCGCTGCTCCACGAAACGCTGGTCACATCCGTGCCGCGCGGGACCTTGACGGTGCCGCGAGAGATGGTGTCGAAGGTCTGGTACTTGGCTCCGTACTTGACCGCGATCTGCTCAGGCATAATGGAAAAGAGGAACGGAGTTCCGTTCCCTCCAGGTATCAGGCAAATCATACGCCCACCCCCTTCAGCGGCATATTGGCGAACACTTCTTCCAACTTAGAAGCAATCTTGCCGCACAGCTCATCGGTAACGTCCCCCATGTGCCGCCGGATGACGGCCACGATTTCGTCGTCGGACTGGCCGCCGCCGGAGATGTTGAACTCCGGGCTGACCTCGACCTTGACGGTGACGTTCGGCTGCACGGTGGTCTGCTGGGTGCTGGACTGAGTATTGGAATTGTTGATGGAACTGGAGTAGTCCTCAGAGAGCGCATGAGAGTCGATAGGAGCATCGTTTACGCTCTGGGTGAGATAGTTTAGTGTTTCGGAGGAAAGCGCGTTGTAGGACGTGAGAGAGCTGGTAGAGCCAGCACCAACAAGACCGCCGTTTGCGTGGGCGGTGATGCCGAGGATTTCACCGGCCTGCTGGTACAGCTCAACCGCCCGCTCCCTTCTGCCGGGAACAAGCGGAATGATCATCTCCGGGCCTTCCTCGCCGACCCACGACAGCTCGCGGCCATTGACCATGCCGCCAGACGCATGGCCGCCAATGCTCATGCTGTGGTTTCCAGCAGCGTAGGGCGTGACGGTCTTGCCGGTGACAGGGCTGGTGTAGCTGTAAGAGCTGCTTGCGGCAGGGCTGGAGGAGAACAATCCAGAGGATGCGGAGTAGGTCGAGCTGACAGTGACATGGGGCTTGACGTTGACGTAAGCATCCTTCTCGAACGGCGTGTCGGAGATAGCATCCAGCTCATCGCTGGTGGCATCTCTGGCAGCATCTCCGAGGCCGCTGCCCCGGATGGAGTCAGCGAACGAAGCGGGCATGGAGTCCGCAACGGATTTCAGCAGGTCGATGACGGCAGCTTGCGTTTCAGCATCCATGCCGTTCAGGTCGAACCACTCCACAACATCAGAGTTCGTCCACTCTGCCACGTTGGGGTTGTCCTTCAGCGCGGCATCCATGGCCTGTTGCAGTTTTTCGGAGGTCGTGCCTTTCAGGTTGGGAAGAATGCCGTCGAGGGCATCGCTGTATGCCTCAGCAATGGAATCGAGCTGGAACGATTCGACTCGTACCTGAAGGTTGGAGATTTGAGCGTGGTAGCCATCGGTCAGCGTCTGGACCTGACGATAGAACTCGTCTTGGTCGATTGCGCCGGTATCGAGCTGGAGCCGGAGGTTGGTAAGGCTGACTTCCAGTGCGTCATCGTACTGGCTGGTCATGCTGCTGACCGCATTCTTCAGCTCCTCCTGCATACTGGTGAACGACTCAGCGTCCAGAGCCGCGCCGCCGTACTTGATCTTGATGGCATCGAACTTGGCGTTTTCCTCTGCCGTGCTGACTTGGCTGGTGATGTCCTGAATCTGCTGTTGCAGACTGAGGATTTCGCTGTCGCCGTCGAGCTTCAGAACCCCGCCGTTCAACTTGATGTTCGCGTCGATGGCCGTGGAGAGCTTATCGCTCAGGTCATCGAGCTGGTTTCTGAAGGATGCGTAGGTGCTGTCCAGCATGGTAGTGTCGGCAGCGTCTCCCATGATGAGCTTCAGGGCGAGATTCGCCTCGTAGTGCTTATTCTGGAGGTAGTCTGCGGTGCTGGACACCATCGTGGACACGCTGGAGCGGTACTCCTTGATGTCGGCCTCGGTTACGGTCATGCCAAGGCTCATCTTCCAGTTTTCTTTGTCAAGATCGCTGACAGCTGCTTTAAGCGAAGTCAACGTGCTCTGGGCTTTCTGAGCCTGAGCGGTATAGCTGTCGAACTTGCCTTCCATTCCGTCAAAAACGATGGTGGAGGCGGCTTCCTTGATTTCCTCAAGGGAGAGGTGCAGGTCGCCAAAATGCTCGACAATATCGTTGGACACTGCATTTTGCAGCAGGGTGATGGAGCCAGACAGGTTGTCGAGCTGGGTGTCGGCCATGCGCTCGGACGCGCCAGCAGCATTGTCGATGGCGTTGGCCAGCTTGTTGTAGTCGGTCTCGGAGGCGTTCAGAATGGCCAGCAACCCCTTCTGCGCACCAGTGCCAGCAATGGCATTTGCCACACTGGATTTCTGCTCATCGTTCATGTTGGCGGTGGTATCGCGCAGCTCCTCGATGACATCGGCCAGAGCGCGGGCATTGCCCTTGCTGTCAAAGAACTGGATGCCGAGGCTCTGTAAGGTGTCGAGGGCGTGGCCGGTGTTCGTGGACAGTCGGGTCATAATCATGTTCAGCGACGTACCGGCCATAGATGCCTTGATGCCGCTGTTCGCCATCAGGCCGGTCATCAGGGCCACATCCTGAATGGAGTAGCCGAGAGAACCAGCCATCGACGCAGCGTACTTGAAGGTCTCGCCCATCATCGACACGTTCGTGTTGGCATTAGATGATGCGGCAGCCAGTACGTCGGAGAACATACCGGCATCGGACGCTTTCAGTCCAAAGGCAGTAAGGGCATCGGTCACGATGTCGGAGGTCGTGCCAAGGTCTTCATTCGACGCTGCGGCCAGATTCAGGATGCCCTCGATGCCGTCCATCATTTCCTCGGACTTCCATCCAGCCATAGCCATGTAATTGAATGCCTCAGCGGATTCGGTTGCGGTGAACTTGGTCGTTGCGCCCATTCGTTCAGCTTTCTTCGTGAGCTGGGTCAACTCATCGCCGGTGGCTCCGCTGACAGCCTGAACCTGAGACATCGCTGCCTCAAAGTCTTTCTGGGTGTTGACGGTATCGGCAAGGCCGAAGCTGACTCCAAAGAAAGCTCCAGCCTGAAGAAGCGGATTCTTGAGCAGATTGAGGACGGTACGGATGGGCGTGGTGGCAAAATCGAGAGCCTTCAGCGTGAAGCTCCATGTTTTGCTTGTGAGCGACTTCAGACTGCCGCCGAGGGTACTAAGGACTGGCGAGATGCGTTCCTTGGCTTCAAGCGCGATCTCGTACTTCTCCTTGGCCCATTTTGCGAGCGATTTCTGGGTCTTATCGGCCTGTTCGTCGAACTTCGAGACATAGCCACGAGTTCGGTCTACGGACTGGCCAGCTTTATCGGCAGCATCGCCGAACTTATCCAGCTTCTTGGTGGCGTTGGACAGGGCCGGGTCGGTGTTGTCGATGGTTTCGATGGGAATTTCAATGCGAATGGTTTCAGCCGTTGTCATCCCCTCCCTTCTGCATGGATTCGATGGCTATTCGCGTTGATGCGAGCATAAAAGCCTGTACGCCGCGAGGCTTTTGATAGAACTCGTCAGGGGTCATGCCGGTCTTCTGGAAGATGTGATGCAGGAGGCGCAGCTTCCCGCCGGACTGAATCAGTTTTTTGCGACTTCCTCCAGATTGGTGTCGAAGCCGCTCAGACTGTCGATGGCATCCAGAACACGGTCCTTCTCACCTGCCAGCAGAGAGCATTCGATGACATCCAGCGGTCCCATGATCTGAACATCGCGGTCGCGCAGGGCTTCCCAGACGGTCTTGTTGTCCCACAGCTTCTCGCGGTCCTCCTTGACGGTGGCCTGATAGATGATTTCGGAACGGTACTTGGTGCTGTCCGTGTTCTCCGGGAGCTTCATACCGAGCTGCTTATTGCGGACGTACTTGGTGTGCTTCTCGCGGCAGCGGTTGTAGTCATCGGCGTTCAGCGGATGGATGCGGAATGCGAAGAACAGGCGGCCGCCACGAACGATCTCGATGCGCTGGGTTTCGGTATTGCCAAAGCCCACGGCATCAATGAGGCCCTGAATGAAGGTCTCCTCGTTGGCCTTGATGACGCTCTTGGCCTCCTCCTCGGTGTACTCGGTATTGTCGATTTCGGCTTCAGCGGCATTGCTCATAAGGGAAACGCTTTTCTTAAAGTCAGCCATTTCAGTAATCTCCTTTGCATAAAACAAAAATGAGAGGAGGCTCGTTGCCTCCCCTCATGCGGGTCAAATGGTGTGTTTCAGGTTAGCGGCCAGTGCCAAGCAGACTTGCCAGCTTGGGCGGGTTGTTGACAGTGCAGTTGAACTGCCGCTTGATGTTGTCACCAACGGACAGGTTGTGCAGGTCGATGTCGCCATCGGGAATGACATCGCGGTACATGATGCGCTCCTCGGAGCCATTGCGGCCCTGAATAGCACCCTGAAAGTTCCAGCGAGGAGAATCGCCAGCTTCCATAGCGTCCATGATGTCGGTGAAGAACTCATCGCTCTCGATGACCAGCTCAGTGAAGCTCAGGGACACCTTGTAGCTGCCGGGAGTAACGTGCTCCTGCATATCGCCCAGAGGCTTGTAGCTGGCATTGGAGAAGTTTACGGTGGACTTGTAGGTTTCAACGGTGGCCACCATCACGCCGTTGTCGTTGTAGAACGCGCCGTCTTTGCCGGTTCTGGTGAAGCGGGAGTCGGCTGCGGACGAAGTATTGAGCATTTATGCTTCCTCCTTTACTCGCTGTCCGTGGTGTTGAAGCGGAACAGGAAATCGGTGTAGATGTGTTCAGCGGAATCCTTGTCGATCACGTCGATCAGGAACCATGCGCTGTCGCCGTCCGGGGAATATGCGGGGTTCAGGCTGACAGTGCCGGAGGTCAGCTTGCTCTCAGCGATCATCTCGTTGACGATGGACTGGAGCGCACCGATGATGGCGGCACGACCTGCATTGTCGTTATCGACCTTGCCGACCATATCGTCGTTGGTGGTGTTGCAGCGGCGAATCAGCTCGTAGCGGGTCTTGGTGCGGCGAATCTTCTTCCAGCCCTCATCGCGGTCTGCGGGCGGGGTGATGAGGGTGTTGATGGCCTTGTCAATCCAGACCTGACCGCTCTTGTTCATGGTGAGGACGATGCAGCCGCTCTGCTCAGCCTTGATGATTTTGGTGTTGGACAGAGGCTCGCCCAGCCCAGAGAAGCCGTTGATGACGGTGTGGGTCAGCGAGGAACTGGATGCAGTGGAGCCAATCAGACCAGCCAGACGTGCGGCGGTCTGGTAGCCGTCCAGCATGGTGCTGCCATACGGAACAGAGCCGTTCAGGACGTACATCATGCGCTCGTCGTTGAAGGCTGCCGCATGGCTCATGCGGGTGTCGAAGTCAGTGTCCTTCTTCTCGCCGACCACAGCGGTCATCAGAGAGCCGACATCCATCATGCGGGACATGAAGGACTGGACCAGCAGATGCACAGCGTTGTCCTCGGTGTCCACGCACAGCGTATTGATCTCGTAAGGCTCGGTCTGCTCCATGGCATCGGAGTACGCGCCGTTGTTGACGGTCGGGTTCGTGCCGGCGGTGAACATGGTCTGAGAGGTATCGGCCAGTTCCTTGGCGGTCTGGCCACTCTTGGCGGTAGCGATGAAGTTGCTGGAATTGGCAAATGCCTCAGCCAGCGCACCGGCCTCGCCAGAGCCAGCAGCAAACTCGACCTTTTCGATCTGCTTGGTGCCAGAGTAGATGATGCACTCCTTGATGCTCTCATCAGCCAGCGTCTTACGGACGGTGCAGGTCAGGGGCTTTGCGCCGGGGTACTTGGCGGTCAGGGTGACGGCAGCAGCCGGGCTTTCGCCAGAGCTTTTCAGGTCGAGGGTGGCTGCCGTACCGCCAGTGCCGACACGCACGGCGATGATGGTCTTTGCGCCGCCAGCGATGGCCTGTGCAATGGCATCGGTGGTCAGTGCATCGCCGAACACATCCGTGTAGTCCTCATCGGAGGACATCTCAACAGCAGTGCAGAGCGGGCCGAAGTCTGCGCGGAACAGAACAGCAGTCACGCCGTTTACAGCACCAGCGGTTGCGCCAGTGCCCTTCTTGCCGATGTGATAGTGCGCACCGGGGCGGATTTTCTTCTCGCCGGGAATATAGGAATCAGCCATATTAGTTGACCTCCTTGTTCAGAAAAGCTGCCACGACTTCCTTGGCCTTGGAAACGGTGCAGCTCTTGATGTTTGCGGACTTCATGGCAGCCTCGACGCACTCCTTCCGTGCGCCAAACAGTGCCGTGGCGTTCGCAGCGAACTCGCTCACGCTGTACTCGGCCTCAACAGGGGTCGGAGCAGCGTCAGCAGAAGCATTTTTGCTTGCCATAGGTCTTACCTCCTAGTAGGTGATGTTGGGGTGTCTAAGCGGATAGCCGACGGCCTTGTAGCGGAGCAGACCGTACCGTGCGGTAACGAAAATCTGTCCATTCTTCAGGTAGTCGGATTTCAAATCTGCGGTCATGTGGTCGATGTACATGGGCGACCCATCCAGCATCTCGACCTCTCCATCGAGAGAGAGGCTGTTTCCAACAGCGGCGGCCATTTTCAGGCGCGTTGGGCTGTCGGGGCAAAGAAGCGACACGGCAATCTTGCCGTTCATCCAGACGACGGTGTTGGTTTCCTCCAACTTGTCGATGGATGTCAGACGGCAATAAAAGACCGGGGCTTCTTTCGATGCCTCGGTCTCGTCGTCCATGTGGTCGATGCCTACAACAATGCTGTCCGGGTACATTCCCTTGATGTACCGTGCCATTGCCACAATCGGGTCAGGGTCGGTGGTTTCCTGACAGGGGTATTCGATGATGTCAAACCTGATTTCGGAGCCGATGAGCAGTTCGTTCTTCTCCTCAGTCATGGAGAAGCCGTCAGTTCTGGCCCATGCGAACGCATACAGCGTGTCGCTGTCGTCCTTGAGCAGAACGTCCTTCAAGCATTCCCTGACTGCCGGCTCGATGAGTTCGGGGACAGCATCGGAGTCGTTGCGGCAAATCAGGGAGACCAGAAGCGTTCCTGCGCTCTTGCGCTCGCCATCGGTCTGCATATCAAAGTTGAACACGATTCTGGGGTACTGCGTGGTCGTTCCCCATCCGACGGCTCTATCGCCGGGAGCTTCAGGAGTGAATACAGCGGGTTTGCCGCCGAACGTGGTCAAGTGCTTTGTGAGGTCCTTGGCCTCAGACAGCCGCTTGTAAATCAGGTTCTCAAGATTCATCCTGTGCCTCCGGCATCAGCTCGTTCACGGTGGTGAGGTCTTTCGACCAACGAACGTCCCACTCCCCTTTTTCGACCTCGCCAATGGGGATGATGAAGTGGTTGATGACGTTGCCAATGCTGGGATGAAACAGGGCCACGAGGGTGGTATCTGTGACTGCGGTGACAATTCCAGTCTTGCCCTCATCCCACGAAGCGTGTTTGCCGTAGATGGCATACCCGGCCTTGATGACGTTTGCATCAAACCGGGCGCGGTTCTCTTTGATGATAAGTTCCATTGTCTTTCTCCCTAGTCATATTTCTCGTGGTAAATCCGTTCGATCTCAGGCATGGCCTTCTCAGAAATCGGTTGCTTGAACGGACGCGGAGCCATACGGCGTGTTCCGTTTTCGAGGTAGGTAGAGTATCGCTCCTGACTTTCAAGAACGGCAGTGACCCGCAGACCTGAGCCGGTGCTGGAACTTTCTACGGTTCCATTCCAGTTCAGGCGCAGGTTGCCGGTTCTTCTCGCAGGGGGCTCTCCGGGTGCGGATGCGGTGTAGTGGGACTTGGTGTGCGGTTTGCGGTAGACGCGGCCAGAACGCTTTCCGCGCAGAACTTCAAGCTCTGCGTTGCGGATGGCGTTGACGGCTCGCATACCCCTTGAAGCAGCCTCCCGATTGACCTTTTTGACGGTATCGTCAACGGCAATCTTGAGCCGCCCAGAGGCTTTCTTGGGCGCGGTCACTTCACATCAGTCCTTTCCTCGGCGTAATACAGGGTTGAAACTCCGAGCGAGCCGGTATCGTCAATATCGACGATGTAGAACACCCTACTGCCGAGGATGAGCCTGTCGGTACGTTCGGCGCGGGGATTGCCGCGCTGCACGATGACATGGGTGATGATGTGGTCAGCCGTGCCGTGGGCCTTGTCCACCTCATTGGCAGATGCAAGGCATCCGCGCAGGAAGTCTGTGCCATCTCCTTCATACGAAACAGAAGGGCGGCCACTTTTCAGGTCGCTCTTGCTGTGCTCGATGATGAAGTCCTTGAACAGATTTCCGGGGCGCAGGTACATGAGCTGTCCATTAACCATGCCGATGCCTCCAGTCGTCAGCAGCCCGCTCGTTTTCCATCATGCCAGCATAGAAGTACGGAGGCTTCTTGCAGCATTCTGGCGGCTGCTCAATGGACACGGAACTGAAGGAGACCTCTTTCTTCAGGTCTTCATACATCTCCTTCCAGAGCTTTGCGCGGGCTTGCAGGGAGAGCGTAAGCGGACCGGTCTTGGTGTCAACCTCATAAGAGAACCTGCGGAACAGGCTCTCAAGGAGCATCAGCTTTGCCCTTTTCCACGACTTGGGGTAGGCAGAGAGGGCAGCCTCGATTTCCTCGTCGGTCAGCGCAGTAGTGTCGGGTCCACCCTCGACCATCGTGTCGCCAAGCTCAAACCGCATCCTGTCCTTTCCGTATTCGGCGACAGCCGCAGGGTCGTAGTTGTATGCCATACAATGCGCTCCTTGTTGGATAGATGGTAGGTTTAGCCTTTACCGCTCGTGGAATGCCGCTGGGAAGCTGTAGAAGCCTTGTTTCCGGCCTTAGTGGTATGGGAGGATGCCCGGCCTTTGGCTTCGGTTTTGGCCTCTTTGGGCTCGTCGTTGTGGTCAGCAGGTTCCTCTGTCGCCTCGGCTGCGGGAGCATCGGCGATGTAGTCGCAGGTGATGAGCGCACGGACGCGGGTGCTGAGAACAGATTCAGTCGGGATGATGTCTCCCGGCTGATACGGCTTTCCGAACAGTTTGACGGCCTTCTTGCAGAGATAGCTCATAAGCCACCTCCATTACACGCACTTGGACATATAGCAAGCCAGATCGTCGCAGGTCTTACGCATATCGGTGGACATCAGGCCCTCAACGAACTCGCTGTGAGTGCCCGGCTCGCCCTCGAACTGATCGGTGGCCATATAGCTGCCGTTGCCCAGCATATCCCAAGTGAAGATATAGCCGGCAGAAGGCTCGTCGATCTGCGGGCTGTTGGTGACGTAGCACATCAGTGCGCCGTCGCTCTCGCAGATGAAGTCCATGTCATCGGGCTGGCCTTCCTCGGCCTTGTTGTAGGTGGCCATCAGAACGGTGACCTCATCAAAACCGAGGAGTTCTGCGATGACTTTCTCGTTGACGATGGCAGGGTTCGGGGTGGAACCACCGTACTTCACACGCTCCAGAATGTCAGGGTGTTTCTTCAGGGCGAGGAAGGTGTCATAGCCGAGGCACAGCTTGTTCGGGGTGCGGCGGCCTTCCAGACGAATCTCGCGCTTGCGAGCGTCGAAGAATGCGATGGGGTCGAAGGTTGCTGCCGGGGGTGCTGTCAACGCCGGTGAACTCGTTCTGCCACACGCCGGTCTTGAAGAACTTTTCTGCAAAGGTCAGGTCCAGATGCAGGAGCATCTGGTCGTTGATGAAGCGGACGCTGGAGCGGCGCGGGTCGATAGATGCAGGAACACCAGAGCGGGTGTAGTCAAGAGCATTGATGCTGTCGATGCCGGTGATGACCTGATCGACATCGCACTTGTAGGTGCTGTCGGTATGGCCGCGCTTTGCGGGCTGAACCTTGCCGAATGCGGGCTTGCGCTGAACATTGTCGCGGGCCAGATCACCCTTCAGGAACTCATAGTAGAAACCAGTGGAGTTCTGCACCGGGCAGATGGGGAAAATCTTGGTCGCAACGTAGTCAGCGTTGTTGTTGAAGAACGCCATGCTCATGTTGGACAGGTAGCGGTTGGGCTTCCAGCCTTTAGCAATAGCTGCCATGATTGCGGCGTTGCTGTTCATGTTTCTCATGTTGTCTTACCTTTCTTTCTTGATCAGGATGCCTTGGGCTTGTAGCCGGACTTGGTGAGCTGGACAGAGACGACAGTGCCAGCCTTGGCCGCTGCGCTCAGTGCAATGCCGACGATGAATGCGCCATCGGTGGCCTTGACAGCCTTGCCAGCAGCATCCGTGGCCAGCTCGTCGCCGACTGCAATGGCCTCGCCAGCGACCCACTTGCCGATATCCTTCACCTGAACGGTCAGAGAGCCGCCAGCTTCAATGTTCTCGTCGTTGGTGAACAGGGACAGGCCGATGACGTTCGCGCCAGCAGAGGGCTTTGCAAGCTTGCCAGCGGTGATTGCCAGTGCGATGCCCTGAACATCTTCGAGCTTTGCTCCGGCTTCCATGATGATGGTGGGGCTTTCGTTGATAGAGGTTCCAAAGTAGGTTGCCATAGCGTTTAACCCTCCTTTTCGCACTCAGCGCGCAGGGCGGGGTCGTTCAGCAGGACCTCGTCGATGGCCTGAGCCTTGGTGACATTCTTGGACTTCATGATCTCTGCGGCCTTCGCCTCAGCGCGGGCCCATGCGTCCGGGGCTTCGCCGCCGCACTTGCCGATTTCCTTAAACGTGCCGGAGCTTTCGGCGAACTTGACGGCCTCGTCCAGTGCAGCCACATAGGTGTCGTAGGCAGTACCGCCAGCGGCCTTCATGGACTTCAGCACCGGGAACAGCTCGTCTTCCTTCTTCCCGATGAGGGTATACCGCTTGGCCACATCATGCAGCTCGCGGTCCTCGTAGCTCTCACGGAACTTGCGCAGGGAGTCCAGCTCGGCCTGAACGCGGGGGTCAATAGGCGCGGGGTCTGACCTGCGGGAGTGCCGGGAGCCTCTGCTTCGCCATAACGCTTCTCGATCTCCTCATA
>ERZ1034691.1128-NODE-1128-length-18267-cov-14.365858_pt1 | contig 18267 bp, 13 predicted proteins | sample MGYA00520638_ERZ1034691 | MGnify/ENA primary metagenome ERZ1034691 (study PRJEB33766, sample SAMN09781763) | gut metagenome | biome: gut microbiome | host: Homo sapiens | place: Madagascar | study: EMG produced TPA metagenomics assembly of the PRJNA485056 data...
AGCCCGCCCGCCCCGACTTTTTGCAGGTAAGCGCCGCCGCCATGGTGGCGGCCGCCTGCGAAAAAGACCTGCCCGTCGCCGCCGCACTGGGCAAATCGGTGGCGGGGGTGGGTCCCGTTGTCATGCGGGAGGCTGTCTGCCGCGCCTTGGGCGAAACCCCGGCGCTGGCGTGCGATCTGACCGCCGCCGAAAAAACCAAGCTCGCCGCCGCACTGGACGCCCTGAAAGCCGAACACGCCGCCGGCGGCACCCCCACGGCGGTGCGCATCGCCCAAGGCGACGAGCCGCCGCGCCCCGTGGAATTCAGCTTTTTTGTGCCGCAGCAGTACGGTGCCGCCGCGCTTTTGACGCAGTATGCCACCTACAGCGAAATGCTGGAGGACTACTACGCCACCAAGGACCGCGCCGAGCGTCTGCGCCAGAAAAGCCGCGAGCTGTACAAGGCGGTACACAATATGCACGACCGCGCGGTGCGCAAGCAGGCAGCCCGGCGCGAGGAAATGGCGCAGTCCGCCAAGGCGGACACCCTGCGCCTGTACGGCGAACTGCTGCAAGCCAACCAATGGGCGCTGCACAAGGGCGACCGGCAGGTCACCGTGCAGAACTACTACACCGGCGAGGATGTGACCATCAAGCTGGACCCCCGGCTTTCGCCCAACGACAACGCCCAGAAATATTTTAAGGACTACAAGAAAAAGCAGACCGCCCACGCTATGCTGCAAAAGCTGCTGGTCGAGGGCGAGGCGGAGATCGAATACCTTGCCACCGTGCTGTATGAGGTCGAGTCCGCCCCCGGCGAGGCGGCGCTGAATGAGATCCGCGCCGAGCTGAAAAACCAGGGCTACCTGAAATATTACAAGCAGCGCGACCGCAAGCAGAAGCCTGCAGATTTCCTGCGCTACCGCTCCGGCGACGGGTTTGAAATTCTGGTCGGGCGCAACAACCTGCAAAACGACAAGCTGACCCTGCACACCGCACGCGGCAAGGATCTGTGGTTCCATGTGCAAAAAGCGCCCGGCAGCCACTGCGTGGTGATGAGCCGCGGGCAGGAGATCCCCGATTCCACCAAGCAGGAGGCGGCCGAGCTGGCGGTCATCCATTCCAGCCAGAACGGCGGCGTCAAGGTCGCGGTGGACACCACCGAGGTCAAAAATATCTGGAAAGCCAACGGCGCCAAGCCCGGTATGGTTTTGTACGAGGTGTACACCACCGTCTATGTCACGCCCCGCGCCGGGCTGGAGGAGCAGTTGAAACAATAAGGAGCTACCGACAATGACCCTGCAACTGAAAAAGCAATCCCTGCCCGCCGCGCCGCAAAAATGGGAAAAAACCCTGTTTGCGCTGGGGCTGGCGGCGGCGTACCTGCTGTTTGCGCACCCCGATATTCTGGAAACGGCGCGTCACGCCTACATTTTGCTGCGCAGCACCTTTGACGGGCAGTTTTTTAATTTTTACGAAAACACCCTGTCCCGCGTGTACGGCTACGATTACAGCAACGCCGCGCACTACAACATTGCTGTGTACATCCTGTACGCCCTGTGGGAGCTGCCGCTCTACGGGCTGGAAAAGCTGACCGGCGCGGCGTTCAGCGATGTGACGCTGGCGCTCTGGTGCAAGGCGGTGGGAACGGCGTTCTGGCTGGGCTGCGGCGTGCTGACCGGCAAACTCGCCAAGGTATACGGCTGCGATGCCGACGCCTGCGCGTGGGCGCCCTTTGCCTTTTGGCTGAACCCTATCAGCTTTCTGACGGTGGCGGTCATGGGGCAGTACGACAGCCTGTGCCTGTTCTTTGTGTTGTGGGCGCTGCTGGCGTACCGCAAGGGCGAACTGTGGAAATTCAGCCTGATTATGGGCGCAGGGTTGGTGTGCAAGTTTTTCCCGCTGTTTTTGCTGCTGCCCCTGCTGCTTTTGGCGGAAAAGCGCCCCCTGCGCGTGGCAGGGTATATGGCGGCATCCTTCTGGCTGTACCTGCCCACGGCGCTGCTGTTCCGGGGACGCACGGGCGATGCGGACTTTTTTAACACGCTGATGGCGGATCGCCTGTTTGCGCAGTGCTTCCCCGGCGGGGTGATGGATGCGTCGCTGTTCGGTATGGCAATGGCGGTTCTCTGTGTGGCGGCGTGGCTGTACACCCCGGCAACCCCCGCCAAGCGCGACAACGCGGTTTTGTATCTGGGGCTGGCGGTGTTCGGGCTGCTGTTCGCCCTTGTGCTGTGGCATCCCCAATGGCTGCTGCTGCTTGTGCCGTTTTTGGTGCTGACCACCCTGAAAAACCGCTGCGGCGGCGTGCTGTTTTTTGTGGATGCCGTGCTGGCAGCCGGTGCGGTGCTGATGATTTTTATGATACTGCCCGGTGCGCTGGAGGGCGATATGCTGGATATGGGCGTGCTGAATTACGCGCTGGGTATGCCGTACTCGCTGACGGGCAGCGGCATACGGACGGTGTCGTTTTATATGGCGCTGATTCCCCGCTTAACAGACTTGGCGCCGGTCTGTTTTTACGGTGCCATGCTGGCGGAGCTGCTGTTCAAGCTGCCCTGCAAAAACGCCACCGTGGCAGAGTGTCTTTCCGCCCCGGCGACCCGGCGCAGCAGCTGGCGGCGCTGCATCGCCGCGACCTTTGCAGTATGCTGGGCGGCGCTTTGGCTTGTGCCGGTACTGTTTGCCTATGCTAAGACGTTGGGGCGGATGTAAAAAGGGGGGTGCGTGTACTTTCTTTGGACGCCCCTTGTACTTTCTTTGGACACCCAAAGAAAGTACCAAAGAAAAGTGCCGCTACTTCCGAAGCGCGGGGCACGGCCAAGGCTTCCCCCTCTGGGGGAAGCTGTCACCGCAGGTGACTGATGAGGGGGAAATTTGCGGCTACCGCCCATTTCCCCGGCGGGGTGGGGTCACCCCGCCCTACAGGGTAATAAAAATTATCGCGCGGTAGGGGCGGGGCACGCCCCGCCCGCGGTTTTACGGCAATTGCAATATTACAGGTCATCCGTGGGGGCGGCATATATGCCGCCCGCCGCAGCCATCCCGATAAATCAACCTACCGGGCAAACCGCACGAAAGGCTTCCCCCAAAGGGGGAAGCCTTTCCGCCTTATAATAAAAAATGTGTCCGCTTGCGCGGACACACCGAATCTTAACTCTTAACTCTTAACTCTAAACTCTCAACTCTCAACGTAACGCTGCTGCGTTACGTTTTTGTTTTGTCAGGCGGGAACTCGCCCTGCGCCTCGGCTTCCAAACGGCTCAGGCGTGCCTCCAGCTGGCTGATGCGCTGGTTCACGATATCCGGCAGATCCTGCTGATCCAGATCGTCCGCCGGGCAGCACTTGATGCTGCCCACCCGCACGACCTCGGCGGGTACGCCCACGGCGGTGGCGTTGGCGGGCAGGTTTTTCAGCACCACGCTGCCCGCGCCCACGCGCACATTATCCCCGATATACACCGGTCCCAACACCTTGGCACCCGCGCCGATCAGCACGTTGTTGCCCAAGGTCGGGTGGCGCTTGCCGGTATCCTTGCCGGTGCCGCCCAAGGTCACGCCGTGGTAGATGGTGCAGTTGTCGCCGATTTCGGCAGTTTCGCCGAACACGATGCCCATACCGTGGTCGATAAACAGCTTGTGCCCGATCGTGGCACCGGGGTGGATTTCAATGCCCGTCAGGTGCCGCGCCAGCTGGCTGACCAGCCGCGCCAGGAAAAAGCAGTGGTGCTTATACAAAAAATGCGCGATTTTGTGCGTGACCAGCACATGAAAACCGGGGTACAAAATGATGACCTCCGCCACATTGCGGGCAGCGGGGTCCTTGTCCCGGATATTTTTTGCGTCCTCCCACAGACCCATACACAATCCTTCTTCCTATAGATAACCTCTATACACTATTCTTAATAGTAGCACACTTTCAGCCAAATGGCAACCGTTTGAAAAATTGTCAAAATGTCCAAAAGTTTGGAAAAATTTCTGTAAAATCCCTAACTCGGCAGGGTGCGACTTTCATTGACAGCCACCCTTGCGCCGTGGTACAATATAAAAAACTGTGTACGAGAGGAGCCCCACTATGTCGTTGTTTACCATCGGTCATAAAATCAACCGTGGGGCGTTCTTTTCTCTGTGCGCTGCACGAGGTATTTCTTTTTGACTTTTCCCGTTTTCGGGAAAAGTCTTTTTTTGTAAAACCCGCTAAAAGGAGTAAATTATGCTGATCCGCAATGCAAAGGACGCAAACGGTAAGCCGCTGGAAGTCTGGCTGAAGGACGGTAAGATCGCCGCACTCGGTCTGGGTCTGCCCGCACCTGAGGGCGAGGACGTGCTGGACGCCAAGGGGCGCACGCTGCTGCCGGCTTTTATCGACACCCACTGCCACTGGCGCACCCCCGGCTTTGAATATAAAGAGGATATCGCCACCGGCTCCGCCGCCGCTGCGGCGGGCGGGTACACCTTTGTGAACCTGATGCCCAACACCAAGCCGGTCTGTTCCAGCGCCGAGATCGCCCGCGCGGTCGAAGCCGAGGCAGCCCGCATCGGAGTGTGCGACGCCAACCAGACGGTGTCCATCACCAAGGACTTTGACGGCGTAAGCATCGACCACCTGCTCACCCTGCCCGAGGATGTCAAATTCATCACCGAGGACGGCAACGGCGTGATGAACAACGCCGTTATGGCGCGGGTCTTTGCCATTGCCACTGACCGCGGTCTGACCGTGATGTCCCACGCCGAGGACCGCGAAATCAGCCCGTGGGATTACCGCCTTGCCGAAAACATCGAAACCGTGCGCAACTGCCACCTTGCCGAATACTACGGCACCCGGCTGCATATGTGCCACGTTTCCACCAAGGAGGCCGTCGATGCCATCCGGATGAGCCGCCTGCGCGGCGCGCGGGTCAGCTGCGAGGTCACCCCGCATCACCTCTGGTTTGACGACAGCCGCCTGCAATACAAGGTCAACCCGCCCATCCGCAAGGCGGAGGACGTGACCGCCCTCATTGATGCCATCAAGGACGGCACCGTCACCTGCATCGGCACCGACCACGCCCCCCACACCGCCGAGGAAAAGCAGAACGGCGCAGCCGGTATGGTCGGGCTGGAGACCGCCTTCGGCGTCTGTTACACCAAGCTCTGCCGCGAACAGCGCCTGCCGCTGGAACTGCTCAGCTTCTTGATGAGCGCCGGTCCCGCCGCCGTGATGGGGCTGGCAGACCGCAAGGGTCTGATCGCCCCCGGCTACGATGCCGACTTGGTGCTGGTCGATATCGACCATATGTACGAGGTCAGCGCCGACGAGCTGCACAGCAAGAGCAAAAACTGCCCCTACGACGGTGCGCTGCTCTACGGCAAGGTGGTCACCACCCTCAAGGGCGGCAAGGTCACCTTTCAGATCGAGGAATGATACATTATAAATACGGGAGGATATAAAGATGATTACCAGCATGGACAAACTGTACGAGAGCGTTGCCGCGAACGGTCCGGTCTGCGTGGGTCTGGATACCGAGATCGGTTATCTGCCCGCCACCGATGCCGCCAAGACGGCAGGGGAGAACGTGGTGGACTTCAACCGCGCCCTGATCGAAGCCACCAAGGGTGTGGCGGGCTGCTACAAGGTGCAGATCGCCTACTATGAATCCTTAGGTCTGGACGGTATGCGCGCCTATGCCGAAACCCTCAAGCTGGCACGCGCCACCGGGCTGCCCGTCATTGCGGACATCAAGCGCGGCGACATCGCCAAGACTGCCGAAATGTACGCAAAAGCGCACTTTACCGGCGACTTTGAGGCGGATATCATCACGCTGGCGCCCTATATGGGTCTTGACTCCATCAGCCCGTATCTGCCGTACTGCGCCGAGCGGGGCAAGGGCGTGTTTGTGCTGTGCCGCACCTCCAACCCCGGCGCCAAGGACTTTGAGTACAAAAAGCTGGACGACGGACGCCATATCTACGACCTCGTCGGCGACAGCCTGACCGAGCTGGGCAAGGACTATATGGGCGAGCATGGCTACTCCAGCGTGGGTCTGGTCATCGGCGGCACCCACACCGAGGAAGCCACCGCCATCCGCAATGCCTACAAGAACACCTTCTTCCTGATCCCCGGCTACGGTGCGCAAGGCGGCAAGGCGGCGGACATTGCCCGCTATATGAACGCAGGCAACGGCGGCGTGGTCAACTCCAGCCGCGGCATCCTGCTGGCCTACAAGAAACAACCCGGCGTAGCCTTTGACGAGGCAGCCTACAACGAATGTGTGCGTATGCGGGAGGATATTCAGGGTGAGTGCAGCAAGCTTCTCGGCTAAGGTAGCCGCCAAACAGAACCTCGCGGCGGACATCTGCCGCATCGACGTGGCGCTGAACGGGCAGGACACCGCCCACCGCCCCCACGCCGGGCAGTTTTATATGCTGCGGTGCTGGGGCGCGGGCGAAACGCCGGTGCTTTCCCGCCCTATCAGCGTCCACGCTTACGATAAAAACAGCGATACGCTGACCTTTTTGTTCCAAATCAAGGGCGAAGGCACCCAAAAGCTGGCGGCACTGGACCCCGGCGATGCGCTGACGGTCACCGGTCCGTGCGGCAACGGTTTTGACGCGGCGGCACTGGCGGCAGAAAACAAAAAAATCGCCGTCGTGGGCGGCGGCATCGGCACCGCGCCGCTGCTGCAGCTGTGCGCAGAGCTTGCCGAAAACGGCGTAAAGCCGCAGCTGTTTGTGGGCTTCCGCGATGCCAGCTACGGGCTGGACGCCTTTGCCCCCTACTGCGAAACCATCGCTGTGGCGACGGATTCCGGCAACGAGGGGCATCACGGTCTGGTCACCGACCTGCTGGACGCAGCCGCGTATGACATTGTGCTGACCTGCGGACCTATGGTGATGATGCGCGGTGTTGCCAAGCTGTGCGCCGCCGCCGGAACGCCCTGCCTTGCCAGCTTGGAAAAGAAGATGGCGTGCGGTCTGGGCGCCTGCCTGGGCTGCACCTGCCACAGCAAGATCGGTCCGGTCACCGTCTGCAAGGACGGTCCGGTATTCCCCGCACAGGAGGTGTTTGACTGATGGCAGATCTGCACGTAGACTTTTTGGGCAAGCGTCTGGCGGGACCTGTGGTGGCGGCATCCGGCACCTTCGGCTTCGGTCCCGAGTACGCCGATATCGAGGATCTGCGCCTGCTGGGCGGCATTTCCGGCAAGGGGCTGACCCTGCACGGGCAGCCCGGCAACGAGGGCGAGCGCCTGTACGAAACCCCGTCGGGGTTGATGAACTCCATCGGGCTGCAAAACCCCGGTGTGCAGCATTTTATCGACTGCGAGCTGCCCGCCATGCGCCGCTGCGGCACCACCGTGTGGGCGAACCTCGGCGGACATACCATTGAAGAAAATGTCGAAGGTGTGCAGAAGCTCTGCGCCGCCGGTGTGGATATTCTGGAGCTGAACATCAGCTGCCCCAACGTCAAGCAGGGCGGTCTTGCGTTCGGCATCCGCGCCAAGGATGCCGCCGAGGTCGTCAGCGCCGTGCGCAAGGTCTGCACGGTGCCGCTGGTCGTCAAGCTCAGCCCGCAGGCGGAAAGCATCACCGAGATGTGCAAGGCGGTGGAGGCGGCAGGTGCCGACGGCATCAGCCTGTGCAACACCTTCCAAGCCTGCGCGGTGGATCTGGAAAAGCGCCGCCCGGTGTTCAACAACGTCTTTGCGGGGCTTTCGGGTCCTGCGGTGCGCCCCATTGCGCTGCGTATGGTCTGGCAGGCGGTCGGCGCGGTCAGCATCCCCGTGGTGGGCTTAGGCGGCATCCTGACCGGGCGCGACGCGCTGGAATTTATTATGGCGGGCGCGACCTGCGTGCAGGTTGGCACCGCGAACTTCCTTGACCCCAAGGCCTGCACCCGCATCACCGCCGAGATCGGCGACTGGATGGACGCCCACGGCGTTAAGACGCTGGACGAGATCCGCGGCTGCGCCAGAGGCTGAGGCAACACCTCGCTCGCCGTATCGGCACTTAGAATTGTGCGGAATTGCTTTAAAAATACAAAACACTTGCATTTATATGCAAAATATGCTAGTATAGGATGAATAATATACAGGAGGGCTACACTATGGCACGCGAAGCGATTGAAGTATTGAAGGAATGTGAAGCATTTTTGGAGGGGCATTTCCTGCTTTCCTCGGGTCGCCACTCCGGCGCATACTGCCAGATGGCGTTTTTGCAGCAGTACCCCGACAAGTGCGCTGAGGTTATGGCGCCCGTTGCCGAAAAGCTGAAGGAGCTGAACATTGACGTCGTGGTCGGTCCCGCGATGGGCGGCATCGTCTACGCCTACGAGCTGGGTCGCCAGATGGGCAAGCGCGCCATCTTTACCGAGCGCGTGGATAACGTTATGACCCTGAAGCGCTTCAAGATCCACCCCGGCGAGCGCTGCGTCATTGCCGAGGATGTTGTCACCACCGGCGTTTCCAGCCTGGAAACCAAGCGTGTTATCGAAGAAAACGGCGGCATCTGCGTGGGCATTGCCTGCGTGGTGGACCGCACCCGTGCCGAGGCACCGTCCCCGATCCCCATCGTGGCAAGCGCCCTCAAGCTGGACCTGCCCAACTATGCCCCCGAGGAATGCCCCATCTGCAAGGAGGGCAAGCTGCCCTTGGTGCATCTGGGCAGCCGCAAAATGAAGGAAGCGGCCAAGCAGACGCTGTGATACGGAGTTGAGCGTTAAGAGTTCAGAGTGCAGAGTTCAGATAATGTGCAGCGCCCTGCGCTGCTTTGATTGCGTGTGCGCGTGCGCACACACCACATCTTCACTCTCAACTCTCCACTCTTAACTCTAAACAACAGGTAGGAGATAACTATGCAGTCATATCTGATTTTGGCAAACGGTCAGGTGTTCCGCGGGCAAAGCATCGGCTGCCCCGGCACCACCATCGGTGAGGTCGTGTTTGCCACCGGTATGGTCGGCTTTGAAGAAACGCTGACCGACCCCAGCTATTACGGTCAAATCATCACCCAGACCTACCCGCTGATCGGCAACTACGGTATGAATTCCGAGGACGTCGAAAGCGGCAAGATCTGGGCAAAGGGCTACATTGTGCGCGAAGCGTGCAAGACCCCCTCCAACTTCCGCAGCGAGGAAACGCTGGATGCCTTCTTAAAAAAGAACGGCATCATCGGCATTGAGGGCGTTGACACCCGCAGCCTGACCCGCACCCTGCGCGAAAGCGGCGTTATGAACGGTGCCATCACCACCGAGTTCGACCCCGACGCCGAGCCGGAGAAAAAGGCAGCCCTGATGCCTGCCATCACCGCCTACGCCGTCACCGAGGCAGTGGCAGCGGTGACCTGCGCCGCCCCTAAGACCTTTGAGCCGACCACCAATGTCATCGACGGACGCGAGGTCGAGACCCCGCTGCACGTCGCACTGCTGGATCTCGGCTGCAAAAATAACATCGTGCGCTGTTTGCAAAAGCGCGGCTGCCGCGTCACCGTTCTGCCCGGCACCGCCACCGCCGCCGAGCTGGCAGCCCTCAATCCCGATGGGCTGATGCTCTCCAACGGTCCCGGCGACCCGGCGGAAAACGTCGGCATCATCGCCAACATCAAGGAGATGCTGGACACCGGCATCCCCACCTTCGGCATCTGCCTGGGGCATCAGCTCACCGCGCTGGCTGCCGGTGCCAAGACCTGCAAGCTCAAATACGGGCATCGCGGCGCCAACCAGCCCGTCACCAGCCCTGCCAAGCAGCGCACCTTTATTACCAGCCAGAACCATGGCTACGCGGTTATGGCGGACACCCTGCCCGAAACCGTCGGCAAGATGAGCTATTTCAACGCCAACGACGGCACCTGCGAGGGTATGGATTATTTCAAGTGGAACTGCTTTACCGTGCAGTTCCACCCCGAGGCCAACGGCGGCCCCAAGGATACCGAGTTCCTGTTTGACGAGTTCGTCAAGCGGATGCTCGCAGCAAAAGGAGTGATCAACGATGCCTAAAGACCCGCGTATCAAAAAGGTGCTGGTGATCGGTTCCGGTCCCATCATCATCGGACAGGCAGCCGAGTTCGACTACTCCGGCACGCAGGCCTGCCGCGCATTGAAATCCGAGGGTGTGGAAACGGTTCTTGTCAACTCCAACCCCGCCACCATTATGACCGACCCCGATATCGCTGACCACGTCTACATCGAGCCGCTGACGGCGGAGGTGGTCGAGCGCATCATCGAAAAAGAAAAGCCCGACGCCATCCTGCCCAACCTCGGCGGTCAGACCGGCTTAAACCTGTCGATGGAGCTGGCACGCAGCGGCTTTTTGGATCGCAGCGGCGTGCGCCTGCTGGCGTGCAAGCCCGACACCATTGACCGTGCCGAGGATCGCCAGCTGTTCAAGGACACGATGGAAAAGCTGCACCAGCCCATCATCCCCTCCAAGGTCGTGGAGGATCTGGATGACGCGCTGAACTTTGCCGAGATCATCGGCTATCCCGTCATCGTGCGCCCCGCCTTTACCATGGGCGGCACCGGCGGCGGCATCTGCGAGGACCGCGACAAGCTGCACGAGATCGCCACCAACGGTCTGCGGCTTTCCCCCATCCACCAGATTCTGGTGGAAAAGTGCATCTCCGGCTGGAAAGAAATTGAATACGAGGTCATGCGGGACGCCAAGGGCAATGTCATCACCGTCTGCAATATGGAAAACCTGGACCCCGTCGGCATCCACACCGGCGACTCCATCGTCGTGGCGCCCAGCCAGACCCTGTCCGATAAAGAGTACCAGATGCTGCGCACCGCCGCGCTGGATATCATCACCGAGTTGGGCATCGAGGGCGGCTGCAACTGCCAGTTTGCCTTAAAGCCCGACTCCTTCGAGTACGCGGTCATCGAGGTCAACCCCCGTGTGTCGCGCTCCTCCGCGCTGGCATCCAAGGCGACGGGCTATCCCATCGCCAAGGTGGCCACCAAGATCGCCCTCGGCTACACGCTGGACGAGATCACCAACGATGTCACCGGCGAAACCTGCGCCTGCTTTGAGCCGGCGCTGGACTACGTCGTTGTAAAATACCCCAAATGGCCGTTTGACAAGTTCGTTTACGCCGACAAGTCGCTGGGTACCCAGATGATGGCGACCGGCGAGGTTATGGCGATCGGCAACAGCTTTGAACACGCCATGATGAAGGCGGTTTCCTCCACCGAGCTGGGTCTGGACACGATGACCCTGCCCGACTTTGAAAAGCTCTCCACCGAGGAAGTCATCGAGCATCTGCACGTGCAGGACTCCGAGCGCGCCTTCTGCGTGTACGAAGCCCTCAAGCGCGGCGTGTCGCACGACACCATCTACGACATCACCAAGATCGACTGGTGGTTCCTGGACAAGCTGCAGCACCTCGCCGATATGGAAATGGCGCTGCAAAACGGCGCTCTGACCGAGGAAAAGTACCTCGCCGCCAAAAAGCTGGGCTTCCTGGACAAAACCATTCAGCGCCTGTCCGGCGCCGAAACGCTGCCCGCCCACCCCGGCGCAGCCTTCAAGATGGTCGATACCTGCGCTGCAGAATTTGCCGCTAAGACGCCGTATTTCTACTCCACCTGCGATGCCGACAACGAGGCGGCGCAGTTCATTGCCGAGCGCAGCGACCCCAACAAGAAAAAGGTGCTGGTGTTCGGCTCCGGTCCCATCCGCATCGGTCAGGGCATCGAGTTTGACTACTGCTCTGTCCACGCAGTGTGGACGCTGAAAAAGCACGGCTGCGAGGCGGTGCTGGTCAACAACAACCCCGAGACCGTTTCCACCGACTTTGACACCGGCGACCGCCTGTACTTTGACCCGCTGAACCCCGAGAGTGTGGATCAGATCATTGCCACCGAAAAGCCCGACGGCTGTCTGGTGCAGTTCGGCGGTCAGACCGCCATCAAGCTGGCCAAGCACATGGACGACATCGGTCTGCCCATTCTGGGAACCCCTGCGGACGCCATCGACGAGGCGGAGGACCGCGAGCGCTTTGACGAGCTGCTGGAGCGCTGCGGCATTCCCCGCCCCGAGGGCCGCACCGTCTACACGCTGGAGGAAGCCCTGCAGGCGGCGCAGGAGGTCGGCTACCCCGTGCTGATGCGCCCGTCCTACGTTTTGGGCGGTCAGAATATGATCGTGGCGTACAACTCCGCCGACGTCACCGAGTATATGGGCGTTATCACCAAGCACGTGGATATGAGCCACCCCGTGCTGATGGACAAGTACATCCTCGGCACCGAGTGCGAGGTGGACGCCATCTGCGACGGCACAGATTACCTTGTACCCGGCATTATGCAGCAGGTCGAGCGCACCGGCGTACACTCCGGCGACTCCATCTGTGTCTACCCGCCGTACACCTTCAGCCAGAAGGTCATTGACACGCTGGTCGATTACACCGGGCGTTTTGCCCGCGAACTGAAGGTCGTGGGTCTGGTCAACGTGCAGTACGCGGTGCAGAATGACCGCGTCTATGTCATTGAGGTCAACCCCCGCTCCTCCCGTACCGTGCCGTACATCTCCAAGGTCACCGGCGTGCCGATGGTCGATTTGGCAGTGCGCTGCACCTTGGGCGAAAAGCTCAGGGATATGGGTTACGGCACCGGGCTTTGGCGCAACGGGCAAAGCCCCTACACCGCCATCAAGGTGCCTGTGTACAGCTTCCTGAAGCTGCACGGCGTGGACACCATGCTGGGACCCGAGATGAAGTCCACCGGCGAGGTGCTGGGCATTGCGCCCAACTTCCACGAGGCGATGATGAAGGGTCTTGTGGCTGCCGGTTACCAGTTCAAGACGCCCGGTCCCGGCTCCTGCGTGATCATCTCGGTCAAGGACAGCGACAAGCCCGAGGCTGCCGAGCTGGCTTGGAAGCTGCACGACTACGGCTACAAGATCTACGGCACCCCCGGCACCGCGAAGTTCCTCAACGGTCAGATGGTTCCCTGTAGCGTTGTGCGCCAGATGAGCGAGGCACGCCCCAACGTGCTGGATCTGCTGGAAAGCGGCTTGGTGGACTACATTATCTCCACCAGCCCGCACGGACGCGACCCGCACCGTGATTCTGTCAAGTTCCGCCGCAAGGCGACCGAGCTGTCCATCCCGACCATCACGGCGATGGACACCGCCCGCGTGCTGGTGGATGCCCTGCGCGGCGACCACGATATCAGCGAAATGGAGCTGGTGGATGTGGCTGCCATGCACCGCGACGCCGCTGCCGGCAAATAAACACAGCCCTGTACCCGCGCCCGCAAGGGCGCGGGTTTTTGCGGCAAAAAAGCACGATGTATCGGTTTGAAATATTTCAATCCACCAAGTGACGAAATTTCCAACAAAATTTACCATGTTTTTTATGGCTTTTGCCGATTTTGTGTGGAATTGGTAAAAAACGCTTGATTCTGCGCACAATTTTCTCTATAATATGGAACGTAACAATTCTGGGCAATATGCCTAAGTGATAGGGAGTTAATGATATTATGACCAGATCTCAGCTGATTACCAAAGTGGCAAACGAAACTAACCTCTCCTGCAGCGAGGTAGAAAAAGTTATGGACGGCATCTTCGGCACCATCGGTGATGTGCTGAAGAGCGGTGACAAGGTCACCATCGCCGGTTTCGGTCGCTTTGAAATGCGTGAGCGCCAGACCAAGAACTTCACCAACCCCAAGACCAAGGTCACCAGCAAGCTGGAGCCTACCGCCATCCCCGGCTTCAAGGCCAGCGGTCGTCTGAAGGACAAAGTTGCCAAGTAATCACAAGACCGAAGTTGTTAAGGGTCTTTCCCCGCAGGGGAAAGACCCTTTTAGTTTTTGACGGTCAATAAAATGAATGGGACGATTGCAAACCTTCGGTAGGTTTGTAGGGAACGGTCTATCTCCGCGCTAAGAGCCGCCGCTGTGCGGGGGTGTTTTGCAGATAAGAGATAAAAGATAAAAGATAATAAATAAGGTGGAGTTTGTGCCTGCGGCACAAACCAAACGCTGCGCGTAGCCAGCGGTTTACCCGTTATGTTGTTGCAACGGCAAAACCGTGGGCGGGGCTTGCCCCGCCCCTACCGCGCAGCCTATTTTTATTGCCCCGTAGGGCGGGGTGACCCCACCCCGCCGCAAAGTGGCGATAAACTGAATGGAATGATTGCGAACCTTCGGTAGGTTTGTAGGGAACGGTCTTGACCGTTCCGTGCGGTCTAGCCGGTAGCACGATATATCGGGAAAATGCGCGCCATTCGGCGCGATTTTATGCGCTGCGCGCAGCCAGATGAACGGCGCGGTCAAGACACGCGCCCTACATTACTGCCCGAAAAAGGACTTTTAGTCTTTTAGACACAAAACTTTTAAACACAAAAAACGGTGCGCTCGCCCAGCGGACACACCGTTTTTGAATTTTTAAATTTGTACGCTGCACGCGCAGCGCCGACGTGAATTTTGCTTACACCTGCAACTGCTGCGGGGGAATGATGGTGCGCCAATCCAAGTCGCCGCGCCCCAGACCCAGCACCAGCATTTCGGCGGTGGCGATGTTGGTGGCGGCGGGTACGTTGTGTACGTCGCAGACGCGCAGCAGCTGCATTTCAAACGGCTCGTTCGGCTTGGCACCGATGGGATCGCGCAAAAACAGCAGCATATCCACTTCGTTGCAGGCGATGCGGGTCATGATCTGCTGGTCGCCGCCCAAATTGCCGGACATAAATTTCTGCACGGGCAGTCCTGCCTTTTCCTCCACCAGATGCCCGGTCGTGCCGGTTGCAATCAGGGTATGCTGCGAAAGGATATGCTTATACGCGCGGCAAAAATCCGCCATAAGCTCCTTTTTGGAATCATGGGCAATCAATGCGATCGTCATAAAAATCCACCGTCCTTGTCGGCCAAACTGCCGTATATTTTAATAGGTAAGCGGGACCCTTTGCCCGCAAAGTCGTTTTGCCATAGCCTGCCCGGCAATCACCGCCGGGTCTGCGGCGGGGGGAACGCTGCCGTTGGCACCCGCCAGCTGCAGGGGCTTGCTTTCGGGTATCACTGCCAAAAGCTGGGCGCCCACGGTGTCAATGCACTCGTCAAGATCCGCCACAGCGGCGCGTTTGCCGAAGCTCTCGCGCGTGACGCGGTTCATCACCAGCCGCACGGCGCTTTGCTCACGCGCGGACGCCAGCAGGCGATCCGCCACGATTTTGCCGTCGCGCAGTGCCACGGGGTCGGGCGTCAAAACCAAAAGCGCCTTGTCCGCAATGCGGTCGGCGGCCGTAAACGGCGCGCCCATACCGGCAGCGGTGTCCAGCAGGATAAAATCAAAATAGGGGCGCATCGCGGTCACCAGCCTGCCAAGGGGTGCGGCAAGAACCTCGCCGCCCTCATAGGGGGCGCTTATGACCGAAAGCCCGGTGTACAAAGGGCTGGGAACGATCGCTTTGCCGCCTTCGCACCGACCGCACAGGACGTCCTCAATATCATAGACGGTACGCCCGTATACGCCGGCAATAATGTCCACACTGCGCAGACCGGAATCCAGTTCGATCAACAGTACCTTATGCCCCAAACGGGCAAGGCTTGCGCCCAAAAGCACCGAAACCGTGCTTTTGCCGGTACCGCCCTTGCCGGAACATAGCATAATACATTGTGCGTTCACGGCAAGCCCTCCGCGTGTCTTTGTAACAAACACTTGTACGACCTTATTCTAGCACAAAATCCGGAACATAGCAACAGGTGTGTGCGTAAAAAATCAAGGATATTTTTTGAACAATTTAACGATGCGCCGCCCGAAACCGCAAAGTTTGCACGAAATGCGCAATTTTTGCAAAGCCGCGCGGGCAGTCAGCGGCTGAAATACAGGTTGAACACGTCCCGCAGTATGGGCGCGGCGTGAAATCCGCCCCCGCCGTATTCCAGCACGACCGCCAGCGCAATTTCGGGGGCATCCGCCGGGGCATAGCCGATCAGCACCGAATTGACATAGTGTCCGCCGCCCGGCTTTTGCGCAGCCAGCTGGGGGCTGCCGGTTTTGGCAGCGCAGGGGACAACGACCTGCCGCAAAACGCTGCTGCCCTGCGCCATACGCACCATACCGTCCCGGATGGGTGCAAACACGCTTTCGCCGCCCGCAACCTCGATGAATTGCGGCGTATACTGCCAGACCGTCGCCCCGTCGGCATCCACGGCGCGGTCGGCAAAATGCAGCAGGGGACGCCGCCCGCCGTTGGCAAGCGCCGCCGCGTAGGCTGCCAGCTGCACGGGGGTCAGCGCCGTGTTGCCCTGCCCGATGGCTGCCATCAGGGTCAGCCCGGCCTGATAGTTTTCGTCGCTGGACCAAGTCAGCCGCCCGGCAGCGGCGGGGGTTTCCACCCCGGTGTCGGCAGCCAGTCCCAGCTGCTGCGCCGTTTGGCTGAAAACATCCACCCCCAGCCGCCGCCCGGTGTCGTAAAAATAGAGGTTGCAGCTGTATTGCAGGGCGGTGCGCAGGTCCACCGCGCCGCTGTGGCGGTCCTGCAGGCAGCGGGGCTGGTAGCCGCTGTAATAGAGGTACCGCCCCGTGCAGGGGACGGTATCATAGGGCGAAAACCCCTGCTGCAGCGCGGCGGCAGCCACGGCGGGCTTAAAGGCAGAGCCGGGCGCGTACAGCCCTTGGCAGCAGCGGTCCAGCAGGGGGGCGCGGCTGTCGGCGCAAAGGTCGGCGTAGTCGCGGCGGTAGGTGTTCAGGTCGTAGCCGGGGTAGTTGGCGGCGGCTAAGATACCGCCGGTGCGCACATCCACCAGCACGGCTGCCCCGGCGCAGGCTTCCCGCCCGGCCCCTGCGGCGGCGGTGGTGCGCAGCGTTTCGATGCGGTCTGCCAGCGCGTCCTGCAAAGCCTTTTGCAGGGCGGCGTCCACCGTTAAAATCAGGTTCGCCCCGGGCTGTGCGGCAGACAAAACGCGCCGCCCGGTCACGGTGCCGCTGCGGTCCACGCTTACGATGCTGCGCCCGTTCTGCCCGCGCAAAAGCGTGTCGTATGCCTGCTCCAGCCCGCTTTGCCCGATGCGCGCATCCATGGCAAGCCCTTGCGCCTTGGCATCCTGCCATTGCTCGGCTGTGATGGCACCGGGGAACCCCAGCGCGTGGGGCATAAGCGCCCCCTGCTGCCACACCCGCACGCCCCGCGCTGCCAAGCGCACGGCACCGCTTTGCACCAGCCCGGCGCGGTACAGCGCCGCCACCGTGTCGGCATCGGCGTTTTGCAAAACAGTCAGTTCACCCGCCGCTGCGGTACAACAAAAGGCGGCAAGCTGTGTTTCCACATCCTTGCCGCCTGTCAGGGCGCTGAGCTGTTCTACGGTTTGGGAGAGCGATGTCCCGCGCGGGGCGGGAACCTGCAAAAGCACATCAAAGACGGTGTCGTCCTGTGCTAAAATAACGCCGCTGCGGTCCACAATTTTGCCCCGCGCGGCGTACTCGGTCACGGTATACTGTGCGGTGGCAAGCTCCTGCGCCTTTTGGGCGTAATGCTCTGCCATGGCAAACTGCATCCATGCCAGCCGCGCCAGAAACAGCGCAAACACCGCCGCACACAGTACCGCCAGCACCACAATGCGCCGGCTGCGTTGACGGCGCGGGGAATCGGGCTGCTTCACGCAGAATCCACCTTTCTGATAACAAACTGCTTATATTGATTATAGAAAAATTTTCGCAAAAAAGCAAGCACTCAGCCGCAGACAAAGTAAATTTCGTCCCAAAAATCGGCGGTGTCCCGCAATAGGACCTGCTGCGTCAGCCCGGCGGCTTCCGGCTGCGGTGCATCCGCAAACACGCCCAGCCAGAACCCGTCCGGCGTGGCAACCACCGTGCCGGCGCCGTCGCGGCAGTGCAGGGGCAGCCCGGTCAGATACCAGCCGCCCCCAATCTGCAGCAGTCCGCCGCAGCCCGCTGCCAGCCCCGCCGTGGGGCAGTGCGCACTGCCCGCCTGTGCCATCACGCAGCGGTCGGCGCTGGTTTGGACAATGCGCCCGGCAAACCGTCCGGCGCTGTCGGTCACGGCGCAGCCGATTTCGGCGTGTCCTGCCAGCACCAGCACCCCCGGCAGCCGCGCCAACACCCGGGCGGGGCGCTGTGCAGCGGCGGTGCGTGCCGCGCCCGTCAGCGTGCGCAGGGCGGCGTTCTCAGCCTCTACATCCGCCAAATTCGCCAAATTTGTGCGCAGCTGCGCGTTTTGCTGCTGCAAAAGCTCCAGCCGTGCCGTGTAATGGGGCAGGCAGAATTCCCCCCAAGCGCGTCCTGCCTTGTGCGCCAGAACCGGCAGCAGGGCAAGAACCAGCGGCAGCGCCAGCGCACCGCCCAAGACCCACCC
>ERZ1034691.1132-NODE-1132-length-18234-cov-5.436878_pt1 | contig 18234 bp, 17 predicted proteins | sample MGYA00520638_ERZ1034691 | MGnify/ENA primary metagenome ERZ1034691 (study PRJEB33766, sample SAMN09781763) | gut metagenome | biome: gut microbiome | host: Homo sapiens | place: Madagascar | study: EMG produced TPA metagenomics assembly of the PRJNA485056 data...
AGCATTTTGGCAACGCAGATGCCGTGCCGCAGCCGCCGGAGCGGTGCTTAAGCCATTAGGCGGGAATTGTGCGGTGTTGCCTTAGGAACTTACCTTGCGGGCGACTACCACATACCGCCCGTTGGCCGAGGAATATTCGCAGGTAGAAAGGGTCAGCAGCTGCTCGCCATACTCGGGGCGGATGCCGCTGTCTACATCGCTGCGGCGGATGACCTCGGCCACGTAGTCGTTGTAGGTATCCTCGTCCATATCAACGTACTGGTTATAGACGAAGCTGGTGTCCTGTACCACGTTAATGGCAAAGGCGGCAAAGACCTCGTACTTGGCGTCGCCGTACAGGGTGTCGAACTCGATGTAGGGGTGTTCCTGATAATAGGCCGCTTTTTTATACTCGGTCAGGCAACCGAAAATGGTGCCGGTCTTCATGTTGTGGCCGTAGACGATCAGGTTATTGCTTTGGGCATTGGCACCGATGGTCGTTTTTTCATCCAGGTACGGCACGCCGTAATCGCTGTACTGGTGCTTGAAATCGTGTTTTAAGTAGTAGTCTTTGTTGTTGGGCGCGTACATGACCGGGAAGTCCAGGCTGGTGCCCTCGATGGAGATCCAACCCATGAAATCGCTGTTCTGGTCTTTCAGGGCGGCAAATTTGGCGGCGTTGGAAGGCTCGCTGTCCTCGGCCGGGGCGGGCGTAGCAGCAACGTCGATCATCGATTGCAGGTCGGAAAACTCGTTTTCGGTCTTTTTATCGTCGAAAAAGCGCTTGACCAGCAGCCCGCCGCTGACCAGGAAGATGACCGCAAAAACCACCATGGCGATGGTGTAGGCCAGGTCCTTTTTGCTTTTGGCTTTGCCCGCTTTCGCGGCGCTGTCCCTGCCTTTGGCCGGATGCGGGGCCTCGTAGTCGGCGTCCTTGTCCTGGTCGTAGAACTGGGGTGCGGTAGCCTTGGGGGTGTCAGGTTCCGGCTCTTTGGGCAGAGTGATGGTTTGGGTGGGGTGCTGGACGGGCATATCGTTGCGGTGAATTTTGGCCATAGTGTTTGCTTCTCCCTGTCAGAATACTGCCCTTACTATACGCCAAAACGGGAAAATATGCAAGCAAAAGACGGCAAATTTTGTTGAGTTGTCTGCGTCAATGCTGTCAATGCTCAGGAAATGAACTGCAAGGGAGTGAAATCGATGCTGCCGGCAAGCAGATCTTCAAGCGGCATGACGCCGTACAGGCGCCAGACTGGCGTGTAGGTGTAGGCTGTGCCGGATTTGTCAATGCCCTGTCGGGTGTCAATCTGTTCATCGTAGATGACCAGCACCTGGCCGTTCTGGATGTCCAAAATCTGGATGTTCTGTACACCCTTGCCCTCGGCATAACGCTTTTGCGGGATGAGGGTCATCTGGCCGCTGCCATCACAGAAATATTGTGCGCTGGTGCCATCGCCGGTGCCTATGCCGTCAGAACCGCGGCCCCATTCGTCCACCGTCAGCAGCCAGCCATCATGATAACGCGCGACGCTGTAGTTTACCTCGTACTCGGCGGTAGTAGTGGGCAGGTTTTCGGCAAGCACGGTGCGCTGCCCGGTGGCTGCATCCCGCACGGCGGCGGTGCCGTGCTCGTTGTCGCATTCGGCAATGCCGCTGCTGAAAGACCCGTAGTAGCCGGTCAGGGTGTAATAGAGGTGGCTGTGGCTGATGACACCGCTGTTTGTGTAGGTGTTGCCGTAATCATCGTGGACTTCCTGCGGCGGGGTGACGATGGTGCCATCATCGACCTCGTACCGTTGGGCTGCGGTGCACTGGTTGGCGGCAAGGTCATAACACCAGACCTGCACGGCGGAATTATAATATTTATTAGGATCGGGGTTCGTTTCGGAATGGGTAAAATACAGCTGGCAGCCACTGGCACCGACCAGATTGACGAAAGTAACTTGCCCCGTGCTGCCGCGCCCGTTTTCAAGACCGTCCAGCTGGTAAAGCGTCTGCATATCGCCGGTTGCTTTAGAAACGGCCAGCAGCATGGCGGACATGGTGGCGTTGCTGTAGTTGTCAGTGGTTAAGAAATAAAGGTGCGTGTCATCCGCCGCCATGCCGATAGGCTGTACCCATCCAAACGGTAAATCATCTGCAAGGCAGGTACGTTGGGTATGGTCCGCGTTGATTTTCTCTAAGCGGAAAACGGTTGTATCTTCCGCTTCTTTATATAGGCAGATGTAGAGATAGACCTCGCTGCCATCGGCATAACAAGTGGCCGAACCTTGGATGTAGGCTGGGCAGGCATCACTGTCGTGGGTGCAGCCGGGTACATTGCAGGCCGGGCGGGCCAGGCCTGTGGTTTCCTCGACCGCATAGACAAGATTGCGGCCAATGTCGACCTCGTGGTTGACCTCACTGTCGGCAAAAGTCTGATAGTAGATCCCGCCGTCCGCAGCGCTTAGCATGCGCACTTCCCCACTGCCGACGTCTTGGGTGGTGGTAGATTCTTCCGGCGCGGTGGTTTCGGGGGTGGCTGGTAGAGTATCAGATGTAGGGGCGGTACAGGCGGTTAACGTAAAGGTCAGTGCGGCGGCGAGGGGGAGTAGCTTTTTCATGGGGTGTCTCCTTTAGCGTAGAGGGCGTCAAGATCAGCGTAGTCCTGCGGGGTCATGCTGGCGGCGGAGAGGGTGATGCCATAGCGGCAGTTGGCGGTGAGGTAGAGCTGTGCGGTCTCGCTGTAGGCGGCGACGCCGAAATCCCGCACGGCGGCTCTCCAATCCGGGTACTGCCAATCGGCAAAGGAATCCAGCCCCAAAAGGGTGCTGTACTTTTGCAGGTAGGCGGCGTCCGCGATAAGGTGGGTGGTATCCTGGCCGTCCTGGTAGTTGAAATAGACCGGGGTGTCAGCGCTTGTCAGAATCAGGCTCAATGCAAAGCTGCTGTAAGAATCAGGCGATTCATCATCAAAATTTTCTATGACATTGCAGCTTACCTGTGTCAGGCCGCCGGGGGCGGTGGCGGCGTTCCAGGTGGTGGCTTTGTCGTTTTGGGTGCAGACGGCCAGGGCTTTGGCAAGTTGGGCATCGGTCAGCAGCCCGGCATCGTGAAGGGCGCGCAGGGCACTGCGAGCACGGTTCAACGTGGCGTCATCGATGGCGGTCTGCGCCCAGGGGGGTTCGCTGCCGCTGTTGTAGCCCAGCGGGACGTTCAGTACATGGCTACAGGCGTACAGCGTGCAGGCAGTGGAATTGGCGCGGGCTTCGGCGGACAGGCCCTCGGCGGCCGTCTGGCTGTGCGGGGCAGAGAGAAGTGCTTTGTCCCACAGCGAAAAAACAGCGAAAGGCAGCGCCAGGCTGAGGAGGACCACCAGCGTACAGGCCAGTGGAAGGCGATATTTTTTCATGGCTGCTCCTTTCTGTCTGCATCGGTGGCAGGCAAATCATCAGGGCCAAGGATAGGTACGGATACGGTCACGGTCGTACCCACACCCTCGGTGCTGTCGATTTGTAATTTGGTGCCGTGGGCCTGGGCGATTCGGGTGCACAGCGCCAGCCCGATGCCGCTGCCACCATCGGCACGGCTGCGGGACTTGTCCACCATATAAAAGGCTTCGGTCACGCGGGGCAGGTCGACGGCAGGGATGCCGCAGCCGGTATCGGCCACTGTGAAAACGGCGGTGCTCCCCTGCTGCTGGCAGCGCAGTGTGATGGCCGCCCCCGCAATGCCCTTGCAGGCGCGCTGGGCGTTGATGGTCAGATTACGCAGCATATCCACCCAGAGGGCGCGGTCCACCTGCACGACGCAATCGCAGGCGATGATGCGCGGCACGGGTGTGCTGTCCTGGGGCAGGCTGCGCACTACTTGATTCAGCAGGCTGCGGTCGCTGACAGGTTCCGGCATCAGGCGGTCAGCGGCGTCTAAGCCCATCAGGGCCAGCAGACGGCGGCTGAGTTCCTCCAACCGGCGGGTCTCGTGGTAGATGTAGTTGGCAGATTCCCGCTGCAAGTCTGCGTCGTCAGGCGCGGCACGCATCAGGTCGGCATAACCAAGCATGGCAGTCATGGGGGTCTTGACCTCATGAGTGAAGGCTGCAATGAAGTCTTTCTGGCTTTGCAGCGTTTCGTCCATTTCGCCAATTTTAGTCTCTACTGCAGCAGCCATAGCGTCAAAACTGCGACTCAGTACACCGATCTTATCGTTGGTCTGCACCTGGGTGCGTTCGGTATACTGGCCGGCGGCAATCTTTTCGCTGGCAGATTGCAGGGTGGTCAGCGGCCGGGTGACGAGGCGGCTGAAGAGAACTGCCGCCGCGCCGCCCAGCGCCAGCAAAGCGGTTGAAGCCGCCAGCCAGGCCCGCAGTTGGGCGTTGCGCGTGGCAAACACGCTGGTGACATCGTAGGAGCAGAGCATGTCTGCCTGCACGCCGGGAATATCCAACGGCTGGGACAACAGCAGATACCAGTGCCCCGCGCAGTGAGCCAGCTGCCAGTGGTCAGTTCCATTGGAAACGGCCTGCATTTGCACAGCACGCGGCAATGCCGTGGGCAGGTTGGAATACAGCGTATATGCACCGTTGACCCATAGAGCAAGGCCGCTGTTGGCATCGGCCGTTTGCTCGGCATACTGCTGGGCGGCGGTGGCCAGGGTGTAGTTCTCGACCATAGTGTTGGTCGAGAACAGGGTGTTGGTTTCGGCAGCGGTAAAAATGCAGCGCTCGAGTGTGTATTTTTCTTTGGCCTGCTGAGCCTGCATGGCGGCGCGGGTGGTCTCTAAACTGCCGGAAAAGCTTTTGCCGGTCAAGATCAACCCCGCCGCGCAGAGCGCACAGGAAAGCAGCGTGATGCAGCCAAGGGAGAGTTTGGTGGCAAATTTCATAGAAAAATCCTCATGTAGTGGCCTGTGGGCTCAATCAAAAAGTGCCCCGTCCAGCATGGCGACGGGCGTCCAGTTTTGGCCGCCGGAAAATAAGTCTTGCAGTGGGATCAGCGCTAGTTCGCGGATGGTTTGCTGGCGCTGGTACGGGAGCCCCTCCGGGGTAAGCTGCGGCGTAGAAATGGCGCGGTCGCTGACTTTGATCAGTGCTATCGTGCCATTCTCGGCATAGATGACCGGAGAGCGGGCAACAGCAGTGTCTTTGCACCAGGTGGGGGCCAACTCTATGGCGGTATCGCTGCCGGGGGTCCAGGCATAGTTGATTTCGTTCCTGATCAGGCCAATGGTGCCATCGCCGTAGGCGATGCAATAATTGTTCCAGCCACCGCCAGCAGGCAGCGGGAGTGTCTCGGTAGTTTGGGCGGCAAGGTCGGTGACCTCGATGGTTTCGGCCTGGTCGCCGCTGCCGGGAACGTAATAAAGCTTGCCGTCATGCAGGGTGGAAATCCAATCGGTAGGGCTGCCAAAGTCGATGCTGTAGCTGCCCAAATCCGTAACGGAGCCGTCGGCATGCACGCCTATCAGGCCTGTGCCGCTGCCGCTGAGGGACGGTGTGCAGGCAAAGACGGCCATATCCTGCCAGCAGCCAAGGATGGTGCAGCGGGGCGTGCTGTCCTGCGTATAAAGCGGGTTTTCGGGCGTGGGATGCCCATCGTTCAGCGGGAAAACCGAGGTCAGGCCGGTATCATCCAGCCGGACAAGGCTGCTGGCGGCGGTGGCAAGATACAAAGCATCACCATCGGTAAAGCGCATGGACATCGTGCAATCCAACTGGAATATACTGCTGTTCTCAACAATCGTGTGACGATTACTGCCGTCCAGTGCGCTGACATCGACCCGGACATTGACGGGCGAGGCCCCACCATTGATAAACCAGTAGAGCCTGTCCCCTGCGGCAACTAACCCGCCGGTGTAGTACTGCGACAAAGCATCATCGTCAGCGGCCATAAAGGCCGGGCAGCCTGCATCAGCGTGGGAGCAGCCGTCTACGCTGCAAAGCACCTGCTGCTGTGCGGTGGCAAAATCAATTTTGGTAGCCAGCAGTGTGGCGCCGAATTTCATAGGCAGATAGGCGGCGGTGTCCGTTATAGCAAACTCTGGGGCTGTGCCGCCACTGTTGAGGATGTACAGCGGCTTACCGCTGGCAACTGCTGCGGCGGGGGGCTCCTGCGTGGTGACAGCGAGCGCGGCGGATTCCGCCGCTGGAGTGATGCCTGCGTCAGGTTCAGCAGCGCAGGCGGTGAGTATCAGGGCGGCCAGGGCCATGGCAAAAGCTGCGCGGTATTTCATAGAAAGCATCTCCTTTGTTATGTTCTGGCCTTAGTGTACGGCGGCAATGTCACGGTTTTGTTTCCGGCAGGCGTCCGGGATGCAAACTTTTGCGACGATTTTACTCTTTTTCCAGCATATAACCCACATTGCGCACGGTACGCAGGCGATCGCCCAGATGCAGTTTGCGGCGCAGCCGGGTGACATGGGTATCCAGCGTGCGGGTGCTGTCGGCAATGTCATCCTCGCCCCAGACGGTTTCGTACAGATAGTCCCGGTAGAGTGCGCGGCCGCGGTTACGCAGGAAAAGCAGCAGTAGTTCGTACTCTTTGGGCGTCAGGCGTATCTCCTCGTCCCAGCGCTGGATGCGGCAGGCAGCGGTGTCTACGGTCAGATCCCACAGGTGGTAGACTACCATGCTGCGGCCCGCGCGGCGCAGAACGCTTTCTACCCGGGCTACTAATTCGGCCGGGGCAAATGGCTTGACGATGTAATCATCGGCCCCGCTGTGCAGGCCGCGCACGCGGTCCTCTACCGCCGCCTTGGCCGTGATGAAGATGCAGGGTGTGCCGGTGGGGCGGATATAGTTCAGCAGGTCGTAGCCGTCGATTTGGGGCATCATAATATCCAACAGCACCAGGTCGTACTGTTTTTTCTCCAGCAGATCGGCGGCTTTGACGCTGTCGGTCACGGCCTCGCAGCGGTAGCCTGCGTCGGTCAGGATGCGGCGTATCAGCATGGCGATAGCCTGTTCGTCGTCTACAACTAAAATCGGATGCATGGCAAAAACCTCCTTTTCCTCTATTGTACCGCAGAATGTGTCCGATTTGAAAACTTTTGCAAAGAAAAAGCCGCCGTGCAGCAAAAAGCGCACAGCGGCTTAGAAATTATAAAATTACTCGCGGATCTCGATGCCAAGCTTGAACTTCAGGTTGCCGAGGATCTTCTTGACGAAGCGATCGACCTCATCGGCAGCGAAGGGCTTCTCGCCGGGCTGGAAGTACAGGCTGAAAGCCATACTCTTCTTGTCAGCGCCCAGCTTTTCGCCGCGGTAGATGTCGAACAGCTCCACCCTGGTCAGCTGCTTGCAGGCGCGCTGCATCTCGGTGATGAGGGTGCCGCACTCCATGCTTTCGGGAGCAACCAGGGCCAGATCGCGCTGGACCGGGGCAAACTCCGGGATCGGGGTGTAGTGCAGGCTGGTGGGGACCAGAGCGTGGAAGGCGACCCAATCGATCTCGCCCAGGTAGATGTTCAGGTTGGAGCGGCTGTCCTTGGGCAGCTTCAGCTCAGCGGTGACATCATTGGCCAGCTTGCCGAAGACGCCGACGCGCTCGCCCTTGCACAGGATGTAAGCGGCAATGCCGGGGTGCAGCCAGGCAACATCGGCGGCACGCTCCACGGTCAGCTCCACGCCGAAAGCATCGCCCAAAGCGGCGACAGCGCCCTTGACGGTAAAGAAATCCTCGTCACTGCCCCAGGCGGCGAAGCCCAGGTGCAGGCGCTCTTCCGGCAGTTCGGTGACAGGTAGCTGCTTCGGGATGTAGATGTTGGACATCTCGAACAGGCGGCCCTCGCCGTTGCCCTTGCGCAGGTTGTCAACGACAACATTCAGCAGGGACGGAGCCAGCAGCGGGCGCATGATGGTCAGATGAGAGGAAATAGGGTTCAGGATGCGGATAACCTTGCGCTCCGGGGCGTCGGCAGCGATATGCAGCATATCCAAGTCGGCATCGGCGTAGAACGCGAGGGTCTCGGCCTCGTAGAAGCCCTGGGCGCACATGGTGCGCTTGGCCTTAGCGCGGGCCTTCTGCTCAGCGGTCAGGCCGCCGGTGGTGACCTGGGCAGCCTTCAGGAAAGTAGGCACGATGTGGTCATAGCCGTACTCGCGGATGACTTCCTCGGCCAGGTCAGGCTCGCCGACCTCGATGTCCTCACGCCAGCGGGGCGCGACGACCTGCATGGTGTTGCCATCGGCTTCGAGGGTGACCTCGAACTGCAAACGGTGCAGGATGTCGAGGATGGCATCGGTGGGTACGGTGATGCCCAGGATGGCGTTGATGCCGCTGATGGTGGCGGTGAAGTGCTTACCCTCACGCGGGGCACCGGCGGAGCAATCGAAGTGTGCAGCGGTGACTTCGCCGCAGCCCAATTCCTGAATGAGGTGCAGGGCGCGGGCCATGCCCAGCTCGGTGGTGTACTCAGAAATACCCTTTTCGTAATGGCTGGAGGCATCGGTGTTCTGGCCCAGGCCGCGGGCGGTCTTGCGGATGTTGTCGCGGGCGAACTTGGCGCTCTCGAAGAGCAGCTGGGTGGTGCTGTCTTTGATCTCGCTGTTCAGGCCGCCCATAACGCCGGCCAGGGCAACGGGCTTGGAACCATCGCAGATGACCAGGTTATTGGGGGTCAGCTTGAAGTTCTTCTCGTCCAGGGTGGTGATCTCCTCACCATCCTTGGCGCGGCGGACGATGATCTGGCAGCTTTCCAGCGTGTCCATATCGAAGGCGTGCATCGGCTGGCCGATCTCCAGCATGACGTAGTTGGTGATGTCAACGACGTTGGAGATGCTGCGCAGGCCGCACAGGGCCAGCTGGCGCTTCATCCAGCGCGGAGAGGGGCCGGGGGTGATGTTGCGGACATAGTGGCCGATGTAGCGCGGGCAGAGGTCCGGGGCCTCGACGGTGATGGACAGACGGTCGTCGGTGGTGTCGGAGACGGTATAGTCGGTGGCAGGCATTTTGAGGGGCTTGCCCAGCACGGCGGCAACTTCGCGGGCGATGCCGAGGACGCTCTGGCAATCGGCACGGTTGGCGGTGACGGAGATGTCAAAAATGTAATCATCCAGGCCGACAACTTTCTGAATGGGGGTGCCGGGAACGGTATCCTTGGGCAGGTCGAGCAGGCCGTAGACCTCAGCGCCGGGATACAGGTCGTCGTTCAGGCCCAGTTCCTCGCCGCTGCAGAGCATGCCGTTGGACTCAACACCCATCAGGGGCTTGGCCTTGATCTTGATGCCGCCGGGCAGCGTGGAGCCGTCCAGAGCGGCGGGGGTGTGCATGCCCTCGTAAACGTTAGAAGCGCCGGTGGAGATCTGGATGTCGTGGCCGTACTCGCCGCAGTCTACTTTGCAGATATGCAGGTGGGTGCCCTCCTGAGGAACGCACTCGGTGACAACGCCGACAACGACCTTGCTGATCTCGCCGCCGAGATCAATGAGTTCTTCGACCTCAAAGCCGCAGCCAAAGAGCTTATCTTCCAACTCCTGTGCGGTGACATCAATATCAACATACTGTTTTAACCAGCTGAACGGTACTTTCATAATCTGTACTCCTCCCCCATCAATCCTCGAACTGCTTCAAGAAGCGCAGGTCGTTTTCAAACATCAGGCCGATGTTGTTGATGCCGTATTTGAGCATGGCGATACGCTCGATGCCGATGCCAAAGGCAAAGCCGGAATAGACGTTGGGGTCAATGCCGCAGTTCTCCAGCACGCTGTGGTGCACAACACCGGCACCCAGGACCTCGATCCAGCCGGTGTGCTTGCACAGCGGGCAGCCCTTGCCGCCGCACTCGAAGCAGGAAACGTCGACCTCGACGCTGGGCTCGGTGAACGGGAAGTAGGACGGGCGCAGACGGGTCTTGACCTCGGGGCCAAACAGGGCCTGGACGAACTTGTCCAGCATGCCCTGCAGGTCGCACAGGGTGATGCCTTTGTCCACGACCAGACCCTCCATCTGGTGGAACATCGGGGAGTGGGTGGCATCGGAGTCAGAGCGGAAGACGCGGCCCGGGACCAACACTTTGATGGGGGGCTTTTCCATATCCATCACGCGGATCTGGCCGCCGCTGGTCTGGGTGCGCAGTACGATGTCATCGGCCACATAGAAGGTGTCCTGCATATCGCGGGCGGGGTGATTTTTGGGTACATTCAGGCGGGTGAAGTTGTGGTCGTCATCCTCGATCTCGGGACCTTCGTAGATCTCAAAGCCCATGCCGGCGAAAACGTCGACGATCTCGTTCTTGACGAGAGTGATGGGATGCAGGCTGCCGTTCAGGCGAACCTTCGGGGGCATGGTGATGTCCACGGTTTCGGCGGCGTTGCGGGCAGCCAGGGCAGCCTGCTCCACCTGAGCGGACAGGGCCTGATACTGGCCCTCGGCCCACTGCTTAAACTCGTTGATGGTCTTGCCAACAGCAGGGCGATCCTCTTTGGGCACATCGCGCAGGGACTTGGTCAGCCCGGCAACAGCGCCGTTTTTGCTCAGGAATTTCTGCCAGAAGTCCGACAGCTGTGCCTGATCGGTGACAGCGGCGGCAGCTTCTTCAATCGCCGCGCGCAGCTCTTTGATTTTCTCTTCCATAGTACACCTCTGTTTATGGGTCTTGCGGGACAAAACAAAAAGGCCTCGTCCCTGTGCTTGTCAGGGACGAAGCCTTGCACATCAAAACTCCGCGGTACCACCCGTGTTCCGCGCAAAAAAGGCGCGGCACTCTTTAACTGCCGGTAACGGTGCAGAGCCGTTGCGTACTACTAAGCGGGTATGCCGTTCACGCGCACCACTCAGGAGTGAACTTCGGCGCGGGGGCTTGGGGGCGGCTTGCAGCCGGTGACCGCTCTCTCTGGTCCGAAACGAACCGCGCGTACTTTCTCCGTCAATGTGTTTTAACGAATACGGATTTAGTATAGCGGTTTCGGCAGGATTTGTCAAGGGCGGTTTAGCTGTCGCGGCGGCGGCCAAGCAGACGCACCACGTACAGGAAGATGTTGATGAAGTCGAGGTAGAGGTTCAGTGCACCGATAATGGAAGCCTTGTGCAGCATGGCTGCATCACCGCCGAAATAGGCGTAGTGATGCTTGAGCATCTGGGTATCATAGGCGGTCAGACCCATGAACAGGAACAGACCAACGGCGCAGAGCAGCAGATCACCAATGCCAAAGCTGAAGCCAAACAGGCTGAACAGGCTGCCAACCAGGGAGCAGATGATCATGGCAATCAAACCGCCCATCAATTTGGGGCCCCAGCCGACCAGGCTGCGGTTGGTGGTAGCACCGTACACGGCCATAACGCCGAAGTAGACAGCGCCCACCAGGAAGGCCAGCACCAAGCTGCCCAGATCATAGATCAGGAAGATGGAGCAGAGGTTCAGGCCGTTGAGCGCCGCATAGGCAAAGAAGATGCCAGTAGCGGTGCCTGGCTGCAGGCTGGTGACACGGGCGGACAGTACACCGACCAAAATCAGCTCTGCAATGCAGGTGATGAAGAAGACGCCGCTGTTGATGAAAGCATAGACCAAACCGGTGGAAATAGCACCGATGGCCACGGCGAAGGTGACCAGCAGACCGGCAAACATCCAGCCGAAGGTCTTGGTCATATATTGATTTAAGGTTCCAAACGGACTTTCAGCATAAGAAATATCATTGTAATTCTGATACATGGTTGAAATCCCCTTTCTATATGAAGTATTATACTGTTATTGGGATGTCAATTCATCACAAAACTATTAAGAACCATGGATAAAAGGTGAAAAATGTCTGATTTGTACGGAATTTATCTGCATATTCCCTACTGCCGGGCCAAATGCCGGTATTGTGATTTCTACTCGGCTCCCGGTGCGCGGGGAGTGCCGCAGGCCTATGTGAGTGCGCTGCTGCGAGAGCTTGCAAAGAACGACCGCCGCCCGGATACGCTCTACTTTGGCGGCGGGACGCCTGCCCTGCTCTCGCCTGCCCAGGTAGAAAGCCTGATTGCGGCGGCGAATCCTTTGCCTGAGGCAGAGATCACGCTGGAGGCCAACCCCGATGTGGTGATGCAGGAAAGTTTGGAAGGCTTCCGCGCGGCAGGGGTGACGCGCATCAGCTTTGGCGTGCAGAGCGCCAGCAACGCCCAGCTGCGGCGGCTGGGGCGCACCCATACCGCCGAAGGGGCCGCACAGGCACTGGCCTGGGCGCGGGCGGCAGGTTTTGAGGAAATCTGCGGCGACATTATGCTGGCACTGCCGGAGTACAGCAACGCCGAGTTTGATGCTACGCTTGCCTTGTTGCGGGACGGCGGCTGTACGCATATTTCGGCTTACCTATTAAAGGTAGAGCCGGGCACGGCGTTTTACCGCAACCCGCCCGCGGGCCTGCCGGACGGCGACGCGGCGGCGGACTTTTATTTATATGCGGTGGCCCAGCTGGAAAAGGCCGGGTACCAGCAGTATGAGATCAGTAACTTCTGCCGCCCCGGCCATGAGGGACGGCACAACCTGCTGTACTGGGATTGCTGCGACTACCAGGGCTACGGCCCTGCGACCCACAGTTGTGTGGGCCGTGTACGGAAATACTGGCCGGACGATGTGCAGGCGTTTATTGAGGGCACCGCCGCCGAAGCGATGGAGGGCGATTGCACGGCCGAGGATTTTTTGCTGATGCAGCTTCGCCTGCGCAGAGGGTTAAGCTTAGCCGAATATGGCCGCTGGGGCGGCAGCTTTACCTCGGCGCAGAAACAGTTTATCCGCCAGTGCGTGGCCCACGGCTACGCCGAGTTTGACGAGGAAACGCTTCGCCTTACTCCCGCCGGTATGGTGGTACAGAACTCTATTTTGACCGAATTGATGTGAAATATAAAATGCCGCCTCTGCCTTTTTTGAGGGCAGGGGCGGTATTTGTATGCGTTTAAATTTCGCGGATAGGCCAGCCGAGCAGCTCGGCTGCGGTGCGATCATGGGTGACCAAAATCGTGGGCCGCTCCCCTGCCAGGCGGCGGGTAACAGCGGCAGCATCCCGCTCCAGGTCGGCATCCATGCCGGTGAAGGGTTCGTCCATCAGCAGCGTTTGGGCATCCTGGCACAGCAAGGCACGCAGCAGGGCGGCGCGGCGCTTTTGCCCGCCGGAAAGCCGCACGGCAGGCAGACGCAGGTCAGCCTCGGTAAAGCCAAGGGATTGCAAGTCGCTGCGGGCCTGGGCGGCGGTCAGACCGTGGCCTGTCAGCACAAGGTTGTCTACGGCAGTCAGCTGAGGGCAAAGGCGGTCTTCCTGGAAGACGACGGCAGGGGTCACCACGCCGGTGACGGTGCCGCTGTCAGCAGTCTCCAGCCCTGACAGGATGCGCAGCAGCGTGGTTTTTCCACAGCCGGAAGCGCCCATCAGTACCATGGGGCGGTCTACCGTCCAATTGAAATTTTGCAGCACGGCGTGGGTGCCGAAGTTCTTGCAGAGGTTTTCGATAACGATACTCATGCCTGCACCTCCCCGCAAAGACGGGCTTTTACAGCCCGCAGCAGCCGGGCGGCTACGGTGGACAGCAGCGCCGAAAGCAGCACGATGACCAGCGTCCAGGCGAACACATCGGGCGTGGACAGGGTGATCTTGGCGCGGTAGAGAGCGTCGCCGACCGAATGGTCCGGCAGGCCGATGACCTCGGCCGAGACGCCGCTTTTCCAGCACATGCCCATGGCGGCAATGCAGCTTTCACAAAACGACGGGAAGATGCCTGGCAGCCAGATATACCGCAGCCTAGTGATGAGCGGCAGGCGGTAGACATGGGCCATCTCCAACAGTTGAGAGTCCGTATCAGCAATGCCGCCCTGCACCCCGGCGTAGACCACCGGCAGCACATGGGTAAAGCTGACTACCACCGAAAGGTTGGCACTGCGCACCCACAGCAAAGCCAGAATGACAAAGCTGGCTACTGGCATGGCGCGGATAAGCTGCATGGCAGGCTCAATAAAAATGCGCACCCAGCGCCAGCGGGCACCCAACGCACCCAGCACCAGCCCACCGACGACCGCCAGCAGGAACCCGGTCAATATGCGCAGAGCACTGAACACGATGCGTTGCCAGAATACAGCTGTAGGCGCCAGCTGAGCCAGCGCCTGCAGTGTTTGTATCGGTGTGGCGAGAAATAACCCGCCATGCCCCAGAGAGACAGCCGCCAACTGCCAGACCACGATCCATGCGGCCAGGGCGGCGGCTCGCTGCCAGAATTTAACCGGCATAGTAGAAGTCGTCAGCCGGCATGCTGCCACCCACACTGGTGGGGTCAGCGTCGAACAGGACCTGATAGTAGGTGGTCAGGTCATTTTTCATCTGGTCGCCGGTCTCGAACACAATATTGCACTGGGGCAGGGCCTTCTGGGCCAGGGCAGCCTTGGCAACGATGCCGTACTCCTCGCACAGGGCAGCGGTGCCTTCAAGATCGGTGTTGGCGGCGTCCACGCTGGCCTGGTAAGCGTCCATGAAAGCGGCGAAGCGGTCGGCATCGGCCTCAACGGCATCCTTGCGGACGACCAGAACGCCGGTGACCAGCTTGGAACCGGCGACCTTCTGCCATTCCTCGTTCATATCCAGGGCAACGCGCAGGCCCTCGACCTGGGACAGAGCGCTGGTCACGAAAGGCTGGGGCAGCATGGCGATGGTGGCCTCGCCAGCCTGGACCTTGCTCAGAGCCTCGGTGGCTTCGCTGCAGTACTCGATGGTGACATCGTTGTCGGGGTCGATGCCGTTCTCGGACAGGACATAGCGCAGGACATACTCCGGCGTGGTGCCCTTGCCGGTGGTGACGAGGGTCTGGCCCTTGAGATCAGCAACACTGTTTACGGTCTCGCCATTTTCGACGATGTACAGCACGCCCAGCGTGTTGACGCAGGCAACCTCAACGGCACCGTTGGTCTTCTGGTACAGGGTAGCGGCTAGGTTAGCGGGCACAGCGGCGGCGTCGATGTCACCCTTGACCAGCAGGGGCACGACCTCGTCGGCGGCACCGTACATGTTGAAGTTGACCAGGTCGGCGGCATCGTCAGCTGTCAGCATGTTGACCAGGCCCATGGTGGTGGGGCCTTTCAGGCCAGCCACGCGCAGGGCAGTGGTCTCGGCAGAGGTTTCGGGGCTGGCTTCCTCCTCCACGGTGGAGACGGCTTCGGTAGAAGCGGACTCGGCGGTGGATTCAGCCACAGAAGATGCGGATGCGCCGCAGCCGGCCAGAGATGCGCAGAGCGCAAAGGCGGCAACAGCAGAAAGAATACGTTTCAGTTTCATGATTTTCTGTTCCTCTCTTTTTGGGATGCTGATAGAAACATCTCTTGCTTTTGCTGCCCCACTATACTATAATAAATAAAAAATGTCTGTTGCCTGTGCAACATTCTTGAGAGAGGACCCCTGCATGGAGTACACCCCTTATTTTGATACATTGCGCAAGACCCGTCTGCTGCGCGGTATGACGGATGCGGAGCTGACCCTGCTGACGGAAAGCCTGGCCCCGCGGGTGCGCCGGTACGATAAAGGCGAACTGCTGCTGATGGCCGGGTACGAGACGAAAGACGTGGGCATCATTTTGGAAGGAGAGATCACAGCCACCAAGCCGATGCCTGACGGTACGCCCATCACGATGGCCCGCATGGGGCCGGGCGGCGTGTTTGCCGATGTGCTGGCAGGCGGCCGCAGCAAAAGCCCGGTCAACGTGACGGCGGCTGTTCCCTGCCTGGTGCTGTACCTGCCCTACGATGGTATGCTGCGACCAAGCGGAGAGTTGAGCGCCGCCCACTGGAAGCTGCTGCAGAACTGGCTGGAGACGATCAGCGGGAAATATTTTTCGCTGGACTGCCGCCTGGAATTACTGTGCTGCAAGAGCCTGCGCGGGCGCATCTGCCTGTGGCTGCTGGAACAGCGCGACCAGACCGGCAGCGACACCTTTACTATCACGATGACCCGCGCGGAACTGGCCGCCTACCTGAACTGTGACCGCAGCGCTTTAAGCCGCGAACTGAGCCGCATGCAGGAAGACGGCCTGATCGAACTGTTCCGCAGTACCTTCAAACTGCCTGACCCGGAAAGGTTGGCAAATGAAATGTAAGGAGCTTTCCATGCCATTTAAAACTGCAGTGCAAGCCCGCTGGAATAATGTGTACCAGTGGCTGCAGGAGACCGACCATATGGATACCCACCCGGAAGGCCCGGTGTTTGTGTTCCTGGAGCGCCACGAACTGCAGGATATTCTGGGGGAACACACCCTGGATAAAGGTACTGTGGAGTTTGAAAACGAGAATTATATCGCCTACGGCTATCCCAGCTACGATAAAATGCGTGCTGACTTTTTTGATTAAGTGAGGATTCAACTATGAATGACCGCAAAGACCCGATCCTTTACATCGTCATCCCCTGCTATAATGAGCAGGAGGTGCTGCCGATTACGGCACCGCTGTTTTTGCAGAAAATCAACGACTTGGCAGCGGCAGGGAAGATCAGCCCCGACAGCCGGGTGCTGTTTGTGAATGATGGCTCTAGGGATCGCACCTGGGAGATCATCAACGAGCTGGCGGCCAGTGATGAACACTATGTCGGTATCTGCCAGAGCCGCAACCGTGGACACCAGAACGCAGTGCTGGCAGGCCTGATGGAGGCAAAAGACCGCTGCGACATCACAATTTCCATCGATTGCGACGGCCAGGACGACATCAACGCCATGGACGGCATGGTGGATGCTTATCGGGACGGCTGCGATGTGGTGTACGGTGTGCGCAGCAAGCGCGATACCGATACTTTCTTTAAGCGTTTTACCGCCGAAAGTTTTTATAAACTGCTGAACGCCATGGGGGCTGAGGTGGTGTACAATCACGCTGACTACCGCCTGATGAGCGCCCGTGTACTGCAGGAGTTTGCCAAGTTCAAAGAGGTAAACCTCTTCCTGCGCGGCATGGTGCCGCTGGTTGGCTTTAAGTCGACCAGCGTAGCCTACGAGCGCCACGAGCGCATTGCAGGTGAGAGCCACTATCCTCTGTCCAAGATGCTATCACTGGCCTTTGACGGTATCACCAGCCTGTCCATCAAACCCATCCGCTTTATTACCGGGTTCGGAGTGATCGTGGCACTTATCAGCTTTATTGGTGTGATCTGGGCCATGGTGGAGGCCATCCTGGGGCTGACGGTCTCCGGCTGGGCCAGCATGACCAGCATTATCTGCTTTGTGTCCGGCGTGCAGCTGATCTGCCTGGGCGTGATTGGCGAGTACATCGGCAAAATCTACATGGAGACCAAGCACCGCCCGCGCTACATCATCAGCGAGACGACCCCCAACTTTGGGCAAACCAAGGAGGATAACGCATGAGCCGTCAGGTATGGAAAGGTTCTACCCTACTGAACCCGGAGCCGCCGGTGCTGGTGAGCTGCGGCAGCCCGGAAAAGCCGAATCTTATCACCGTAGGCTGGTGCGGTACCATCTGCACCCAGCCGCCGATGCTGTCCATCAGCGTGCGGCCAGAGCGATACAGCCATAAGCTTATCAAGGAAAGCGGCGAGTTCGTGGTAAACCTGCCCACCGAGAGCCTGGTAAAGGCTATCGATTGGTGCGGCGTGAAAAGCGGCCGCGATGTGGACAAGTTTGCCGCCATGCATCTGACCGCTGCCCCCGCCGCCAAGTTGGGCACGGTGCTGCTGGAAGAAAGCCCGGTCAATTTGGAGTGCAAGGTGACGCAGGTCATCCCGCTGGGCAGCCACGATCTGTTTTTGGCTGAGTGCGTAGCCGTGGATGTGGACGAAAAGCTGCTGGACGAAAACGGCAAACTCTGCCTGAACAAGGCAAAGCTGATCGTCTACTCCCACGGGGACTATCTGGCACTGGGCCGCAAGCTGGGCAGCTTTGGCTACAGCGTGCGCAAAAAGAAAAAGCCGATTAAAAAGTAATTTTGCTGTAAATAAAGCGGCAGGGAGCGCAAAGTGATGCGCACTTCCCTGCCGCTTTTGTTGTAGGCAAAAAGAAACACCCCCGAAGCGATGAAACTTCGGGGGCGTTCCCGGTTAAAGGATGCCCTTGCTTTTCAGTATGCCGATGCCGACTACTGCGACAAGAGCGATAACGCATACAACGATGAACGCATCAATGTATTTCAGCGGAACTTTGGAGAAGTTCTCATAGAAATTTTCAAAGGCGTTCAGCTGGCTGTGGTCGGGACGGTCCGATTTCTGTTCAGTCCCTTCAGGGGTAGTCTGCGGGGTCTCGTTTTTGATTTCATCTGCCATAGCGGATTACTTCTTGGCCAGGTACTTGCGCAGGTCAAGGGCAACGGCGATGACGATGACAAGACCCTGTG
>ERZ1034691.1133-NODE-1133-length-18203-cov-13.204045_pt1 | contig 18203 bp, 17 predicted proteins | sample MGYA00520638_ERZ1034691 | MGnify/ENA primary metagenome ERZ1034691 (study PRJEB33766, sample SAMN09781763) | gut metagenome | biome: gut microbiome | host: Homo sapiens | place: Madagascar | study: EMG produced TPA metagenomics assembly of the PRJNA485056 data...
TCGGCGGCGAGGTCGAGCGCGTGCTGAAGATGGTCAACGGCGTTCTGCTGCTGGTTGACGCAGCCGAGGGCTGTATGCCCCAGACCCGTTTTGTTCTGCAGAAGGCTCTGCAGCAGAACCTGTCTCTGGTCATCGCCGTCAACAAGATCGACCGCCCCGACGCCCGCATTGCCGAGGTCATCGACGAGATCCTTGAACTGCTGATGGACCTGGGCGCTACCGACGAACAGCTCGACAGCCCCATGGTGTTCTGCTCCGGCCGTAACGGCACCGCCAGCTACGACTGGACGGATCCTTCCTCCGGCACCGACCTCAAGCCCCTGTTCGATACCATCCTCAAGTACGTTCAGCCGCCGGAGGGCGAGCCTGACGAGCCGCTGCAGATGCTGGTCTCCAGTGTCGACTACAACGACTTCGTCGGCCGTATGGGCGTGGGCCGTGTGCAGAACGGTGTCATCAAGGTCGGCTCTGCCATCCAGGTGTGCGACTGGCACAACCCCGATGTGCATATGACCGGGCGCATCACCAAGCTGTTTGACTTCAAGGCGAACGGTCGTGAGCCCATCGAGAGCGCCCAGGCTGGCGACATCGTCGCCTTTGCCGGTCTGCCCGATATTTCCATCGGCAACACCATCTGCGATCCCAGCAAGGTGCAGCCGCTGCCGTTTGTTAAGATCAACGATCCCACGGTGGAAATGACCTTCTCGGTCAACGATTCCCCGTTTGCCGGCAAGGAGGGCAAGTACGTTACCTCCCGCCAGATCCGTGACCGCCTGATGCGCGAACTGCTGAAGGACGTCGCCCTGAAGGTCGAGGACTCTGCCACCAACGATTCTTTCCGTGTCATGGGCCGCGGCGAAATGCACCTGTCCATCCTGATCGAGACCATGCGCCGCGAAGGCTATGAGCTGCAGGTCAGCCCCCCGCACGTTCTGACCCACGAGGAGGACGGCAAGGTCATGGAGCCTATGGAGCGCGTTGTCATCGACGTGCCCGAGGTCTACCAGGGCAATGTCATGACTGCCCTCGGCGCCCGCAAGGCCATCCTGATGAATATGCAGATGATGAACAGCCGTTCCCGCATCGAGTTCCGTATGCCCAGCCGCGGTCTGTTCGGCTATCGCAGCCAGTTCCTGACCGACACCCACGGTGAAGGCATCATGAACACCATCTTTGACGGCTACGAGGAATGGTGCGGCGATATCCAGACCCGCTCTACCGGCTCTCTGATCAGCTTTGACACCGGCGACGCCGTGACTTACGGTCTGTTCAACGCGCAGCAGCGCGGCACCCTGATCGTCAACGCAGGCGAGAAGGTCTACGCGGGCGAGGTCGTCGGCTATACCCCGACCGGCGAGGACATCACCGTCAACGTCTGCAAGACCAAGCACCTGACCAATACCCGCGCTTCCGGCTCCGACGACGCCCTGCGCCTGGTGCCGGTCAGCAAGTTCAGCCTGGAGGGCTGCCTGGAATTCCTCGCCCCCGACGAGCTGTTGGAAGTCACCCCCGAAAACCTGCGCATCCGCAAGCGCATTCTGGATCACGACCTGCGTATGAAGGCCGCCAGCAAAAAGAATAAGGGCTGATAAGCCATAAAAACACCCCTGCGCCGTTTATCGGTGCAGGGGTGTTTGGTTTTTTGTATGGGGCGCAAAAAGGGGCTTATCCCTCGTCCTTTTGGCGGCATTTGGGGCAAAGGTAGTGTATCGTCAGCGCGTAGCTGCGCACCTCGGTGCCGATGGCGTTCTCAATTTCCCGCAAAAGCCCCACCACCGGCAAATCGGCAAGGTCGCCGCAGCCGTCGCACAAAAGATGCCCGTGGGGTACGGGGTTAAAGTCATACCGGTCGGGACCGTCGGGCATTTCCAAATGTCCGATCTGGTTGTCCAGCTCCATCAATTTAAGATTGCGATACACCGTGCCGCGGGCAATGCGGGGCATCTGTTCCCGGGCGCGGGCAAAAATTTCATCGGCGGTCAGGTGGTTGGGGCATTCCTGCCGCATAATATCCAAAATCAATGTCCGTTGACGGGTCATAGCGCTCTCCTTGTAAATAAGAATCTTTCCTAAAAATAAGTGTATAGGAATCTTATTGTCTTGTCAAGACCTGCGCTGTATAAATTACAAAAAATGTCCTGACGGTCAAAGAAACCGAAAAAACCTCTTGACAAGCCCCTCACCGTATGGTATATTCTTGGTGTTAGTTAACGCTAACTACTGATTTGCTCTGCCGCACACCATAGTTTTGCTCCCTGTGGTGTGCGGATTTTAGACACTACGGGTTAGGCATCACTAACCTTGAATCATACAACAACTTACATCATACAACAAGGAGATGCCCTATGTCTGTAAGCCGACGCAGCTTTGCCTTTGACCTTGCCTCCCTGTGCGCCCCCACCCTGGCGGGGCTGAAACCCGCCAGCCTGTTCCGGTATCAGCCCGGGGCAGGGCAGAGCGGCAGCGCCATGGCAGCGGCGTGGCACGCCGCCCTGTGTGACCGGGGCGTGGCGGTGCGGGTGTTAAAAACCTGCCCGCGCACGGGGGCGGTCTTAGTGTACGTCTACCGCCCCGCGCAGATCGACGCCCTGCTTAAAAACCGCGATGTGCTGCATTTTTTGCAAAGCGAGGGCTACCGTCCCGGCACGACGGACGCGCTGCTGGCGCAGCTTTCGCAGCGGCTTTGCTGCGAGGGGGATTTCCCCCACGAGGTCGGCATCTTCTTGGGCTATCCGCTGGCGGACGTGGTCGGGTTTATCCAAAACCACGGGCAAAATTTCACCGCCTGCGGTCACTGGAAGGTCTACACCGACCCTGCCGCCGCGCAGCAGCAGTTCGCACGCTACAAAAAATGCGAATCCATTTACACCCGCTGCTACCGGCGCGGCACGCCCATCCGGCGGCTGACCGTGGCAGCCTGATTCGGAAAGGAGGCGCTGCCTCTATGCGCGTACCGTATCCCAACCCGTGGCGTCGTTTGCTTGCCAAGCCCGCCTTTTGGGCGGCGCTGCTGATTTTGACAGCCGCTTTTGCGGCTTCCCGCGTGTTCTAGGCAAGAAGCACGTCAATTTGACAAGTGGTTAGTCAAAAATAACTGTGCAGAATTCTGAATCTCGGTTATTTTTCGCTAACCGCTTGACATTGTAAGTTAGTCGTGCTAAACTTTCATTGTTAAGCGGTTAGAAGGTTCTAACCGCAATGCTTTGCGCCGTTTGTTAGGCGATACTAACGCACGGCAGAGGGGAGTGTGCCTATGCCTTTAACAATGGCAAAATCCGGCGAAACCGTCACCATCGTCCGGATCACCGGCAAGGACGAGGTTCGCCTGCATCTGGCAGAGCTGGGCTTTGTGGTGGGGGAGGTCATCACCGTCATCAGTGAAATCGGCGGCAGCCTGATTTTGCAGGTCAAAGAAGCCCGCATCGCACTGGACCGCACGATGGCGACCCGCATCATCGTACAGTAACGCAACGAGGAGGAATTTGTATGAAAACACTCAAGGATCTCAAAGTCGGCGAAACTGCCGTTGTCAAGCGCCTGCACGGCGAGGGTCCCGTCAAGCGCCGCATTATGGATATGGGGCTGACCAAGGGCGTTGCCGTGCATCTGCGCAAGGTTGCCCCTTTGGGCGACCCGATGGAACTGACCGTGCGCAACTATGAACTCAGCATCCGCAAGGCGGACGCCGAAATGGTAGAAGTAGAGGAGTAAACGAAAGGGGAACGAAGGTATGTCCATCAAAATTGCACTGGCAGGCAACCCGAACTGCGGCAAAACCACCCTGTTCAACAGCCTGACCGGCTCTAACCAGTACGTCGGCAACTGGCCCGGCGTCACCGTGGAAAAGAAGGAGGGCAAGCTGAAGGGACACGACGATGTCATCATTCAGGACCTGCCCGGCATCTACTCGCTGTCGCCCTACACGCTGGAGGAGGTCGTCGCCCGCGGCTACCTTGTCGGCGAAAAGCCCGACGCCATCCTGAACATCATCGACGGCACCAACATCGAGCGCAACCTCTACCTGACCACCCAGCTGATTGAGCTGGGCATCCCGGTGGTTATGGCAGTCAATATGATCGATCTGGTGCGCAAAAACGGCGACAAGATCGACCTGCACAAGCTCAGCCGTGAGCTGGGCTGCGCCGCCGTGGAAATCAGCGCCCTGAAGGGCGAGGGCTGCCGCCAGGCCGCCGAGCAGGCGGTTGCCGCCGCCAAGGCTGCCCGCAGCGGCGAGCTGCCTCATGTTTTCACCGGCAGTGTGGAACACGCCATCGCCCATATCGAGGAATCCATCCAGGGCAAAGTCGATGCACGTTTTCTGCGCTGGTACGCCGTAAAGCTGTTTGAGCGCGACGAAAAAGTGCAGGCGGAGCTTGCACTGGACAAGGAGCTGCTCGCCCACATTGAGCAGCACATTGCCGACTGCGAAGCCGAGATGGATGACGATGCCGAGAGCATCATCACCAACCAGCGCTACGCCTACATCAGCACCGTGGTCAGCAAGTCGGTCAAAAAGAAGCCCCGCACCGAAAACCTGACTATATCTGACAAGGTGGACCGCATTGTCACCAACCGCATTTTTGCGCTGCCCATCTTTGCGCTGGTTATGTTCCTGATGTACTCGCTGTCGATGGGTAAATCGATTGCCGACGGCGGCTGGTCGATCGGCACCTTTGCCACCGACTGGACGAACGATGTCCTGTTTGGCGAGATCGTTCCCAACGCGCTGGGCGGTCTTTTGGAGAGCCTTGGCATTGCCGACTGGCTGTACGGGCTGATCATGGACGGCATTGTCGCCGGTGTCGGCGCGGTGCTGGGCTTTGTGCCGCAGATGCTGGTTCTGTTCTTCCTGCTGTCCATTCTGGAGGACATCGGTTATATGGCGCGTGTCGCCTTTATTATGGACCGTATCTTCCGCAAATTCGGTCTGTCCGGCAAGAGCTTTATCCCCATGCTGGTCGGTACCGGCTGCGGCGTTCCCGGTGTTATGGCGTCCCGCACCATCGAGAACGAGCGTGACCGCCGTATGACCATTATGACCACCTGCTTCATTCCCTGCGGCGCCAAGATGCCCATCATCGGCTTGTTTGCCGGTGCGTTGTTCGGCGGCAGCACCTGGGTTGCCACCTCGGCGTACTTTATCGGCTTCGCCGCCATTGTAATTTCCGGCATTATCCTGAAAAAGACCAAGCTATTTGCCGGTGACCCCGCCCCCTTTGTTATGGAGCTGCCCGCCTACCATATCCCTGCGTGGGGCAACGTGCTGCGCGCCACCTGGGAGCGCGGCTGGTCCTTCATCAAGCGCGCCGGCACGGTGATTCTGGCTTCCACCATCGTCCTGTGGTTCCTGCAAGGCTTCGGCTTTGAGAACGGCGCCTTCGGTATGGTCGAGGATCAGGACAACTCTGTGCTGGCCGCCATTGCGGGCTTCATCTCCTGGATCTTTATCCCCTTGGGCTTCGGCGATTGGCGCGCCACCGTTGCGTCCATCTCCGGTCTGATTGCCAAGGAGAACGTGGTCGGCACCTTCGGTGTTCTGTACCACTACGCGGGCGAGCTGTCCGATAACGGCGACGAGATCTGGCCCGAGGTTGCCGCCAACTTTACCGCCATCTCCGCTTACAGCTTTATGATCTTCAACCTGCTGTGCGCGCCCTGCTTTGCCGCTATGGGTGCCATCAAGCGCGAGATGAACAACGGCAAGTGGACGGCGATCGCCATCGGCTATATGTGCCTGTTGGCGTACTGTGCAGCGCTGGTCGTCTACCAGATTGGCGGGCTTATCACCGGCGAGATCGGCTTCAATGTCTTTACCATCGTTGCGGCTGCTTTGGTGGCGCTGGTCCTGTACCTTTTGTTCCGCCCCAACAAGTATGAAAACGCGAAGGGATGAGCTTCTATGATGGCGTTTCTGGCTGCCAATTTCAACCTGCCTACTGTGATCGTGGCGGGCATCGTGTTCGGCGGCGCGGGCTGGCTGTTGTACCGTGCCCGCAAGGCGGGCGGCTCCTGCGGGGGCTGCAGCGGCGGCTGCCACGGCTGTGACGGGCACTGCTGCCACAGCGACAAATAAAGCCGCTCAAAGAAGGGGTTCGTCGCTGTGTGGCTGCGCCACGCTCCTGCACCCCTCCTTTGGATTCACCCCATCGCAAAAATCACGCTCTCATGCCTAACGGCGACTCGAACGCGATTTTATGCTCTAGAGGTATTTTCATCGTCGGCACGTGTCCGCCGATGAAAATGGATACAAAGTTGCTTTTTCGACAGGCTGAGCGCGGGGCGTTGCTCCGCGCTTTTTTGTGTTGCTGTGCCGGTTTTCCTTGCAAAAAATGCCCCGCCGTGGTATGATAGAACTACTATAAGTAAAGGGGGATGCCGCCTTGAAGATACACGAATCTGCCGAGGATTATCTGGAACAGATCCTGATGCTCAAAGAGCAGAAAGGCTCCGTGCGCTCCATTGACATTGCCGTTGCCATGGGCTTTTCCAAGCCGAGCGTCAGCATTGCCATGAAAAACCTGCGCGAGAACGGCTATATTTCGGTGGATGCCGACGGCTTTATCACGCTGGAGGAACCGGGTCTGGAAATTGCCCGCCGCATCTATGACCGTCACCGCAAGCTGACTGCTTTTTTTGTGGCGCTGGGTGTTGACCCGGACGTAGCCGCCCACGATGCCTGCAAGATCGAGCATGATTTAAGCGAAGAAACCTACAGCAAGATGATTGCCTTTGCCGAGCAGTACGAGCAGTGACCCAATGACAAAACGCGCCCCGCATCTTAACGATGCGGGGCGCGTTTTTGTTTATACCTGCATTTCCTTGCAGACAGAACGAATGATATCCCGCTCCACAAAGGGCGTTTTCACGCCGTTGATCAGCTGGTAATCCTCGTGTCCCTTGCCGGCAAACAGCACAATATCGCCGGGCTGGGTCATAGCCACCGCCTCGCGGATGGCTTCGGCGCGATCCACCACAATTTTATACGGCACCCCCCGTGCCATATGCTGTGCAATCTCCGCCGTGATGGCGGCGGGGTCCTCGTGGTCGGGGTTGTCGCTGGTCAGAATGCTGAAATCCGCATAGGCAGAGGATGCCTCCGCCAGCTCACGGCGGCGCAGCTGGGTGCGCTCGCCCACCGAGCCGAACACGCAGATCAGCTTGCGCGGCGCATACGCCCGCAGCGTCTTTAAGGCGCTGGTCAGCGACAGCCCGTTGTGGGAGTAATCGACAATAAAGGTGCGTCCGGGCAGCCCCTCGACCACCTCAAAGCGTCCCTGCACCGTTGTGTGCGCCAGCACGGCAGCGCAGCGGTCCGGTGCCACGCCAAAGGCACCACACAGGGCAATGGCGCACAGCGCGTCCGATGCGCTGAACGCGCCGGGACTCATCACCTGCACGGGGGTCGCGGTGCCGCCGTGGCGGCAGGTGAAGGTCACGCCCAAGGCGGTTTCGCTGCGGTACTGTTCCAAGCCTTCAGCGCGGTAGTCGGCAGCGCGGTCAATGCCGAAGCTGACCTGCTGCCCCGCAAAGCCCTGCCGCATATAATCGGAGGCATCGTCGTCGGCATTGTAGACCATCACGCGGGCGTTGTACTCGGCAAACAGGCGGCGCTTGGCAGCCTTGTAGTCGGCAAAATCCGGGTGTTCGCCGGGACCGATGTGATCCTCGGACAAATTGGTGAACGCCACTGCTTCAAAGGGTACGCCGTCCACGCGGTTGTGGCGCAGCGCCTGGCTGCTGACCTCCAGCACGCAGTGGTGTACCCCGGCATCCAGCATTTTGCGGAACAGCCGGTGCAGCTCCAGACTTTCCGGCGTGGTGTTGGCAGTTGCTTCGTGTTCCCCGGCAATGTTCACACCGTTGGAGCCGATGTAGGCGCAGGGCAGCCCCGATTCCGACAAAATCGCTGCCGTCAGCAGCGCCGTGGTCGTCTTGCCCTTGGTGCCGGTAATGCCGATCAAATGCAGCTGCTCGGCGGGGTTGCCGTAAAAATCGGCACCGATCACCGCCAGCGCGGCGCGGGTGTCGGGGGTCAGAATCTGCACGGCATCGGCGGGCAAATTTACCGTATGCTCGCACAAAAAGGCGCGGCAGCCGTTATCATAGGCGCTTTGGGCGTAGGTGTGACCGTCCGCCCACGCCCCGACAAGGCAGACAAACAGCGTGCCTGCCTTCGCCTTGCGGGAATCATACACAATGCCCGCGATCTCCGCCGCAGATCCCCCCGTATGGGGGATGCGGGCAATCAAGTCATTCAGTTTCATACAACATCCCTTTTTCCGATACAGACAGCCCGTGCCGCCCGGTTAGTTTTTGCCCGGCTTGGGGTAATAGGTCTTGAACTTCTTGAACTGGCGGCGCAGCTGCTCCAACACGCAGGCATAGCGCACGGGGTTCCAGCACAGGTCAGGGGCGTACAGCAGCGAGCATTTTTCTTTTCCGGCTGCCTTCAGTGCCTTCGCCTTGCGGACAAGGGCAGGGTCCTCGGTGTAGGTAAACGCCACCTGCGCGGGGACATGGTGCCAGAACACCTCCTTGCGGTTGAAAACGCAGTCGTCGCCGTTGTCGTCCCACTTTTCTACGACCAGACGGGCAAGGTTCATACCCCCGGCGGTGACGTAATAGTTGCTGCGACCCTGGCGCAGGTTGATTTCAAACACGCGGAAATCGCCCGGCTCATCGCTGCACTTGATGTCAAAGTTGGAAAAGCCCGTGTAGTGGCAGGCTTCCAGCATTTGGCGGATGTTCTCCACCAGCGGCAGGGCGGTGGTGTCCTCGGTCACGATGGCGGCGTGGTTGCCCAAGCCGTGGGGGGTGTGTTCCTCGATCATCGTGTGTCCCAAGCACATGGCGCGGACCTTGCCGTTTTTGTCGGAGAAGGCGGTCAGCACGCGCATATGGTCGTCGCCGCCCGGCACCATCTTTTGCACCAGCATCTTGTCGGGGTAGCCGCTGGCGTAGACGGTGCGCACGATCTCGGCGGCTTCGTCGGCGGAATGGGCGGTGTAGACCTTTTTCATACTGTCAAAGGGGAATTTCCAGTAATCCACGCTGGAACTGGGCTTGACGATCAGGGGGTAGCCAAAGCCCAGCTTTTCCTCGCTCAGCTCGGCGGCGTCCACGGGCGCGGTCAGCACCTTGGTAGCGGGGTAGGGGATGCCGAACTTGTCGCAGACCTCGTAGAACTCCGCCTTTTTCTGCACGGTGGTGTACAGATCGGCGGCGGGACCGGGGGCGATGTACTCCGGCAGCTCCGCCTTGCGGCGGATGATCATGGCGGCGTAATCGTCGGTGCAGCCGAACAGGTACAGCCGCTTACCGGTATGCTGTGCGGCAAAGTCCTTTAATATGCGCATCATCGTGGTTTCGTTGTCCATATCCGGCACAGTGGTAAAGTGGACAATGCGGGAATACTTGGTCGGTGCCATGGGGTAGCGACCAAAGGCGTAGCTTTCTACGCCGTAAGCCTCGTGAAAGGCGCGGGCAAAGTTATAGCAGTTTAAATCAGCGCCCAGAAAAACAGGTACGATCTCGGACATTTGCGGAAACATCTCCCCATCAAAAATTCAAATTTTCTCTCTTATCCAGCCACGGCGCAAACTTACGCATCGAACTTCTCAAAAAACTGTTCGTGCCATGTCAGGAAGGTCAGCGCCGTCCAGACCTTGCGGCGGTTGTGCTTGGGGTCTGCCAAAAGCGCCAGCAGCTTATCCTGGTCAAAGTATTCGGCGGCGACGTCGCTCTCAAATTTTGCACGCACCTTGGCGGAAAATTCCGGGTCCTCCAGCCATTTGGCGATCGGCACCGGGAAGCCCTTCTTGGTGCGGTTTGCCCACGCATCGGGCAGGGTCTTGTTGGCGGCGGTGCGCAGTACCGCCTTGGTATCGCCGCGCAGCTTGTAGCTTACGGGGTAGGTTTCTGCCTCGCGCAGCACCTCGCGGTCCAGATACGGCACACGCAGCTCCAAGGAATGCGCCATACTCATCTTGTCCGCCTTCAGCAGGATATCGCCGGGCAGCCACAGGTTCAGATCCAGATACTGCTTTTTTTCCAGCTCGCTCAGATCCTTGACGCGGTCATAGATAGGCGCCGCCACCTCGCGCGCGGTGGGACCCACGCGGTATTTGGGCTTTAAGATGTCATACGCTTCTTTTTCGTCAAAGACCAGCGCCTGACCGATAAACCAATCCTCCGGTCGGCCGCTGCCCTTGATGATAAAGTCGTGTCCCTTAAAATAGGGAAGCTGCTGGCTGATATCGCTGGCAACGTGGCGCAGCCCGGCGGGCAGACGCTTGTATTTTTTCATCAGATCGGTGTCGGCGTACCATTCGTACCCGGCGTAAATTTCGTCCGCGCCCTCGCCCGAAAGCACCACCGTGACGTGCTGCTTGGCAAGCTGGCACAGGAAATACAGCGGCACGCTGGACGGGTTGGACTGCGGCTCATCCATATGGTACTGGATGTCGGCAAACGCCTCCAGACACTGCTCCTTGGTCAGCATACTGCGGTAGTTGCGGATGCCCAGCTTCTGGCTCAGCTCGGCAGCCTCGGTGGTTTCGTCAAATTTGTGGGTGCCGTCGGGGCTTTCAAAGCCGACGGAGAAGGTTTCGTTGGGCATCAGGCAGGCGGTGATATAGCTGGAATCCACGCCGCCGGACAAAAACGACCCCACCTTGACATCGCTGATGCGGTGGGCAGCCACGCTCTCGCGCACGCGGGCGTCGATCTCGTCGGCAGCCTGCTCGTAGGTCAGCGACGTCTTGTGGCGGAAATCGGCGTCCCAGTAGCGCTCGATATGCATCTCGCCGTTTTCAAAGGTGAACCAGTGCGCCGGGGGCAGCTTGTAGGTGCCTTTAAAAAAGGTTTCGTTCATGGCGCTGTACTGGAAGGTCAGGTAGGGGCGCAGGGCTTCGGGGTTGACCTCACGGCGGAAGCCCGGATGCTCCAGCAGGCTCTTAATCTCGCTGCCAAACAAAAGCTCGCCCGCGTCGGTCTTGGTATAATAGAACGGCTTAATGCCAAAAATATCCCTTGCGCCGTACATTTTGTTGGTCTTGGTGTCCCACACAACAAAGGCGAACATCCCGCGCAGCTTGGCAGCCAGCGCAGTGCCGTATTCCTCGTACCCGTGCAGGATGACCTCGGTATCGCAGTGGGTGGTAAAGATATGCCCCTTGGCCTGCAGCTCGGTGCGCAGCTGCATAAAGTTGTAAATTTCGCCGTTGAACACCACCACCACGGTGCCGTCCTCGTTATACATCGGCTGCTTTCCGGCGGCAAGATCGATGATGCTCAAGCGGCGGAACCCCAGCGCCACAGCCGTCTGCGGGGTGTCACCGCTGAGGTGGTACCCCTCCATATCCGGACCGCGGTGGATGATGCGATCCGCCATTTTATGCAAGATCGCCTCGCGCTCGGCACGCAGCCCGGTAAAGCCTACAAATCCACACATAGTTTTTATCCTCTCTATGCAAGTAACACAGTTATACATTTTTATATTACCACAACTGCCCGCAAAATAAAAGCCTTATGCACAAATTTGGCAGTTTTGGGGGCAAATTCCCTATAAAACGGTATGAATTTGCCGAAATTTCATTTTGGGGGTTGCAATTCCTATCGAATTGGTATAGTATAATTCATAGAGATTTACTGGGTTATAAACCCCGTTCACAATAGGGAGGTTTTTTCTATGAACAGCGCATTGCTGCAGGTCAAGGATTTACAGGTCACGGTGGGGGAGGAGCGCAAGGTCCTTCTGGACGGCGTCAACCTTACGGTAAACCCTGGGGAGGTTCACGTCCTTATGGGGCATAACGGGGCGGGCAAGTCCACCCTGATGAGCGCCCTGATGGGCGACCCGCGCTACACCGTGACCCGCGGGCAGATTTTGTTCCGCGGGCATGACGTCACCCACGAGCCTGCCGATGTTCGCGCACGGCTGGGGATGTTCCTGTCCTTCCAAACGCCGGAGGAAATTCCCGGCATCACGCTGGAAAATTTCCTGCGCACCGCCCAAGGCGCCGTGACCGGGCAGCCCGTCAAGGTGATGGCGTTCCGGCATGAGCTGGCGCGGCAGATGCAGGCGCTGCAAATCGACCCCGCCTACGCCGACCGCTACCTGAACGTCGGGTTTTCCGGCGGCGAAAAGAAAAAGTCCGAGATGCTGCAGCTGCTGATGCTCAAGCCCAAGCTCGCCCTGCTGGACGAAACCGATTCCGGCTTGGATGTGGACGCCGTCAAGACCGTTGCCGCCGGGGTGCGCGCCTTCCACAACGCCGACAACGCGCTGCTGATCATCACCCACAACGCCAAAATTCTGGAGGGGCTGACCGTGGATTATGTCCACGTTCTGGACAATGCCCGCATTGTGCGCACCGGCAGCGGCGCACTGGTCACCGAAATTTTGCAGGAGGGCTTTGCCTCGGTAAAGGGGGATGCCGCAAAATGAGGGCTTACGAAACCGAAAAAACCAACGTTGCCGCCGTGGACCGCAGCATCTACGACATCAAGGACGCCGCCAACGCCGCGTTTGAGGTCGGCTCCGGTCTGACGCCGGAGATCGTAGCGCAGATTTCTGCCGAAAAGCACGACCCCGCCTGGATGCGGGACTTCCGCCTGCAAGCCCTGCAAATTTACGACCGCACCCCCGTGCAAAACTGGGGACCGGACATCAGCGGGCTGGATATGCGCAACATCGTGACGTATGTGCGCCCCAACACCGCCATGCAGGGCAAATGGAGCGATGTTCCCGCCGACATCAAAAACACCTTTGAGCGCCTCGGCATCCCGCAGGCAGAGCGCTCGGGGCTGGCGGGCGTGGGCGCACAGTATGATTCCGAGGTCGTCTACCACAACGTCCGCGCCGAGGTTGCCGCGCAGGGCGTTGTCTACACCGATATGGAAAGCGCCCTGCAGGGCGAATATGCCGAGCTGGTCCGTACCCATTTTATGAAGCTGGTTCCCCCCACAGACCACAAGTTTGCGGCACTGCACGGCGCGGTGTGGAGCGGCGGCAGCTTTGTGTATGTCCCGGCGGGCGTACACGTTGAAATTCCGCTGCAATCGTATTTCCGGCTCAATGCGCCGGGCGCCGGGCAGTTCGAGCATACGCTGATCATCGTGGAAAAGGGCGCCTACCTGCATTTTATCGAGGGCTGCTCTGCCCCCAAATACAACGTTGCCAACCTGCACGCCGGCTGCGTGGAAATCTACGTCGGCGAGAATGCCCGTGTGCGGTATTCGACCATTGAAAACTGGTCCAAAAATATGTACAACCTCAACACCAAGCGCGCCAAGGTCGCCGCGGGCGGCACCATCGAGTGGGTGTCCGGCTCCTTCGGCTCGCACACCTCCTGCCTGTACCCCATGAGCATCCTGCAGGGCGAGGGCGCGCGGATGGAATTTACCGGCATCACCTTTGCCGGGGCCGGGCAGGAGCTGGACACGGGCGCCAAGGTCGTACACGCCGCGCCGCACACCACCAGCCACATTTCCACCAAGAGTCTGGCGCGCGACGGTGGCATCTCGAACTTCCGCTCCAGCGTGGTCGTGCTGCCGAACGCCGAGGGCAGCAAATCGAGCGTCAGCTGCGAATCGCTGATGCTGGACGACCGCTCGCGCTCTGACACCATCCCCGAGATGGACATCCGCTGCGACAAGGTCGATGTCGGGCATGAGGCAAAAATCGGGCGCATCAGCGAGGATGCCGTCCTGTATCTGATGAGCCGCGGCATCTCGGAGGAGGACGCCCGCGCGCTGATCGTGGGCGGCTTTGCCGAGCCGATCGCCAAGGAACTGCCGCTGGAATACGCCGTCGAGATGAACAACCTGATTCATCTGGAAATGAAGGGCAGTATCGGCTAAGGCTGCCGTAACATAGGATTGTATAGGTGATTTTTATGAACACAACACTCAACCGCCTGCCGGTACCCACATGGAACCGGCTTGGCGTGAATTTTGCCCCGGCGGCTGCCGCGCTGCCCGCCGTGCCGGACGGCGGCTGGGGCGCAGCACAGGTCGCCGAAAGCCCGCTGCCTGCCGGGGTCTGCGCCGCTGCACCGGATTTTGCTGATTTTTCGGCGAGCGGCGTGGGTTCCGACGCCGATGCGTGGGTGCGCCAAAACGCAAATTTTGTGCGTCATATCGCGGTAAACGAAACCGTTTCCGCACCGCTTGTGTATGAAACCACGTTGGACGATGCCCACCCGGCAGCTGTTGAATATCTGACCGTGGATGCCGCCGCCCACACCCGCCTGACCGTTGTGCAGGTGCTGCGCGGCGATGCCGAAAACGGCGCAGCCGCCCAGTTGACCCGCATCCGGGCAGGGCAGGGCGCCGTGGTAACGCTGGTGCAGGTGCAGCTGCTTGGCAGCCGTGTCCGCCGCTGGAACGCCGTCGCCGCCGAAACCGCCCAAGGCGGCAAGGTCGAGCAGGTGCGGCTGGAGCTGGGCGGTGCGCTGACCGTGTGCGGCACACGCGCCTTTTTGCACAGCCGTCAAGGCTCTTATGAGTTGACCGCCGCCTACTACGGCAGCGGTCAGCAGCTGCTGGATTTTAACGATGTCAGCGTACACACCGCCAAGGACACCGTGTGCGAGATGCACACCGCCGGTGTGCTGACGGACGAGGCAGACAAAATTTTGCGCGGCACCGTGGATTTTCAGCGCGGCGCCGTGAACGGTATCGGTCACGAGAGCGAGGATGTGCTGCTGTTTGACCCGCGCGTGCGCAACCGCACCGCGCCGCTGATCCTCTGCGGGGAAGAACGGGTCGAGGGGCAGCACGCCGCCAGCGTGGGGCGTCTGGACGAAGCCAAGCTGTACTACCTGCGCTCGCGCGGGCTGAGCGCTGCACAGGCGCGCCGCCTGATGGTGGACGCCCGCTTTGCCCCCGCCATCGAAAAGCTGCCCGGCGAGGCGCTGCGGCAGGAGGTACGCCACTTTGTGGCAGAAAGGCTGGATGCGTATGAACCCCTGGATCGCTGATTTTCCGATTTTGGCGGCGGACGAAAACGGCAGCCGCCTTGTCTATCTGGACAGCGCCGCTACCACCCAGCACCCCAACCAAGTGCTGGATGCCGTGGCAGACTACTACCGCCGCGACAACGCCAACCCCCACCGCGGTGTGTATGAGCTGGCAATGCGCGCCACCGATGCGCACGAAAATGCACGCCACACCGTGGCAAAATTCTTTGGCGCGCAGGATGACGAGATCGTCTTTACCCAAAACACCACCGAATCGCTCAATTTAGTCGCCTACAGCTACGGGCTGCATTTTCTGCACGCGGGGGATGAGATCGCCCTCTCTGTGGCAGAGCATCACTCCAATCTGGTGCCGTGGCAGCGCGTCGCCGCCGCCACCGGGGCAAAGCTTGTGTATCTGTACCCCGACGAGGGCGGACACCTGACCGAGCAGGAGCTGGATAAAAAAATCACCGACCGCACAAGGCTTGTCGCTGTGGCGATGGTTTCCAACGTGCTGGGGCTGCGCGCCCCCGTCGAAAGCATCGTGCGGCACGCCCACGCCGTGGGGGCGGTGGTCGTACTGGACTGCGCCCAGAGCGCTCCGCACGTTCCCGTGGATGTCAAGGCGCTGGACGTGGATTTTGCCGCCTGCTCCGCCCACAAGCTGTACGCGCCTATGGGCGTGGGCGCGCTGTACGCCAAGCGGGCGCTTTTGGACAAAATGCCCCCGTTTTTAAGCGGCGGCGATATGATTGCCGCCGTACATGAGCAGACCGCCACCTACGCCGAGGGACCGCGCAAATTTGAGGCCGGCACCCGCAACGTGGGCGGCGAGGTCGGCTTTGCCGCCGCGCTGGATTATATGACCGCCATCGGCTGGCAGACCCTGCAGCAGCACGAACACGCCCTGCTCAAGCAAATGCTGGACGGTATGCGTGCTATGCCGTGGCTGACCGTCTACGGCGAGCCGACCGCCGATGCCCGCTGCGGCGTGGTCAGCTTCAATGTGCAGGACGTGCACCCCCACGATGTCGCCACCATTCTGGATGCGGGCGGCGTGGCGGTGCGTGCGGGGCATCACTGCGCCCAGCCGCTTATGGAATATCTTGGCATCGGCAGCTGCTGCCGCGCCAGCGTTGCCCTGTACAACACCCCGCAGGACATTGACGCCATGCTGCAAAATCTGGAAAACGTCAGAAAGGTGATGGGCTTGTGAACCTGAACGAACTGTACACCCAAATTATAACCGAAAACAGCCGCAGCACCGCCAACCGCCACCCCGTGGCGGGGGCGACCCACAGCCTGGAGGGGGTCAACCCCAGCTGCGGCGATGACATCACCCTGCAGCTGCGCATTGCCGACGGCGTCATTCAGGACGCAGGGTTTATCGGCAGCGGCTGCGCCATCTCGCAGGCGTCGGCCTCGCTGATGATCGACCTTGTCAAGGGGCGCAAGGTGACCGACGCCAAGCGGCTGATTGGGCTGTATTTCCAAATGATCAAAGGCAAAATCACTCCGCAGGAGCTTGACGAATTGGAGGATGCCGCCGCCTTGCAGGGCATCGCCCATGTGCCCGCCCGCGTAAAATGCGCCGTATTGGCATGGCACACCTTGGAGGAGGTTCTGGATAAAGCCTCCTGACAGAACAAAAGCAGCCGTGTCATTCGTAGTTTATGGAATGTGTAGGGGCGACCATGGGTCGCCCGCCGCAGCCGCCCCGATAATGCGGTGCAACGGGTAAACCGCACGGGCGAGCAATGCTCGCCCCTACAAGAGTTTTTCGACAGCGCAAAAAGCAGCCGTGTCGGCTTTGCCGACACGGCCGCTCTGTTTCTGCCTTTTTCAGAAATAGCACTTGATCTGGAAACGATCCGCCTGTTTGTTTTCCTGCACGACCAGCTTTTCGTGGTTGAAATCGAACTTTACCGCCTTGCAGTCCTCCAGATTGCGTGTCAGGCGAAGCAGCTGATCCACCCGCTTTTCCTCGTCCTTGGTGTAAAACAGGTAGCTGGCACCCTGTCTGCGGGCGCGCCCGGTTCGACCGATGCGGTGGGTGTAATGCTCGTTTTCGTCGGGTACGTCGTAGTTGATAACCGCGTCCACATCCGAAACATCAATGCCGCGCGCCGCCACGTCGGTGGCGACCAGCACGTCGATCTCGCCCGCCTTAAAGCGGGTCATAATGCGGTTGCGCTCCGCCTGCGACAAATCGCCGTGCAGGCAGTCCACATTAAAGTTCAGCCGTGCCAGCTGGTTGGCAAGCATCCCGGTGTTGTACTTGGTGTTGCAGAAGATCATCACCCGCTTGTACCCCTCGCTGATAATGATCTGTGCGGCGTCCGCCAGCTTGTCGCGCCCGGTGGTCAGCAGCTTGTACTGGGTAATCTTGGGGCTGGAATCCTCCACAGGCTGCACGCTGACCTCGGCGGCGTTATGCTGGTACAGCCAGCCGATATCCAGCACCTCGCGGCTGATGGTGGCAGAGAACATCGACAGGCTCTTGCGGTGCTTCATCAAATCAATGATGTGGCGCACGTCCTTGTAAAAGCCCATATTCAGCATCTCGTCCGCCTCGTCCAGCACAACGGTTTCCACATCGGAAACATCAATGGCGTGGTGGCGGTAGTGGTCCATCAGGCGCCCCGGCGTGGCAACCACAATATGGCAGCCCGCCTTCAGCTGGCGCTGCTGCTTTTCCAGCCCGGCGCCGCCGTACACGCAGACGATTTTAATTTCCGGGCGATACTGCGCCAGATTTTGCAGGTCCTGCGCGATCTGCTGCGCCAGCTCGCGGGTGGGGCTAAGCACCACAGCCTGCGGCTTGCAGACGGTCGGGTCCACCTTGGACAAAATGGGGATGCCGAACGCCACCGTCTTGCCGGTGCCGGTGGGAGCCTTGGCGATCATATCATGCCCCGCCAGCATCAGCGGGATCGCCTTTTCCTGAATTTCCGTCATCTCGGTAAAGCCCATGGTCTGGGTGGCGCGGATAATTTCCGGCGCGACGCCGGTAAGCTGGGTAAACTGCATAGGTTGTAACTGCCTTTCCGTCAAATTTGTACATTTACAGTCATTATATCAGCATTTTTTGCTTTCTGCAAGACGCAAAAATCCCCGCCCTGTGGCGGGCGGGGACAAAGCGGTTTATTTTTTGGTGGCACGGCGTGCCGATTTACCGCCGGTCTTTTTGGCGGTCTGGGTGCGGGTGGATTTTACCGGGGCTTTGTGGGGGGCTTTCCG